>Ga0076930_101425_pt1 | contig 13005 bp, 7 predicted proteins | sample HotLakConsoUCCRE_FD_71149 | JGI IMG/M metagenome (GOLD analysis project Ga0076930, IMG submission 71149) | Hypersaline microbial mat communities from Hot Lake, Washington, USA - Hot Lake Consortium UCC-RE (version 3) (version 3) ...
ATCGCTCTCTGCCCGCCAGCCACTGTCGAAACGATAGACATACCCCGAACTAACCCTGAACAGTGTGATGGTTCGCACTACTTTTATGGCCCAGGGATACAGTATGCTTTTTACCTGGATGATTTCATGGGAACAGCGTCCCATCATGACGTCAAATTTGGCCTGGCTGGTTTCTGCTACTGCGGCTTTGGTATTCAGCCAATTGCTAAACATACTGGCACCATAACCACTCAGGTCCATGCGGGTGACGGGCACCCCTCGCTGCTTATACAACTCAAAGGGATAGTTGCTGTCGTAAAAAAATTCCCGATTAAATATTTCCGTTACACTTCCCCCAAGGGTGCTGTTTCCGGTAGCATTACCCAGAAAATCCAATACATTGTTAATTTGTACGGTACTACCCATAAACATCTTGCTATCTCCCTCCCTCAGAGGGATACCCGCATCCATGCGCAATTGGAGACTAGACTGCACTTCACCGTCAAAATTGATTTTGGTTTCCTTTAGATTCCCTCCCGTTCTGTCCACATTATCAAACCGATAATTTTCTGTGAGCAAAGCTGCTGCTTTCATCCCAAAGGGCAGGGTGAAAAACGAAAAAGCCTTGAATTCCGACTCGGAATTACGCTTTTCCAATAAAAAATCAGTTAAAGGAAGCGGTGCCAGGGTTACCTTTTCACCGCTATTGTTGGAGACCCGTGTCGGCCCTCCATCATCGGGATAGTAGTTGAAGCCACCATCAGGATCTCCAGGTGTGGAGCCATTTGGAGGGGTTAAATTGATGACCGGTTCCCAGGAAATTTGAGGAACGGTAAAGGCACGTACGTTTTCTCCGGCACTGACCACGTCCAGGCCCTGCACCTGAAGCGAAAAGAAGCTATAGGAAACTTCACCTGTGGTTGGATCCCTCTCCGTGTCCACACGGAATTCCCGCCGGTTTAAAAGATCAAAGCTGATCCCAAACAGGTCTGCATTGGTGCTGACATCTAAAAGGGCAAAGACATCTCTTCTGTATCGGGATGTGTCCTTATCCCATTGGCTCCCGTAATCTGGCAAAGGTTTCGGTACCGAACTGTCGGCCCTTGGAGCAACTCCTGTAAAATTAGCTGATTTTAATGTATCCGACTGGTCCAGGTTTTGTGAAAAACGCATGGCGGAAAGCTTGCTTCCGGGATTATCCAAATCAGAATTTGCAGAAACTGAAAAGGGAGGATTTTCAGACATGGCAGAAATACTTCCAGGTCCGGAAAATTCCGGGACCGGATCCGGATTTTCCGCCGGCTGATCCAGGGAAATCCCACCAAAAAGCTTCTCCAAAGGTGAAAAATGAAAAGAAACCGATACCTGATCCCCGGATTCACCGGCAGACCAGGCCGTTCTTCCTATAAGCCAGCCTTGCATATTGGTACCAGCTGCTCCTGTTTGGTCCGTACTTTCCCTGAACTGTCTCCTGATCAATCCCAGATTGGCTGCATAGGGATCAGGTAAGGTGGGGATATAAGCCAGCAGGCCAAAGGAAAGGAATAAAAATCCTTCATCTACCTTGGAAAAACTTTCATTCAACTCACCAAATAAAAGGCATCCATTAGGCTGGGTGACTTTGAAGAGGGCATTGCTCATCGCCAGCGCCATTTGTTCCGGAAGATATGGATCCTGGTTCTTTATTTCTCCGGTATCAGCAATGAGGTTGTCGTCAAACAAATAAACCAATCGGTTGGCGGGGGTAGCAGATAACATGAGCAGGGAATGCCTGGATTGCAGCAGCGGAGGCGTACCATCCACTTTGACCGGACGGTCTACCTGAAAGTCTGCATCACAAAATCGAATCAGCAGTTCATTGCCATTGGCATGCGTCAGGTAAATCAAAGGGCCTGCCTGAGGAAATGTCAGGCGCACCCGGGAAGGTATCAATTGATCTGCTTCCTTCCACAACTCGAGCTCCTGGCTGGCATGTGGATTGGAAATGCTGAAATCCACCAAGAGCAGTTGCCCCGGGCTGGCCAATACATGCGTTTGGGAAAGCTTGAAACCGCTTCCTTGCAGGCCTACCCATGAATTGCTCAGGCCAGGACCGGTACGCACATAGAGCTGGCCTGTCCCTTCCGGGAGCGTTGGCTGTTGGATGTCCAAGAGGGTAACCGGCAGCAACCAGCCGCTATTTTCTATGGGAGCCCGATGGCTTAAGAAGTTGAAATCTGACTCATTTTGTTGTACTTCCAATTCCGAAGCAGAAGCCTTAAAGGGAATCAAAATTCTTTGGAGCAAAGGATGATAACTCAGGGATTGATTTTTTTGCCAGCTGAAATCCACCTTCTGACCCATCAATTGCCAACTTCCTTTTCCTATTCTGGAAACGGATGCCGTATTTCCAACGATACTAAAATCAAGATCAGCGGGAAGATTCAGAGCCATATTGGCAGCGGCCTTCCCATAGGGGCTCTTTTGGTTTATTGCCTTAACTTCTTGTTGATCAAGATTTAATGAAACATCAATATCCGCATTTGCAGGCAGTGTTAACTTTTTATTGATGGTTTTGGCCGCCTGGCTCATTTTTATGATTCCCGACTTGATGGTCAATCCGGTAAATGTTCCTTCCGGGGCATTTGGGGAAAATAGCCTGGCATTGATCCAGATACCACCCTTACCCAGGTTGTATTGATGCTGCTGCCGGATCGGTGCCCTTCCTTTGGCCGGCACTTTTTCTACCATCTTTTTTCCCTGAAAGAGTAAGATGGGTGACGTTATACCCTGCTTGTAAAGGGCCGTAAAAGTACCAATGGGTAAAAAATCAAACCAAAACTGCCTGCCATCTTTATTTTTAAAGGGGCCTATGGTTTCATCCACCTTAGCACCTGCTGACCAGTCGGATACGGAATGGGGTATCAAAGGGTCTTTAAGGGGTACCTCTCGGCGAAAAACTTTAAATTGTGTATCCGGATCCTTCTTTTTCCTGGCCTTTTCAATGTTTCGGATGGCCTTCATTTGGGATTTACTGATGGAATCTGCCTGAAAAAGATCCGATTTTTCTATGGAAAAGGGATTCGCACGGATGGTTGATTCGCTTGCTTCCAGATCAGTTCTGGACAAAAGGGAAGTTAATTGAAGAGAGGCATTCTTTTCTGCGGTAGTTCTCAGATTCAAATGGCCGATCAATCCGGTTAATTTGGGATTTGGCTTTTTCATGGAAAAGGTTTGCTGGCTTGAAAAATAATACTCTGTAATGGACTGATTACAAAACAGTTCAACAGGAACAATAAAATTACCTGAATCCTGACAAAGCCACAATCCCCATTTTTGGGGATTTTTAAATGAATTCCGATTTGGAAGCTTCCTTGATGAGTTGGGCCGTGTTTTTAACAGCAAATTTTTCAATCAGATGCTTGCGGTGAGTGATGGCCGTGTGAATACTGATATAAAGCCTTTCGGCAATTTGTTTGGAGGAATAGCCCTCCCCAATCAAATGCAGCACCTGCCTTTCTCTGTTTGATATTTCACAGGATCTTTGCTGAACGGAATACCGGAGACGGGAAAAAATATTTTCAATCTTTTCTTTATTTGAAAAATCATATAAATAACTAATCAACAGTTCATTACATGAATTGATTAAAAGTGAAATCTGATGTTGGACCAGGTACCATTTTCGGTAGGTATCCTGTATGTGATAGGAAAAGGAGGGAATGGAACTGCTCCCATTAAAAAATTCAGGGTTTTGTATGATAGATTCAAACAGGGAACGGATTCCTGGCAATTCTTCCGGTTTGATTTTTTGAAACCAGAAATCCCAACCCCCAAGCACCATTTCCTGTTTGCTGTATCCCAAAATGGTATTAAACGAGTCATTGAGGTACAAAAACTCCTTCTTCCCTTTATCGAACACACTGACCATCAGATTTTTTTCACCTTCACAGCAACTTAAAAGTGCCTGGATTTGCCCCGATGACAATTGGGGCAAAGTAGTTGGACCTATTTCGTTTCCTGATATCATCCGTTCAGGGTAAAAAACTAAGGATTTTTAATTCATGTAATTATACCTAAAGATAAACAATATATCGGAAAAACAGGTATTTGACGGGCAACGTACTCAAAAAGTTTTTTATACTGCCGATACCAACACTTATCTCCTACTTTCATATTTTAACAGAATATTGGCTTGCAAATTTTTGATTAATACGTACATTTAAAAGACAAATTTAAATCAAGTCTATATGTGGGAAGATGATCATACAGTTTTTCGGGTAGTATTCAACCAGGAAGAACAATACAGCATCTGGCCTGCCAACCGGGAAATTCCTCTCGGGTGGCAGGCCGAAGGAAAAGAAGGGAGTAAACAGGAATGCCTGGATCATATAGAAGAAATATGGACCGATATGCGGCCACTTTCTTTAAGAAAAAAAATGGAAGCCTTACAGAAAAATCAGCAGAAAGAGCAATGATTTAAGTCTTCCTGCCCTACCCATTATTCACCCAAAATAACAAAACCATGAGATTACCTTCGACAGGCTCAGGGAGTTTATGGCTTTCGGTCATTTTATTATTCCTGCTCCAATCTTTTACCTGTCTTTCCAGTGAGATGGACACCATCCGGAGCCGGGTAGTAGCCGAATTGCTGAAATCAGAAATTTCAGAACAACAGGTGAAAAATATCCTGAATCGGATGGACCCAGATGGCTCCTTCCCTGAAATCGATTACCAGGATCTGAGTAGAACAGCCGGGTTTCCTCACAGAAGACATACCGGAGACCTGGTTTACCTGGCAAAAGCTTATTCCAAAGCCTCCTCTGCTTTTTATCAGGATCAGGCCTTAAAAGAAAAGATCACCCTATCGCTAAAATACTGGGTAGACCATGATTTTGTGGGAGATAACTGGCACAACAACCAAATCACCACCCCCACCAATCTGGTTAACCTGATGCTTTTGATGGGGGATGAATTACCGGAGGTTTTGGTGGAAAAAGCCCAACCCATCATTGGCAGGGCCCATATGGAGGCCTCTGGCGCACGTCCCAGCGGAGATCGCATCGTGATAGCAGGCATTTTGGCTAAAAATCTGCTTTTTACAGGCAATAAAGAAGCCTTTGACGAGGTCATTTCCATCATTGCCAACGAAATCAAATTTTCTACGGGAGAGCGGGGCATGCAGCACGACTATAGCTTTCACCACCGGGTGGACCGGGTAAATAATACCACCTCCTACGGCTATGGCAAATACGCCAATGCCTTTGGAGAATGGGCAGACTATGTAGCCGGAACTTCCTACGCCTTTGACACCGACCGGATCAACCAGCTGGTGGATTATTACCTGGACGGGGTCTACAAGCAGCTGGTCTACGGTATCTACGAGGACATTAGCGTAAAAAACAGGGCCATATCCAATCCATCCACCTTCCAACCTAAAGGTACGGTGGAAATCGAAAGGCTCTTGCGCAGTACCGATTACCGCAAAGATGAGCTGGTGGAAATCATACAGCTTCGAAAAGGGGAGCGCTCCCCTACCCGCACTTTTGCTAAATTTTTCTGGCAAACAGAACATTTTGTGCTACAGCGACCGGATTTTTATACGACCGTGCGGATGTTTTCCACCCGCAACCGAAACATGGAAATGCCCTATAATGGTCCAGGCATCACCACCCACCACCGGGCAGATGGCACCAATTACCTGTTATTAAAAGGGAATGAATACCATGATATCTGGCCCGTATACGATTGGCAGAAAATATCCGGTACCACCATTCTTCAAAAACCCAAATTACACGGTCCCGATGATATCCAGATGGATGGGTTGACGGATTTTGTGGGTGCTGCCGAAGACGGCTATTTTGGTGCGGTAGGCTTTGATTTTATCAGTCCGCACGATGGTACCAAGGCAAAAAAAGGATGGTTTTTCTTTGATCGGGTTTATGTTTGTCTGGGAGCCGGAATTGCGTCGGATAAACCCTACCCCGTAGCAACCACCGTTGATCAGGTCTTGCTACGAGGCCCGATCCAGGTACAGCAAAGGGACAGCGATTCACGGGCCTTACCTGAGGGGGAGCACACACTGGAGGATTTGGAATGGCTGTACCATGATGGAGTCGGATATTGGTTTCCCAACGGACCTACCTTGACAGTTAAAAACCAGGAAGAGCGCGGAAGCTGGGCAGACATTACCGATCAGAAAAATGTTTCCACCAAAGAGGTTCGAAAGAAAGTACTGACCGCTTACTTCGATCACGGCATCCGTCCTCAGGATGCCGGGTATGCTTATCTGGTCGCCCCAAGAATCGATCTGGAAGAGCTGGCTTCCCTTTCAAAGTCCGGATTAACCATCCTGGCTAATACTCAGCGGTTACAGGCAGTGCACCACCCTGGCCTGGAGCAAACGCAAGCCGTATTTTACAAAGCAGGTACCCTTTCCCTGACCGACGGAGCCGAAGTGGCCGTAGAGCAGCCGGGAATTGTACTGATTAAAAACGATGGCAATTCCATTCAATCTCTGACCGTAGCAGACCCTGGCCGGAGCAGCAGCGAATTCAAGATAAGCTTGCCGGGCAAATACAAACCAAGATCCAAGGCAGTAAAGGCAACATGGAACAGGAGCACCAATACAAGCCTAATCACCATGCAATTGCCCGATGGCGTTTATGCTGGCCAATCCGTTACGGTGGAATTGAGGCCTCGCCAATGAGGCTCGCTAGCAACCGAGCATCGAATTTATTCTGATGAAAGCAGAAGCCGATTATTCCCGGATTGATGCATGTCAGCAATGGAGAATCTCCGAATTTGAGTTAGCTTAATCCCTTAAAAATAACCGTTTAAAGAAAGTTCCATCATTAATTCCCCTCATTTTGAAATCATCTACGCTTTTCTTCCTACTCTACATTTTACTGGGTATACCGGAGACGATACCTTCCCTTAAAGCCCAACAGCCCCCCAATATTATCCTGATTTTTGCCGATGACCTGGGCTATGAGGTCTTGCCTGCCTATGGCAATACAGAACATCAAACGCCCTCGCTGGACCGCATGGCTGCCGGAGGGATGGTATTTGAAAATGCCCATGCCATGCCCTTGTGTACCCCCTCGCGGGTAAAACTCATGACAGGGAAATACAATTTCCGCAATTACATCGGTTTCGGCCTGCTGGACCCCAATGAGAAAACTATGGCCCACTGGCTTCAAGAACAGGGCTATGCCACCTGCGTGGTCGGCAAATGGCAATTGTATGGCAATGCCCGGCAGCGGGAATTGGCCGGGGGAAAGATTGGCAGCATGCCGGAGGAAGCGGGCTTCGATACCTATCGGCTGTGGCAGGTAAGCGACCTGGGTTCCCGGTATAAGGATCCACTACTGGAAACCAAAGGCAATGGCCTGGAAAAGTTTGACGGGCAGTACGGTCCGGACCTTTTTGCCGATTACCTGGAGGATTTTGTGGAGCAGCAGGCAGGTGATCCCTTTTTCGCCTATTTCCCCATGGCGCTGACCCACGATCCCTTTGAGCCTTACCCCGGTTCCCCCGATTTTGCATCCTACGATCCCCAAAAGCGGGTCAACGATCCTCAGTATTTCCCTGGGATGGTTACCTATATGGACAAGTTGGTGGGACGGATTATCGACAAGGTGACGGAACTGGGCATCGCCGAAAACACGCTGATCCTGTTTGTGGGCGACAATGGTACCGACCGGGATGTGGTCACCAGGTTTAAGGGACAGGAGTTGCGCGGCAACAAGGGCTATACCAATGATCTGGGAACGCATGTGCCGATGTTGGCCTATTGGCCCGGCACAGTCGCTTCGGGCAGCAGAAATGAAAATTTGATCGACCTGACGGATTTTTTACCCACTTTGCTGGAAGTATCCGGCAAGGAACCCAATGACTTGCCAGGACCCCTGGATGGGATTAGTTTTTATCCCCAATTGACGGATTCCGGGTACAGCGGGCCGGTGCGGGAATGGGTATTTTGCCATTACGACCCCAATTGGGGAAATTTCAGGCCGCGGACCTTTGTACACGACACCGATTGGAAATACTACGCCGATGGGGAAATTTATGATTTGCGCAACGATTTGCTGGAAACCCAACCGCTGGACTTCGGGGACTTGGATGCCACGGGTAAAAAAGCGATCCGCAAATTCCGTAAGGTGCTGAAGCAGATGCGGTAGTAGACGGTTGCGAAATTTAATGAACCATATATAAGGACCTATATAAGTGGTTTAAAAAAGACTTGAACCATATAAGGGCATAGAAGCGCATATAAGAGGGATTTTGAAAGGCGTTAGATTTTGTCATTGAATAAAAACCCATAGTTGGCTAACAAACTGCTTTCAGACAGTTCCCATCAAAAACCTTATATTTCCTTATATGCCTTTTATGGTTTAAAAAAAACTTGAATCCTATAAAGCGAGGATGGGAACAAAAATGTATATGCCTTTCATTCAATGCAGGAGATGTTTAAAAAGGATATGGTAACAGACCTGAATAAAAAACTTCATCGACTGTTATTCGCCAAAACCGCTTTAACCCATGCTTCCGCTTCGGCATTGGTCTCGAAGACCTGGTAGGGAATCGACTGCCGTTGGAAGGAAAAAATCATTTTTAGCAGGGTCCGGATGGCGGCGCTGGGAATAACATAGGCCGTACCGAGGCAATAGTCTTCCACCATTTGCTTGTTCTCCCGAAGCCAATCTCCCTGCATTTTCTGGTGCCTAAAGGAAGGAATGCTCGCCCTGCTGGCATCGAAAATCAGGACAAATTTTTGTTTGTGCCGGTAGCAATTCTTGGTTTGATCCAGATAGTCCTGGAAATTGCCGTCATTGCTTTTACTCCCCGTAAAGGTGATTCGAACCAGGGGGAAAGCCGACTCATCGACGGTTGCGTACTTCTCCATGGATACCCAACACCCATCGAGGCAAATGGTTGCAAAAGCGACGAAGAATTCAACGCATTCGCTTGTAAATGCCACGATCCGAGCCACGCACAAATCCCAGCAGCGGACATAGCAAGCAAAAACCCCTTGAAAATACGACTCGATTGCTTGATGGAGAAAAACAACTAGACAAGGCTTTCGTACCGGCTGCCCACCTGCTCCCAATCCACCAGGTTCCAAAAGGCAGTTATGTAATCCCCCCGTCTGTTTTGGTAGTTCAGGTAATAGGCATGCTCCCACACATCAATTCCCAGCAAGGGAATCCCTTGAAATTCGGACAGGTTCATTAGAGGATTGTCCTGATTGGGCGTAGAGCCGACGGCCAATTGTTGATTTTTATCCACTACCAACCAGGCCCAACCGGAACCAAATCGGGTGCCTGCCGCAGTTTCGAACTGAGTTTTGAACGCTTCGAAATCGCCGAAAGTGGCGTCAATCGCCTCCGCTAGTTTTCCTGCAGGGCTGCCTGGCGCATCGGGGCGCATGAGCTTCCAAAACAATTCGTGGTTGTAGTGGCCTCCCCCATTGTTGCGCATTTTGGTGGAATAGTTTGAAACATTCATTAAAACTTCCTCGAGAGGTTGGTTTGTATCCACATTTTCTTCCTCCATAGCATCCCGAAGGTTTTTCGCATAACCCGCTGCGTGCTTGCTGTAGTGGATTTCCATCGTCTTCGCATCGATGTGCGGTTCCAGGGCGTCAAACGCATACGTAAGTGGCGTCTGCTCGTATCCGGTACTCAAACTGCCACCGCCGCCTTCGGCGCTGCGGTTGCTCCCACATGCGTGTAAGAAAGCCGTCCCTATCAGGCTGCTTCCGATACCAACAGCGAGGGTGGCACGGCTACCTTGTGCTAAAAAGGACCGTCTGGATAGTGGTGCGGTTAATTTCTTCATTCGGTTACTAGTATTTTTGTAGACGAAACGTATGAAATAATGGGGCATACCGGTTTTTTTTCTAAAAAACATTTAGAGTTCCCAGTCTTTTCAACCAATGCTCCCATCTGTTTAAACCACGAATATCTGATTTGGTTTTAAAATCGATAGAATTTGCCCGTTTTATTGTGCATGAAGAAAAATCTTCACGCTACTCACTCCGGTTTCAGTTTAATTTTGACCTCTACCATCCCGCCAAATGCTTGCAGTGCATCGTATAGGCGGGGATTGGCACCTGTGCCGCCTGCATTGTTTAAAATCCAAACCCCGATTTTATCATCAAGATTGGTCTTATGTCTACTGAAATCAATCGCTCTTGGAACTTCTTGGTCAGCATTCCATGTATAGGTTTTTCCTTCTACACTGGGCATGGCCTGTTTCTTGAAACCGTAAAATCTAACGGTATACGATTCATGGTTATCTTCCTTTTTGAACGTGGCATTAAGCCAATTTGTAAAGCAATAAGTAGAACAAGGGTTTTCAATTATTTCTACGGTAAGCGGCAAATGTAAAATCTCATAATGCTCATCATTGACCACTTTAATATCCCCCTCCGCAGTCGCATAGTAGGAATAATCATTCTTTCCTTTTGGAGAAAGTGACACCCGAACCGTTATTTGATCGATTCCTTCCTCGATTTCCTCATCCAGTGCCTGATAGGTAATTTGGGGGGTTTGGGTATTTGCTTCACTAAGAAATCCATCAAAAAGCCCATGCTTACCCGTGGTACTCCATTCGTATTTGTAATCAAAGACCTCAGGTTGATGAAAGGTATCCCCATTGGCCCATTCTACATGTAGGCGAACCTGATCTTTTTTTCTGCCAACCAACGATAATCCATCCGGTTTAACAACCAATTCGGCTGGCTTTACCGTTACCACTGCTTCTGTGCTCCCTACCTTGTCCAGCCGCTCTCCTTGCTTGAGATAGGCTTCCACATAAATCGTGTCCACCGCATCGTCAGGAAGTTGCGCTGCGGACTTATTGGAGCGATAATTGACTGTCTTCTGTCCGTTTTCAAATGTAATCCCCTCATTCCCCAAAGCATCTTTAAGAAATCCGTATTGCCCGCTGGTCCGCCATTTGAACAACAATGCCTGGCCATCCGAAAAACCCGACTGGCTGGATACGGTAAAGGGTGTATCTTTAAACGTCAATACGGAGGTTTCATTGGGAGATAGCTTGATATCGTGCTCAATGGCTTTGACCACAAATTCCTCCAGGGTATTGCTGACGCCTATCTCCCCAGCCAATTTTGCCATATCCACGGCTTTTAAGGTTAAATCAATGACCTTTAGTACTTTCAAATATTTTGATACCTTTTTTTCATTGAGATAATCCCGGTCCAACTCTATCCAATTCTGGGTGGGTTGATTGGCATAGCGATCCACCACCTTTTTTACGATTTGTTCCTGAAAATATCCTCCCCCCAGATCTACCACCAGGTATTTCATGGTTTCAGTACCAGCACTTTTCCAATTGCCATTCACGAGCATATCCCAGAGATTCGGGTATTTGGCATAAAGGTATTTTACTGCTTCAATAATGACTTCATCACGGAAATAATCTGCATCAAACTCACTGGTCAGCTCCCCAAATACCTCTCCCATGATGGGAAGTACAAAGTCAAAAGCAAATTGGCGGAGCATCAGATCCCGGAAGGCATCCTTTTCGGTCGCTGTCAGGGTATAATTTGCCGTACCACGGAAACTTGGCCCGATCAGCCGTACTTTATATCGGGTTTCCTTTTCGCCGGGACCCAACTTTATAGGTATAGGTTCGGTTTCCACCATGGCATAATCCATCCCCTTTCCCGAAACCCAGTCTGCTATGGTGCCCATGGTACCCCCAAACGCTGCGGTGCCGGTAACACTTACATCTTGGTCAGCTACGTCATTTCCCCTGATATTTTCCTTTACAATCTGTAAGGTGTTTTCTTCGTCTTCCTTATTTATGAAAGCATGCTTGTAAATGAAAGCCTTGGCCAATCTTCTGTAATAGTTTTGTATTTTAACGGTCTGGGGATCGTTTTCGTAAACCCGTATTCCACTCGCTTTTCCGGTACGGTCTACGTTGATCTGCCGGCTTCTGATATCAATCAGATCGGCATCTTTTTCTAATGCCTGCGTAAGCCCCTCCAAGGCATCCTGAAAAAGTCCCTTTTCCAAAAAATAGGGGTCAGACCCAGCAAGTCCCTTGATCTGAGTTTTGAATTCGGCAATCTCTCCGACTTTATCCATGCTTTGAAAAAATTCCTGCTGAACTTGTTCTGGGAAATACCACATTCCCAATCCCAAATAGGCCAATGCCTCCGAAGTGGACATGAAATCGATGGTTTTATGATTGGCACTGATCAGCCCCATCATCACCAAATTCTCCTCTTTATCGAATACATAGGCAATTCTGGAAACTCCCGGAGGCAAAACAACTTTTGAATTACCGGTTGGATCGATGGAAAAATCCATTAATCCGGTGGAAACAATTCCCCCTGATAGATCCAATCCTTCAGGAATCAGGATGTTTACATCCACGGTGGGAAGATCAGTATCCTCGCCGCCTTCATCCGGGCGGGGACTATCTGGACCAGGATTTTGACCAATGGGTTGGGTAGGCTCCTCGGTTTCCTTACAAGAGTTTAAAGCCAGCAGCAGTACCAGCAGCATTAAAAGAGCAGATGATAATTTCATAATTGTACCAAATTAGGATGATACCTATACATCGGAAAGAAAGTAAAAAGTCACCAATAAATTTAAACTTTATTTTTTCAATATATACCAATAGGTCTGTAAACTTTCTGTAAGGGTAAAAAAGAACCATATAAGGCACAGAAGGGCATATTAGTGGAAGCTGAAACCGGAAAACAAATATTCACCTGATTTACAATAGCTTATCGTACAAAAAGTAGGCAGCAAACCCTATTTTCAAAGAAGTCTTATGTGTCGTTATGTGGTAAAATAAAGAACCACATAAGGCACGGAAGGGCATATTAATGGAAGCTTAAACCGGAAAACAAATATTCACCTGATTTACAGGAATTTATTGTATAGAAAATTGGTAGCAAACCCTATTTTTAAAGAAGTCTTATGTGTCCTTATGTGGTAAAATAAAGAACCACATATGGCATTTAAGTGAAAGCTAAAACTGAAAAACACCTATTCAAATGATTTA
>Ga0076930_101429_pt1 | contig 12954 bp, 11 predicted proteins | sample HotLakConsoUCCRE_FD_71149 | JGI IMG/M metagenome (GOLD analysis project Ga0076930, IMG submission 71149) | Hypersaline microbial mat communities from Hot Lake, Washington, USA - Hot Lake Consortium UCC-RE (version 3) (version 3) ...
ACGGTGGCGGTGGTTCCGGTGAGCCCCAGCCCCAGGAGGACCAGGGCCACCAGGATCTCCACCAGGGAGAAGCCGCCGATGCGGGGCGATCCCGGGCGGGGCCCCGGGTCGGAGGGACGGCCGCATGCGCCCCTGCGGCGCAGCCGCCCCCGGGGATCCCCGCCGCCGGCACCCGCCCGCCGCTTCACCGGGTCGCCCTCCCCAGGGAGGACACCACCAGGGTGGACACGGCCCGCCCCCGCTGGAACCGGAGGGTGGCGGAGGCCATCCGCCCGATCCCCAGGGCATCGTAGGTGATGACCACCGGGGGAAGCGGGGCGTCCGAAGGGCCGTCCGGCCCCACCCGCTCCACCCCCAGCTCCCGGCCAGGGTCACTCCGGTGGAGGGTGTCCTCTCCGGCCACCAGGCGGAGCCGGAGGGGTTCGGGGAGCACCACCACCCCTGCCCCGCCCCGCACCCGGGCCTCCGCCCGGGCCCGGACCAGGAGGGCCGCCGTCTCCTCCCGGACGGCCACCACCGCCGCCCGGTCCCGGAGGGCCCGGAGGATGCCGATCCCCGGGGGGACCAGGAGGGTGACCAGGAGGAGCACCACCACGAGTTCGGGAAGGGAGTAACCATCGCGCATGGAGACACTATGGCGAGGGGGAGGGGGCGGAGGGATGGCGGAATGGGACGATGATCAGCCCTGCGGCAGTCGCACCCTCAGCGCCGATCCCGCAACCGGGCGATCCACGCTTCCCGGACCCGCAAGCTCAAGGCGACGGACGTATCCCCCCGGGCTGCCCGCGGCCGGAGATCCACCATCTCGGCCGTCAACACCCGCTCTACCTGGGACCGGGCCGCCGCAGCGCCTTCAGCGGTGGAGGGACCGAGCCCCTTCAGCATGCTCCCCATGTACTGGTTCCGCCGGGGTGACTCCATCATCCGGGGAACGAAGAGCCCCGGAGCCAGTCTGGCCAGGTCCCATGCGCGGAGGGCGAGGAACTCCCTGAGGGGATTCCGGATGGGACCATACGGCGGGCCGCCGGGACCTGGGAGGATCTCCACTGAATCCTCTTCCAGAAGCCGGAAGTAGAGACTCTGGCCCCGGCCGTCCCCTGCGCCAATGAACGCGTCCGCCAGGGCAATCCGCTCAGCGAGCGGAATCGCAGGATCCGATACCAGCCGCAGCATGAAGGGCTCATGGTCGCCCCCGCTGAGGGTCAGCGTCGCGACGGACGGTTCCGTTCGCCATTCCCCACCGGACACAATGAACTCCTCGATCGCCCGTCGGAGCCAGAGCACGGCGCTGGGACTGAAACAGTCTGCCGCCATGAACCGCCTCAACTGTCCCGGCCACCATGTCATCTGGTAGGCAGACAAGGGGAGTGCAAGGACCTCCCTCATCCGAGACTCATCAGGCGGGCAGGTCGGCACAATGGTGTAGATGAACGTCCCCCCCGACCTCACCAGGGCCAGGCTATCCGCATAGCTCTCCTGCGACGCCCCCGCCCCCGGCATCACGGCCAGGGCGACCATCGCCAGCAGCCCCATCACAGCAGGACCCATCTGCATCCGACCCCTCCCGCCGTGGCCCCCAGGAACGCCCCTCTACTCCAGCCCGTAGTCCTTGATCTTGTACCGGAGCGCCCGGGGGCTCAGGTCCAGCACCTCGGCGGCCTGGGTCTTGTTGCCACCGGTGCGCTCCAGCGCCTTCCGGATCAGCTCCCGCTCCAGCTCCGCGGTGTGGCGCTTCACCGAGAGGTCGTCGTCGGGAAGCCCCCCGGAGGCCCGGGTGGGGTCCCGGCGCTTCACGGAATCGGGGAGCTGCTCCAGCGTGATGCGGTCGGTGTCGGTGAGGACCACGGCCCGCTCCAACACGTTCTCCAGCTCCCGGATGTTCCCGGGCCAGTGGTGCCCGGTGAGGACCTCCATGGCGTCGGGCTCCACCCGCTCGATCCGGATCCCAAGGCGGCTCTCCGCCCGATCCAGGATGTGGCGCACCAGGTGGGGGATCTCCTCCAGGCGGTGCCGGAGCGGCGGCAGGTGGATGGGGACCACCGCCAGCCGGTAGTAGAGGTCCTCCCGGAACTCCCCCTGCTCGATGGAGTCTTCCAGGTCCTTGTTGGTGGCGGAGATGACCCGGACGTCCACCTTCCGGGTCTCGGTCCCCCCCAAGCGTCTGATCTCCCCCTCCTGGAGGGCCCGGAGGAGCTTCACCTGCAGCGGATGGGGCAGGTCCCCCACCTCGTCCAGGAAGAGCGTGCCCCCGTCGGCGGCCTCGAAGAGCCCGGCCTTCTGACGATCCGCCCCGGAGAAGGCCCCCTTCTCGTAGCCGAAGAACTCCGACTCCAGGAGCGTCTCGGGGATGGCCCCGCAGTTCACGGCGATGAAGGCCCCCTCCGACCGGTCACTCTCCCGGTGGATCAGGCGGGCCACCAGCTCCTTCCCGGTCCCGGAGGCCCCGGTCACCAGCACGGGGGAGGGATGCCGGGCCACCTTCCCCGCCAGCTCCAGCACCCGCATCATCCCCGGCGAGCGGGCCACGATCTCGCCGAAGCGCCGGTCCGCCCGGACCTCCTGCCGGAGCCGCCCCACCTCCCGCTGGAGCTGCTCCCGCTCCTCGGCCTTCCGGATGGTGAGGAGGACCTCGTCGGCACCGAAGGGCTTGGGGATGTAGTCGTAGGCCCCGGCCTTCATGGCCTGCACCGCCAGATCCATGCTGCCGTAGGCGGTCATGATGAGGATCAGCGCCTCGGTCCCCGACTCCCGGGCCCGGGCCAGGAAGTCCAGCCCCCCCAGCCCCGGCATCCGGATGTCGCAGAGGACCAGCTCCGGGCGGTCCTCTTCCAGCTTCCGGAGTCCCTCCTCGCCATCCGAGGCGGTGACCACGGTGTATCCGGCATCCCCCAGGATCAGGGAGAGGGACTTCCGCAGCCCCGGCTCATCGTCGATGACCAGAATCTTCACCTGCCCTCTCCGGTTCGTGCCTCGATGGACTTGATCGCCGCCTCCTCCACAGGATCCATCCCCACCTCCTCCTCCCGCCTCCAACGATCGCCGGATGGAAGGCGGATGGTGAACACCGCTCCTCCCTCCTCGGCGTTGGCCGCTTCGATCTCCCCTCCCATCTCCTCCACCAGCCGGGCGCAGATGGCCAGCCCCAGCCCCGTCCCCTTCCCCGGAGGCTTGGTGGTGAAGAACGGGTCGAAGAGACTGGTGAGGAAGGCCTTGGGGATCCCGGTGCCGGAATCCTCCACCGTGAGGATCACCACCAGATCCGCCTCGTGGATCCGCCCCCGATGCCCCGCCTCACTGTCCGTGAGCCCCAGCCGGCGCCGATGGGCATAGTTCGTCCCCGGAGGGTCTCCCTTCCGCCTCCGGGGAAGCACCGGCGGCTCCCAGGGGGCCACCGAGGCGGTCACCCGGATCCACCGCTCCTCGCTCTCCTCCAGGGCGTCCACCGCATTCAGGAGGAGGTTCACCAGCACCTGCTCCAACTGGTGCGGATCCACCACCAGCGCAGGCAGATCGTCCGGGATCCGCCACTCCACCTCCACCCCGTCGAAGCGCCCCTGGGCCTCCAGCAACCGGCGGACCCGGTCCACCACGTCCAGGGGGCGCACGGTGCCGCCTGGCTCCCCCCGGGGCCGGGCAAAATGCAGGAGGCTCCGGATGATCCGGTCGATCCGGTGGGCCTCTTCCAGGGCGGCCTCCACCGTCTCCACCACGTCCCCTCCGCTGTTCACCCGCCGCACAGCCACATCAAGATACCCCATCACCGCACCCAGGGGATTCCCCACCTCGTGGGCCAGCCCCGCCGCCAGCGTCCCCACCGAGGCCAGTCGGGCCGCCCGCACCACCTCGTCCCGGGCGGCCACCAGCTCGCGGTTCGTGGTCTCCAGCGACTGGATGTTCCGGGCCAGCACCTCCTGGTCCCGGATCAGCCGGTCGGCCATGGCATTCACGGAGTCCGCCAGCGCCGCCAGCTCTCCCGAAGCCCCCGGCTCGATCCGGTGCCGGACGTCCCCCTCTGCGATCCTCCCTGCATCCCGGACCATCTGGTCCAGGGGATCCAGGAGGCGGCGACGGAAGTGGAAGCGGGCAAACAGATACAGCAGGGCCAGGTCGGCGGCCAGGAGGGCCACGAAGAGGGCCGCCCCCTCTGCGGGGGAGGCCAGGCGGGGGAGGACGAAGGCCAGGATGACCACCGAGGCGGCCAGCGCCCCTGCGAACAGGAGCGTCAGGGAGAAGAAGAACTCCCGGCGGAGCAGGGTCATCGGTGGCTCGGTCATCCGGGAAACGTACGGGGGAGCCCCTTTCCGGACCATGGAGCCTGGACGCCGGAACGCCGGCCCCCCTGAGGAGAGCCGGCATCCGTGGACTGCAATTGGATCAGAAGGAGCACTGAATCACGCTTTGTACCGTTGCCGGAGCCCCGCCCGCCGCAGCGGCATCTCCGTGGAAGACTCCGCAACTCTCGCCGGGGGCTCCATCGTGGACCGCCGTGGCCGCCCAGCCGGTGGGTGTCGCTTCATTGATGGTGATGGTGACACCCGCACTTTCCACCACGTCCAGCTCCGTCAGGTCGCTTCCGAAGGTGAGCCCGTCGTTGTAGAAGAGCTCCTGCGACGAGGCGAGGTTCCTGAGATCCGCCATCATCGACGCCCGGTAGGCCTTTTCTCGTGTTGCACTGAACTTCGGGATCGCGATGGCGGCCAGGATGCCGATGATGACCGTCACGATCAGGAGCTCGATCAGCGTGAAACCCGCTCCCCCGACCCCAGGTGCCTCTTCATTGTCCGTCTCCTGCGCGGGTCGTGGGTTTCCAGATTCCTCTGCCTACGTTCCTTCGCCTTCGTCCCCTCACCTTCCGGTCAAACCTCTGGCGCCCGGACAAGGAACGGGTGGGGGCCCGAACCGCCTGTCGGCGGACCCCCACCCGTCACCCTTCCGAACTGTCCGTCCCGTCGTTACGGAGCGGCCACCTCGTTGGAGCAGGTCACCACACCCGGGCTGGTGGAGATGCCGGGGGAAGCAGCCTCACCGACGTAGACGTCGCAGGTCTCGCTGGTGCCGGAGTGGATGGCGGAGGCGCTCCAGCCCTCGGCGTCGTTGGACTCGATGGTCACGTCCACACCCGAGCTCTCGGCGAAGTCGTCGAGGTCGGTGGTGGCGCCGGCGTAGGTGTAGGCGTTGGCCGGATCGCTGTAGAAGAGCTCCTGGGCGGACTGCAGGTTCCGGAGGTCGGCCTTCATGGACGAGATGTAGGCCTTCTCACGGGTGGCGCTGAACTTGGGGATCGCGATGGCGGCCAGGATGCCGATGATGACGACCACGATCAGCAGCTCGATGAGCGTGAAGCCCTTGGTGTTGCGAACCATTGTTGAAACTCCTCGTGTGGTGTGTGTTCCCCCTGGGTCTTGCTACCCGGGATGAGGGTAGAGCAAGGGTGTTGCCAGAAGCCGTGGCACCATCACGAAGTGATTGCATTACAACAACTTGGATATCCAGAACCGCCTCGGCCTGCGACTTCCCGGCCCCGTGCCGCCTTGGATTCTGCAAGAGTGTTGCAGGATGCGGGGCAGAGTTTGCCGCACTCCGTGGCATCCGACCGCAGGATTCCGGCCGCATCCGGGCACAGGCCCTCAGGAGGAGGAAGTGGTGTCCCGCGCCTCTCCCCCTTCCAGCAGCCACCGGGGGGGCGGCGCCTCCCAACGGGGGGCCTTCGTGCGCCCCAGGTTGGACCGGAGGATGGTCCAGATGGCCGACACCCCGTCCTTCCAGCCGATCTTCTTGCCGTCGGCGTAGGACCGCCCGTGGTACGAGATGGGGATTTCGTAGATCCGGGCGCCGGTCTGGGCCAGGCGGGCGGTGACCTCGGGCTCGAAGCCGAAGCGGTCGGAGCGGAGCGGCAGGGACTGGAGGAGCTCCCGACGGACCACCTTGTAGCAGGTCTCCATGTCGGTGAGGTTCAGGTCCGTGAAGACGTTGCTCATGAGGGTGAGCACCTTGTTCCCCACACTGTGCCAGAAGTAGAGCACCCGGTGGGGCCCTCCCAGGAAGCGCGACCCGTAGACCGCGTCCGCCTGCCCTCTCAGGATGGGGGCGATGAGGTCGGGATACTCCCCCGGGTCGTACTCCAGGTCGGCGTCCTGCACCACCACCAGGTCCCCGGTGGCCTTGGCCAGTCCTGTCCGGAGGGCCGCCCCCTTCCCCCGGTTCTCCGGCTGGAGGAGGAGAACGTCGATGAGCCCCGACATCACCAGCTCCGGGAGGAGCTCCCGGGTGCCGTCGGTGGAGCCGTCGTCCACCACGATGACCTCCAGGCGCAGCGGCGATGCCTTCACCCGCTTCAGGAGTGGCTCGACGGTCCTCCGTTCATTGTAGACGGGAACCAGGACGGAGAGGACCACGCGGTCCCAGGGGAGGTCGTTCTCGGCACGGCGTCGCAGCGCGATGGGATCGGGCATCATCACCGGGGTCTGGGGGGGGAGGCGTCCACCGTCACGACTCCCCTCCATAGCGGTTCAGCTTGCGGTAGAGGGTGGAGGGGTCGATCCCCAGCACCTCCGCCGCCCTGGACTTGTTCCCTCCTTCGGCGGCCAGCACCCACTGGATGTAGGCCTGCTCGATGATCTCCAGGGTGGGATTGGGGGGGAGGGTATCGCTCACCAGCGATGCGGTGGGGGCCTCCCGGACCCGCTCGGGGAGGGTCGCAGGGCGGATCACCCCTCCCTTGCTCAGCACCGCCGCCCGCTCCAGGGCGTTCTCCAGCTCCCGGACATTCCCCGGCCAGTCGTAGCGCAGCAGCGTCTCCAGGGTGTCCTCCGCCAGCGTGATCCCGTTCCGCCCCAGCCGCTCCGACATCCGGGTGAGGAAGTGGTCCGCAAGGAGCGAGATGTCGTCCCTCCGGTCCCGGAGGGGGGGGAGGTGCAGGGCGATGACGTTGAGCCGGTAGTAGAGGTCGCTCCGGAAGGCCCCTTTGCGGATCTCGTCCTCCAGGTCCCGGTTGGTGGCAGCGATGATCCGCACATCCACCGGCACGGACTCCGTCGCACCCACCGGGATCACTTCCCGCTCCTGGATGGCCCGGAGGAGCTTCACCTGGAGCGAGGGGGGCATCTCGCCGATCTCGTCCAGGAAGAAGGTCCCCCGCCCTGCCGCCACCAGGAGCCCCTCCTTGTCCCGGACCGCGCCGGTGAAGGAGCCCTTCACATGCCCGAAGAGCTCGCTCTCCAGGAGGCTTTCCGGAAGGGCGCCGCAGTTGATGGAGAGGAAGGGCCCCTCCGAGCGCCCGGAGAGCGTGTGGATGTAGCGGGCCAGGACCTCCTTCCCGGTTCCCGACTCCCCGGTGACCAGCACGGTGGAGTCGGTGGGGGCCACGGTCTCCGTCAGGGCAAGGAGGTCCACCAGCGTCTTGCTCTTCCCCACCGGACGCTCCAGGAGCATCTGCTTACCCTTCCGGATCTCCTTCTTCAGCGCCCGGTTCTCCACCTTCAGCGCCCGGGACTCGGCGGCCCGGCGGCAGATGGCCAGAAGCTCGTCGTTGGAGAAGGGCTTCTGGATGTAGTAGTAGGCGCCGGCGTTCACCGCCTGCATGGCGGACTGGAGCGAGGCCTGGGCGGTCATGAGGAGCACCGGGAGCTCGGGATCCAGCTCCCTGGCCCGGTTCAGGACGTCGATCCCCCCGGCGCCGGGCATCTTCACGTCGGTGAGCACCAGGTCCGGGCGCTGCCGCTCCAGCGCCTCCAGCCCCAGGCGGCCGTTGGTGGCGGTCTCCACCTCGAAGCCCTCCCCCTTGAAGAGGATGCGCAGCGAATCGAGGATGGAGTTCTCGTCGTCGATGATCAGGATCCGGGTCATGCGTTCCTCGTGTCGTGGAAGTCCCAACCAACCCCATTCCCCACCTGCAGGGAAGCAGCGGTACCCCGCCCCGTGGTGCTCATACGTCGGCCCGCTGTCCGGGAAGGTAGATGGCGAACTCCGCCCCGCCATCCCGCCCGTAGGACTCCACCAGGACAATCCCCTGGTGGGCCTCCACCGCCCGGTGGACCACCGCCAGCCCCAGCCCGCTCCCCCCCCGGCGCTTGGTGAAGAACGGGTCGAAGATGCGGGGAACGTCCTCCGGAGGCACCCCCGGGCCGCTGTCCCGCACCGCCACCCGCACCGGATCCAGGATCCGTCCACCGCCCGGGGCCCGGCTTACCCGCTCCACGATGAGCTGCACCTCCCCCCCCTCCCCGGCGAACTGCGCCCCGTTCAGGAGGAGGTTGAAGATGGCCCGGTGCAGGAGGTCCGCGTCACCCGGGATCCGGAGCCCACCGGCCTGGATGGTGTCCAGCACCTTCACATGGTGGGCCTGGGTGTCCGGGTGCTGGCGGGTGAGGGCCACCGCATCCCGGGCCACCTGCTCCAGGTCCACCTCCGTCACCTCTCCCATCCGGAGCCGGGAGAACTCGATGAACTCCGAGAGGAGCCGGCTCACCCGGTCCGACTCCACCACCACGAGCCGCCGGAGGATGTTCCGGTCCTCGTCGTCCAGCCCGGGGCGGGTGAGCTGCTCCACCGCGCTCCGGATGGAGGCCAGGGGGTTCTTGATCTCGTGGGCCATGGAGGCGCTGAGCTCCGCCACCGCCTCCAGCCGCTCGTTCCGCCGGTTCAACTGCTCGATGCGGTCCTGATCCGTGATGTCCTGGAAGATGGCGGTCACCGACGGCGCCCGTCCGTCCTCGTGCTCCAGCACGGTGGTGGAGATCCCCAGCGTGAGGGGCTGCCCCTCCCGGCTCCCCACGCTCTTGGCCCGGCTCCTGGGAATGCGGTCCGACAGCGACCCCCTGAGCACCCCCCCCAGCCCCGGCGCCTCCTGGTCCAGCTGCTCCAGGATGGGTCTCCCCTGCCAGTCCCGGGAGCGGAGATCCAGGAGCACCTCGGCGGCGGGGTTCATGTAGACCAGCCGACCGGAGGGGTTCACCGTGATCACCCCGGTACTGATGCTGGCCAGGATGTCGTCGGTCTCCAGGCGGAGCTGCCGGAGCTCGGATTCCACCACCCCCCGGCTCATCCGCTCCCGCCGCACCCGGTCCCCCAGCCAGCCCGTGAGGAGGGCCACCACGGCAAAGAGGCCGATCTGGAGGAGCACCGTGCCCCCCACCGCGTCTCCGTGCCCCCACACCACATCGGCGAAGTAGAGCATGCTGGCCAGCCCGCCGATGAGCACCCCTCCCGGGAGGGGGAGGAGGAGGGCCGCCAGGGCGATGACCAGGACGTAGAGGGGGCCGAAGGCGCTGGTGGCCCCGCCGGTGACATGGATGAGGGTGGTGACCAGGAGGACGTCCACGGCCACCTGGAGGTAGCCGAAGGTCACTCCCGGAGCCCGCCCCCGGACATGGGTGAGCCAGAAGGAGGGGACCGTGACGATGGCGGCGGCCGCCGCCAGGCTGAGGGCCAGGGTGATCTCGGTCTGCCCCAGGAGCGGCCATCCTGCCAGGACGGCCACCACCACCCCCGCCGCCAGGAGCAGCCGGCCAACGTAGAGCCAGCGGAGGATCCCCGGGGCTCCGGGGGCCAGTCCCCGCAGGGGGCCCTCCGGCGAGGCGGCGGGTCGGGGGGGGGATTCCTGGATGAGGGGGGCCATCAGGAGGGCGGTCGGAAGCGCGACAGGCCGATGATGAGATCCCGGATGCGCCGGAGCTGCTGCTGCACGATGTCCAACGACTCCGACAGCCCCGGGTCGGACTCCCCGTCCAGGAGGAGGAGCTGCACCTCTGCCAGGGCGGAGGTGAGGGGGTTGTTGATGTCGTGCCGGGCCCTGGAGAGGGCCCGCATCATGTAGCGCTGCCCTCCCACGCCCCCATCGCCCTTCCCGGCGTCGGAAAGGGGTAGGGGGAAGCCGGGGGAGAGGGGCGTGCACACCAGCCGATCGTCCGGGTCGGGGCCCACCAGGACCGCCGCCCATGCCCCGGGAAGGGAAATCATCCGCTGGAGGAGCCGGCCCAGCTCCTCCGGGGGCATCCCGGCGTCCACCAGCACGGCACCGTGGGTGTGCTCCTCCGTCACCACCTCGGACCAGTGGCCGGCGCTGCGGAGCCCGGAGACCCCCTCAAGGGCGCGGCGCACCCGTTCCCGGAGAGGTCCCTCCGTGAGGGCGACAACCAGCGGAGGCGGGAGGGGATGTGTGGTCACGGAAGCGATCTCGGGCGGCCCGGGGCGGAAGGGGATCGGCGCCCCTTCGTGATGCGAAAGCCCCCCATTCTATATGGCCGCACCCACCCTACGCCACGGAGGGAGGGCTCCGGGTGCCCCCGGGACTCACTGGTTCCCCCCTCCCCCGCCCTCCGGTCAGCCGCCCGACGGGGGTGGGGCAGCCCGGAGGGAGAGGTCGGAGGCGTTGCGGGGGAAGAGCTGCCACGACGCCCCCCCACCTCCGGGAGTGGGGCGGAGGAGCCCGGCGCCCCGGACCACCGTGGTCCCCGGGATCAGGAGGGTCCCGTCGATCTGCAGGTAGTCCCGGACCACCATCTCCACGGGTCCCGAACCATCACTCATGGTGACGACCCGGTTCGGTCCCACCGTCCGCACTCCGGTGATGAGGGCCTCCTGCACCCGCACCAGTCCGGCTCCCAGCGACCCACCCGCCGCCGAGGCCGCCTCCGCCGTGCTGACGTCCTGGGGCTGCACCAGCGCCACCGCACCGGAGAGCACGATGATGCGGGCGCTGTCCAGCGTCATCTGTCCCTCCACCAGGCGGGTGCGCCCTACGATCCGCACCGAGTCGCCGGCGCTCACCCCCACCCGGTCCACCCGGGTGGCCCGGAGGGCGGTGGACCCCAGCCGGAGGTGGACCTCCCCGTCCCCGAAGTTCTCGCGACTGTTCAGGGCGATGCCCGAGCTGAACACCCGCCGCCCCACCGGGAGCGCCGCCACCCCGGCCAGGGGGACCGTGGGATAGGAGAGCCCCACCGTCAGCACCACCGTGGTATCGGGGCGCACGGTGAAGGGATTGTCCGCCCCTTCCACCACCACCAGCGTGTCTCCGATGAAGCTCGGCACCGGATCCAGGCGCATGGCCCCCACCCCGATGCGCACCAGGGTGAGTTCCCCATTGGCGTCGGTCACACCCTGGTCCACCGTGCCCAGACTGTTCCAGAAGCGGACCTCCACGGGGAGCCCCGCCAGCGGCGAATCGAAATCGCCCCGCCGGCCGTCCCCGTCCTCGTCCAGGTACGCCAGCACCCGCACATCCCCTGCGGCGGGGAAGACGAGGGGCAGGTCGGAGGGGCTCTCACACCCCTGGATCAGGAGGCCAGTGGCCAGGAGAAGTGCGGTACGTCGCATGGTTCTGCTCATCGGTTGACCCGGACACCGAACCGGAAGACCCGGCCCGGGATATGGTCCCTGCGGATTTCCCCGAACCTGCCATTCGGCAACAGCGGCACGGAGAGCACCCCCTCGTCGGAGAGGGTCAGGGGAGCGGCGGGGTCCACCAGGAACAGGGCGGTGTCCCGGAAGCCGTCGCTGGACTCCAGGACCCCCAGGACCTCACCGGTGACCGCCAGCGAGAGCCCCCCGAGGGAGAGCCCCCCCACCACCAACCGGAGATCCAGATCATGGACTCCGGAGCCCCGGCAGCCGTTCCGGGGAACGATGCCGCCGTCCACCGGCACCTCGCATCCCCACTCCGCCAGGAGGGAGGAGACATCGGGGGCCCCGGTGAGGATGGCCGGATCGTTGGACCAGGAACCGTCGCCGTTCATGTCCACCCCCGGCCGGAATCCCGGAGTGAAGGGGAGCCCGGATCGGACGTTGTAGACCGCCGAGACCTCACTCCCCCGGAGGCCCGGGATCGCCACCCACCCCTCCACCGCTGCCCGATGGGGGAGGTCCAGATCCGAGCGGCCCTCCCGCCAGTCCTCCTCCCGGAGGGGGAAGGGATCCAGGGCGGCGGCGGGATCTCCCGAGAGGAGACCCGGCATGTTGTCCTCGCTCCGGGAGAACAGGTAGGAGGCCCGGAAGCCCCACCCCTCCCCTGCATGGTCCAGCGCCGCCCCCACCCCCAGATAGTCGGAGTGGCCGTCGGTGTTCTGGGCCCATACGTCCCCATAGGTGGGGAAGAGCCGGTTGGACCCGGGCTGTGATCCCACCAGCGCCCCCTCCTTCACCGGAATGCCGAAGACGTCGCGACCGGCCACTGTGGCCCTGGGGAGGGGGATCCGGTTGAGGTCCGCCACCCGCACCATCCCCTCGGTACGGCGGACCACACCATGGACCTCCACGGAGGTGGCGTCCCCCAGCTTCCGGAGGAGCCCCACGGACCCCCGGATGCTCAGGGGCGCGGTCAACTCCAGACCGGGAAGGGCCAGCAGCGCCCCCTCGGATCCCCCTGTGGGCGCCCCCGGCCATCCGGGTGCCGCGCCGAATGCCCGCCGGACCCGGGCCCGGCCATCCATCTGGACCAGGTCCGCCAGGACCCCCGGGTCGAGTTCTCCACGATGCAAGCCACCGGAGAGGCGGAAGAGGGTGGAACCGTCGTTGGACGGGTCCCACCTCAACCCCACGGAGCCGCTGAAACCTCCCACGCTGGAGGGGAGCTGGGATGCCAGTCCGCTGAGCCGGGCGAAGGTGCTGTCCACCCGGATCTCGGGGCCGGAGAGGAACTCGATGTCCCGCCGTGCCCCGGCGGTGAGCTCCAGTCCAGGCTGGGGAGCCCATCCCACCCTGGCAAAGACCCCCACCGCAGGAACCTGGAAGCTCGCCTCGGCGGGTCCGGGGAGGATCCGGGAGGAGGCCCCCCGCCCCTGGGCGATTCCCGACAGGCCATCGAAGGCGAACCGTCCCGCCTCCCCCGGGAGCCCATCCCGCTCGTGGGCCGAGAGACGCGCCTCCACCCCGCCCTTGGCGAACTGGGGCCCATCCCAGAAGTGCACCAGGGCCGTGGCGGTGGCGGTGGACCGCTGGACCCGCACGGGGATCCCC
>Ga0076930_101431_pt1 | contig 12936 bp, 7 predicted proteins | sample HotLakConsoUCCRE_FD_71149 | JGI IMG/M metagenome (GOLD analysis project Ga0076930, IMG submission 71149) | Hypersaline microbial mat communities from Hot Lake, Washington, USA - Hot Lake Consortium UCC-RE (version 3) (version 3) ...
TCAGGTAACTTCCTTTTATACCGTTGATGCTACTCCATACCAAACGAATAAATTCAAAAAAAACCCAGGTAAAAATAAGCTGCTTTTTGGTTGGTTTTGTTTTATTATTCTCCACTTCGCTGCAAAATAGAATTTCATACAGTAATCTCGACAGTTTGCTAAAAAATGGGGATCGATTAATCGACGACTACAAATTAGACAGTTCTGTATTTACCTTATCAGAGGCCCTGGATATGGCAATTATCCTGGAGGATTCCTTAAAAATCAGAAGGGTTTATGGTGATTTGGGTTATGTACACCACCTCAGCGGAAATTATGAGGCAAGTATTGCCAATTACAAACTTGCGTACCAATATGCAGAAGGGCTTCTAGATACTGTAATGATGGGTTCGTTTTCCAGGAGTATAGGAGTGAATTTTCAAAGACTAGGCCTGCATTCCGTCTCATTGGACTATTATCTGCGTAGTCTGGATCTGGCAAAGTCTGGCTCCGATACAAAACTTCTGGCCACTTTGTACAATTCCCTCGGAGTGCTTTACCAGCAAAATCAGGATTGGGAAAAATCCCTTGATTATCACAGAAAGTCGCTAACCCTTTTTGAAAAAATCAACAATGAGAGGGGAATCGCACGAAATTACAATAACATGGCCATTAGTTTTAAGGAAAACCACCTGGACTCCTGTATACTTTATAATTTACTGGCTCTGGAATTGAAAAAAAAGCTTGGCAATAAACGAGACATTTCTTCAACGCTAAATAATCTCGGTGAAATATACCTGGACCTTTCCCTTGAGGATTCTGCTTTTCTGTATATACAAGATGCCTTTTACATCCACCGGGAGCTAAATGAGCCCGAATCCATGATTATCAGCTACAATGGCCTGGCCGATTACTGGCAAAGAAAAAATAACTACCAAATAAGTGAGTTGTATTTGGATTCTGCTGCTCAATTGATCCAACAAATTCCGACTAAAGAACTGCATTTGGAAAACCTGCTATTGAAAATCAAACTTTATGAAAATACAAACCGCTATCCACAGGCCCTTCAGACTTACAAGAGCTGGGATTCTATTAAGACCGAGCTCTTTTTGGAGGAAAAATTCCGGGTGCAGGAAATGGGGAACTTGTATTTGCTCCGCGAAAAGGAGTACGAAAACGAACAAGTAGCCTCTCGTGCTGCCTTGCTTGAAGTTAAGAACAGCCAATTCAAAACCACCAGCTTGCTGCTCGGAATTATCGGACTTTTGGCAATGGCCTTTGCAGGAATTACCAGCCGGAACCTTCGCGTGCAAAAACGTCAATCTCACCAAATATTGCGGCAGAACGAAATAATTAAGAATCAAAAAGACGATTTGCGTCATCGAACAAGCAATTCCCTCTCGCGCTGTCAGGGAATTATCCACTCCATAGCCCGAAAAATTGACAACGTAGAGGTGAGGCAGAGTTTGCGTAACGCTGCCCGGATACTCCTGACCGCTTCAGAAATGGAACGCCATCTCATTGGGCTTGAAGATGAAAAAGAAGTGCATTTAGGGGAATTTTTGGCAAGCCTGATCGAGCACCATCTACAGGCCATACAGTTGGAAAACCGAAACATTCAAATCATCTTCCGCAGTGAATCCCGGGTACATCTACCAGTAGACCAGGTAGTCAGCATTTCGGTGATAATAAATGAGTGGATCACCAATAGCCTCAAATACGCTTTTGATGAAAAACCAGACGGACGTATTTTCATACAAATCATGCACAATAACAACAGCATTACTATTGACTATAAAGATAATGGAAAAGGTTTCTCCAAGTCCACCCATTTGGGAATGGGTTCGAAACTAAATGACTTGTTCCTGAAAGAACTTAAAGCGACATTAAACACTTCCAATGAAAATGGCACCAAATACCTGCTTAATTTTCCCTTCCATCTAACAAATCATTCAAACGTAAATCGCCTATGAGGATACTAATTGTAGAAGACGATCTCTTTACCGGCGAGGACCTGGCGGAAGAAATCCGCGAACATTTTAAATCCTCCCCTCTTGAAATATTAGGACCGGTGGACAACTACCTGGAGGCCATTGATCTGATCAACGACAGGCATCCGGACATTGCGCTACTGGATATCGCCCTTAAGAACGATTTGGATGCAGGTATCCGATTGTCCCAATACTTAAACCAGGCGCATCCCATACCCACTATTTTTCTCTCAGCCCTTCCTAAAAAATTAGGATTTGACCTGGCCAAGTGGAGTTTACCCATTGATTTTATTCCTAAACCAGTTGATATCGATAGGCTTATGGAAAAAATCGAGTTGGCCTCCATATTCAATTACCAGCGCAATAAAGTGGAAAGCCTGCCGCCAAACAAAAACTCCATCCAAAATAAAAGTATTTTTATCACTACCTCTCACGGTGAAATAACCGCTATACCCATCAAAAACTTGGTGTTGCTGGAGGCAGACGATAAGCTGGTACGTGCGTATACCCAAGATTCCGTCCATCCTATTCATTTTACCGGTGCATTGAAGCCTTTCCACCAAAATCACTTGTTTTTATTGAGGGATTTTCATCAGTTGGGTCGTAAATATGTGATCAGTCTGGACCATGTCATCAAGATCAAAGACAACCATGTAATACTGCCCCGCAAGGTGGCCAGCGCAAAAGAGGAGCCTTTTTTCAAATTGCCCATCCCCAAAAATGGGGATGCAAAGCGCCTACTTTACGCCCGCCTGGGGTATAAATTACGAGGGCTGCAAAATGGAAACGGAAACGAAAAGTAAAAAATCCTGAAATCAAGCCCTTATTGGGAATTTTGGGTTTTCGGTAGTTAGGCAAGATAAAAAACAAGCATTACCGATCAAAAAGCAAAAATTGGACTATCGATATTTGCCTATCCAAAAAAACAGCCTGTTCACGAATTTTTACCTGCCATTCACGAAAATTACAGGTTTGCAAAGGAAAAAACGTGCTACTTTTCTTTATATTTAATTCACCACCCTCTACACCTAAATAGTCAAAAAACGTTCCTATGCAGGAATAAGTATAGGTTTTTGAGAATGGGTAAAATGCTATAATGGGATTGTTTTCAAGCAGTAGACATTTCAATCAAGATTTGTCAAAGTAGTGTGTAATTAGATCTCCAATAGTCTAGAATTCATTTTAATATATGTAGTAGTTAACCCAACTCATAAATCCAAAGGTTGTAAATATAAATCAAAGTAATCATGAATCGCACTTTATTCCATTCTGCTATTATTGGTTTTCTCATTTTACAATTTATTTACAGTACCATGGGGATTGGTCAGGAATTGGACATTTCGCCTACCGAAACAATCCTTAAAGACCAAAGCAAATACACTATTCGTTTTCATATGGGTACTACAGGCTCCTTGATGGCAGGAGAATGGGCCAAAGAACAACAAAATATCTTGCTGAATTCCGATACAACGTATTTGTCCTATGGCCAATTCAAGCCATCATTTGGCCACTATTTCGGAGGAAGTATAGACTATTCGGTTAACCAAAATATTGGTATAGGTCTTGGCTTAACCGTTCTTCAAAGAAGATTTCAGCAGTATTCACAGTACAGTTACTATCATCCGATGGCCCTATATGATGAAGAACTGACCAACGAAATCACCTATCAAACTACTTACCTAAATGTACCTCTTAGGGTTAAACTGACTTCACTAAATCGAGTAAGGCCCTTTATTGGAATTGGAGCAGGCCTTTTGCTTTCTTCTAAAGCCGATGTTTTAACGACAGAAGCGACGGTCATTAATAACGAAATAGATCCTGAAGGGAGTGGGACGATCAGAGACACAAGGCTAGATCAAGAAGACAATACCCAAAAATTGCTTTTCAGCTTTGAATCAGGAATAGAGATACCAGTTAACAAGAATTTGAATATATCTCTTTCGGGAGAAAGGACTACCCGTATCTTCAAGACAGTCAACGCTCACTTATGGACAGGAAAAATTGCTCTGGCCTATCAATTTAATTATTGATAACTTCTAAATTCTAAACCGATGAAATCACTTATCAATATTATAAAATTATCATTATTTATAAGTCTATTTACCTCTTGCGAGGTAGAAGTACCCGATCTAGACCTTGATTCAAGGAGCACCTATTTTACTCCACTAGACCCTAACGAATCACCCGATCGATTATGTCAAGAGCTTGGTTTAACAGTAGGCGAACTATTGACCGGTAAATTACCGGAGCCTTCTACTGGCAAAGGAATCAATATATCCCATTTCCAGAAATCTGCCGAACTTTCCCCAGGTACTACCATCTATCTACCTTTGAACTATACTACGGCCAATAGCTGGAATATTGCTGGAGTCTACCTTCATGTTGAAGGGTCAGATCATTATTGGAAAATTCCAATAGCTAGGGTTGGAGAACGCACTACCCAAAGCAAATACAGTCGGGTTAATAATACCTATAGCAGTATTGTTTTACCTATTAATTTACCTGACTACGTTACACCCGGGAGCTTTACACTCATCTATGCAATATTCGATCAACAGGGTAAAATTAGCGAATCTGCATCAACCCAGGCTTCTGTTCAAGCTGCTAGCGAAGGATGTAGTTTTTCAGCCAAAGGCGAAGAAGGACTATATACCAAAAGAATAATTTTAGGAAATGAACCCGGAACCATTACTGTAAAGCACACGATGTATAGTATTCCAGATCGGATGGATATTCGTTACAATGGAAAATGGGTAGCTTCAACAGCATCAAGCCCATTATTACCCAATGAATTTCCTCCATCAAGCATCTGTTATGACGGAACAGAAGGGTACGTTTCAGGATATCGAACCCATACTATTGATTACGACCCAAGCGTAAGCAAATATGTAGATATTTACATGTACGGATGTTTTGAAAGTTCTACTAGGTGGGACTTCTGGGTATCATGCGAACCAATAGAAAAAGGGTGTTGTGATGATACACCAAATCCGCCTACATTTAGTCCTAAAACGGTTACTTTCCCAGCAAATCATGAAGGTAAATTAAAGACCGGGGTGACTGTTAATAAAGGTGATTATGTGTTCTTAGGAACCAAAAGCACTATTACGATAGACAGATTAGCACTACCTGTGGGAGCTGATGGTACAGAACTATGGAGTCCAGACAAATACAAAAAGTACCAAAATTACGAGTTGGGACAATTAATTGCATGGAATGGTGAGGAAGACTATGGTTTTAATAGTATTCGCTTAGGCGAAAATGAATGTGAGCAAATTATTGGGGATGCAATTGGGACAGCTTACCTTTTTTATGGTGAGAATGGAACTTTTTTCAAAGCAGAATATTCAGGAGAGATCTTGTTAGAACTAAATGATAACGATCCATCAAATAACGAAAGGGAATTTTCTGTTGAGGTTTACGTTCTTAAATCAGAAGATCATTTCGGCAGAAATAAGTACAATTGTTGTCCTGATCAGGAGCCTTCTGGCCAAGATCCTTGCAGCCATAATTGGGAATCCGACAATGAAGACAGCGCAGAATGCTACCATGGAGGACTCGATACCTACCGTGGGTCAGGGCCGAGAGTCAATAGAAGTCAATGCACCTATAGAGACGGAGTAATTTTCAATGAAGGAGGAATAATGGGAACATTTGATTATGGTGAGCCAAGAACCAGACTTCATATGATCCTGGATGTTTTCCCTCATATTGTTTTAGGAGATGCTTATCAATCCACACCGGTAAAGAATATTTATTAATTATAGATAGTTACCGAATCTTTTCATCACAGGAGCAGAATTATTCAAACAATTATTTCTGCTCCTGTTTTTTTAAATTATTACTGGTAAAAAACATAGTAAAGAGAATGGAATGACTAGCGATGACGTCTATGGTTCTAAATCATCAATACTAAATCCACATGCCTTTTTAAGATGTTCACCTCAATATTGCCTTTGACACGCTCAGGTACCGGTAGTAGCTTATTGAAGTTTGTACCTTAATAACCATTAACCATTATTTAGGTGATTACCTAAAATTTAGGTTATAGGGGTAATTTATTCGGTCAAATCCAGTCTATTTATATTTTCCGATCCTAATTCGAAACCTATCCAAAATAAAAAATATGGGTAGCAGCTATCTTTTTCACTTTCTCATACACAGAATTGAATTTTATTTAGTACTTTAATCACTTCGTAAAACATCATAGCAAAGATATTATCGTTGCTTAGCTCATATAAATCTTTTTGATGCAGAAAATAAAAATTTTCCTGGCGGCATCTATTGAACTAGAGGATGAAATTATCCGATTGGGTGATGCTTTCCGGTATAAAAACAATTTGCTGGCAGAAAAAGGCATTTATTTCGAACTTAAAACATGGCGGGATCACAGCTCCCGAATGGTAAAGGAAGGCCTTCAGCACGAATACAACGAATCGGTAAAGGAAGCAGATATTTTTTTATTGCTGGCCGATACGAAGGTTGGGGAATTTACCGAGATGGAATTTGACAACGCTTACCAAAATTTCATTTCAAATGGTTTTCCGCAAATATTTACTTATTTTAAGACGCTTTCAGACAAGGAACCGGAACAAAGCCTAACCGCTTTCAGGAACAAACTGATAGGACTTAACCACTACCTTTCCGTTTATTCTGATTTTAACGATCTGTGGAATAAGATTAACAAAGAATTTGACCACCTTTTGGATCATTCCCCGGCTTTTAGTCTGCTTACCCATCCGGATCTTTTCAATAGCCTGCTGACCAGAGGGATTTTAGAGGCTGTAGGACGCAATAACCTCGAGGTAGAGGAAAAGTTAAACAAACTTAACAAGGCCAATCCAAATTGGGAAACCGATAAACGCTATATTGATGGTGCAAAGGGCTATATCACTGAATTGTTTAGTGGTATTCTTGGTACCCAAATCGGGAAATTGATGGCCATTGGAAAAAGTGCCGATACAGGTCAAAAAGCTGAAAACTATATCCGTCAGTGCCATCACATTGCCAAAATATGCCTTCAAATTACCGCATTCAGCCTTCTTTCAAAGTTATGGGCACATTTATCAAAAGGTATCGCATTAAATAAGAAGCTCTCTGCAGCACAAAAGCAAATTTTAGCTGATTTTTTTGAAGGGGAAGAAGTTGATTCACAGGCGTTTTTTCAATTAATCAGGATTTTGTTGCCTGCATTCCTGGAAAACAACATTGACTTTCCAATTCCCGAACTGGCTGAACTTCAGGAGGAATTCCAATCTGAATCAACATTGGAAATGGCGGTCCTCGAACTGTATAAATTATCCTTATCCAAAACAGCTTCTTACACGCAGTGCTTTTTGGCTGAGCAACAGTTAGGTTTTATCCTGGATAAAATGATTTTTTTCACCCAATATAAAATGATCTCTATTAAAACCGTAAACTATGAAACGGTCTTTGAACGGTCAGAGGGTTTCTTCCACAACTATGTTAAGGTTGGCGGTAAAGCTTCCCAAACCACAACGGTAGAAAGCCTGAATTATCATCAAATGCCCATACAGAATCATGCCGTTTTGCTTTATAAAACCAACTATACGGATGAATCCAAATGCGTAAATTTATATCCGTTTATTGTGGACATGCATTCCCTTACCCTTGAGCCTGGAAATAAAATTTGTTTTTTTAGTCAAAAACAAGGTATTCAAAATATCTTGAGTTATCGCTTTGTCGAAACAAATGAAGTAACGCATATTGCTTTCAAAGGCCTGATTCCGGCAACGAATGCCCAAAATTTACCCGAGGTGATTAATAAGATCATTGCCGAAAAATCCCAACGCATACAACTGAACCTGGACAATACGGTACGCCTCTTTGCCCATGCGGCCAAAACCCTGGCAGGGGTACATGTTGATTTGGATTCGGACGATATCTTTAGCTTTTAAACCGACAAAATGGAAGCTGCTAAAACATATCCTTTTAAATTTCTGGATGCTTACTCTCAGGCAGACAAGGACATCTTCTTTGGAAGGGATGAGGAGGTGAATATACTATATGACATGACCTTCCAAAGCGATATTTTGCTTGTATACGGACGATCTGGCACAGGAAAGACCAGCTTAATTCAGTGTGGATTAGCCAATAAATTCCAGTCCTACGATTGGTTGGCCCTGACTATTCGAAGGGGAACAGACATCAATCGGTCGCTTCAAAGTTCACTTGAGGAGGCTGCAGGTGGGGTCCCGGATGCTTCGGAAATGGATTTTGATACCTTATTCCGGGATAATGAGGCATCAAGTGAAAAATCAGAATCAATTTTAGCGTCTGCTTTACGAAAAGTCTATCTCAACCAATTCAGGCCCATCTACCTGATATTTGACCAATTTGAGGAATTATATATTTTGGGCAGTAAGACAGAGAAGGAAACTTTTATTGCGGCTATACAAGAAATGCTTGCGCTGGAGCAACCGGTAAAGGTCATCTTTTCGATTCGGGAGGAGTACCTCGGCCACTTATATGAATTTGAGAAATCCATCCCTCAGCTTCTTCGGAAAAAATTGCGGGTGGAACCCATGAACCTGGCCAAGGTCAAACAAATCATTGGTGGCATTGGAGCAATGGAAGATTCGTTGGTTCGGGTAGCCAATGAAGACAGGGAGACGTTTTCAGAGATGCTGTTTGAAAAGATCAAAGGAGAGGAAAAGACGATCGGGATCCAACTACCCTATTTGCAGGTGTTTTTAGATAAAATCTACATGCAAGTCACCTCGGATGAAAAAAGGCAAACAGAGGCAAGATTTACTCCTGAAAATTTACAAATGGCGGGTGATATTGGGGATGTGTTGCGGGATTTTCTGGAAGACCGGATCTTAAAAACAACCCAAAACCTTCGAAAAGAAAACGCTGAAATCACAAATGAACTACTTTGGAAAATTCTCTCCCAGTTCGTGACATTGGAAGGTACCAAGGAACCTATAGATCCGGCTGATATCTACAGCAAGTTTTCATTTTTAGGACAGACTACCTGGGACAGCCTAGTTGCCGCATTGACGGACAACCGGATTTTGAAATTCACCGAGAGCAGTGGGCTATTTGAAATAGCGCATGATTCGCTGGCCCTAACCATAGCCGACAAACGTTCGGATGAAGAAATCGCCCGACTGGAAATAAAGAGACTGATCAAAAGTCATACCACCCTGAGTTCAGACGCCTCCGAGTTTTTGTCTGAGAGGCAACTCAATTTGATAGAACCCTATTTTCAGGAGTTAGCGCTGTCCCCGGAAGAAACGGATTTGGTTGAAAACAGTCGGGTACACCTGGCATCCCAAAAACGGAAAAAAAGGAGGCGGTTAATTTTAGGTTTTTCAGCCATCGTAGTGGCATTGATTGCGATGAGCGTTTTGGCCTTTGTAGCTTATCAAAATAAAATCGAAGCGGCCAATGAAAGGGATGCAGCAGAGGAAGCCAAAAACACGGCTGAAAAAAATCTTCAGGATTTTCTGAAAGAAAAAGCAGAAAAAGAAACCATTGAATTCAACAACCTTGAAAGCCGGGCGAAAATTATCGCAAATGTACAGGGATGTCCCAAAGAAATCGTCGAACAGATGAAGGCAATTGCACAGGAGGATTCATTATTAAATGCCAGAATCAATGCATTGACCACTTACTGTCCCAAACCATGAGCTACTTAACGTCCAGGGAATTCAAGCATCTGCTAAAAGGCAAAACCGTCATCGGCCATTCCGGCCACCGGGACATTTTGCCTGAGGACCTTCAAACGATCCGGGAAAAAGTGGGCCGGAAACTGAAGGAAATCGTAGAGGGAAACCCGAAAAAGTTTGTACTTATGACCGGGTTTGCGGACGGGGCTGATGAGCTGGTTGCCGAAGTAGCAGCTAGTCTTGGAATACAGGTCACCCTGTTGGTTATCGACAAAGAAGTTTTCCCTTCATTTGACCAAGGAGATGTGGAGCGCATAAGGAAGCTGGAAAACAAAAAAGAAACATACGTATACAAGCTTAACCAAGACACATCTAATCAAACGCCATACGAGATACTTCGTGAATTACTTGTTGCCCATTCCACACATGTACTGGCCTTATGGGATGGCGTGGATACCGGAAAAGCGGGTGGCACATCGGAAGTGGTCAGAAACTTTAGAAAACGTTCGGTTCCAAAAGGCAAGATCCCGGGTACACTATTCCATTTATTTACCCCACGCATAGCTAATGAAATTCCTAATGCTAATATATACATAGACCATATCATCCTTCCCAGGAAAAAATATGATTGGGAAACATCAAAAGCTGGTATTGGTGAAAAAAGAAAAAAATCAACCATTAAATACTATTCTGATTTTATTTTTCGCTTTGGTATACCCCTGCTTTTAGCATTAATCGTATTCACCATTGGTTGGATTGGCTACCTTAAAGACAATGATAACGAAAATTTTAATGGAAATGCTTTTTTCTTTTCAGCCAACCTTATCACTTTAAACGAATCTGTTTTTAGAGATCCTGTTTCTTGCTGGACCGAAGCAGCTCGGATTTTTGGAGCAGGATTGGCTGCGTATGGCTTTGGACTGGCCTTTTACTTCGCCCTGGGCAAAGAAAACTTTCATCGGATGAAGTTTTGGTTTTCAAGAAAATTTAGTAGAAAGTTTTCTGTGGTAATTGGCTTAAATGAAGTCGCCTATGATATCATTCAAGACCTCCGAAGAAACAAGCCCAATCAATCCAAAACACGGGTTGTAGTTTTGAGTCAGGATACCCAATCTCCCTACACAGACTTGGCTAGAAATGAAGGTGCCTGGATAATCAGCGGAATTCCCACTGACAGCATTTCCCTGCAAAAAACCTACTTTCATTGTGCCGAACAGGTTTTTGTGGTTACCGGATCTCAGGAAGAGAACGTCCGTTGCGTAATGGAAATGGATCAGGTGATTTCCAGAGACAAAAGATCCACTAACGAGGATTGGTTCGTCCATATTCAGGACAGAAAGCTCAGGCAATTGCTACAACAATCTATCAGTGCCCGGACTAACTATGCCCTGACTGTATTTAGCCATGCAGAGAATACAGCCCGTCGGATGTTGGCTGGATTTCCGGAATTAAGAGGCCCGTCACTGGCGACCACCATAGCCATTATGGGATTTGGTCCGGTGGGAAAGGCGTTGGTATTAAAATCCATCCAACAACTCGTCTTTGCCAAAAATCCTACTCCAACCATCGTCGTTTTCTATTCGGAAAATGAAACCAAAGCGGTAGAAGAATTTAAAAGTGAATATCCCTATCTGTCTACAACGGGCGTAAAGGGCATAAAAGGTCCGTTAAAAAAATTATCTGACTGGACATTTTTCGATGATCCAGGTAGCTTGAGTATTTTTGATCGCATCCTCTTTTTTCCCTTGCCATTGATTCCCCAACAACTTACCCATCCCCAAAGTCCACTACTCAAGAATGTGTTCGAAGAGGAGGGGCGGTTAAAGGTATTTACTTGCCTAAACACCGGTCTGGAAAGCGCTTCATTTTTAACCGCCGTATTGCCAGGATTGGAGCAGATAAAACTGCAAAAAGTACGCTACGATATCCAGGCCTATTGCTTCTACAATTTTCCCGATGAGGAAGAAGAGGCTTATTTAGAACAAAAGTTAAATGCCCTGGCACCGCATATACCTGTGAAATGTTTTGGGAATTATCTCTATGAATTTTCTTGCAAGGCCATTCAAAACAAAGAAGCAGACCACCTGGCCAAACAAATTGCCTTATGGTACTACTTGTTGTATGATTATGGATCGCAATCCTTCAGAAGAATGATGGAGATTGAGGATCGGTTTTCAAAAATGGTTGAAGCAATCCATGCCTTACAGGATGGTTTTCTACTAAATGACACGAAGGCCTCCTATGAGGATATTCTGAAAGCTAAAATAGAAGGATTAAAACAGCTGTGGCACCAAGCACTTACCGATAACCCAGTGTTAGCTGATATGCGTGAAATGATGCGCTATTGCTGGAAAAGCCTTTCTGAAACAGATCGGGAGGGCAACCGACAGGCGGCGGACCACTTGTGGGTAAAGGTGACAGAATTTGATAAAACCTGGACGCTATCTAACAAAGCTTCGGACATCAAACAGTTTCAGGAATTTTGGTCAGAAAAGGAAATTGAAGATTTGGGCGTAATAGAACACAGGCGATGGAATACCATGAAGGTATTGGATGGCTGGAGACCGTTTGAATGTACTGACTGGAAAAAACACAAGGAAAACTATAAAGCCCAAAAGCTGCACAACCTACTGGTCACATTCGATGATTTGGATAAAAATGAAAAGGTCAAGGATTACCATCAGATAGAGGGGATTCCTTATTTTATTGCCTTGCTGTACCTCGATCAGTACCAAACACATATCTCACTAAATTAAATGTTTTGCGCATGAAGTTGTTTTTAACCACCATATTGATTTTCTTGATCGGAAGCCTTGCAATTGCCCAGTCCAGTTATCAGGAAGCGGTTGCAATGGGAGACGCGGCCTTCGAAAAAGGGGATTATCAAAAAGCAATAAATTTTTATTTTGCTGTGGAGGCTTTTGAACCAGATAAAAGTATTGAGATTAAGGAGAAAGTTAATTTGGTTTTTAAAAAAATTAATCAACTGAGAGAAGAAGCAAATATTTCAAAACTTGAAGCTGTTGGAGAAAAAGAACTTGCTGATGCAAGGCTAATTCAAATTTCCAATTTAATTAATAATATAATTGATCTTATTCAAAGTGAAAAGACATTAGGTATACTAGGATTTTCTCCATTAAAAAGTGAATTGCTTGATGTTTTAATTCCAGCCAATGAATCCATTTCCAATTCAGCTAAAATAAATAGGCCATGGAGGAATGCAGAAATTCATTTTCAGAAAGGATCTTCTTTTGACGATTTGTGTAATAGTATTGAATCTGAAAAAGAATACAGATTGGCTTACTTAGAATCATATAATTTTATTAAAAATG
>Ga0076930_101434_pt1 | contig 12913 bp, 10 predicted proteins | sample HotLakConsoUCCRE_FD_71149 | JGI IMG/M metagenome (GOLD analysis project Ga0076930, IMG submission 71149) | Hypersaline microbial mat communities from Hot Lake, Washington, USA - Hot Lake Consortium UCC-RE (version 3) (version 3) ...
GGGAACGCTAGCCGGCGCCATGCCCCGCCTCAAGCCGAGTTCTTCTGACAAGACCTCCCCCGAGGCTAAGGAACCGCCCTGCCCGTCTCAACCAAATTCCTTCTGACACTGCCCACGTCCCTACTGTCCGCCAAAAACGGGCGCCGAGAGGACGTTGTCACCCAGCGTGGCGCCGTGGATTGGCGAACATTTCGCGGTCAGGCGTTCAGAATTTATTCAGCAGACCCGAAGAATGAGTTTGTTCTACACGTCGGTTTCATCGAGGCGAGCAAACTCTTCGAGTATTATCGGCACTGCCACGTTGCAGGAATGGATGCCCATGACTGTGGTGAGCTGAACAACCTCAAGTATTTCTTCCTTTGTCGCACCTGCGCGGATAGCATTCTGCATGTGCCGCCTTATACCCGGTGCATACATATGTGTCGTGGCAGCATTGATTGCGATCATGATGAATTCCTTGACCTTTGGCGGCAGAGGCCCGTTCCGATGCGGCACCATGCGGAAGGTGAGGTAGGCCTCAAGAAACTCCGGATCGAGTGCCTCAAGCTGCTCCCATAATGGATTCCAGTCGCTTGAATTGCGCTGCCTCTCGGTTGCTGGGTAGGAGACTTCAGTAGCCATGGATTGTTCCTCTTCAGGTTGCATCAGCCAAGACAAGGTCAGCGCCGCGTTCGCCCACCATGATAGCCGCAGCATTTGTGTTCGAGGACGGGATGGTCGGGAACACCGAGGCGTCGATCACACGCAACCCCTCGACACCGCGCACCCGTAACTGTGGATCGACGACCGAGGCTGAATCCGCACCCATCCTGCAGCTTCCCGCTGTATGCCATGCTGTCTGTCCGGTACGGCGCGCATAATCGAGTAGCGCGCGATCGGATTCGTCCGTGCCACCGGGCTGGTCCTCGCGCACGATCGCACGCGCAAACGTGGGCGTTTCTGCGAGACGTCGAATTAGTTTCAGGATCCGTACGACACCTTCACAATCGTTCGGGTGGGTCAGATAGTTCGGCTGTATTTCCGGTAGGGTGAGCGGATCTGCTGTGCTCGCATGAACCCACCCGCGCGATTCCGGCTGGAGCAGGAACCCACCCACGGTAAACCCGGAGAATGGGTCGATGCCCCCTGTCTTTGATCGGGAGTAGCGATCCTTTCCGCTTATCATGTAAAGTCGAATCATGACATCCGGCGCATCGAGCCCTTCGGCGGAGCGGGTGATGGCGTGGGCCGTCGAGGAGGTTCCCGCTAGGAGACCGTTGCGCGTGAATATGTAGCGTAGACCAGCGTTTACGCGGTGCCATGGGTTGCGCACAACATCATTGATCGTTCGCAACAACCGGGTCTGGTAGGTGCGGCGGACTTGGAGGTGATCACTTAGGTTCTCCCCCACTTCAGGCGAATTCTGCACGACCGGAAGCCCGATTTCTTTCAGGCGCTCCGGGTTGCCGATGCCCGAAAGCTCCAGTATGTGCGGAGACAGGATCGCGCCTGCCGATAGCAGCACTTCCCCATCTGCCTTGACGGTTACCTTGCGGCTGTTATGGAGGTATTCGACACCAGTCGCGCGTTTGCCCTCGAACAATACCCGGGTTACCCGTACGCCGGTGCGGATCTCGAAATTGGGCCGCTTCTCGGCATCCCGCAGATAGGCGACGGCAGTGGACCAGCGTCGTCCCTTGTGAGCGGTCTGCTCCAAGTATCGCACACCTTCGTAACTGACCACATTGTAATCGGGCGTCGAAGCGACCCCAAGTTCCTGGAAACCTTCCACGAATGCATCCGAAAGTGGGTCTGGCGAACGCGCGCCAAGGTCCGTGATGCGAACGGGTCCGGATTTTCCGCGTTCTGGATGCTCCGAATAGGCATTGCTTTCCATTTTCTGGTAATATGGCAGGACATCCGTCCACCCCCAACCGACGAGGCCGTCCTCTGTCCAACTGTCGTAGACTGCGGGATCGCCCCAAACATATGCCATTCCGTTCACCGCGCTCGACCCGCCGAGCACGCGCCCGCGAGGGGAGTAAATCTCCTGCCCGCCCATTTCAGCCTGTGGCAGCGATCGGAATGGCCAGACGTAGCGCTCGTTGGTCAGCAGTTTTCCAACACCCAGCGGGATATGAATCCAGATGTTCCGGTCGCGTTCACCAGCCTCTAGCAGCAACACGCGAGATCTGCCGTTTTCGGTCAGGCGGGCGGCGAGCGTCGCTCCTGCGGAACCGGCCCCCACCACCACGTAGTCAAAAGACTGCGACATGAGATTAATTCCTGCTGACACGATGCTGAAAGGAATCGCGGCGGAAGCTGTAGAGCGCCGCCGGATCCACCATCACATCGATTACCGCTGGCTTGCCGCAATCTAGAGCAGCGCGCAGTGTGTCACCAAGATCTGTTATCCTCTCTACCCGATAGCCCTTCGCCCCGTAGAGCTCCGCCAACTTGTCAAATGGCGGGTTCGACAGGTCGGCACCGATATAGCGTTCACCAAAGAAGTCGCGCTGGTAGGCTTTCTCGGCGCCCCAGCACGAATTGTTCATGACGATGGTCACCGTGTTGATCTTGTATTGCACGGCGGTTGCCAGCTCGGAGACGGTCATTCCGAAACCGCCATCACCCATTAAGCTGACGACTGGTCGGTCCGGGCAGGCAAGCTTGACTCCCAGACCACAGGCAAAAGAAAATCCCACGAGGCCGAAATCCAAAGGCGTAAAAAAACTGCGCGGCCGGTCGAAATTCAGTGCGTCCGTTGCCTGCAGGCAGAGAGTCCCTGCATCCATAGTCACCGCGCATCCCTTGGGAAGAGTGCCGCGAAGCTCGTGAAAGAGTGCGGAAGGTTGAATCGGGTGCTGCGTGAGGTCAACTTCAGAATCGCGCTGCCGGAGGAATTCTGCGCGTTCGTCCTTAAATGCGGTCGCCCAGCCCTCAGCGGCCAAGAAATTGCGATTGTAATCCAGCGCCTCGCTGATCTGGCGCGCCGCAGTCGCAGCGTCAGACCAAATCCCTAGCTCGACGGGGAAATAGCGGCCGAGCGCAGTGGGCTCAATCTCGACTTGAATGATTTTCGCCTCGGCGTTCAAATTGTCGTACGAATAGAAGGTCGAGTTGAAACCCAGCCTCGTGCCAAGGGCGAGAATGACGTCCGCCTCGTTGACCAACCGCGATGCAACCTTGTTGCCGCGCGGTCCCATCTGCCCCGCGTTAAGCGGATGGCCAAAGGGAACCGCGTCACCGTGGCCTGGCGAGGTCACGATGGGGGCGTCAAGCCGTTCGGCCAAGGACAATACGTGGCTGACATTGTCGGAATTCTTGACGCCTCCGCCTGCGACAATGACCGGTCGGCTGGCGCCGGCAAGCAGCTCTGCCGCCGAACGCGCCGAGTCGACTGGAGCAGCGGGGATCACCTCGGGGCGGTAACGCTCTGGTGACTGCATAGGTGGGAAATCCGCCACCCTAGACAAAATGTCCCGCGGCAGGTTCAGGTGAACCGGACCCTGGCGGGGCGAAAGGGCCACGCGAAAGGCTTCCCGCATCATCTCAGGCACACGAGCGGTCTCGGTGACAGTCCACGTCTTCTTCGTGATGGGTTTGAAAAGCGACTGTTGGTCCACTTCCTGGAAAGCGTCCCTGTAGACGTGCCCGGAGGCGAGTGCGCCGGCGAGTGACACCACCGGCGAATAGGCTGCCGCTGCTTGCCCCAGACCGGTCACCAGATTTGTCGCGCCAGGACCGTTCTGCCCCGCGAGGATAACCCCTGCCCTGCCAGAGGCCCGGGCGTAGCCGTCGGCCATGTGGGTTCCCGTCCGCTCGTCGCGGACGCCCACGAAATTGATGTTTTTGGCATCATAGAGCGCGTCAAACATCTCCATCGTCGCCGAACCGATCAAACCGAATACATGTTTCACTTGCTCGACCTTGAGCGATTCAACGGCCGCTTGCCCGCCTGACATCTCAGTCATCCCAGTTCTCCCAATGCTGTCTCATGGCGATTCGCCCCTTCCGGGAACTTGCAGCACTACTACAACATTGTACACAATCCAATTTACAATATCTCCCCCGCCGGCCGAATGCGAGCACAGAGGCGCTGACACCGGGTGCCGTCACCTAGCCCCGAAAATCGCTGGGGCGCTCTCGATGTTTAACGAGTGCTGCGCGGCGTCGTGGATTGGTCAAGAACAAGACCTGCGTCCTCATTCCTGGGCTTCGTCGGCGGCTCTGCCAGTCCATCTTCCCTGCCGCCAACCCGCGCAACCACAGGCCCGAACGCAGAGGGGGCAGGTTTAGTATTGTACTTTGTACACAATAATGCTTACTAAAGAGAGGCGTGACGCTGTCACAGGAGGAAATCTGAATGGAAGGGTCATCGATGCCAGATTCTCGGTTGAACGCCACCGGGGCACAACTCTTGGCTAGGGGCCTGAAGGACCTTGGCATAACCCGGATCTTTGGACTCTGCGGGGACCAAGTGAACGCCATCTTCAATGCGCTGAATGAAGAAGGCATTGAAATCATAGGGACACGTCATGAGACGGCGGCGGTGCATATGGCCGATGCGTGGGCACGCGCGACCGGGAAAATGGGTGTCGCCCTCGTGACCGGAGGGCCGGGGCACACGAATGCGATCACCGGGCTCGGGGTGGCCTTCGGTGCGGGCTCGCCTGTTCTGGTCATTTCTGGACAGGCGCCGGTTGACAAGCGTGATCGCGGTGGAACGCAAGTGATGCGGCAAGCCGATATTGCAGAACCTGTCACGAAGTTTGCACGCGAGGTCGTCGATGTGCGGCTGGTGCCGGAAATGCTCTACAGGGCGTATCTGGCCGCGACATCTCCGACGCCCGGCCCTGTTAGCCTCTCGATCCCAGTCGATGTTTTCAATGCTCAAGCCGAGGGGTATGAAGCTTCGTTCAAAATCATCTCCCGAAGCGCCAACTTTGCGGCGGTGAACTCGGTCAATTTCGAGCTGGAGCGCGCACGAGAGCTCATCGCGAAGGCAAAATCGCCCGTCGTCATCGTCGGGTCGGGCGCCCATTGGGTGGACAACCCGGAGGAAATTCGCGGGGCTCTTTCCGAGCTCGGCATTCCGGTTTTCACTTCCGAGCTTGCAAGGGGTCTCGTGCCTGATGATGGAGAGCTATGCTTCGGTTACGCGGACCCTCGGTTCAGCCGGGCATTCCGCAATGCGGAGAACGCGGATCTCGTCATTCTCGTTGGCAGCACGTTTGATTTCCATACGCTGTTCGGAAAGCCGCCGCTCTTTGCGTCTGGTGTCAAGGTTGTTCAGATCATTGACGATCCGCAAAAGGCTGGCCTTTGCCGTTCTTCCGATCTGATCCTGTGCGGGGATATCACAAAACTGACGGCCCAGCTGTCCGCCATCGCGGCACACGATGTTCCCAAGGCCGTGGCTGCGACATGGCGCGAGACGCTCAAGAGCGCGTATCAGAAATCGCAGCATGAACTCAATGGTGCGCCCGCGCAAGCCGTCTCAGGCGATGGTATTCACCCGCTCCGAATTTGTCGGAGCATCGCCCGGCATTTGACCGCCGACACGGGACTCACCGTCGACGTTGGTGATTTTGTGCACTGGCCGCGCGTGTATTTCGGCGCACGGAAGCGTGGACATTTCATCGACGGAAGCATCATGGGGACGCTTGGAGCAGCGCTTCCTCAAGCAATCGGAATGCAGTTCGCGTTTCCCTCCGATCCTGTTCTGGCCTTCATGGGTGACGGCGGGTTTGCACAAGCCTCATGGGAGCTGAGCACGGCGGTTGAACACGGACTTCCCATAAAGCTCGTCATCGGCAACGACGCAGCTTGGGGCGTCGAACTACGCCTTCAGGAGGCAGAGTTTGGCAGCTCTGTCGGGTGCCTTCTGCCCAACCACCGGATGGACCATTTCGCTACCATGGTAGGTGCAAAGGGTCTCCATGTGGAGAATGAAAACGAAGTCGATGACGCAGTCGACGAGATGATGCGCACTGATGGTCCATGCCTGCTAAACATCCGCATTCCGAGAAGATCCGGTCGTCCGCTATCCGATATCGCCATCCCAATGTGATCAAGAGACGAGTGAGAGCCAAGTATGACCGGATACATCGCGAGACTGTTTATCGACGGCAAATGGGTGGAAGGAAGTGCGGGAGACCGTCTGCCGATCCACAATCCCGCGTCCAGCGATCAAATCGGCGAGGTCTGCGTCGCGAGCACGGACGATCTCGACCGCGCGCTCGAATCGGCTCAGGCCGGGTTGATGGATTGGAAAAAGACCTCTCCGTGGGATAAGGGTACAATCCTTTATGAGGCTTCAAGACGACTGAGAGCGCGGGCAACAGAAGCAGGAGAGAGCATCACCCGCGAACAGGGCAAGCCCTTGCACGAGGCCGTGGCCGAGGTTAATCGCGCCGCCGATTTTCTTGAGTGGGGTGCCGCGGAGGCTCGCCGGCTGCATAATCGCGAACATGCAGGACGAACCCCGGGGAATCTATATCAAGTTCGGCAGGAACCAATTGGCGTTGTCGCAGCCTTCACGCCTTGGAACTTCCCCATTGTACAACTCGCTAAGAAAGTAGCTGCCCTATTGGCGGCGGGCTGTTCCTGCGTCGCAAAGCCAGCGGAAGAGACTCCGTCCTCATGCGTGATGCTTGTCCAAGAACTGATTGCGGCCGGCGTGCCGCCGCGCACAATCAACCTGGTATTCGGTCAACCCGACCATATTTCTTCGCACCTAATCGCATCGCCGGTTGTACGGAAGGTGACGTTCACTGGCTCTGTTCCGATCGGAAAACTGCTTGCCGCCAGAGCAGGTGAATACATGAAACCCGCCACCATGGAACTTGGCGGTCATGCACCGGTCGTCATCTTCAACGATGTTGATGTCGAGAAGGTCGCGCAGTATTTGGTTTCACGAAAATTCGTCAATGCCGGTCAGGTTTGCATTGCGCCGACACGATTCTATGTTGCTGATGAAATCCACGATGAGTTCGTCAGCCGTTTCAGAGAAATTGCCGGCAAGCTTAAGGTCGGAGACGGTCTCAATCCGGATACAACCATGGGACCGCTTGCCAACAGCAGGAGGCTCGACGCCGTTGAAGGCATGATAGCAGAAGCGGTCGATGGGGGCGCAAGAATACATCTTGGAGGAAAACGTGAAGGCAACAAGGGATGGTTTTTTTCGCCGACAGTCCTTTCCGATGTAAACCCAGATTGTAAATTGATGCGCACGGAGCCATTCGGCCCGATTGCCCCGATAAGTCGTTTCGACGATGAAACCGAGGTCATCAAGCGCGCCAACTCTCTGGATTATGGGTTATCGAGCTATCTATTCACCTCGGACGTACAACGCCAGCGGCGAATTGCCGATATTCTCGAGGCAGGGGTGATTGGCATCAACAATGTTCCATTCCATCTTCCGGAGCTGCCGTTTGGCGGGTGGAAAGACAGCGGATACGGAACAGAAGGCGGAATTGACATGCTACAGAGCTATCTTCGCACCAAAGTTGTAAGCATCGACAGCTAGAGTTGTCGTCGGTTCTCTGCGCCAGAGCGGCGTCGGGCATGAGATCGAGAACCATAATGGCTACACCACCAGGCCTTGCCCTCGTCACTCGTATCAGTTACGACACTATCCAGTACTTCGTCCCTGTGGAAGAGCGAGATATTGATCGCGGCACGATTGCCACCGGAAGTAGAGACAAAATGAACCGAACAGAACTGCAGCCACCATCCGTTTCGAGAACCGGACGTGTCGTCAATGTTCTACAGGAGCGCATTGCCAATCAGGAGATCAGTCCAGGCGCCAGGCTTCAGGAAGCTGAGCTTGCATCTGAGTTCTCGGCTTCAAGAACTGTGATTAGGGAGGCGCTAAGTTCGCTTGAGCAGCGTGGTTTGGTACTAAGAATCCCGAACCGTGGTGCTGTGGTAAAGAAACTTGAAGCCAAAGAAGTCCATGAGATATTCGAGATTCGAGAGTGGCTCGAAGCGATGCTGACGTATCAGGCCACGATCAATGCACCAGAAGGACACTGGAAACCATTCATCGAAGAATTCGTTCGGGATTTAAAAGACAAGATTGAAGACGGTAATATAGAGTCCTACAATGAGACACTTGAAAGGCTACGTTCGGAAACCGTCCGTCTCTCGCAGAACAAAACAGCCGGCCAGTTTATCGGACTAATCCTTGACAGGGCACGAATGATCAAGACCCGGATTACATTACTTCCTGGACGCGCCGAAGCTGGCCGGAAAATGCATGTTGATATGTTGATTTGCATGGATAAGCGTGATCCGGAGGGTGCGCAAAGGATCAAGCGGGAAATAATTCGGTCCGCGCGTGAGGCATTCCATAAGTATCAGTCACTGGTGATCTGAAATAATACCTCGGGTCATGTTCACGCATCAAAATGCAACACCTCACGAATCGTTGTGATATCTTCTTCACCGAGACCGTGCTCAACGGCTTTCGCGTAGACATGTGAAAAGTATTTTGATGGCGCATTAGACAAGCCCTGTACTGTGGACAGTTCAGCGGCAAGATGAAGATCTTTTGCGGCAAGTGCGATCTTGAACCTTACATTTTCTCTTATGCTGCTCGCTGTGCGTTCGGCGTGCTGTTCCAGTGTCGCACTTCTCGCGTTGCCTGACATCAATGCAGCAACAAGGGCGTCAAACCCGACATCGTTCCTTTCTGAAAGTTCGAGGACTTCTGACAATAGCACCAGATGGCTCAAACTCAAAAGATTGTTGAGGATTTTTACCGTATGGCCGGCACCCAAATCTCCCACGCGGATGAAGGTGTCGCCAAGAGCCTGCAAGAGGGGCATGATATTGCTTACCGGCTCCTCCTCGCCCCCAATAAAGAATGCAAGTTTCCCAGCTTCTGCGCCCTTTATTCCTCGTACCACCGGGGCATCAACCATGTGAACCTTCCGTGCGGCAAGCCGCGCTCCGAGCGTCTTCGTCTGCGACGGCAGGCTTGTCGAACAGTCGATAAGCGTGGATTCAGGTGATAGGCTTCTCGCAAGCCCGTCGCGCCCTTCGACCACTTCAGTAACCTCGCGGGAGGATGGCAGCATCAAGATGGCCACGTCGCAATTCTCTCCGCATTCGGCTGATGTCTTGCAAAGCTGCGCGCCTGAGTCGGCCAAATCCATAATGCGTGAGCTGCGTGAACGCTCGAGTATGTTAACTTTGTGACCCGCCTTAAGAAGGTTCTTGGCCATCGGCGCACCCATGTTTCCGGTTCCAACAAATGCAACTTTCACTGCCTACTGTCCTTTCAAGATTCCGGAGAACTGCTTCCATAGATGAACTTCAACGCCCGTTGTCGTCTTGTTTGGGGGCGCTGGCTCTGGCATTACTTGCACCTTTGTCGGCGCGCGCTCGACGCAATGTGCTGAAGGTCGCCCACCCGAGGATTACAACAGTTACCATGAATAGTCCGACGGTGATGGGCTTGCTCAGAAATATGCTCCACGATCCTCGGGAAATAACCAGTGCTTGGCGAAATGTTTCCTCCATCTTGCTTCCCAACACCAGCCCCAGCAGGATGGGTGCGAGTGGAAAACTCGCCAAACGTAACAGCCAGCCAATCACTCCAAAAACCAGCATTACCCAGACATCAAACATGCTGTTGTTCGTGCTGAAAACGCCGGCAACGCTGACGACTAGAATGAACGATGCAAGTATAGGAAAGGGCATCTTAAGGATACGGACCCAGATCCCGATCAAGGGAATGTTGAGCACGACCAAAAGGACGTTGGCTAGATAAAGGCTTGCGATTAATGTCCAGAACAATTCGGGTTGCTCGCTAATAAAAAGTGGACCCGGCTGAATTCCCTGAATAACTAAAGCGCCGAGGATGATCGCCGCCGGAACACTGCCTGGAATGCCCAAGCTTAACAAAGGAACGAGCGATCCAGCTGCGGCGGCGTTATTGGCGCTTTCCGGCGCGGCGACTCCTTCGAGAGCCCCATGTCCGATTTTATCCCGATTGCGCGAGACTTTCTTTTCCAAACCATAGGCTGCGAAAGCGGCTGGTGCGGAACCCGCGCCAGGTAGTACGCCTATAAAGAATCCCAGAAACGTGCCCCGAAGCATTGATCTGAGGCAGGATATTGTATCTTCCCATGTGGGCATCAGTCTTCCAATAGAACCGATCACTGCATTCTTTGCGTAGTTCTGAATCGTGATAAGAACCTCGCTTATCGCAAACAATCCCATGGCAACAGGAACAAGTCCAAGACCAGAGTAGAGCTCCGAAAATCCGGCGGTTAAACGGCTGCTTCCCATTACCGGATCCGATCCAGGAATTGTAAGCAACAATCCAAATACCGCCATGCATAGGGCCTTGAAGAGTGAGCCCACTCCCAAGGCGGAGACAAGTACCAGTCCGAGAATGAGCAGCGCAAGAGTCTCAGTTGGCCCAAACTGCAATGCGATAGAAACGATGGGTTCGCTGAACATCATCAGACCGATTGTGCCGATTGTCCCGCCAGCGAAGGATGCGAGCGCGGCGATGGCAAGTGCTGGCCCGGCCTGTCCGTTGCGCGCGAGCTGGTGCCCGTCAATGGTTGTTGCTAGAGCCCCCGGGTCTCCCGGAATGTTAAGTAATATTGCAGAAATGGAATTTCCATACTGTGTGCCGTAGAATATTCCGCAAAGCAATATTATGGCTTGTGATGGTTCCAGTGTATACGTGAGTGGCAGCAACAGCGCCATTCCGGCAAGCGGTCCCAGACCAGGCAGAACGCCAACCAGGGTTCCGAGAATCACACCCAGCAAGCAGTATGCAAGGATGCTGACTGTGAACAAACTTGCAAAGCCATCGAGTAGACCGAAGGGATTTTCCATTACGCTTACTTCTTAAAGGGGAAGCGGGACGTTGAGGAGTACACTGAAGACAACATACGCGCAAAGACTGACACCTGCGCCGACGATCGGGGCCAATAATACGCGCCTGGAAATTAGAAAGGATACAGTGGTTACGAACAGAAACGTAGAAATCAGATGACCAGCTCGTGGAATCAAGTAAACATAGCCGACAAGCGATGCCAACACGAGGAGTTGGATCAGGATCACCTTTTTTCTTCCACCATCAAATTCTGAGGGTGTGACGCTTTTCTTTTCCTTGACGTAAGCTTCCGTCAAACTCAGCAGTGCAAGAGCTGCCATAATTCCACCGAACAGGAACGCGGTGAACCCTGCGCCGGGTCGGCTCAGATCGCCAATTCCGAGGTTCAATCCCTGAATGACCGCATAGATTCCTAATAAGAATACTCCTAGCGAGACAACGGCTTGGAGTCCTATCTGGCGCAGGATGGGCGTTTTCTGGGTTACATTCTTCTGAGGCATGAGATTAAACCGGTTATAGTTTGCCGAGAACTCAAGAGCTCTCGGCATGGGCTAGTCATTCAAAGTGACGGATCAGTTGGCACCAGAAAGGATTTCGCCGAAAAGCGCGTGCTGAGCCTCAAGGAACTCTACAGCATCGGCGCCAGACAACGCCATGTGCCCGAATACGAACTCGTCGAGAAAGTCCTTATACTCCTCGGACTGGGCTGCTTCGTAGAAGGCGTCTTGCAAAGTCTCCATCGCGGTCTCCGGCGTTCCCTTAGGAGCCAAGACAACCCGGAACGCGCCGACAGCAGGGAAATCTGTCGTCATCCCTGCCTCATCATAGGTGGGAACGTCGGGAATCTGCGGCATACGCTCGGACGACCCGACGGCCAATACCCGCACAGTGCCGGCCCGGAGATGGCTGTAGACTTCGCCGAGGCTCACACCGACCGATTCCACATGCCCCCCCAAGAGCGAAGTCACTGCATCTGCCGCACCGCCAGGAAATGACACGATATTGAGATCCAACCCGGACTGCTCTTCAAGCACCCTGGCAGCGACATTCCATGCACCCTGCGGGGGCGTTGTACCGATCGAGAGTTCGCCCGGGTTTCTTTCCGCCGCTTCCATATAGTCTTCGATGCTCTGGAGTTCCGAGTCGGCCCCCACTGTGATGACCGGTGCGTCGAAGTTGATGATCGCCACAACTTCGAAATCTCCGTAGTAAATATCTTCAATGTCGAGGTGCTGAGCCGTCGCCAATGGAGTGGCGGCTGTCAACAGCGTGTATCCATCCGGTGCGGCACGTTTTACCTCCATCATCCCGGGAATGGACCCGCCACCAGGACGGTTCTGAGGAACGATTGATTGGCCGAGGACTTTCTCGGCGACGATTGATGCCTGACGCGCCGCCTGATCGGTCCCGCCACCAGCCGCGAACGGAATGATCATGGTTATATCGCGCTCCGGGAAGCTGTCGGCATGTAGCGGGTTAGCCGCGAAAATGCCGAGCATCAACGCCGCTGCTGTGGCGAAACTTGCGCAAGCACCCGCGCCATAGAACCTCTGAGTTGCTGCATCCATCATGATATTCCTCCCATTTTCCTAGCGGCAGGCGCGATGCTGCGCCTGCCGACCACAACACCTTACAGATGCGCAGCGCAATGTCTATCAAAGAGTATATTATGATGTATACAAGGCTGGTGGCGTCCTTTAGCAACTGCATCTCTCAGGCCGTCGCGGCGGTCCATTTCTGACGGCTCTTGCACAGGGCGTTCGCGATGGTGACGAGCTTTCTGGCAACGGCGGTGATGATGACCTTGTGCGGTTTTCCGGCCTTGCGGAGGCGGTCTGCAAATGATTTCGGGCCTGGGTTGTGATGTGCCGCGACCAGTGCCGCCTGGAACATCACGTGCCGCAGGGCCCGGCGCCCTCCAGCGATGGCCCGTTTCCCGCGAGGGGTGCTGTCATTTGTGGACGTATATGGACCCCGCCTGATTGCAACGGTCTGGTTGGATCTGGTTCGGCGAACACGATTGCTGACGTATATCCGGCTTCCTGAAGCGGCCCGATATATCGTCGCCGC
>Ga0076930_101436_pt1 | contig 12882 bp, 12 predicted proteins | sample HotLakConsoUCCRE_FD_71149 | JGI IMG/M metagenome (GOLD analysis project Ga0076930, IMG submission 71149) | Hypersaline microbial mat communities from Hot Lake, Washington, USA - Hot Lake Consortium UCC-RE (version 3) (version 3) ...
CCGTCTCGCCGGTGACGAGACTGGCATCGACATCCGACAGCCCCGTGACGACCACTCCATCCACAGGCACCCGGTCGCCTGGACGAATCTGGAGGAGATCGCCGGTCTTGACCGCGAGAACCGGGATTTCGGTCACACCGCCATCGGCATCAAGCCGCCGCGCCGTCTCGCCGCGCAGGGCGAGCAAATTGCCGGCCACGGCGCGGGTCTTCTTGCGCATGATCTGGTCGAGCACCCGCCCGGCGAGCAGGAAGGTGAGCAGCATGGTCGCGGCGTCGAAATAGGCGTGTTTGGCCGAATTCATGGTCTCGACGATCGAGATTCCCACCGCGAGCAGCACGCCAAGCGAAATCGGAACATCCATACCGAGTGCGCGGGCCTTCAGCGAGCGCAGCGCCCCGCGAAAGAAGGGCTGGCCGGAATAGGCCACGGTCGGGATCGCGATCAGCGCCGAGATCCAGTGGAACAGGTCACGCGTCTCGGTATCGATATCGGCCACATTGCCCGACCAGACCGAAACCGAAAGAAGCATGATGTTCATGGTGGCAAACGCCGCCACCCCGAGACGCTTCAACAGATCCGATGTCTGCGCCGCCTCGATCTCCTCCTCGCGGCTGCGCGTGAAGGGATAGGCCTTGTAGCCGAGTTTGTGCAGCCGCGTGACGGCAAGCCCGGGATCGACGGGGGCCGCTTCATGGCCATCACCATCAGTCGCCGAGTCGAAAACGAGATGAAGACGCTTGTTCGTATAATTCAGCCGTGCATGGGCGATACCGGGTCCGGCGACACCCTGTTCGATCTCCCGGATACAGGCGGCACAGGTAATGCCGTCGATCGCAAGATCAAGCTGCGCGCAACCCTCCTTGTCGCGCGTCACGAATGCCGAATAATCGATCCGTTCGCTCATACGGTCAGCGTAGCATGACGCGGTTGCGCGAGTGGAAGACCTTTTCATCATCCTTGCTGAAGGTCAGCACCAGATCCCACTGTCCCGCCGGCACGTCCGCGAACCGGGCCTCGTAGACGCCGTACCCGATACGCTCCAGTGTCGCGGGGCGATCGAGATTGCTGTCGGCGGGGCGCGCGAGCACCACCTCCCCGGCCATGTCGGGCAGCATGTTGCCGTCACGATCACGCGTGGTGATCTCGGCATAGGCGCCGCCATCGGCGCGGCGCTCGACGAAAGCCTCGATTTGCCAACCCCGCGCCTGCTGCTGTGCCGCACTCGCGAGCGTGGTGTTGAACTCCTGGCTGGTGCGGTAGGCGCTGTCGGTCTCCAGCCCCCGGAACGTGGCAATCGCATTGGGCAGGAGGAGCCCGAGATTGACGAATATGACGACACCGAAGAAGGCGAGGATCATCGCCAGAACCTTGCCCCCGGTCAGCGGCTTGCCGCCGGGAACGTAGTCGTTTTCGAAACGGTCGGGGGAGGACATCGTTCGGCTTCCTGTTTTGCCCGACCGGCATTCACTCGGCGGGTCGGATGAAATTGTCACTCGTCGTCGCGACCTCGCCACTCTCAGGCTCTGTCAGCACGAAGGTGATCGGCGTCGATTCAGGGATGCTCGCCGGATCGGGAATGGTGACCAGCACGCGGACCTCGCGGGTCTGGGCCGGGCCGACGGGCATTTCGATCACGCCCTCCGAGACATGCATGGCACCAAGCGCATCAAGATCGACCGCGGGCAGCCCCGTCACCGCGAGGGTGAAGGCGCGCTCCTCCAATGCCTTGTTGAACAGACGAATGGTATAGGCGTTGCGGATCGAACCGTCAGAGAGCTGGACATAGAGCGGATTACGATCGTGCTGGGCCGAGACGTCCATCGAGCCGCGACCGACGAAGGTGAACAGCATGATCCCCGCGATCAGCCCGATCAGCGCCATGTAGACAATGGTGCGCGGACGCACGATCTTCGAGCGCTCCTGCGGCTTGCCCTCAAGGCGGCGCTCCAGATTGTACTCGCTATCATAGGTGATGAGATCGCGCGGCAGGCCGACCTTTTCCATCACGTTGTTGCAGGCATCGATGCACAGACCGCACTGAATGCAGCCGAGTTGCGAACCGTCGCGGATATCGACACCGGTGGGGCAGACGGCGACGCATTGGCCGCAATCGATGCAATCGCCCGCCGGCTCGCCAGCTTCGCGCAGGGCACGGTTCTTCTTGACCGAGCCGCGCGGCTCGCCGCGATCGGCGAGATAGGTGACGTTGTAGGCATGTTCGTCGGTCAGCGCCGCCTGAATGCGCGGCCACGGGCACATGTAGACGCAGACCTGCTCGCGCATCCAGCCGGCCAGCGTGTAAGTCGTGAAGGTGAGGATACCGATCCAGAGATAGGCCACGAAGGGCGCCTGGAAAGTCGCAAGATTATAGACCAGCGTCGGCGCATCGGCGAAATACAAGACCCACGCCCCGCCGGTCCACCACGCGATCATCAGCCAGACGAAATGCTTGGAGGCGAATTTCGAGATCCGCTCCGCGTTCCATGGCCCGTTATAGAGCCGCAGCCGCTCGCGCCGGTCACCCTCGATGCGCCGCTCCACCGCCATGAACAGATCGGTCCAGACCGTTTGCGGGCAGAGATAACCGCACCAGATCCGCCCGGCCACGGCATTCATCAGGAAGAGGATGAGCGAGGCCAGGATCAACAGCCCCGTCAGATAATAAACTTCCTGCGGCCAGATTTCGATGAAGAAGAAATAGAAGCGCCGCGCCGGCAGATCGATCAGCACCGCCTGGTCAGGCGCGTTCGGCCCGCGATCCCAGCGCACGAAGGGCAGGAAATAATAGACGCCGAGCGTCGCGATAAGGACCGCCCACTTGATCTTGCGGAACTGGCCCCAGACGCTTTGCGTGAAGAGCTGCTTGCGGGCCTCGTAGAGCGGACCCTCGATATAGACCTCATGCTCCTCGTCGGGCTTGAGCTCTGGCTTGTTGGTGACGGCTGCGTCGGACATTTCGCCCCCGATACGGGATACTGAAGATTGCACTGACGTTTAGGCGAATCTTCAGCTTCGCGCTTTGACAATGATCAAGCAGGGCTGCGACAACCCGTCATCGGGAGGATTCCGTGACATTCGAACGCGGCACTCACAACAGGCGCGCCAGGATTCGCAGCCGCGTCCCCGCTTCACCCGCAAAGGCATGCGCATCCAGCGCGTCGCGTAGACCGGCAGAGGCACGCTTTTCGTCGAGCATCACGAAACCGCGCCCGCGCAGCGCGGGAACCTGGCAGGGGGAAGCCGTATCAGCGATCTTCGTCACGGCCGGAAGATAGGCCCAGCGGGCATGATCGATGGCGCGATCCAACAAACCCGCCGCCAGACCCAGCCTTCGGTGCCGTGACAGGATGCCGATGGCGAGGATGAAGAGCGTGCCGTCGATTTCCGATGCGGCGAGATAGCCGGCAAGCTCATCCTTTTGGTCAACAGCGACCCACAAGCTGCCGGCAGCGCGACATAAATCCAGCGCCGCCAACGGGAGATTGGGCTCACGTGTATCCGGCTCGTGCGCCAGTGCGGCATGCTGGAGTGCACCAAGATGCGGCAGATCCGAGTCCTGCGCATCACGCAGATAATACCGCTTGGAGGGATCAGCCGTCACCGGGCTGCGGCCCCTCATAACCCTCGATGACGATCGCATCCATTTCCGCACCGCCTTCCTGACGCGCGCGGGCGGCCTGGTATTCGGGGGAATTCCAGCAGGCGAGCGCGTCCTCGTAGGAGGGGAACTCGATGACCACATTGCGCGAGCGGCTGGATCCGACGAGCCGCTCGAAACGCCCGCCACGGACGATGAAGCGTCCGCCATATTTCGCAAAGGCCTCGCCGTTGCTGGCGACGTAATTCTTATAGGCCGCATCGTTGTAGACATCGACGCGCGCGATCCAGTACCCCTTGGCCATTCCATTTCTCCCCGTTCCGGCGGGTGCTCGCCCCGCTGCTGCATGAAACTCAATCGAGCCCTTTGACCACATCCGCCATCGAGGCCGACCTGACGAGCAGGGGAGCCGTGAGCCGGCACCCTTGCCGCCGGCGCTGGAGCGACATCCACCGCCGGGATCAGGCGCCGCCGGTCGCGCCGGCGATCTCGTCCATGATGGCATGTGCAGCCGCGCGCGGGTCATCTGCTCTGGTGATCGGGCGCCCGATGACGAGGTGATCGGCACCGGCGCGGACCGCTTCGCCGGGCGTCATCACCCGCTTCTGATCACCCGCATCCGCCCCGGCGGGACGAATCCCCGGCGTCACGATCAGGCCCTGCGGACCAAGCGCCCCACGAACGGAACCGATTTCCTGCGGTGAACAGACGATCCCGTCGATCCCGGCCTCACGCGCCTGCGCCGCACGACGTGCCACGAGATCGCCGACCGTCGCCGCATAGCCGGCATCGGCGAGATCGGCATCGTCATAGGAGGTCAGGACGGTGACGGCCAGGAGCTTCATCGATGCATCTCCCCTACCGCGCACTGCCGCCCGCATGGTCTGTGGATAGGCATGCACCGTGAGCAAATCAACCCCGAGCGACGCGACTGCCGCGACGCCCTCGCTGACCGTATTGCCGATATCGTGCAGCTTGAAATCGAGGAAGACCTTCTTGCCCTCCCCGATCAGCGTGCGTGCGAAATCGAGGCCGCCGGAGAAGCCGAGCCGATACCCGATCTTGTAGAAATGCGCCGCGTCACCAATGCGATCCACCAGGGCGCGTGCCTGCACAACATTGTCGAGGTCCAGCGCCACGATCACGCGATCGCGCGGATCGACGGTAGCGACAGCCGGGTTGACGTTGTTGACGGGCATGAGGAACTCCATAGACGCAAGGCAGCGTGATGCAAAATGGCGCCGGAACGTGGCGGCGCATTATTCGGGACGGATGTCGTCCTTGTGGGGCACGGGCTCGGCCGAGCGCAGGAATTCGATGGCCGAGAGTACCAGGCTCTCTGGAGGCTCAGCGCGCGTCTCCAGCATCACGGAACCCTCATCCTCGAGAATGGCGAAGACGCCGTCAAGCTGGCCGAGTGCGATCTGCAAGGTCATCGCCTCCATACCACCGGAACCGCCCGCCGGAGCCTGTCCAGAGACGGCCTCGCCGACCCATTCGCGGAGACTCGAGCCGGTTTCCGCCTCGATCAGCGGGCCGAGCCCGTCATCAATCAGGGCGAAGGTCATGCGCCGCGCGGTCGATTCGAAAATCAGCGGCAACAGCGCCGCCATGCGTCCGCCACGCAGGGATTCACGCAGATTGTCGGGAAGATCGACATCCGTGACGGCGCGCAGCGTCGCCAGGCCGCGAACGTCGAGCCACAAATCACCGGCAATGGCGTAGCCCGGCGCCAGCGTCGCATCAGCCCGAAGGGCCCCCTGCAAGCTGTCGCCATTCGCGCTCGCAGCCGCTGCGGTGCGCGCCGCGACGTCCTCCAACGGGGTTCCGGCGGCGATCTGCGGTGCGCTCGTTGCGTCATCGAGGTGGCCGGCCAGACGCAGGACGCCGTCTTCGTGCAGGGAAAGCGTCAAGCCGCCACCGGTAACCGCGATATCGACCGGGGGCGCGTCGGCGCGATCGCGCCGCCCGGAGACGCGCATGTTGAAATCATCGAAACCCAGATCGACGGTGGTCCCGGCGATCTGCGCTTGCGTGATCTGTTCGGGACTCTTCTCGAGATAGGAGAGCAGTTCGCGCGGCGACAACCCGTCCACCGGGCCCTCGATTGCGGCCGTGAAACGCGCAAGCGAGAATTCCGCGTTTCCGGCGAACTGGGACGATCCACGCGCTTCTGCGCCGGTGAGCGCATCCGCAAGGAGCCGCCGCGATCCCTCCTCGGGGAAGGCGGCCCGCAACCCGTCGAGGCGGATCGCCGCGATGGACATGTCCGCGAAGAAGGTCGGACCGGGTCGATCCTCCCGCGCCACCTGCTGGGTGGCCAGGGTGACCCCGGCTGCGGACAGGAGGCCCGTCTCATCGGGAAGAACGCGCGCGGTTGCCTCACCGGTGAAGAAATCGCCCAGATGCGCCATGGCCGCGTGCGACAGGAGCAGCGCCTCTACGTGCGCTTCGCCGGCGCGATTGAGCAGATGCACATCGCGCAGCAACACATGCCCGTCGAGCATGGCGAGCGTTGCGGCGGTGATGCGGGTATCGCGCGCCGCCATGGCGAAGGCGACGCCTTCCAGCACGAACTCGGCTTCAACCGTGTCTCCGAGAGGCGCATAGCCTGCGGGAATACCCGCCTCGACGTTTTGCGCCTCATCCGAGATGCCCTGCCAGGCGATATTGGCATAAAAAGGATGGATATTGTCCAGCGCCTCGGTGACCGCGGTCTCGTCGAGGACGGGTGTATCGAGGGTGCGTTCATCGACAAGCGGCAACTCGGTCGGCGGCCCCTCACGCGTCTGCGCCTTCAAAGGCACAGGCTGCACGACGCCCCATACAAGCAGGGCGCTCGCGGCGATCAAAAGGGCGCATGGCGCCACACGTAAACTGGTCATGCAACTTCGTCCCGCGTCCGATTCGGATTCTCTATAGCGTTATTGAACCCGAAACGCACGGGGTGAACGTCCCGCCGAATAATCCGGCTCCGGTGGCTGGGGCTCCAGTCGCTCAAGCGGGAGAATCTGCTGCGGCGCGAACAACGGGACATCGATCTCTTCGCTGCTCAGGCCGCGCTCGCGCAAGCCCGCCACGATCTTCGCGGCCACCGGTGCGGCGAAGCCGCCGCCCGTGGGGCGCCGACCATCCAGCGTGGGCAGGGCCTTGTCGTCGTCGCGCCCGATCCAGACGGCGAAGGCAAGATCGCCGGTACGACCGACGAACCAGGTGTCACGGTGGTTTTGCGATGTTCCCGTCTTGCCGACGACGCCTTGCGGCCCGTCACGAAAGGCGCCCGCAGCCGTGCCCCGGATAGTCACCCCGGCCATCATCGATTCGAGGTCGTTCAGCGCAGAGCGCGATGCGAGATCGCTACTTCGCGGATCGATCAGCGCCATGGCCATGGCCATGCGGGCCGGCGTCGTCTCGACGGCGCCGATGGCTGTCGAGAGGTTCGACAAGCGGGGCTCGCCGAATTCATAAAGCTGCGCGCCCTCAAGATACGGTCGGATCCGCTCCATGCCGAGCCTGTCGGCAATGCGCACCGCGATGACGTTGAGGCTGCGCTCGAAGGCGGTGAAGAACGGCACCAGGCCGAATGTCTCACGCCCGTAATTGCGCGGCGTCCACCATCCGTCACCATCGCGGAATGTCAGGGGTTCATCGGAGATATAGCCGTTGGGATTGTAGTCGTAGTCCAGCGCTGCGAGCCAGATCAGGGTCTTGATTGCGGAGCGCGGCTGGCGCATGGCGCGCGTGCGATCGAACTGGCTCGCCCAGGTCGCATATCCACCGATCGAGGCGATGGTCTCGTTCGTTGCCGTATCAATTACCACGGCGGCACCCTGCACCATCGGACGCCCCATGATCTGGCCATCAGGCATCAGAATGTAAACGCCCCGATCACGCAGCCAGCCGGGGCGCTCCTCGATCTCCGGAACCTCGCCCAGTGCCGGGCGGTCCTCGATCATGAGTTCGTCGCCGCGAACAATGATCCGGCGGGAACCTTCCGGCATGAAGGAGATTGCGCTACGCGCCGCACGCCAGATTCGCGTCTCACTATCGGCCTCGAAAACCCCAACGGGAACAAAGCCGAGCGGCTCATGCGGGATACGCGTATTCAGCCGCGCCAGCTGTTCTGAGAGAATTTCCTGCGTCAGGTGCTGCGCATCATGGTTGAGCGTGCTGACATAGCCACCGCGTTCCGCAAGCTCCGCGAGATTCTCGCCCACGATGAAGCGGCGCGCCTCCGACAGGGCCCAGAAATCGGCATCCGGGATGGCCACACTGGATCGCACTGGCCTCGCCCCCGGCGAAACCCTGATCGGTTCGGCCCGCGCGGCCTGCGCCTCTTCAGCGGTGATGAAGCCGACCTGCTCCATGCGGTTGAGCACATGGTTGCGCCGCGCAACGGCGCGCTCGGGATTGCGGCGGGGATCGAGCGCAGACGGGGCCTGGAGGACACCCGCGAGGAAGGCATTTTCCGACAGGCTGAGCTGGTCCCATTCCTTGTCGAACCAGTTCTGCGCCGCCCGGGCCGCCCCCTGCGAGCGCCGCCCGAAAAACACGGCATTGGCGTAGGATTCGAGGATTTCCTCCTTCCCGGCCAGTGTCTCGGTGACGACGGCCGAATAGGCTTCCTCGATCTTGCGATCGATGGTCTGGCGCGCGCCGGTGATCACGTTCTTGGCAAGCTGCTGGCTGAGAGTTGAGCCGCCGCCCGCGAAGCGTCCGGTAGCAATGCCGGCCACAGCACGCGAGACGCCGACTGGATCAACGCCCATATGTTGCTCGAAATGCCTATCCTCGACCGCGATCAGCGCCTTGACGAAGGTCTCGGGCAAATCCTCGAAAGTGACGGTGGGGTTGTCCGTTCCAAGCCGCCCCATCTCCTCTCCGCCGGCATAGAAGGCCGGCGCAGATGCGCTCCTGCCGGCCCGTTCACTCTGCCCCAGGACGATGGCATGTTCCGGCTCGACGAAACCGAGAGGTCCCGCCACGATTGGTGCGGACAGCGCAACCAGCGCGCCAAAGACTGCAAATGCATCGGACATAGCCGAACGGCCCTCCCCTCAGGCCCCGCTGACCCAGTTCGCTCCCAAGCGCCGGATAGGTGACCCCGTTTGCGGCGATTGGCAAGCCTCGAAACATGGCACGAGTTCCACGAAATGGAAAATTTCCCATGAAGATTGTGCGAAGCATGCGACCAGGCCGGCCTTCAGCCGATATATGAAACCGTGAACGTTGCATCCGTGCAACGCTTGCAGCGGTCCGGACCTCAGACGAAGCGTGACAGCACATAGCCCGCTGCGACGATCTGGAGCATGTTGATCGCGACGGAGACCCCGTGCAGACGCCCGAAACGCGCCTTGTCGCCGAGATCACGCGCCGCGTTGATGGCGGGCATCAGAATCTGGCGGGTCGGTATGGTCACGAGCCCGATGGTCGCCATCAGCGCGGCAGCGATCAGATCGAGCGGGACCAGCAGGGCTGCGGCGACGGCGCCGGCAACGATCACGAAGATATAGTAATGCGGAAAGGCCCGGCGGATCAGTGGCCCCGCCGTCTCCGCCGGCAGCGCGGTGAAGACGAAGGCGGCGAAGCCGAAGGAATACACTACCATACCGCCGAAAATCAGGGCGGAAACGAGCAGGGCGAGAATCGTCATGGGCGCGGCATCCTTGCATCTGTTGAAGATCGTGCCGCGCCATATAGGGCGCCGGGCGGAGCCTGACGTCATCGGGCGCCGGGTGGCGTCATTCTGCCTCGGGGATGGGCAGATTGCGCTCGACGACATGCGCCAGATCAGCGTTTTCCGCCGTCAGCGTCATGCGCAGGCGCAGTTCGCCGCCCTCGACCTTGCCCTCGCGTACGAGACGTTCGATCTCGCGCTGAGAAGTGACCCCCACCTCCTTGAGAAACTTGCGCATTTCCATGTTGAAGCGATCTTCGTCCATCACTGGTCTCCTTGCGTTCTCATCACGATAGCCCCGGCGAGCCGTACCCGCCCCGACGTCAATCTAGAACAGATCGGCCAATTGTGCCGGGGTAATGCTCACCGATCCGCCATATGGGGACGCGTGCAGCGCCACCAGCCAGATGCCCAGGCAAGCCGCCAGGGTAAAGATTGCGATCGCCGAACGCCCGGCCCGGATGCGATCACGATGGACGAAGGCGATCGAAAACTGCGATAAAACCGCCAGAACCACCACAAGGGTCCACTTGAGCTCCGCCAGATTGCGCTGGCCGATAGCGAGGCGCAATTCGCGCGCATCCTGCAATTCATCGAAATCGACGATCATCTTGGACAGGAGTGCTGGGGGCAGGTCACTGCGCGCGATGTCGATCACGGACAGACGCATGGTCTGAACTGCGGCATCGACCCGCGGATGCGGGGTCGCATTGGCATCAGCGCCCCATTCATCCGCAGTCACCGCCAGGACGTATTCCGACAGCGCTTCGCGCATCCCGGGAAGATCAAGAGCGTCCTCCGCCGCGATCCCGGCCAGACGCTGAATCGAGGAACGCTCCGCAAGCGCGGCTTCCGTCGCACGATTGTTCATCTGCCAGACTTCCGCAGCAACGAAGCCGAAGATCAGGGCCCAGATGGTCGTGACTGCGGCAAAAAAGGGCGCAACCGGTACCCTGTTCGCTTCGCCGTCGAGACGCCGGTGAAGCACCTGCAGGAAGAGGGCGGCGACGAGCAGCGACACCGAGCCCCCGGCGAGAATCACGGCAAGCAGTACCAGGCTGTCCATGGCAAAGGCATCGATGAGCATGCTGCGTTCCGGATCCTTTCCGGGCACCGGACCACGCCGATTCCCCCGCACTGATCATAAAGCCGGCAACGCGCACGGCAAGTCGGCAATACCAACGGACGGGAAGAGCCACAGCATGCTGGAAACGCAGGCAAACAAGGATTTTCGTGTCGAAATTTGCGTCATTTGCGGATCATCCGAGAGAGGTAAGCCTTATCCGGATGGCGTTTCCTTCAGGGCTTGCTATGAATCGGTATGTGCACCGCAAAAAGGATTGCTGCATGAGCGAAGAATTTGACCCGAATTGCGGTGAAGGCGCGCTCGCCGGCAAGGTCGGCCTCGTTGTCGGCATCGCTAATGACAAATCCATTGCCGCCGGCTGCGCCCGCGCCTTCGCGGAGGCCGGTGCCGAACTCGCCGTCACCTATATGAACGAGCGGGCCAAACCCCATGTGGAGCCAGTCTGTGAAGCTCTGGGCGCCGAGCTCCTGCTCCCGCTCGATCTCGCCGATGACGTCCAGCTCGCAGCCGTGTTCGAGGCCGTCGCGCAGAAATGGAGTCGGCTCGATTTCCTGCTGCATTCCGTGGCTTTCTGTCCGCGCGAGGATCTGCACGGGCGCGTGGTCGATTGCTCGCGCGACGGTTTCGCCCAGGCCATGGACATTTCCTGCCATTCCTTCATCCGCATGGCGCGCGCCGCCGAACCTCTCATGCGCGAAGGCGGCAGCGTGATGACCGTGAGCTATTACGGCGCGGAGAAGGTCGTCGATCATTACAACATCATGGGGCCGGTCAAGGCCGCGCTCGAAGCCGCGACGCGCTACATGGCCGCCGAGCTCGGTGCGGCGGATATCCGCGTCAACGCGCTGTCCCCCGGCCCGATCGCCACCCGCGCGGCCTCGGGCATCGACCATTTCGACGCACTGATCGACGATGCCCGCGCGCGCTCCGCCGGAGGGCGCCTCGTGACGATCGAGGAAGTCGGCGCGGCCGCGCGCTTCCTCGCGAGCGACGGCGCCGCGGGCATGACGGGCAATGTCGTCTATGTCGATGCCGGTCGCCATATCCGCATGTAGATCCGGAGCGTTCCCGCTGCTCGCCCCAGAAAGAGGCTCGAAATGGATTATATCGAGAACCGCACCTTCGACGAGATCGCCGTCGGCGACAGCGCCGAGATCACGCGCAGCCTGACGCGCGAGGATATCAATGTCTTCGCGGTGATGTCGGGAGATGTGAACCCCGCCCATCTCGACGATGACTACGCGCAAAAGGGTCATTTTCACCGCGTCATCGCCCATGGCATGTGGGGCGGCGCGCTGATATCCGCCGTGCTGGGCACCCGCCTGCCCGGCCCGGGAACGATCTATCTCGACCAGTCCCTGCATTTCCGTGGCCCGGTCGGTGTGGGCGATACGATCACGAGCAGCGTCACGGTCACGGCCAAGAATGCCGAGAAGGGCCATGTCACGCTCGCCTGTTGCTGTACCAACCAGAAGGGCGACGAGGTCATCAGCGGCGAGGCGCGGGTGCTCGCGCCGCGCGAGAAGGTGCGCCGGCCCCGCGCCGTCCTGCCGGAGATCACGCTGCATGCGCCGAGTGCACGCTTCAAGGCGCTCGTGGAACAGACCCGCGAGCACGATCCGCTGGTCACCGCCGTGGTGCATCCCTGCGACGAGTTGAGCCTCGACGGCGCCATACGCGCCGCGCGCGAGCGCATCATCCGCCCGGTTCTCGTCGGGCCGGAAGCGAAGATCGCTGCTGCCGCCGACGAGGCGGATCTCGATATCAGCGAATTCGAGATCATCGACGTGCCCCATTCCCATGCCGCCGCCGAGCGCGCGGTGGAACTCGTGCGCGAAGGCCGGGCCGAGGCGCTGATGAAGGGCAAGCTGCACACGGACGAATTGCTCGGCGCCGTGGTCAGCCGGTCGAAAGGGCTGCGCACGGATCGCCGGCTGAGCCACATCTTCGCCCTCGATGTGCCGAGCTATCCCCGCACGCTCTTCGTCACCGATGCCGCGATCAACATCGCCCCGGATCTCGAGGAGCTCCAGGACATCGTCCAGAACGCCATTGATCTGTGCCGGGCGCTCGGCACCGAGATGCCGCGCGCCGCCCTGCTCTCGGCAGTGGAGACGGTGACGGGCCGGCTGCCCTCGACCCTCGTCGCGGCTGCGCTGTGCAAGATGCATGATCGCGGCCAGATCACGGGCGGGCTGATCGACGGGCCGCTCGCCTTCGACAACGCCATCTCGCCCGCCGCCGTGAAGGCCAAGGGGATCAACTCGCCCGTGGCGGGCCAGGCCGATATCCTTGTCGCGCCCAATCTGGAGAGCGGCAACATGATCGCCAAGCAGCTGATCTATCTCGCCGGTGCCGAATCGGCGGGGATCGTGATCGGTGCACGGGTGCCGATCATGCTGACCTCGCGCGCCGACAGCGCCGATTCCCGCCTCGCCTCCGCCGCCCTCGCACAGCTTTATGCAAGGCGCAGCGACACCCTCAAGGGAGCGGCGGAATGAGTGCGGCTCTCCTCGT
>Ga0076930_101445_pt1 | contig 12826 bp, 10 predicted proteins | sample HotLakConsoUCCRE_FD_71149 | JGI IMG/M metagenome (GOLD analysis project Ga0076930, IMG submission 71149) | Hypersaline microbial mat communities from Hot Lake, Washington, USA - Hot Lake Consortium UCC-RE (version 3) (version 3) ...
CGCGATCACCGGATTCGCCATGACCCGGACACCGGCCTGGTGGCAGGGACTCGTCTTTGTCGGCGGACTGGCGCTTGCGCTGCTCGTCTTTTGGGCCGCCGCCCGCTTGCTCCAATGGGGCGTCAAGCGCCTGCTGCGGCCGCGCTCCTTTCTCCTGCGCCAGGCGACGGCCAACTTGCACCGGCCGCAAAACAAGACTGTTTTTCTGACCGTCAGCCTGGGCATCGGCACCTTCCTGATCTACACCCTGACCCTGGTGCAGACCGGCCTCTTGCAACAGAGCGAAATCGCCGAGCAAAGCGACGCGCCCAATTTGCTCTTCTTCGACATCCAGCCGGATCAACTCGAAGGCTTGGAAGCGATCCTGGCGGAACGCGAACTGGAGTTCGCCACTTCCTCGCCGGTCGTGACCATGCGGCTGAGCGCGGTCAAAGGTATCCCGACGAGCACAATCAAGCAGGACCCCGGGGACGAGATCGACGACTGGATTATCAACCGCGAGTGGCGGAGCACCTTTCGCGGCGAACCGGGTGCCGCCGAGCGCGTCAGCGCCGGCGACTACGTGAGCGACTGGTCGGGCGGGGACGGACCGGTCCCGATCTCGCTCGAAGCCGACATGGCCCGCGACCTCTCCGTCGAGCTCGGGGATCGCTTGACCTTCGACGTGCAGGGAATCCCGCTGGAAGTCGAGGTCAGCAGCCTGCGCGTCGTCGATTGGACGCAGATGTGGCCGAACTTCTTCGCCACCTTTCCGCTCGGGGTGCTCGAGGGCGCGCCGCAGTGGTGGATCGCCGTCACCCGCTCCCCGGATACCGAAACCACCGCCCGCCTGCAGTCGGAGATTTTCAAGGCCTACCCGAATATCTCGGCGGTCGATCTCAACATCCTCATCGACGCGGTGCAGACCGTGCTCGGACGGATCAATTTCGCCATCCGGTTTATGGGGCTGTTCACCATGGCCACGGGCATCATCATCCTGGCCAACGCGATCGCCGCCAGTCGCCACCGGCGCAGCGCCGAGAGCGCCTTGCTCCGGACACTCGGGGCCCGCACCGGCCAAATCCGGGCCGTTCTAGCCGTCGAGTACGCCCTTCTCGGGTTGGTGGCGGGACTGCTCGGCGTCGCTTTGGCTCTGCTCGCCGCCGCGGCGCTCGGCGTCTGGGTCTTCAAAGTCGATTTCCATGTGCCCTGGCTGCAAGCGGCGGCTGCGCTCCTGACCGTGACCGCCCTCGCCACGGGCACCGGCTTGCTGTGCAGCCGTGGCGTCAGCAGTTCTCCCCCTTTGCGGGTGCTACGGCAGGATTGACCAGGACGTGGATTCGAAACGGTGGCCGGATCGCCGGTCGACCTCGTCTTCGACAATGCCGGCTGGCACAAGGCGACATCATTGAACTGGCATCACATCAGACCAAAGTTCCTGCCTCCTTGCAGCTCCGACTTCAATCCTATCGAACGGCTCTGGCAGAAGATCCAAATCCGTTATATGGCGGGATTCATCACCAGTTGCGATTCCGTGCTTACCAACAAGCTCGTCGAGTCGTCAAATATCTGAGCTGCGCTACCGCCGGGGGCCTTCGGGCTGCGATCCGCCGGGGAAGCGGAGGCGGCCAACTGTGCCGTGCGTGGCTGGACGATTCCGCCGGACCAGATTGTGATGGCGGCGAGTTCGAGCGAGTCTTACGCGATCCTGTTCCAGTTGCTGGTTGGATTTATTGGTAATACCGCTTCGATTCAAATCCGGGCGCTTGTTCGCCCGGCCGCTTTCGCTTCATTGCCTATGTGTCAAGGCGGGCGGTAAGATCCACATCCGCCGGGCGGCTTCGAGAGGAAAATGGGCCCTTCCAATCTTTCCCGTTTTTAGGTTACGAAGCTTATTGGTTCGGGCCCCATTGTTCCAAAGCCTGTCGAATGGCTTTGCAGGCCAGCTCGCCTTTTCGCTCGCTGAAGCGCTGGACGGGCCAGGCAACGGCAATCTTCGGCTCGGTGGCGGCAGGGTCGAATCCGTGGCAGGCCACGGCCACCATGCCGGCTACGCTTTCTTCACGATTCCACGCGGTGCCGGTCCGACGAATCGTCTCCAGTTCTTCCTTAAAATCCGGATCGGTGCGCAGCCATTCTTCCACTAGGTCGGATCTTCCGGCGATGCAGAGCTTCCCGATCGCGTTGTGGCGGATGTTGTGCACTGTGAGCGGTGCGGGTGCGACGCGTACGGTTTGATCCGATTCGATGTAATCGATATGGATCACGCCCGCCCCGTGCTTCAATCCGAGGAGTACCAGTTCGCCGGTCGCTTCCGCCACGGACCGAAGCACCCTTTGATAGCGCAAGCGGAGCGCCCGGTGGCGGTCCAGGGTCGCCCATTGGTGGAAGTTTCCGCTGCAGCGGTACTTGCGCCCTCCCTTCGAAACGAGCCCGTAATCCACCAGGGTGTTCAGGATCCGGACCAGCGTGGACCGCGGCCGGTTCATGGCCTCGGCAAGTTCCTGCACGCTGTAGCCCGAGGAACGGCCGCCCAAGAGCGTCAGCAGATCGAGGGCTTTGACTAGACTGGTCGCTCGGTCCATGTGACAGGAATAGCGTTATATCCGGCTTCAATGCGGATTGTAAAGCGTGCCTGTCGGGATAGCCTTGTCTTCATGGATTTTCCTGCTTCCGACGACGAACGTTTCGCCCTCTGCCGCGAGGAGCTCTTCACCGCCGTAGTCGGCGATATCATGGATCGGCTCGGCCACAGGCACCAATTCCTTCCACCGGAGATTCGGCCGCTGCGCGACGACATGGTCGTGGTTGGCCGTGCGATGCCGGTTCTAGAAGCGGATGACTACAGCGCGCACGAGGGCCCGGGACGCGCCGGCGGCGACCTGAACCAACCCTTTGGGCTCATGCTTCGGGCGCTCGACGACCTGCGGAAAAACGAGGTCTATATCTGCACCGGGTCCTCCCCGACCTACGCCCTGTGGGGGGAGTTGATGAGCACCGCGGCGCGCAACCGCGGCGCGGTCGGTGCCGTCGTCGACGGGTATTCGCGGGACACCCGGGGCATTCTCGCCCTGAACTTCCCCACCTTTTCGCACGGGCGCTATGCCCAAGACCAGCGTGCACGGGGGAAAGTCATCGACCTGCGCTGCACGATCGAGATCCGGGGCGTACGGATCCGGCCCGGCGATATCGTGTTCGGCGATGTGGACGGCGTCTGCGTCGTGCCCCGGAGCATCGAGGACGAGGTCCTGACCGGCGCACTGGAAAAAGCCCGGGGCGAGAAGGAAGTCTTCGAGGCCATCAAGGGCGGCATGGGCGCGCAGGCCGCTTGGGACAAATACGGAATCATGTAGGCTTATGAGAATATCGGAAATCAAGGTCTGGCTCGTCGAGGGCGTGAAATACAACTGGACGATGTTGAAAGTCACGACCGATACGGGACTCAGCGGCGTCGGCGAAGCGACCAACTGGCCGGGCAGCCCGATCATCGAAGCGGCTGCCCGACACGTGGGCGAGCGGGTGATCGGCCTCGATCCCATGCGCACCGACTTTATCTGGCAGAAGCTCTACCGCGACTTGAACTGGATCGGACCCTACGGTGCCTCGCTTTGCGCCATCAGCGGGCTCGACATGGCCCTCCTGGACCTGAAAGGCAAGGCGCTCGGAGTGCCCTGCTACCAGTTGCTCGGCGGCCTCTTCCGCGACCGGATCAAACTCTACGCCAACTACTGGTTCACTGGCGGCGGCCACAGTGGCGGGGACTACGCATGGCAGGCGAAGCGGGTCAAGGAGATGGGCTTCACCGGTCTAAAGTTCGATCCCTTCGCCCATAGCAATTACCTCTACGGGGAAGACCTCCGCACCGAACTGACCCTGAGTCCAGAAGAGCAGGACAGGGCCTACGAGGTAACCAAGGCGGTGCGCGACGCCGTCGGACCCGAATTGGATATGATGATCGAGACCCACGCCATGCTCAACTTCGAGATCGCGATCAAGATGGCGGAACGACTTGCCCCGCTTGGCGTGACCTGGTACGAAGAGCCGGCCGGTCCGGAGAGCGCCGACACCCTGCGGGCCTTCCGCGACCGCCTTCCCCGGAACATTCCCATTTGCGTGGGCGAACGCCACTACACCCGGCACGGCTTCCGCCCCGTCCTGGAAAAACACATCTGCGACGTGATTATGCCGGATATCACCCGCTGCGGCGGCCCCAGCGAGATGAAACGCATCGCCACCATGGCCGAAGCCTACGGCGTCCTCGTCGCTCCCCACAATCCCAACGGACCGCTCAGCACTTTGGCCAGCGCCCACGTCTGCGCCGCCATCCCGAATTTCTTCCGCTGCGAATTCATGGTCAACGACGTCCCTTGGCGCGACGCCTGCCTGTCCAGCCCGCTCGACATCCGCGACGGCTACCTTTACCTCTCCGATCGCCCCGGTCTGGGGGTGGACTTGATCGAGGACGAACTGGAAAAACATCCGGGCATCCGCGAACTGAAAGCCAAGGAAAACTTCTACGTCTGAGGCGCCGTCGCTGCGATCTGCCGGCTCGGGCATTGCTGCGGAGGCGTCCGTTTGAGTAGGAGCCCTCGCGGATCGGCAGCCTCGCAGGAAACGGGCGAGGGCGCGCTTACCCGCCTACCCCGGAAAGCCGTTCGCAGCACTTTCGATTTCCAGACGGTTTTTTTCCTTGTTGATCCCGCTTTGTCTTCACAACGGCTGTCGCCGTCGTGCTACTTGGTTGGGAGGTTCTTTCTTGGGCCTTGGGCTTTAACCCGAGTTCCGCAGTTATTTAGGACGTTTTACTGATGATCAACGACTTACGATTCAGTTTAGCGTTTTTTCTCCACTACATTTTACGTCAGCCTGGAGGCTTTCGATAGATGCAGGCCGAGGTGAGCGAGTAAAATCGCAACAGCTTCGTCGGGTTTGGCGACGGTGCGCAGGCGCAGGTCGGTGATAGGCTCGCCCGTTTGAGGGAGACCACCACGTCCATGGACCGGATGGTCGGGACGGCGTCGGCGAGCTTCGCCGCGCGCGTGCCCGGCCCTTTTCCGGCCATCCACATCTCCACCGAGTGCCAGAGCGCGAGACCGAGGAAACAGATCAGTAGATGCGCTTCGACGCGTTCGGTTTTCCGGTGGTGGATCGGACGCAGGCCGCTGTCGGATTTGGCACCGCGGAAGGCCGCTTCGGCCCGGGTGAGCCGGATAAACCAGCGCCCTCCAGGGCCATCGGGTCGGATAATTCGGCGATCAGGGGAGGATTGCCGAAGCGGATTTCGATTGGATCTTCGTGCTTCCCGGTTTCAACCGGTTCAAGCCGGACGGTGAAGCCGCTGCCATCCGGTTCGATCCCCGGCAGCAATGGCTTCCAAGTTGCCCAAGATGCTGGACGGGGCGATACCCAGTCCCGACAGGCGCGCCTCCTCGGCGGCGATTTCTTCCCCGGAGAGGGAACTCCGGTCGATTCCGTAGAGCTGGAAAATGACGGACCAGGGAACATCGCGGGCGAGAATGAACTCGCTGCGCAAATCGACCTGAGCGTAGACGCCGTCCTTTCGAATCCATGCACGGAGCGTTTCCCGGTTCACCCGCTCGCAATGGATGCCGTTGCGCGTCTCGCCCTCCTTGATCCAGAAATATCTGGACGCGGCAGTGTCATGAAGACTGATCATCACGGGGTTATCGGCGGATCGAACGAAGCCCGCCATGCGGATATTGTTCGGGAATTGAAGCGCGTCGGGGTCCAGACGGGGGGCGATCCTCGCGATCGAGCGCATGGACCGCCCCTCAAGTTCAAGGCCTTCGAGATAGGCCCAAAGGGACGGTTTCAAGCCCGCGAAACGAGCCGCGTAGGCAGCGACCATTAACGCGTCGGCGACTTTTCCGGGTTCGTCCTCCAAGCCCTCCTGCGCCAGCCAGCGGGCGGCATCGGCCAGGAGCTCCAAATTCCCGACCTCCTCCAGATCGGCAGCCGTGAGTTCCTCGACCGCCGGTTTCGGCGCTTCGGAGGCTTCGTCCGCATCGCATAGCCGCAATACCCGTCAAAACCGCGGCCCCGCTTCGACAGGTTCGGGTTGGGAAAGCGCGCGGCTACGTTGCGCGCTCCCTCGTCCGCCGGTCGCCGAACAAGGCCTATTCCGAAGGGCCGTTCAACGCTGACTTAAGAGGCTTTCCGAGAGTAGAAGCGCGCTTCACGGCGCTTCTTCACTCCAGTCGGCGGTGGGTCGCCGTTGCCGCTTTCCCTTAAGCGGGTGCGCGGGCGACTGCGACCTTGGCCCTTAGCTCGGGCTTTCTTCGGAACGATTGAGGCCATGGCTTTAAAGCAACCATGGAATGACCTCGATATCGGTAGGGGCTTTGCTCCGATTATCAAATAACGTCATTTATTCCCTTGCAAGACCGGCCGACCGGGTGGATTCGAGGGGCTCAACCGGATTGCCCTATGGAAAATTTGAAAAAGCTGTATGACCGCATCAAGGGGGGAGCGCTACGCGATGCGGAGACCTTGCCGAAGCCGCAGGAGTTCTCGATCGGGAAGGCGCTCAATCGGACCGTGGGCCTCGGCGGGCAGAAAGCGCTCAAGGTCAAGCTGGGGGCCGACCTGCTGCGCCTGACCTGTACGAAGGCGGCTTTCGGGAAAATCCGGAACCGGCTGATGCTGTTCCGCTTCGACACGGAGCAGCTGGAGAAGACGCCCGGGGTGAGCATCCAGCGCTTCCTCAACGTCGAGTGGAAGGAGCGCTCCAGCCAACTCGGACTGGTCTTCCAGTTGGGCAAATGGGAACTCGGTGCGCGGACCGGATCCTCCGAGCGTTGGATCCGCCTGCGGGACCCGCGCGACGAGGCGCAGGTCATGCGGGCGAACTTCCTCGGAAGCCGTTGGTACGAGACGGCGGGCTTCCCCGAACTAGGCGATTACCGCATCACGCTTGAGGCCGTCTCGGTCCGGGACGCCGAGCCCGGGGCGGACGGGCCCTTTCTGGATCAGATGCACTACAGCCTGGGCGTCCAGACGGTCTTCGAGAGGGACCGGCCGAGTCCGCTGGCCTACCGTCTCGCGCTGGACACGGCGGTCGTCTGCGGAGCGCTCCGAGCGGATCGGATGGAAGCCGCTCTGAAGGCGGCGAAGGCGGCACTGCCGACGGAAGGCGGGTTCAAGGCCGAGGCCGGCATCGTGGCGACCGGGCCCGCGGCGAGGGCGGTCGTCGACGAGCTCGCCGCGCTGTCCGAGGTGCGCTTCGCCCGGGCGCTGGCGGTCGGCATGTTGCCGTGGGAGGGCATGGCGGGTCGCGCCCGGCCGGAGCAACGGATCGCGATCTACCAGTCCGTCTGGGAGTCGATGCTGGCCCGCGGCTACTGGGACGCGCCCGACGAAAAACTCCTGCTGCGGCTCTTGGACGAGGCGGAGTTCGACGCCCTGCGCGGCGCCGAGCAGGAGGAATTCGGCAAGCGGCGATCGGACCGGCGGGCCGGGGCGACCTACCGGCGCCCGGATTTCCAAAGCATGGCCGCGATCGTCAAGGGCCGTCGCGGCATCCAGCACGATTTCAAGGCGGTCCGGACCGCGATGAAGGAGCTCGGTCTCGCGCTCGTTCCGGACAGCCGCGTCGGCTATACGCAATTCGAAGGAATCCACGAGGAGTTCACCGGGGCCTGGAGCTCCAGCTACTCCTCGCGCTGGCTGGCGGCCCTTCTGGTCGAGGCGGTCCGCGAGGCTGGTCTGGTCGGCCATTCGGCCGTCGATTACGGCTGCCGCATCCGGGTTGGCGACGAAATCCTCGATCTGGCCGGCGGCTGAGCAGTTACGGAAAAACAGACGCCTTGGATCGGGTTCACCCGAGCGGACCGATCCGGGAGCAGCCGCCTTGGCGCGGGTCTTTCGGAAGCCTTAGGGTTCCTCAATCGCGATCGAGACGGAAGGCGGTGGCGCCGTCGTGGCCGCAGTCCCAAGGCAAGCAACGGACCTCTGCGCTCAGGCGGAACGGGCGGCCCGAGTCCGAGGCAAGGAAGTCGTCGACGATGGCCCGGTTCTCATCGGCTTCGATACTACAGGTACTGTAGACCAGCCGGCCTCCGGAGGCGACAAAGCGGGCGGCGGAGTGGATGAGCTGCTGCTGGAGTTTCGCGCAGGCGGCGATGTCGCCGGGTTGGAGGCGCCATTTCACATCCGTGCGGCGACGGATGACGCCGGTGTTGGAGCAGGGGGCGTCGAGCATGACGGCATCGTAGGCGGCGGGCAGCCCGCGGGCCTCGAGGAGGGAGCGGTCGAGCTCGAGCAGGTCGGACTCGAGAGGGACCGCTTGGAAGTCCTTCGATTCGAGTTTGGCGAGGTTCTCGCGGAGCCTCGGCATCCGCTCGCCGGGCAGGTCGACCGCGACCAAGAGGCCCCGCCCGCCCATCGCCCGCGCCAGGTCGAAGGCCTTTCCGCCGGGAGCGGCGCAGAGGTCGAGCACGCGTTCCCCGGCGGCGGGCGCGAGGAGTTCGGGGGCCAGGCGGGTGGAGGGATCTTTCACGTAAGCCTCGCCCGCCGCGAGCAGCGCGGCGAGGGGCTCCTGCCGTAGCGCGCCCGCTTTCTCGACCCGGTGGAAGCCGGGCCAAGGGGTCGGGGAGAGCCCTTCCGGAACCGGGCGCGCGCCGTAGATTCGGAGAAAGGTATCGGGGATGCCTTGGTTCCACTCCAAGAGGCGGCGGGCTGCTTCCGGGCCGAAACAGGCGGTCCAGCGGTCGACCAACCATGCGGGATGGCTGAACCAGACGGCGGGCGCCCGCTCGGGATCCTGCCGGTCGAGGGCCTCGGGCAGGCGGCGGAGGACCGCGTTGAGGAAGGCGAGGTCCCGGGCCGGTGCGAAGCGCTTGGCCTGTTCGACGGCATGGTGGACGATCTTCGGACGAAGCCCGGGGGCGGACTCGATCAGCTCGGCGCCCGCCACGAGGAGCGCCGCCTCCAGAACGCGGCCCGGCGGGTGCCGAAGGTGGGGTCGGAGGGCGTCGCGCACCCGGAAGCCGTGCCGGAGGGCGCCCAGAAAAAGTGATTGGCAGCGGGCGCGCGCTTCGCCTACAAAGGAGTCCGGCAGGTCCGCCAGCAACTGCGAGGCCTTCCGGTTTTCTGCCAGGTACTGTGACGTGAGTTGGATGGCCGCCGCCCATCCGGAGGCCGCGCTTTTGGCATCGCCCAAATTAATCCTTCTCATCGTGCCCAAAACTGTGCATGCTTCACCGTTTACGACTCTGAAACGCATTCGCAATCATTATGAACAAAGAGGCCATCGACGCGCTCATACAAAAGAACCCCAAGCTGGCTCCCGCCCGGCAGAAACTCGAGGCGATGTCTCCCGGCAGCTACTGCCTGCACCGCAGCTGGGGCTTTGGTAAAATCGTCGACTACGACGAGGCGGAGGACCGCCTGATCATCGATTTCGAGGACGGCAAGGAAGGCCACGCGATGGCACCCGCCTTCTGCGTGGACAAGCTGGAGGTGCTTCCGTCGAACGACGTGTTGGTCCGCTCCCGCACGGAGCCTGAAGTGATTGAAGAGATGGTCAAGAAGCGCCCGGCCGACCTGATCGCGGACATCTTGGCGAGCGCGCCCGAACAGGCCATGATGGCCTCGGAGATCGAGCGCGTGCTGGCCCGTGTGATCGGCCCGGTCAAGTACAAGAAGTGGTGGACCGCCACGAAGAAAGTGCTGGTCAAGGACCCGCGGATCGGCGCCCCGCAAAAGAAGACCGAGCCCTACGTCCTGCGCGACGAGCCGGTGAAGCCGGAGGAGGAGATCCTCGAACAGTTTCATGGGACCAAGAATCCGAAGCAAAAGATCGAGCTGGGCGAAAAGCTCTACGCGCTCTCGGAGAACATTTCCGTCATCCGCGAGGAGATGCCCGAGATCCTGGCCGAGCTGACCGACGCGATCGCGAACGCCAAGAGCCTCAGTCAGGCCGACCGCCTGCACGGCGTCTGGGTGCGCAACAACCTCGCCCGCGATCTGCACGAGGATGTCGAGGCGCTCGAACCCTCCTCGGCATCCATTCTCCATTCGACGAACGATTTTTCGGAGTTGGCCGAGGACCTGCCGGCGCATTACTACAAGCGCTATCTCGACCTGATCAAGCGCACCTACCCGGAGAAGTGGAAGCAAATGGTGGAAGACCTGCTGCGCAACTCCAGCGGCAAGTTCACCAGCGAGTGTATCAACTTCATGCTCGAGCAGGACATGCAGGACCGGATCAGCTACTGTCTCGACCGCTGGCTGAAGGAGCAGACGATCAAGGGGCCCCTCCTGTTTTGGGTGGTCAGGAACCGCGGTTCGAAGAAGTATGCGGAGATCATCGACCCCCTCGTCACGCCGCGCCTGCTGGCCGCCATGTTCTACGCCATCGATTACGAGGCCCTGCAGAACGCGAGCGCGCGCCGCATCCCGCTGGCCGACCTGCTCAGCGACGACGACGACTTGATTCCGGACCTCTTGGCCGATGCGAATGTCGAGACGGCCCGCGACCTCGCCCAGACCCTCCTGCTCAACCAGGGCTTCGAGGACCTCACGAAAAAGTCGCTGCTCGCGCGCTTCATCAAAAAATTCCCCAGCATCCAGACGCTCATCGCCGGCGAAGCGGCCGAGACCTCCGACGACGATGCGCTGATCGTCTCGCAGAAGAGCTTCAACGAGGCCAAGGAGGAGTATGAAGAACTGATCACCGTGAAGATTCCGGAAAACAAGGAAGCCATCGCGATCGCCCGGGAACACGGGGACCTCAAGGAGAACTCCGAGTACAAGATGGCCCGGCAGGACCAGGATCTGCTGCTGTCCCGGAAGAACGAGTTGGAGGTGGACCTTTCTCGCGCCCGGGTGACCGATTTCACGGAAGCCTCCACCCAACAGATCGGGATTGGCAGCGTGGTCGAGCTGAAGGAAGGCTCGACCGGGGATACCCAGCGTTACGCCATCCTCGGCGCTTGGGACAGCGATCCGGACAACAACGTCCTGTCCTACAAGACTCCGCTGGCTCAGAAGCTTCTTGGCAAGGAGGCCGGCGCCACCGTCACGACAAAGATCGGCGGCACGGAGGAGACTTGGACCGTGCTCAAGATCGAGCGTTGGGTGGACCGGAAGTAAGGCCGAGTCGGAGCGGCGCCCGGCGGCGGGCTTCTTCCGCCGCTCGTCGGGGCCGGGTGCTTTGCTTGAGCCGGGCCGCTCTTTGACCCGAAAGGCGGAGAGGCCCGTTAAGCCGCTGTGAATGATGGTTTGGTCCCTTGGTTTGGGCTTTACCTCGGGCTAGGGGGAAACTAGCTTCCCTCACTGCGGTCTTGCGCTCCATCCAGTGAAGCCTCGTAAAATCATATTCTGGGTCATTTTTGCAGTGATCGCCTATAACCTCTTCGGTTACGCGCGCATGCATACCCGGGGCGACGTCATTGTTTACAAGCGCTTCGCCAAGGCGGTCATGCAGGACGACAGCTACATCGTGCGCAATACCGCGGTGAAGGGGGAGCTCCCGAAGGAGGTCTTCGCCCGGCAGACCGAACGAAAGAAGCTCTTTCGGGACGGTGAGGTCGTTTTCACCTATTACGATATCAAGGACCGGCGCGTCGGCGCGGATGGCAGCACTTCGTCCATCGTCGCGGACCAAGTTTCGCGGGTGAATTTTCCGGGCCAGGAGAAGCTTTGGGGAGCGGAGGAGATCCGTATCCGGCAGAGCGCCCTTCTGGTCCGCGAAAACGACGCCTGGGTGATGCACGACTTCAACGACCCGGCGATGGCACCCTGAGCGGCCGGGCGGCGTCCGCCGCAGCGCGAGCCCGTCCGCGAGCCGGGGAGTGGCCCGGGGTACCGTCTGCGGGGCCAGAGGTCGTTCCCGGCCCGGCCGGGCCGATCGCCTGCGTCCCTTCCTGTTCCCGAATCAGGCCTGCTCGGAGGAGCAAAGCGCGTTTTTGTTCGCTTGCAGGACAGGGCTCCTTTAGCCGAATGCCATGAAAGCAATCGAGGAACTTTTGAAGACGGTGGCCGCCCTGCGGGATCCGGTTTCCGGCTGTCCCTGGGACATCGAACAGGACCACCGGTCGATCGCCGAATGCCTGATCGACGAGTGCTGCGAACTGCTCCAGACGATCGACCGACTGGACCTCGAGCACATGGAAGAGGAATTGGGCGACGTGCTGTTGCAGGTCTTGATGCACGCGCAGATGGCGAAGGAGGCGGGCCATTTCGATTTCGACGATGTCTGCCGCGAGGTGAACGAAAAGCTGATCCGCCGGCATCCGCATGTCTTCGGCGACGCCGCCGTCGAAGGCAGCGAAAAGGCGCTCCACCAATGGGACGCGATCAAGGCCGCCGAACGGAAACGGGGGCCGAAGCAAAAGGGGCGCTTCAAGGACCTCCCGAAGCAATTGCCCGCGCTGATGTTCGCGCAGGACGTCTACAAGCAGATCGAGAAGCAGGAGATGGACGCCTCCGGCGTGATCGATCGCGCGGCCATCGAGGCGGAGGCGGAGGCCCTCGACGAGGCCGGGCTCGGCAAGCGGCTTTTCGAAATCGCGGCGGCCTGCCGGAAGCGGAAAGTCGAACCGGAGTCGGCCCTGCGGCGATATACGCAATCCGTGATGGACCGGCTTGAAATGGAGCAGGCGGGGCACTAAGTTTCGGTCGGTCTTAAAGCCCATGGCCGTCACCTTTTACCTGAACGCTCGTCGGCCCGTGCCGGTGGAGATTCGCCGCCGGCGCGGCACGCGCCACATGCGCCTGAGTATCGGGCACCAGAACCAGATCGTCGTCTCGGTCCCTTGGCGCTGTCCGGAGCGCAGCGTGATGCGCTTCGTCGACAGATGCGCGTTCACGTCGGCAAAGCTGT
>Ga0076930_101453_pt1 | contig 12728 bp, 7 predicted proteins | sample HotLakConsoUCCRE_FD_71149 | JGI IMG/M metagenome (GOLD analysis project Ga0076930, IMG submission 71149) | Hypersaline microbial mat communities from Hot Lake, Washington, USA - Hot Lake Consortium UCC-RE (version 3) (version 3) ...
AGCTCTCCCGTCTGGGTCATGAAGTGCGGCTGATCCCGCCCATTTACGTGAAGCCATTCGTCAAGCGGCAAAAGAACGATGCCGCTGATGCTGAGGCCGTGGCCGAAGCTGCGCAGCGTCCGACCATGCGTACCGTGGCGGTGAAGACGGCGGACCAACAGGCACGGGCAATGTTGTTCCGCACCCGGGATCTGCTGGTCGGCCAGCGAACCCGTCTGGTGAACGCCCTACGCGGGCATCTTGCTGAGCACGGCATCATAATCGGTCAAGGCGTTGGCAATATCGCTCGCTTTGCTGCCTGCCTCGATCAGGACACGCTTCCGGACCTGGTTCGCGATCTCGGGCGGCTTTACCTCGATCAGATTGCTCAAATCAGCGACGAGATCGACAAGCTCGATAAGCGGATCGCAACTGCAGCCAGGGAAAACAGCACAGCACGCCGGCTGCAGACGATGCCGGGAATCGGCCCGGTCTGCGCCCTGGCGATCGCATCCTTTGCACCGGAGATGCGGGAATTCCGCCGTGGGCGCGATTTTGCGGCGTGGCTTGGCCTCGTTCCACGACAGCACTCCTCCGGTGGCAAGCAAAAGCTTGGTCGCACTTCCAAGATGGGTCAGCGCGATATTCGACGCCTGCTGATCATCGGCGCCATGTCTGTCGTGCATTGGAGGGGCCGGCACGGTGGCCGACCGGGATCGTGGTTATCGCGCATGCTCGCACGCAAACCACGCAAACTGGTCGCCATCGCACTGGCGAACAAAATGGCGCGTATGATCTGGGCCATGCTCGCCGGCGAGACTGATTACAGGGATCCGACCGGCGCGATCTGCTGAACGCGGCTGTCGGAGCCTCGGGGATGTGAGGAGGGCAATGACCTGAATGGGCAAATGATCGATCAGATCCGGGTCGGGTAAACCAGTGGAGTGCAACGAGCCTCGAGCTCGCCCTATTGATTTGGTACCTGATCCGCGTATCACCATCCCGGCCCGCGGCGTGCGAAAGCCGCACTTGTGAGGCCTGAAACATGACCGCACCCGATCACGCGCTCAGACAGGCAAAAAAATCCTTGCATCAAAGGGGGCATCCAAACATGCGCTCCCGAGGTGCTCGACTGGTGCCGGGCGAACGGCATTGCCTTCATCTTCGGCGTGGCGACCACCAGCACGCTGCGCAAACGCGTGGCAACTGTCGAGGCCAGCACGACCCGGCGCTTCGAGAGGGCAAAGACACAGACCAAGGTCAGACGCTTCAAGGAATTCCATGACGGGGCGGCGAGCTGGAGCCGTACCGAGCGGATCATCGCGCGTGTCGAGGTCGGGTCGCAGGGTTGCGACACGCGCTTCATCGTGACCAATCTCCCGGGTGGACGCGCCAGGACCTTGTATGAGCGCGTCTATTGCCGTCGCGGCATGGCCGAGAACCACATCAAGTCCTGGAAGACCCATCTCGCCGCCGACCGCACCTCGTGCAGCAAGGCGACGGCAAACCAGTTCCGGCTGTTCCTGCATGCGGGGGCCTACTGGCTCATGTGGGGGCTGCGTGCGGCGATGCCGAAACGTGCGGCCTTGCGCCTGGCGCAGTTCGACACCTTGCGTGTGCGCCTCATCAAGATCGCCGCCCGCGTGGTCGAAATGAAGACGCGGATCTGCCTGCATCTGCCGACATCATGTCCCGACCATGCGATCCTGCGCATCGTGCTGAGCCGGATACCACGTCTCGCCATGTAGCCACCGGGGACGTTGGCGCCCCTTTTGAACCCCGCGACCGCAACCTGCAAACCCCGCCCCTTACACCATCTCCGCCACCGAAAAGCGGCGGGGCGGGTCACCCTGCGCCGGCTTCTCGAAAAATCCAACCACCCGGCGACACGCGCCCATGATCAGGCTGCGATGCATAAAGGCGGCTAACACGTTCCCGCGAAGTCACTTCAAATGCATCACGCATTCAAGGCAATATCGATTCAATCCAGATGCACTTGCAACTTATTCGCAACTAGAATTTATGATTCATTTGAAACGAACCCGATTGGAATTTTCCCATGCGAATTCGTGCACCGATTTACCAGGCGATATCACCGGCCCGATACCAGGGCGCAACTAGGCGACAGGGCAGGAGCGCGCCCGATAAATGCGCCGATACGAATCCGCCCCGATGATTCCGGCTCTCGCGAGGCTCAGGGGCGCGAGCGATACGCGGCAAGGGCTCACATGGCTAAGCTTGATCGATCATGCGGGTGGCGGGCAACACGGAGAATGACGAGGTCGATAACGGCGAAGACAAGGCGGACTGGTTCAAGCTGCCACACATCATCGGGGCCACGCCACGGCAACGCGCGACCGAAAGGAAAGAGGTCATACGCAAGTCATAAGGGTTTACACAGACATTTTTCGATCAGAAGTAGAGCTTTGAGCGAACAAATGCAGGGTCGGGATCGTTCATGCTGGCACCGATCTGGGACCGTTGGGGCCTTTAACTCGCGTCTCGACCCGGCGTCGAGTCTCGACAGGGCTTGGGCGGGTATCGAGACGCTGATCGACGACGCCTTGTTTGGCGACGCCCGTAGTTAAAGATTGAATTCGCATCACCAACTAAGCAGGTGTGGGCTTCGACTCGGGGCTTTTTCACAAATGGCTAATCCTCCAGCGCCTTGAAGGCAGCATCGGCAGCGTCGCGGTAGAACTCGATCGAAATCTTCGTCCAGATTTCATCAGGGAGGTCGATCAGCTGCCGTCGAACGGAAACCGGAAGAAGTAGCGTTTGTGCCTGTTTCTCGACTGCCAGCTCGGCAATACGGATCGCGCTCGGCAATGGCTCGGTTGAACCGCCGAGCGCCAGAGACCCGGCGATGATGGTCGAGCCGCGGGTGTTCTTGCCGAGCATTGCGCCACACAACGCTGCGAGTGTGGGAATGCCAAGTGATGCGCCGGTCTTGTCGGCATCCATGGCCCGCAGCTGGACGGTGAATTCATGTGCGCGCGGATCACGATCACCGATGAGACCTTTGGCCTGCGCGTAGAGATTCTGCTCCGCCACGCGGACGCTTTCGCGAAAGGCCGGCGGCGTCGGATGGTTCAGGATGCGCAGCCCCGCACCCGGCTGGGCCGTCACCTCGATACGATAGAGCCCAGGCCCGGTTTCGTTGCCACCGGGGCCGATCGCCCAAACCTGACCGGGTGGGAGCGGTTCGGCATCAATCGCCTCGTCCGAATGCAGCTCGGGTGTCGCGACGAACTGCTCAACACCGTCGAGACCCAGCGTGTAGCTGAACAGCGTGTTCCTGAACTCGCTCTTGAACACGCGTTTCTGCTGTTCTTTAACCCGCCGGCGGCTTTCGAGCGCCAGCCGCACGATCCACTCCAGATCCTGATCGGGAACTTCCGCTGCGGGATCGGGATGCAGCAATTTGACCAGCCCGCTGACGCTCTTTCTCACCGCTTCGATATCGCGCCCTGAAAGCGCGCCACCAAAGTGGATACGTCCGTCGAGGACGTTCGCGCGCGACGAAAAGCGCAGGCGCGTCCAGCTCTCCGAGAGGAAATCCGAGACCAGGCCGAAATGATCGGTGAGATGCGCGCGCGGGTCGAGCTTCGGGTAGTCCCAACCGGGCGCGTAGGCATGCAGTCGATCCATGAAGGCGGTATCGTCGCGCATTTCCGGCGGGAGCGGCGAGAGGAGGTGCCCGAAGCGCTGCGCCTGCTCCAGATCGACGTCGAGGTTGCCGACGAGGACGATACCGCCCTCGGCGCGGATGCTGTCCTTGCCGCGCGAAAACTCGCCGGAGGCCATGTAGCCCTTCATGATGTTGACGCCGTCCTTCGAATCGAAGGAAATGCCGGCGACTTCGTCGAAGCAGACGACATCATATTGGCAGACGAGGCCGCGCTGGCCGTTGGCCATGTTCACGAACATCCGGGCCACCGTCGCCTTGCCACCGGAAATCAGGTGGGCATAGGGCGAAATCTGCTGGAACAGATGGCTCTTGCCGGTGCCGCGCGGGCCAAGCTCGACAAAGTTGTAATTACGCTCGACGAACGGGATCATGCGCAGCAGGGCGACCCGCTTGGCGCGCTCATCGAAGGCGGATGGTTCGAGCCCGGTCGAACGCAGCAGGAAATCGATCCAGTCGGCAGTCGTGTCGAAGGCGCGGCGCCCGGCATAGAGCGTGTCGAGCACATCCGAGCGCGACATCTGGATCGGACGCATTGCCTCGATGCCGAAGGGGCGCCCATTCTTCTCCTGGGCGATGACGCTGTCGTAGGAGAGCGTGATCTCCGCGTAAAAGCCGTCGATCAGCATGCGCTCATTCTCTTCGATCATGGCATCGGGGATGCGCACATCCCTGAGGGCGAGACTGGGGAGTTCTGCGACGTAACACGCGTTCTTTGCATCGAGTCGGGCGCGGATCACGTCGATCAGCCGCACTGACCCTTTACGGAACGCCTCGTTCTTGAAGACTTCCTCCTGCCCGGTACGAACGCAGCGGTCTTTCAGTTGCTTCTCGACGATCTCCAGCCCTTCCGCGATCTCCGCTTCGTCGGTAGAGGCGCAGTAGCGTCCCAGCAGGAATTCGACGACATAGGCGGGTACCGGATAGGCCTTGGCGTAGCGCCGAACCAGATCCTTGCGCACGACGAAGCCCTCAAAGGCGCGCGAGCCGATGTCATCCAGGCGATCGAGTGTGAAGCTCACGTCAGCGTTCTCCGATTTTCGTCTTGCGTGCATCGACGACCGTCCCGTGAGGATCGGTCAGTACGACGACAACGGGTGTCTCTTCGTCCATGTCGGGATCAAGGCGCAACTCGATCCGTTCGCCCTCGCCCCCGATTGGCTCTGCGGCGACCCGGGTCGATGGATCGCGCTCGGACAGGCGCACTTCGATTTCGAGCCCGGGAGCCTCGCGCGTCAACACGACAGTCAGCCTGTAGCGACGCCACGCGATGCTCCCGATCGCCGCCGCATTCCGGCTCGCACCTCCCTCCTCACCGATGAGGATATCGGGGATGACACATTCCTGCGGCGAGAGCCCGCCATGCGCGTATTCCTCCCCTGCGCGAAACGCGCTCGCGCCGGGGGGGACTGCGATCCGTATGCTCTCGTCCCAGTGCCAGGGAACAGTTCGAACCTCTGGTGCGGCTCCATCGCCCAGACGCGCCACGCGCGACCAGGCGGTCTCGATGATTGATTTCGCAATCGTCGCCTTCGGCAAGCCGCCGGGGACGAGAAGCCAACCGTGATCCGTGACGATGCGCACGCGGGCCCAGCCGGCGCGCCGCAGGGCCTCGACGCGATGGGCGATGGCCTCGATCTCACCGGCTACCTGCGCCGCCAGTCGCGCCCCCATCGCATGACCGTCCTTGTCGAGATTGCCGCATTCGCTCCAACCGATTGCATCCGCTCCGGAGGGACCACGCAGATCGTTGCCGCGCATGACATCGATGCCGCGTGCCGTCATGGCCGCGCGCAGGGTATCTGTCGTGGCGGGTCTGCCGCTTGATCGTTCCAGCGGGAGGAAATCGGCCACGCGTCCGGCGCCGTCAATCTGATCTGCGACGGGGGTGACAATCGGCTTCGCCGTCGCGGTGATGGTGGGGACGGGGGCCAGCCGCCACGACAGGCGCAGGCTTTCCGATGCGCCAAGACGCTCAACGAGGCGGCGCGCGAGGTCGTAGCGCAGGCCATCGACGAAGAGCATGCAGGTGCCTGGCTCCGCCTTGATCGGCTGCGGACGCGCCGATGCGCCGGCTTCCTCCACTGCCTGGCGAAAGCGGGTCGCCAGATTTTCGAGCCAGGGCAGATAGAGTGCCCGGGCAATCTTGCCGATGAGTGCCGCGTGAGCGCCCGCAGTTGCAAGGGCGTCGATGAGGGCCATGTCGATCGCGCAGCCCTCGTCGGCATAGGCTTGGGCGATTCCGGGAATGTCTCCCCCCGGCAACGGCTCGCGAATACCGGCGGCAAGCCGCGCCAGCGGTTCGAGCACCATGGCGAGCGGTGCTTCGTCGAGACGCGCCCAGCGCGTGGCGCGGCGTGGGCGGTGCTGGTCTTCGAGGGCGACGATACGGGCGGCGGCTTCCGCATGCGGGAGATCCGCCGCCCGTTCCAGTTCACCCGCCAGCAGCGTTTCGCGATGCAGATTGTCCGCGGATGTGCCAGGCGCCGGCTCATCGAACAGCCCATCCTGCTTCGGCTCGGCTTCGCGCATCAACTCGCAGATGCTGCGCCATTGTTGCGGAGCGTCATCGAGCCGCGCGAGAACCCGCCCCCATGCGCCTTCGCCCTTGCTCAGGCGTGTCACGGCCTGCTGCCGCGCGCCTTTGGCATCAATGTCGATTCCATATGTTGCGCGAATGAGCGCCTTGAAGCTTGCCCATTCGCCCGCGCTCCGGCCCGTCCTGGCGCCATCGGGATCGGATATCCACAGCAACAGCCCTCGCACCTCGTCGGGCTCGATCAGACGATGAAAGTCCTCTGCCGTCAGCTTGCGGTCGGGCAGGTCGACGAGGGGATAATCGAGCAGGGTCGACAGCGCGGCGGCGGCGGCTTCATCGGTGCGCTGGTCGGTTGCGACATCGAGGCCGAGGCCCTGCTGGGGCGAGCGCAGGAACGGCCCGACATTCCAGTCGCGTGCCTGACGGCGGTTGCGAAAAACCTCGCCGCGATATTGCAGCTCGACCAGCGGGCGCACCGTGCGCGGCAGCGTCTGCGGATGCTTGAGCGCGGTGCTGGTGATATCGGGAAGCAGGATCACGGGCACCATACCCTCGCCCGGCGAAGCACCCGGGAGATCGGTATCGATCAGGCAGCGCAGCCAGATTGCCGGGCCGGTTCCCTGTTTCGGCGCGTAATCTCCCAACTGGTAGAGAGCGACCCCGCGCGCCGCCAGCATTTCCCGCAAGCGTGGAAACACGGCGGTAAACTGCCGCTCCGGATCCGGCCACAGCAACGCCGCCGACCAATGCGTGCCGCGCTCGAACGCATCGGCTGCGCCCAGCAGGGCATTGGCGAGACCGTCAACGAAGGTAGCCGGGCGCGTCATCACCATTCCTCACTTCTTCTCCTCTCTCCACCAGGGAGAGGCACGCCCCTGCATGAAGGGCGGGCCAGAACTCCCCTCTCCCTCGTGGAGAGGGGCGGGGGTGAGGGGCGCAGGATAAATCACCGGCCTCAATGCCATCCTCGTCATCACCCCCGTGCCTCTTCTGATCCCCCCTCACCCCCAGCCCCTCTCCACCAGGGAGAGGGGAGAGTGCGCTTCATTTCCGTGCGGCCTGTTTGAACGCCCGCGTATAATGGAAATCATTGTACCGCCGCCCCTTGAATTCCGGCCCGCCGGTGAAATCCTGCGTCTCGACATCGTGGTCCTGCGCCCAGAACCACGGATAATCCGCCTTTTCGCGATAGGGCTCCGTGCCGCGATCGGCGCCGGTGTGCTTTTTGACGTTGGGCGTCACCCGCAGGATGCAGGCCTTCTTCGCGCGGGCGTTGCGCGGGCGCGCCGTGAGGAAGGGGCGGATGTTGAGGCGCACGCCGTCGTCGATATCGGGCTCCCAGCCGATGGGCTGTTGCGCGAGCGGCTTCCAGCGCACGAAAATGTCGTAGGGCGGCTCGCCCTCGATGATCTTCGTGAGTTCCCCGCGCAGATGCTCGGCAGCGGCGAGGCGTTCCTCGGAAAGCGCGTCGCCATCCGCGACGAGGCGGCGCTGGCGGGTGATCCATTCGCCGAGATAGGTATCACGCAGCTTCTCCAGAAGACGCCGCCCGCCGCCATCGGGGCCGCAGAGCTTGTGGTAATTCACCAGCGCCGAGAACCCGCCGGCGAGCCCGTCCCAGACGTGCCAGATGAAGGGCGTCTGGTGGAACAGCTTGCAATGCCCGTCGAAGAACGCGTTTGCCAGCCAGCCGTCAAGATCGGTGACCTTGGCCTCCTCGGCCTGCAGGCAGGCGCGCACGACGCCCTCGCCCCAATCCGCCCCCCATGCCGCCTGCAACACGCCCCGCAGCCGCTCCGCCGCCCCGGCCTCGCCGGCGAGCGAGGCAAGGCAGACGATCCCATCCGCATCGACCCGCCCGGACGCGTCGATCTCATCGGGCACGTCGATCGCCGGACAATCCATGAAGGAGGAGCCCGTCTGGCGCGGCCAGCGATAACCGAGCAGCCGCGCCACCGCGACCTGTAACGGATGCTCCGCCATGCCGGGCCGCGTGGGGTTGCCCTCCGCGTCGGGATTGTTCGGATCCGCCGATCCGCGCGGGTGGCCGTCGAAGAGCCATTGGGTGGGATCGTTGGAATAGGGTTTGGGGAGGCCGTTGGGGTATTTTTCGGCGGCGATGCGTTGCCAGTGGGGGAGATCGAAGGGGACCCCGACAAGCGGGCCGCGAACTTTCGGCGCTTTATCAATCAGGCGAACCTGGTCGTGGTATTCGCTCGACGACATCAACGTCCATATCGCTGTTTCTTCTTCTGGCTTTGACGGGATAACTACAACAGAATTATCATCGAACAAAGTGCCTAAATATCTTGAGACGTTTAGTGCCCCGAATGCGCTGACAAGGATACCGCTGCTGCCCCACGCCGCATCACCACGTATCCACTGTTTAACGTTTTTTCCTAGACGCTCCTCAGCATAACGGAGGAATTCTCCGCTTCCGTTATCCCAGAGGAAGACATTTGTCATACCTGCAAATTCACTCGTCCTTCTTGTCGTTGTTTGCATGAAGGACCAACGGTTGGTGATGGAGACCTCAGCAAAATGGCGTGTAAAGCGCTCCATGTCACCGGCTTGGATACCATTCGCATATATTGCAGCATCTCGTAGCAAAGAATTCTTATTATCCTCTGAAATTGAAAGTCTCGCCTCAAAACGACCGATTATCGAAACCTGATTGACTTTGGAGAAAATCGATCCGGAAAGATTTTGCATCCGAAGCGGATTTTCCGTACGATCTTTATGATCCATTACTAAAATATCGTGCTCGATGGCCGGAGCTGTTGGGGTGCTTACCGAAAGAGCAGGTTTCACAACTTCCCCAGAAATTTCTTCAAACGCACCCGATCCAAGCCGAGAAACAACAGAGAATGTCCTCTTGGCAAACGCAGAAATTCGAAAGTTTTTGTATTTCGTCTGATATGTCCAGTTTTGAGGGCTAACCACGGCTAGAGCGCCGAATACACCTAAAAATCGCAAACATCTGGAAAAACATGCTGTTGCGAGATCGGTCGAAGCATCTTTAAATTCTTCCTTTAGATAAGTTAACAAGTTCGTATCAAGATCGATGGATGAACGATACGGCACATTCGTCGCCACCAGCGTAAACCGCCGCCCCAGCAATTCCGCCGCCTTGGCCAGCCCCTGTGCGGTCACTGCCGCCTCGCGGGTTTCCGGGTCGCCGCCGGCTTTGTCGAGCACCTTGCCGATCACCTCGGCGAGGCCGTCGAAACCTTCGGCGAGGATGTCGCCGTAATCGCCGAGCGCCCGGCGGGGGTCGATCAGGGAGCCGAGGACCGGGGCCTGGGCGAAGAGGTCGTAGAGCCGCTCCAACCCGCCACGCCGGCGGGCAAGCGCCTGCTCTTCCATCGGATTGCGCGCGCGCCCCATCAGATCGGCATCGCCCCCGGCAAAGCCCTCGGCCTCCGTGATCATCTCGGCGAGCTTGATGAATTCGGCCCGGCCCATGCCGATGGCGAGCCCCGAGCAGGCGAGGTTCAGCGCCGGCAGCGGGCGCACGCGACCGATGCGCTTCCACGCCGTCAGCGCCAGCGCGAAGGCGGCGATCTGGGTGCAGCGCGGGTCGATCTCGAGGCCGTGCAGGTTGTCGGCCAGCACGGCCATGACAGCCGCCTCCTCATCAAGCCCCTCCTCGGCCTTGCGCAGGGCGACGAGGATATCGAGCGCAAAGACGAGGAAATGCCCCGACCCCATGCACGGATCCAGCATGGTGATCTCCCGCGCCGCCTGCGGCCAGCCGGGGAATGTGCCGGCGGCAGGCCGCCACACGCCGCTACTCCCCTCTCCCTCGTGGAGAGGGGAGATGCAGGCTTGCGCTTCATGGAGGCGACTCCCCTCTCCCTCGTGGAGAGGGGATGGGGGTGAGGGGAGCTCAGAAAGGGTCGCATCAGTTGAGGACAGCGCTGCCATCGAGGGCGGAGATTGTCCTTCACCGCCCCTCACCCCCGGCCCCTCTCCACCGGGGAGAGGGGAGGAATCGCGCACGAAGCGCAGATAGGTCCATTGATAGCCCTCGGGCGAGAGCTTGCGGCGAAGCTCCTCTTCATCCGCAGCGTCACGGGCGAGCGCGGGGTTGGCGGCGAGCTGCTTGCCGGCCCACCAGGCGCCGAGCGTGTTCTCCAGAAGGAAGAGGACCATGTAATCCTCGGTGAAGAGCTGGGTGACGGCGGGCAACTCGTCCGCGCCGATCTTCACCTCGCTCTCGTTCACCTGCTTCTTCCGGTCCGCCTGCCAGAACTGATAGGTCCAGCCCAGCGCGTCGTCCGCCTTGAAAGTCTGTGCGGGGAGCCCGTCGACGAACTGCGCGATCGCCTGACGGGCCTCGGGCGGGAGGGACAAGGCGAGCACGGGATCATCGGCAGGAAAGATCTCCGGCAGCATCGGGGCGGCGAATTCGGCGGCCACCTCGGCGACATCGCGGCGCTCCTCCTCGGCAATGGCACGGATATCCGCCGCGCTGACCGGGGCGTTGCCGGCTTCGACATCAACGAGCAGGCCGTTCTCCAGCAGGAAACGCGCAAACAGCGCCCGGTGCCAATGAGCATAGGCGATCTCACGCACGAGCCGGGAGAGCCGCATCGTATCATCGGGGTTCAGATTGTCGCCAAGCGCCCGGGCATGCGCCCGCAGGCGCCTACGCAGTTCGGCCTGCTCGGGGGTCAGCCAGGAGGGGCGCCTGGCATCGGCGACGCCGAGTTCACTGAGTGCGTTCAGCGCCCCCTTTTCGGCGGCGATGCGTGCTTCGCGCACGACACGTTCGAGGATACGGCGGATATCGCGGTCAAGGGCAATGGGCATGATCGGCTATCGTTACCTGGTTTTTGAAACGGCGGCTCCCCTCTCCCTCGTGGCTATTAGATTCACACATCTTGCTTGGCTTTCTGGAGCATGGTTTGGGCGAGCCTCGCGCCCTGTTTGAGGGTCTGGAATTCGATCCAGCCTCGCAGGATGACGATGGGGCCTGGTTTTCCGTAGTATCCGGTCCAACCACCCAGCCTTGCGCAGACCCATGTGGCGAAGGCGAGGGTGTCTGGCGCATGGGGGTTCTTCTGGCGTTCTGTCTTGCCCTCGAGATCGCGGCACAAGGCGGCAAGCAGGGGGCGATCCTGTGGGTCGAACGCATCTGTCAGCGGGCGGATACCCGGCCCGTCGCGCTCTGCTGTCATCTGCATGACGATGGTCGCGGCGATGAAGCAAGCCAGGACGAGGCGGTTGCGCGGCGCGTCATCCCTGATCGCCAGCGCCTCGATGTCGAAGCCCTTGCGCTTCATGGTGCGGAACACTTCCTCGATCTGCCAGCGTCTGGCGTAGCGCGCGGCGATATCGAGTGCGTCTTCAACCGTTTCGACTGCGAGCGTGGTGAGAAGCCGCCAGTGAACCGGACTTGCGCCTGCGGGCGGGGTCTCCTCGCACAGATCGACATAAGTCATGGTGACAGGCGCGGTGCCGGTCCTGCATCCTCCTCCCGGCGCGCGCAGCCGGAGCCGGCCGAAGCGGACCGAAAGCTGCGCGGTGCGCCCCGGGCGTCCCGGCTGGGCAGGGAGATCGAGCGCGGCATAGCCCAGCCGTGGTCCGGAGGCGATCCGCGCCGCCAGCTTGCCGCCGTCCGCGAGCGCGCGGTCATGCCTGGCACGCACCAGCAAATCCACATGAGCAGGGCGTTGTGCGAACAACGCGAACATATCCGCCTCGCGATCCGCCACGACGGTCACGCGCGCAGCCCCGTCGATCCGACCGGCCCGGCGCGTCGCCTCAAGCCAGCGCGCGCTGTCGCGATCCTCGAACGTCCGGATGTGGCGGCTCTCCCTGCGTCCCTTCGTGCGCTCCAGAAACTCCGCATCCAGCGCCCCGAGGGTCGCGCCACTCTCGGCGTCCACGGCGATCATGGCGTGCAGATAGCTGCCGCCACCACCCGCCGAGCGCGTCACGGTCGTATCCTGAATGGCAAGAACGTCCCGACCCACGCATGCGGCCTGTGTGCGTGCGAAAGCGGTCGCGATCATCTCGTCCGGCGTCACGGACGGGTTACGCAGAAATCGCGTGAAACGGATCTCGCCCGCCCGATCACCGCCCAGACGCCGAACCCTGATCCCGCCCGCTCCATGCGAAACCAGTCGCGCCAGCAGATCGGCCCCCCTTTTTCCAGACGCCGATCCCCAAAACCGCCCAGCCTCAAGTCCATGACAACCTCCATTTGGCACAAAGGAATCAGACCATCTCGGCATGTGCAAGAAAGTTGTGTGAATGTCATAGACCGGGGGGAGAGGGGGAGAGCGCGCTGCATCACCCCTGTCGCACGGGCGGGTGATCAGGCGTGGGCGGGCTCCGGTGCCGGTGTTGGGGGGTGGTTTGGCGGGGTGTGGTGGAGTTGGTCCAGGGTTTCGCGGATGGTGTGGAGGCGGGTGACGATGATGTCGGTGGCGGTGCGCAGGGCGTCGCGATCGTCGCCGTCCTCCAGGTCGGCGAAGGCCATGTCGAGGGCGAGGCGGAGGTCGGGGAGCTGGC
>Ga0076930_101459_pt1 | contig 12710 bp, 16 predicted proteins | sample HotLakConsoUCCRE_FD_71149 | JGI IMG/M metagenome (GOLD analysis project Ga0076930, IMG submission 71149) | Hypersaline microbial mat communities from Hot Lake, Washington, USA - Hot Lake Consortium UCC-RE (version 3) (version 3) ...
CCCCCCAGGGTGCGCCACCCGGCTTCCGGGGGTGGTCCCCATCCCTCGATTCCCTCGTCTTCCCATCATGCGCTTCGCCCCACGACCCATGGCACCGCTCCTCTTCCTGGCTCTCCTGGGGGTCGCCGGGTGTGCACCCGAGCGGGAGCAGGGCCAGGGGGGCGGCGACACCACCCCCGACCCGCTGCTGGAGACCGCCCGGGCCGCCTTCGGAGGACCCCTGGAAGCGGTGCCGGCGGAGGCGCTGGATGCCCCGGAGGTCACCCTGGGGCGGGCCCTCTTCTGGGACACCCGGTTGTCCAGCGACGGGCGTACCGCCTGCGCCAGCTGCCACACCCGGGAGGGCTGGGGTTCCGATCCCCGCCCCCACTCCCCGGATGCCCGGGGAGCCATGACCAGCCGCCACTCCCAGACCGTCTTCAACATCACCACCCAGCCCGCCCTCCGGTGGCTGGGGGACCGGGAGAGTGCCGCCGCCCAGGCCCAGGGCTCCATCCGGGGCTCCATGGGGTTCGACAGCGCCGGAGCCATTCTCCCGATTCTCCGGGAGCATGGGTACGAGACCGCCTTTCGCTCGGCCTTTCCCGGGGATGCCGCCCCCTTGACCCCGGCGAACTACGGCGCGGCGCTGGAGGCATACCAGGCCACCCTGGTGACCCCGGCCCCCTTCGACCGCTGGCTGGCCGGGGAGCCGGACGCCCTCACCCAAGGGCAGCGCCAGGGGCTGGAGACCTTCCTCGGCACCGGGTGTGTGGCCTGCCACTCCGGTCCCCTGCTGGGGGGCGGGAGTTTCCAGCGTTTCGGGGTCACGGCGGACTACTGGACGTCCACCGGCTCGGAGCGCATCGACGAAGGACGTTTCGCCATGACCGGCGAGGAGGGGGACCGCTACGTCTTCCGCGTCCCCATGCTCCGCAACATCGCCCGCACGGCCCCCTACTTCCACGACGGCTCGGTGGCGTCGCTCCACGACGCGGTGCGGATCATGGCCGCTTTGCAGTTGGGGCGGACCCTGGAGGAGCCGGAGGTGGAGGGGATCGTGGAGTTCCTGGGGGCCCTCACCGGAGAGGTCCCGGAGCACTACGCGCCGCCGGAAGGGATGTAGCGCGACGGACGTTCCCGAGGCACCCGGAGGATGCCCGGGGGCGGCGACGTCCAGCCCGTGTTCCCCGACTCCTTGCACCACCGCCGGCCCCCCACTTCCTGCCGACCGGGAACGAAGCTTGAGCGGATGGCGGTGTGCCCCACCGGCAGGAACCGCAGCGTCGGGGTGAGCGCCAAGAACCCGGGGCTTCCCCTGGAGGGGAGGAAGGGATAGTGTATCCCCACCGTTGATAACGGGTCTCAATCTCACCTCATCACAGCACCACGTGGAGTCCCCCGTGCACCTCCGTCCCATCGCCGCTCTCTCCCTGGCCGTTCTTCTCCTTCTGGTCCCGATATCGCTCTCGGCCCAGTCCCAACTCCTCACCGGCCGCGTGGTGGATCCCGACGGTCGCCCCATCGCCGGAGCGATGGTGGAGCTGACGGGAGCCGCAGCGCGCTCCGTTGAGACCGACCGCAGCGGAGGCTTCCGGATCGAGGGGCTCCCCTCCGGTCGCTACCAGATCCAGGCCCGGCAGTTCGGGTACCTGAGCACGATGCAGGAGGTCATGGTGGGTGGGGAGGCGGACCCGGTTGCACTGGTCCTGGATGCAGCTCCGCTGGCCCTGGAACCCCTCCGGGTGGTGACCACAGTCCGGGGTGGCCGGGCTCCCATCACCCTTCCGGTGAAGATCGACGTCATCGAATCGGAGGCGGTCCAGACACAGCAGGCCCTCGTGTCGAATCCCACCGAGATGCTCTCGAACCTGATCCCCAGCTTCTCGCCGGGCCGTCAGAAGCTGTCCACTGCAGGCGAGAGCTTCCGGGGGCGCCGACCCCTCTTCCTCATCGACGGGGTGCCTCAGTCGAATCCGCTCCGGGACGGTCGCCGGGACGGCTTCACCATCGGGATGGACGTGGTGGAGCGGGTGGAGGTGGTCTTCGGCGCGAATGCCACGCAAGGGCTGGGGGCCACCGGAGGGCTCGTGAACTACATCACCGTCTCGCCCCCTGGTTCGGGACGCTTCGAGCAGCGCCTCTCCCTCTCCACCACCACGAACGACGGCTTCGAGGGGGACGCCACCGGAGTCCGCGCCCACTGGTCGGGAGGGAAGGACTTCGGAGCCGTCGACGCCCTGGTCTCCTTCGGGTGGGAGAGCCGCGGCCTCCAGTACGACGGGTCGGGGCGCCCCATCGCCATCGACAACGTCCAGGGGGATGTGGCGGACTCCCGGGCCCGCAACCTCTTCGTGAAGCTGGGGTGGGAGCCCGATGCCGACAGGCGGATCCAGCTTTCCGTCTCCGACTTCCGCCTGGCCCAGGAAGGGGGCTTCGTGAGCGTGGCGGGGGATCGGGCTGCAGGGATTCCCGCCACCTCCATCGAGGGCGATCCCCGGGGAACGGAGCCGGTGAACGACGTCACCACCGCCTCCCTGGAGCTGGAGGACCGGGATTTCCTGGGGGGCGCGCTCTCCCTGCAGGGCTACCTCCAGGACTTCTCGGCCCTGTATGGGGGCGGCGTCTTCGGGATCTTCCAGGACCCATCCATCGCGCCGCAGGGCGAGCTCTTCGACCAGTCCGAGAACAACTCCGAGAAGCTGGGACTCCGACTCACCTGGGACGGCCGGCCGCTGGAGGGGCTTCCCATCGATCTGGTGACCGGGGTGGACCTTCTCCGGGACCGCACCTTCCAGAGCCTCGCACAGACCAACCGGAACTGGGTCCCCGAGACCACCTTCCGGAACTGGGCGCCCTTCGCCCAGGCGGATCTCGATCTGGGTGAGCGGGTGACCCTCACCACCGGGCTCCGCTGGGAGTTCGCGTCGCTGGACGTCCCCACATTCACCTCCATCGCCGGAAACCGCTCCGACTTCCAGACCGTCGAGGTGCAGGGGGGGGCCCCCGACTTCAACCAGGCGCTCTTCAACGTGGGTGCGGTGGTGCGCCCGGTGGAGGGGCTGCGGCTCTACGGAACCTTTGCCCAGGCCTATTCGATGCCGGATGTGGGGCGGGTCCTCCGGGGGGCGTCCCAGCCCGGGACCGCGGTGGAATCGTTCCTGGCTCTGGAGCCTGTGGAGACCGACAACGTGGAATTTGGAGCGGTGCACTCCACCGAGCGCACCCGCTTCGGATTGACCGTCTTCCGCTCCCAGTCGGACTTCGGCACCCGCCTGGTCCCCAATGCGGATGGGATCTTCCAGGTCTTCCGGGAGCCCGTCCGCACCCGGGGGATCGAGCTCACAGGGCGCTTCGACCCCACCCGGGCCCTCTCGCTGCAGGCCGCGTTCTCCGCGCTTGAGGGGCGCTTCGACGGGGACGATGATGGGGAGTTCGAGGCCGATCTGGGTGCCGGAGACATCGGGCCCGATCGCCTGAACGTCAGTGCAGAGTGGCGGGGGGCAGGCCCCCTCTCCGGTCGCCTGCAGGCCTTCCGCTACTTCGACCGGGACTTCGAGGACGGCACCGGGGCGGTGGCCGCCCGCTTCGAAGGCTACACCACCCTGGACGCCTCGGTCTCGGCGGACCTCCGGGCCGGGATCAGCCTCAGCCTCGGGATCGCCAATCTGCTCGACCAGCAGTACGTCACCTACTTCGGGCAGGCCGCCAGCAGTCGAGACGACCAGTACTTCGCAGGTCGGGGGCGCACGCTCACCCTCCGGATTGACACCCGTTTCTGACCCGGATTCCAGACCAGTGAAGCTGCGCCCCATCGTGCGCTGGACCCACCTCTGGGTGGGGTTGATCCTCTCGCTCCTCCTCTTCGTGCTGGCGCTGTCGGGCTCGGCGCTGGTCTACAAGGAGGCGTGGTGGACGGTGGTGGTCCCCGGGATCGAGCAGATCGACGTGGCGCCCTCACCCATGGAGCGGGCGGCGGCCATTGCGGTGGCCACCGAACGTTTCGGCGACCAGCTCCGCACCGTGAAGATGCCGGAGCCGGGGGTTCTGGGGGCCTACCACCTGTATCTGGCGGAGGGAGAGGCCTTCCTGGACGTGGGGAACCACGCGGTGCTGGACGCATGGGGAACCGGGGAGCGAACCATGAGCTTCCTCTTCGATCTGCACGCCCACCTGCTGGCGGGGGAGCGGGGGGAGAAGGTGGGGGGGGTGATCGCCCTCCTGGCGGTCTTCCTGGTCCTGTCCGGGCTGGTGCTCTGGTGGCCGACCCGGCGGCGGACCGGCTTCCGCACGATGATTCCGGGAAGCCGCCGCCGCGGGGCCTGGATCGCCGCCCATCGGGACCTGGGGTTCTGGACCTCTCCCGTGGTCCTGATCCTCTGCCTGACGGGGTGGGCCATCGTCTACTACGGAGCCGCAGGGATCATCCTGAACGGGATCTTCGGTGATCCGCCGGTAGCCGCCGAACCCGCTCCCCCTCCTTCCCAGCGCCCCGTCACCGGCCCACCGGACGCCGCCACCCTGGCGGCCGTGGATGCCGCCTTTCCAGAGGGTCGGATGGTCTTCTGGTACCCGCCGACCCGGGGCGAGACCATGCACCGCTTCCGGTTGAAGCAGCCGTGCGAACTGCACCCCAACGGCCGGTCGTACGTCTTCGCCGACGGAGCCGGACGGGTCGTGGCATCCACCGATCCATGCCAGGGCCCCCCCGGGGAGAGGGCGCTCCACGCCGTCTACCCCCTGCATGCCGGGAAGACTCCCAGCGCCATCTATCGGTTTGTCACCTTCCTGGGCGGACTGGCGCTGGCCTTCCTGTCTGCGTCCGGGGTGGTGGCCTATGGGGGGAAGATCCTGCGGCGGCGGGAGGGATAGCGGGCTATCAGGGTGGGCCTTTCCGCCCTGCACGTGTGGACAGGCCCCAGGGGGGGATGCCTCAGCCGGGTGGCGACCGCTGCGGGCTTCCGATCAGGGGGCGAAGAGTTCCGCCAGCGTCTCCAGGACCCCCGCCTGCGTCGGCTCATCCAGTTCGCCCAGCCGCTTGACCAGCCGCGCCCTGTCCACCGTTCGGATCTGATCCAGCACCACCTGCCCACTCTTCCGCTGGAATCGGCAGTCCACACGGGTGGGGTAGGACCGACCCCTGCTGGTCATCGGAGCGATGATCACCGTCCGGATGGCCCGGTTCATCTCGTCCGGAGAGATTACGACACAGGGCCGGGTCTTCCGGATTTCCCCCCCACCGTCGGATCCAGTTGAACGAGGTAGACTTCGAAGCGGCGGACTACCACTCCCATTCCTCGTCATCCCATCGGGTGGCCGATGCCCCCACCTCGTCCAGGAGGATATCGTCGCCCGTCTGGCCCATGCGTTCGAAGGCCTCCGCCCATCCGCTTCGGGGCGGATCCGCAGACCGGATGATGATCTGCTGGTCCCGGACCTCCAGCTCCACTTCCCCCTTCAGGCCGGACTGCTCCAGCAAGGGCTTCGGAATCCGCACGCCCTGCGAGTTTCCGATCCGGACGATTCGCGTCTTCACCTTGGCCTCCTCGTGTGGTGTACCCACAACGTAATCACGTCGGAGGCGGCCCGGCAAGCTCGCCAGGGAGTGTGACCTGCGATGCAAACATCCCCTCCTTCCACGGGCGCGGGAATGCTTCGATGGGACGGGCTTGCGGTGCCCCGATCGAGGCCCCCCACCCCGCCAGGCCCAGGCGAACCGGCGATCGATCCCCCCCGCACCGACAGCCCACAACAACCGGGGTCACCGAGGCACCGAGCCCCTCAGCCCGTGGCGCCCGACCTCCGCAGCGGCTGCCAGCTCCGGTAGGTGGAGCATCGCCACACCCATTCGAAGGGCCCATACCGGAAGCGCTGGAGCCACCAGGTGGACCACCAGAGCTGCAGGGCCCACACCCCCAGGATCCAGACGGCGATCAGGGTGCGGGAGAGATCGACGTGCTGGAGCAGCCACCCCAGCGTGGTGAGCCCGAGAATGGTCTGCGCGAGGTAGTTGCTGAGGGCCATCCGACCGGCGTTGCGGAGGCGCTCCACGGGACCGCTGCTCCTGCGATTCCACAGGATGATCAGGGCCATGTAGCCCAGCGCCATGGGGATGGTGCCGAGCCCGGTGGGGATGGTGCCGGTGATGGCATGGTCCGGGGACCAACCGGTGGCGATATGCCAGGCGGAGCCGGCGGCGGTGATGACCGTGCCCACCCCGAGGCCCCAGATCGCAAGGCGCCGGTAGTAGCCCTCGTCCCGCATCCCCTGCACGATGCCCAGGCGGAGGAGCGCCACCCCGATGAGCATGAGCCCCAGCGCCCGCCCTGCAGCGTTGAGGATGAACCACCCCTCCACCGTGGGAGGCATGGTGTCGGCGTCGGCGAACCAGAAGTACCCCAGCTCGTCGGGGCTTCCCTCCACGGCCGACTGGAAGAAGGGGGCCGAAACCGTCCCGGCCAGCGCCAGCCCGACTCCCACCGCCCCCAGGAGCGGAACGGGGAGGCGACGCACCAGCAGCACGAGGGGAGCGCACAGGGCGTAGAGGGTCAGTACATCGCCGAACCAGAGCGCACTGTGGGCCAGCCCGACGGCAAAGAGGAGGGCGAAGCGCCACAGGCTGAGCCCCGCCACCCGACGCCCCTTCGCCTCGGCCCGCTGGGCGAAGATCACCACCCCGACCCCGAACAGGAGGGAGAAGAGCGCCATCATCTTCTGGTCGATGAAGACCATGGTCAGCACGCCGACGATCCAGTCCAGCGGCCCGGCGATGCCATCGGCGGAGAGGTTGAAGTACGCCGCCCGGTCCAGGCCGAAGGTCAGGGCGTTCATGGGGAGAATACCCAGGACGGCCACGCCCCGGATCGCATCGAGGGAGGTGATCCGTTCCGCCCCGGAGACGGGGCCCGATGCCGGTGGTGGGGGCTGCGTGCCTGCGGCTGCTCCAGTCAAGCCGGTGGTCCCGCTGGGGGTGGAGCCGGCGGATGCCCCCCGGCGGGTGGTCGCGTGTCCCGATTACGAGGCAGCATCGAGGAAGGCGATGGCGTTGAGCCCTGTCACCACCGCCCAGAACAGGGTGAATACAATACCCACATGCTTCCCATGCCGGGATACCCGGGGATGATGACCCAGAAAGGGAATCCCGGCGTGGTTGGCGTTCACCAGGGCGAACAGGAGGGACATGACGCCCAGCACGAGGTGAAGCGGGGCCCGGGCCCCCAGGGGAAGACCGATGGCGTAGACGATCCCCACCGCCACGGACAGAAAGGCCAGCGCCCCCTGCCGCTGTTCGAACAGCATCAGGAAGACGTAGTCCTCTGCCGCCTTCTCCTTCCCGCCGGGCCCGGCGTTCCGGGCCGCATCCAGCATCGTGAGCTGCTCGTCGTGGGTCAGTGCGGAAGCGGCACCCGGCACCCCGGGACCGAAGACGGGGAGGACGAAGCGGACCACCCACCGGGAGAGCATGGGGGAGACCATTTCCACACCGTGGACGAGGGCGGGGGCGAGGCAGAGGAGAAGACCGAGGGTGGAGATCTGCTCGATGGTCATTGGGGGCACCAGGGGTTCGGCGTGGCCACATCCGGCATCGGGAGCGCCGGGGTGCTACATTGATACCCTGATGAAGGAATACCTACCATTCCCCGAGAGGGAATATCCATGGATCCCGCTCCACACTTCGGCCCGACCCTCCGGGAGGTGCGCCTTGCCCTGGGCCTCACCCAGGAGACCATGGCCCACACCGTCCGAACCACCCAGCGGCACCTGTCCTTCCTGGAGACCGGTCGCTCGGCGCCCACCCGGGACATGCTGGGCCGCCTCGTGGCCGGGCTCCCCCTCACGGCGGCGCAGCGGGCGTCGCTGTTCCACGCCTCGGGCTTCCGCAACCCCTACCCCACCCGCACCCTGGACGGCCCCGAAGTGCAGGCCACCCTGGACCTCATGGAGTCGCAGGTGCTCCGTCACTGGCCGTTCCCGGCCTTCGTGGTGGACCGGGACTGGAACTTCCTCCGCACCAACCAGGCTGCCCGCCGCATGATCGCCTCGTTCGGAGGCGTCACGAACATGCACGCCCTCTTCCTGTCGCCGGAGTTCCGGGGGGTGGTGACCAACTGGGAGCAGGCCAGCGGAAGCTTCTACACCCGCATCCAGGAGGTGGCCCGCCGGTCGCCCCTGGTCCGGGACGCCCTGGACGCCGCCATCGCCGACGGCCGCTTCGATCATGTGGCCCGGGTGCTTGGGGGAGCGAAGGATGTGCCGGTCTACATTCCCATCGAGGTGCGGCTCCCCAACGGAGGATGCATGCGCTTCACCTCCCTGCACGGTCGCTGGGTTTCGGTGCACGACGCGCTGGCGGAGCAGTTCGAGGTGGAGCTGCTGGTGCCGCTGGACGGGGAGTCCGAGAGGGTGCTGGGGGAGGTGTTCGGGGAGTGAGGGGGGGGCTGCCCTGCGCCCCGGTGTCAGGCGCAGGAGCGTGTGGGCGCCCACTCGCCCATTCGCTCGTCTGCCAAGGCCACCAGGATCATTCCCTGCCCCTGACGGACGCCCCGAACAGTCCGCCGGACAGAATGCCCAGGATGACAGCCATCACACTTCCGACGACTGCCTGGTCGCCGGATAGCATCGTCAGCGAAAGCGTGACGGAAAGCAGACACCCCATGAGGGATAGGAAAGCCCAGAGTTCCAGTTTCCTGTTCATATCGGTCTGTTCTGTGGTTGCGCGGGAATGTCCCACTCCTTCCCACGGCTGCTCACCCCCCCCGGGTCTGGCCGCCCGAGGTGGAGGATGACGGGCCGGAATTCGAGACGCAAGGATCGACTCCCGGGGCCTGGAGCAGTTTGACAGACTTGTTGCACAGGGCTCCTTCCCCGGCGACTGGCCTCCGTCACGACGGCGCCTCATCGTAGGCCCGCTCCAGCGCCGCCACGTCCAGCTTCACCATCGTCATCATCGCCTCCATCACCGCCTTCACCTTCCGGGGGTCCGGGTCGGCAATGAGTTGCATGAACCGCTTCGGCACGATCTGCCACGAGAGGCCGAAGGGATCCTTGATCCAGCCACACTGGGTCGGCGTCGCCCCCGCCTCCACCAGCCTGTCCCAGTACCGGTCGACTTCCGCCTGGTCCTCGCAATCAACAAAGAGCGAGACCCCCTCCGAGAACGAGAAGTACGGACCCCCATTGAAGCCCATGAACCTCTGCCCGCCCACCACGAACTCGGCCGAGCGGATGGGGCCATCCGTCCCTGCGCGGGCCACGTTCCGCACCTCCGAGTCCGGGAAGGTGGCGGTGTAGAACTCCATCGCCGCCTCCAGTTGATCGTTGAACATCAGGAACGGCGTGACCTTGCTCATGGGGGACTCCTTTGTTCGCGGGGGGACCGTGGGGGAGGGGCGGCTCGCCCGAATGTGGGTCGCGGGAGGAGCGGCGAAATCGACATCCGGCGATGGACGACAACCCACCGTCTATCTGCCCAGGACGTCTGGACGTTGTGACGTCATGACGCTAGCGTGAACCATGACCGACACCAAGCGCGCCACCGTCTACCTCGACGCGAACCTCCATCGGGCCCTTCGCCTCAAGGCCGCAGAAACCGACACGAGCATCTCGGAGTTGGTGAACACGGCGGTCCGAAAGTCACTTTCGGAGGATGCCGACGATCTCGCCGCGTTCCGGGATCGAGCCGACGAGCCCACCCTGTCCTTCGAAGAGCTGGTCCAAGACCTGAAGCGGCGTGGCAAGCTATAGCCTCCGGATCAAACGGTCTGCGGCGAAGGAGCTGGAGGCCGTCCCTCTGAAGGATCGCCGCCGCATCGTGACCCGGATCGAAGGACTCCGGACGGAACCGCGTCCCCCGGGGTGCGAGAAGCTGAGCGGGGACGACAAGTACTGCATCCGGCAGGGGAACTACCGCATCCTCTACGAGATCCGGGACCAGGTTCTGACCGTCACGGTTGTGAGGGTCGGGGATCGGCGGGACGTCTACCGCTGAGTCGATCGTTCCGGCTGGCGAGCCCCCCCCGCCTCAGAGGCACATAGCGCTGGAAGTACTCGACGCCCAGCGAATCCGTGGCTCGGCCCAGGAGATGGTCTGCGCCGATCTGATGGAGCTCGAGGGCCGGAGGGAGTTGGACGCGGCCGAGAGGGTTCCCCCGGAGATCGAAGATGTGCCACTCCCGGGTTCCTGCTCCCGGGAGCATGGGCTGCCGGACCCAGAGGTGGCCGAAGTCGGTGGCGTGGAGGTAGCGGTAGCCTTCGGTGCTGTCGGGAGGCGGAAGCAACCGCAGTGCCTCCACCACCGATTCCCTGCCGATGCCAAGGGGAGGACCATCGATCCAGCTTCGGTCGTGGAGCCATTCATCCCACTGCATGCGGCCCCGTTCCCTTGTCAGGGGCCGCGCTTCGATGAATGCACCGTCCAGGGTGTGGAGCGACAGCCGGGTGGCCCCCTCATCGAACACGACGAGGGTATCTCCGAACCGATACAGCCGCCCGGGACGCCGGAACTCCCCGGGCCCCTCTCCCTGGCCACCGAAGCTTCCCACGAAGGCTGCATTCCCATCGAAGATCCGGACCTCATGGGACCCGGCATTCAACAGGGCCACGCGCTCCCCCGGCAGGGTCACCGACGATACGAGCTGATGCATGAGGTACTCGGCAGCACCCTCCACCTCTCCGATCTGCAGCGTCGGATCGGCGCTCACCTCCCAGACCGGGAGATCGGAAACACCGGCGGAATCATCCCGAGCTGCGCCGGAACACGCAGCAAGGGAAAGGACTCCCACCATCAGCAAGCTGCGCGTGCCATTCATGGTCTCTGATCCGGAAGGAGGGAGGGGGGTGCCAGGGTTGCAGCAAGGGGTCCTCGGCGGGGGTCTTGAATCCGCTCCGACACCCATCGTTCATTGTCCACCGCTCGCGCGCCAGCTTCAGCTTCTCTGCCCCGACTACCACTCGTGCCGTTGCCAATCCCTTCGGATCCTCATATCAATCCCCTCATGACCCGTGGCGCACTGTGCCTGCAGGCGTGACCGGGGTCCAGTTGTCAGGGAGCCCGCGCACCCCTCTGCACCGGAGCCGTCCCCTGCCACCCATCCGATCGACCAGGACCGGAGGGTGGGCCCCCCGGTCGACGATGCTCGCCCTCCTCGCCCTGGCCATCGCGCCTCTGATGACCCCTGCCGGGATCGCCGCCCAGGCGGAGGCATCCGGGGTGGAAGCCCCCGCCGCCGAGCAGCGGCCCGTCTGCTTCCCCGGGGTGGCGATGGCGGTTCTGATGACCGTGCTCAGGGGGCTGGCGCTGGGCTGAGGCATCGCTTCCCACATCCCTGAAATCCAGTGGATGGGACGCCCTACGATCCCTGCCGCGGCTCCCGGACGGACCTGGCAAGGACTCGAAGGGCCTCGTTCAGGGTTCTGGAGTCCGGGTACAACTCGGCGACGTCGGGCTCGAGGACCACGACGTTGCTACCAGCCGCATATCGCACAGCGTACTTCCCCCGCTGCCCGCGACTGAAGTCATACTCTTCGCGGATTCCCGGCGGGGAGTCGGATTCAGGGCTCTCGTTCATAGAATCGTCGTTCGGCGTTCGTGGCCGCGCGGGCGCTGATGATGCGGATGGACCGTCCCGTCTCGGCGTGCGCCACGACGACGAGACGACCCCGATAAGTTAACCCCAGGAGCACGAACCGCGCCTCTTCCACGGAACGATCCAGGTCCGGAATCGTGATTGAGAGTGGGTCCCCGAAGGCCGTCGCCGCTTCAGGAAAGGGCAGTCCATGCTTCTTCTCGTTTGACGCGGCTTTGGCTGGATCCCATTCGAAGCGGAACACGTATCCGTCTCCCACGCAGGCCCGAGCACGCGCAGTCCAACACCCGACCCACCGGTTCGGGGGCGACCTGCGAACGGCACCACGACGGACTCCGGTCTGGCGTCCGCCTCCTGGACCCTTCAGGATCACCCGGGTCCCTGGGCTCCGGAATGTGAGGTTGGGACGGTTTCGGTGGGGCCTCAACTCTCAGGGCTTCCGACTCGTCAACGACCGCGCCCGGGACCGCGTCGACATCCTGGACCGCACCGCAGCCCTCAGCGCCGAGGTGCTTCCTCTGATCAATCGCCAGTTCGGGCCAGAGCGGCTGAAGCAGATCGAACTGGAGTTGATCCGGATGCGGCTGGCGGGAGAGTTCCCCGAGCTGACGAAGGAGGAGGAGATCCGCGGGGCGGTGCGGCAGCGAGGCGGAAGGCTTCCACAACATCGGACCCGGGGGCTCCGAAGAACCCCCGGGTCCGATGGGCGGCCGTGGGTTTGCCCCCGGGGGGGGCCGGCCTCACTGGAGCATGCGGAAGCCCGTGATGGTGAGGCTGCCCCGGAGCCGCGAGTTGCTGTCGAAGTTCTCACCGCCCATCTGGAACTGGAGCGGCTGCCCCTGGGTCACGGCGATGGACGTCGAGCCTCGGAAGGTGAAGGAGTTGCCCCCGGACGACGCGCTGTCCACCAGGATGTTGATGGCCGATCCGGAGCGCACCCGCAGGTCAGCAAAGGACCGGAAGAAGGCGTGGAAGCCGGTGTACTCCCAATCGAACCGAACCGTACCGCTTGACCGGGGCACTACCTGGAAGGTGGCACTGCGGCGGCTCACGCCGGGGCCGGGGACGCCCAGGTCCACGTTGTAACTCATGACCAGCTCGTCGGCCCATCCACGTATGTCGGTGGTCCCGCCGGCGCTGGCCGAC
>Ga0076930_101463_pt1 | contig 12660 bp, 10 predicted proteins | sample HotLakConsoUCCRE_FD_71149 | JGI IMG/M metagenome (GOLD analysis project Ga0076930, IMG submission 71149) | Hypersaline microbial mat communities from Hot Lake, Washington, USA - Hot Lake Consortium UCC-RE (version 3) (version 3) ...
TCGTGGAGATGGATCATGTAGAGACCGGGTGTCGCCCCCGGCAAGCGTGGCGCGGATGCGCAATCAATACCCGCCTCGGCTGCGAAACCGGCCAGTCTGCGCGACAGGTCATCGTTCCCGAGCGCCGTATGAAAGCGCACGCCCCAGCCCGGGCCGAGCAGTCGCGCGGCGTACCAGAGGGTGTTGAACACATCTCCGGCGAAGCCCTGGCGGAACAGCCCGTCCCCGGCCGGCGCCATTTCGACCATGCATTCCCCGATACCGAGAAAGATCCTGGGCCGCTCCTCCATCGAGCCGCCTCAGCCTCCGGAGAACCGGATCTGCGCCTTCATCGTCCGGGTCCGGTCCGACGCGAGTTGGAACGCGCTCTCCGCCTCGGCCAGCGGAACAATCTGCGTGATAAGAGGCTTCACATCGATCAGACCCTTGCGCATCAGTGCCACACCAGTCGCGAATTCGGAGTGGAACCGGAAGCAGCCGCGCAATTCCAGCTCCTTGGCGGTGATTGCCATCATCGGCAGGCTCATGTCGCCCCCGAGACCCAGTTGCAGGATCACCCCCCGCGGGCGCAGGGCCGCGATCGCTCCGGACAGGGCACCGGCGACACCTGTGCATTCGTAGAGAACGTCGAAATATCCCTTTCCAACAGAGAATTCGGACAGGGCATCGGGCGCGTCGGCCATGTTCAGCGCAAGGTCGGCGCCACAGGCGCGGGCGATGTCGAGCGTGAAGTCGGTGAGATCGGTCACAACGATCTCTGCAGCGCCCGCACGGCGCGCGGCGAGAATGGCCAGCGCTCCGATGGGGCCGCAGCCCGTGACCAGAACGCGTTTGCCGACTATCCGACCCGCGCGTGCGGTGGCATGGAGGGTTACCGCAAGTGGTTCCGCCATGGCCGCTTCGCCCGGGTCGAGCCCGGTCGCATCGACGCATTGTGATACATCGACGACAAGTTCCTCTCGGAAGGCGCCCTGGATATGCGGAAACGGCATGGCCGAGCCGTAGAACCGCATGTTCACGCAATGATTGGGCAGACCCTCGAGGCAATGGACACATGTCCCGCAAGGCCGACTCGGTGAGACCGCGACAAGCTGGCCGCGTTCGAACCCCTCAACGCCCTCGCCCGTCTCCACGACATGCGCAGAGACTTCGTGGCCGAGCACCATCGGCTCCCGCAGGCGGACCGCGCCGAAGCCTCCATTGTTGTAGTAGTGCAGGTCCGAACCGCAGACGCCGCCGGTAGCGAGCCGCACCCGGAGCTGACCTGGCCCCATGGGTTCGGGCGCATGGGGTTCGACCCTAAGGTCCTTCGCGGCATGGATGACGATGGCCTTCACGTCGCGACTTCCGACAGCAACGGGCGACCCGCGAAATGCGCAGAGAGATTGTCGCGCATCATCTGGCCCATCGCCCTGCGCGTCTCATGGGTGCCGCTCGCGTGATGAGGCTGGAGCAGGACGTTCTCCAGCCGGGTAAAGCGCGGGTCTAGACGCGGCTCGTTCTCGAACACATCGAGCGCCGCTCCGCGCAGCTTTTCCTGCTCCAGCGCAGCGAGGAGCGCCTCTTCGTCGATGTTCTGGGCGCGCGATATGTTGACGAGCATGCCCTCCTTGCCGAGGGCCGCAAGGACGTCGGCATTGACGATGTGGCGGGTGTCGGCGGTGGCCGACAGGGTCACGAAGACAACGTCCGATTGCGCCGCGAGTTCGGTTGCATCAGGGATGTAGCGCCAACCGTCGAGGCCGGGACGGGCGCTGCGCGCGCTGTAGGCGATGCGCATGCCGAACCCCTCGAGCCGCCTTGCGACGGCCATGCCGATCCGGCCGAGTCCGAGAATGCCTGCACGCTTGCCGCTGGCGCGGTGACCCAGGGGAAAACCGCCCTTCCGAATCCAGTTGCCCGACCTCGCCCAGTCCTCGGCGGCGACGATGCCCCGCGACAGCGCGAGCCACATTCCGAGCGCGAGGTCAGCGCAATCCTCGGTGAGGACGTCGGGCGTGTTGGTAACGGCGATCCCCCGCGCGCGGCAGGCGGCGAGATCGACGGCATCGTAACCCACGCCGTAGACGGCGATCATCTCGAGGCCCGGACAGGCCGCGATGACACGGTCGCTCGCGCCCAGATCGCCCCGGGTCGCAATTGCCTGTATCCGCGGGCCGACCTCGGAAAGAAGCGCGTCCGGGTCGGCCGCGTCGAAAAACCGGTGCAGGGAATACGCGTCGCGCATCGGCGCCTCGTCCCACTCCGGCAACGCTCCCATCTGAAGAATATTCGGCTTTGACATCTGGTTACCGTAATTTGCTGTGATGGACTTGCCTTGACCTATATGATATCGTTACCATAGACAGTTGGAAAAGCCCTTGTCCAGCCCAAAGTCTGTGGAGAACCCATGCAATACAAGCACTTCAACCTCACGGGCAAGCGTGCGCTCATCACCGGGTCTTCGCAGGGAATCGGATTTGCGCTGGCGCAGGGCCTGGCGGCCGCAGGCGCCCAAGTCGTCCTGAACGGGCGCCAACCGGAGAAACTGACTGAGGCGGCGATGCGCATATCCGGCGCGCAGCCCCTCGCCTTCGACGTCACCGACCACGTGGCCGCGCGCGATGCCGTCGACAGCTTCGAGGCCCGCGAGGGCGCGATCGACATTCTTGTCAACAACGCGGGGATGCAGCACCGCGGCCCGTTGCAGGACTTCCCCGCCGAGATGTTCGAGATGCTCCTGCAGACCAATATCGCCAGCGTCTTTCACGTCGGACAGGCGGTTGCACGTCACATGATCGAACGCGGCCGCGGCAAGATCATCAACATCGCCAGCGTCCAGACATTGCTCGCGCGCCCCGGAATAGCCCCCTACACCGCGACGAAGGGGGCGGTTGCGAACCTCACCAAGGGCATGGCCACCGACTGGGCGCCCCTTGGGCTGAACTGCAACGCGATCGCGCCGGGTTATTTCGACACGCCGCTCAACGCCGCACTCGTGGCGGACCCCGAATTCTCCGCCTGGCTCGAAAAACGCACGCCGGCGGGACGCTGGGGGAACATCGAGGAATTGCAGGGCGCCTGCATCTTCCTCGCTTCCGATGCGGCCAGTTTCGTGAACGGCCACACGTTGTTCGTCGACGGAGGCATCACCGCGGCGCTCTAGGCAGCATTGAGCTGATCGGAGCAAACTCGACTGCTGTTTGTGCTGATTTTCACAGCGGCACAACGGCGGCGGGTCTGAACGGAGTGGATCTAGCCGTGCTGATGGGGGTTTTGGGTGAGCCAAGAGCTCTCTCAAATGGTGCGGGACCCCCGCGGCATCGCTATGGATTTCACTCCACCGCGGGGGTAACAACGAACAATGAGGAACGCAGTAAGAGCACCGAGAATGGTGGAGGTCGCGAAAGCGGCCGGCGTTTCTCCCATGACAGTCAGCCGGGCGTTCAAGCCCGGCAGCCTCGTCAACGATCAGACCCGCGCCCGCATTCTCGCGGCAGCCGAGGAACTGGGGTACGTCTTCGACAGCACTGCCTCCAGCCTGCGGTCCCAAAAAACGGATTTTGTCGCTGTGACCATTCCGTCCATCGATAACGCCAACTTCGCCGATACGGTCGGCGGTCTTACGGACGGCCTTAAGGACAGGGGACTGCAAATCCTGCTGGGCTACACGAACTATGACATTCATGAAGAAGAACGGCTGATCGAACAGCTTCTCCGCCGCAAGCCGCTTGCGGTCGTCGTTACCGGTGGAAAGCACACACCGCGCGCGCGGCGGCTCCTCGAGATGTCGGGTGTACCCGTGATCGAGACCTGGGATCTTCCCGAAGATCCGGTCGATCATGTGATCGGATTTTCCAACGCCCGGACCATGGAAGTCATGGTCGATCATCTGGTTGCAGCCGGGCTTACCCGCATCGATTTCATTGGCGGCGACGCGGACCGGGACACCAGGGGCCTCGACCGACGCCGCGGCTTCGTGACCGCAATGGAAAGACACGGTCTCGACGCGACGCGCCTTGTCGCGGCAGGTCCTCCTCCGGTATCGATGAGGAAGGGTGCTGACGCCATGGGGCGATTGCTGGACAGCAACCCTGACACCGAAGCGGTGATCTGCGTCTCCGACCTGTCGGCCTTCGGGGCGCTCAGTGCCTGCCAGCGGCGAGGCGTTGCGGTGCCCGAACGCATATCCATCGCCGGTTTCGGCAATTACGAGGTGGGTGCGATCTGCGTACCTTCGATCACCACCATAGATCCGTCGCCACGGCGGATCGGCACCGAGGCTGCACGGCTGCTTTGCGATCTTCTGGACAATGGCGAGACGGAACCGCGCCGACAAGAGATTGCGCCAAAGCTGATTTTGCGGGAATCGTCCGTCTAGCAGAGCAGTGTCCCGGCAGTTGGTGTAATTCCCGCCGGTAGCGCGGGCTGAGCGGAGCCTTCGCGTAGCGAAGCGAGGCCCGCGCGGGTCGCTTGGCGGCCACGGTTGTTCTTCGGCTACGGTTCGGTTTGCCGACCTGACCTATGACCGAGGAGATCAACCATGACCAAGGATACGCTATCAGAGACCGCGGCCTTGCGCGCGCTTTTGTCGGAAACGTCCGACACCCACATGCTGGCCGAGATGCTCGGGTTCGTCGCCGACCGTCTCATGGCGCTGGATGTCGATCAGCTCTGCGGTGCCGGCGCGCATGAGCGCAGCGACGACCGTGTGAACCGCCGCAACGGGTACCGGACCCGGGCCTGGGAAACGCGCGCAGGCAAGGTCGACGTGAAGATCCCGAAGCTGCGCAAGGGCAGCTACTTCCCCGAGTTCCTTGAGCCCCGCCGGGCGGCGGAAAAGGCCATGACGGCGGTAATTCGTTCATCCTGAACAACAATCTCAGGCGGCGAATTGCATTGCCTGATGGCGCCCGGCGCCCTGCGTGAACTCTCGGAGCAGTGTGATCAGCCGGATGAGCTGGCACAAAAATGCCCTCAGATGGCGCAGGATCATGCGGATGTTGTGACCGCAGCCGCACAGGACCGCGAAGATGGCGTCGCCTGTCGTGCCCTTCAGCGGGCATCGGGCCAGTCGACCGTCGATTTTCATGTGGCCGATCATCGGCTCGATGGCGCTTCGTCGTCGCAGCAGTTTCGCGATCGTCCTGGTGACGCCGCGCCGGGCGCCGCTGATGAAGACCTTCACGGTCTCGACACCATGGCCGCGGTAGCCGCGATCGACGAAGGCCATCTGTGGACGCTGGTCGGTCAGGATCTCCACCTGTTCCAGCGCCTCGTGCAGAGTGTGTCCGTCGTAAGGATTGCCCGGCAGTGACCGCATGCCGACGACGAAGCCGCCGTCGGTGGTCGTGGCGACGCTGACCTTCGTGCCGAACTCGTAGCGCTTGTGCGCCTTGCCTTTCGAGATGCAGTCCCCCGCCGGTTCGTGCAGGCTGTACAGCTTCTTGCGGTCCTTCGGCTTCTGCGCCAGAAGCCGGTTCACAAGCTCCACCAGCTCCTGCAGCCGCAGCTTCAGCGGCCCGTCGGCCACCTTGTCCATCTGCCGTTCGATGTCGCGCAGCACGCGCCCGGTATAGCCCTTGAGCCGACGCAGGGCCTTGCGCATCCTCCTGAACTGCCGGGCATGGGCATAGCGGCCGACTTGCCCGCAAAGTCGGGGGCCGAGGCGGTTGTAATTCTGGCGCAGGCGGATGTTCGACGCGCGTGCAAGCCCGACGAGCTTGCGCCGTGCCCTTTCGTAAAGCCGGGCATCCGTTGGATGCGCGATGTTCTTTTCCATCACGGTGGTATCGACGGTGACCTTCTTCAGGTGGTGGACCTGCACCGTTCCCGCGCGCCGTCCGGCCTTGATCGTCTCGGTCAGTAGCCATTCCACACCCTCCTCGCCGATCCGGTTGCGCCAGCGGGTCATCGACGAGGGGTCGATCGGCAGGCGGTGCTGAAAGAACGTCTCGCCGCAGAAGTGCTGCCAGTAAGGGTTTTCCGCCCACCGCGCCACGACGGCTTCATCGGACAGCCGAAAGGCGTGCTGAAGATAGAAGAGCCCCGCGAGCAGGCGGGTCGGCGTGGCGGGGCGACCGGCAGGCGACGGAAAGAGCCCCGCCCATTCCCGCTCGAACACCTCCCAGTCGATCAGGGCGGCGAGCTTCACCAGTTCGTGGCGCATGTCGATCATCTCGACCAGTCGTGCGCGCAGAAGATCATCCTGTTTCAGGGGCGGTTTTCTGGGCTTCATATCGCGGCTCGAAATTGCAGGGTTCTGGCTCCAATAATACCAAACGCTGCATCCAAAACCTACGGTGAATGCTGCTTTATGAAGCAAAAACAGCGAGATGAGCGTTGTTCAGGGCGAACTAATTCAGGAGGCTTATGTCCAGGGTCTCTCGACACGATCCGTGGACGATCTGGTCAAGGCGATGGGCATGACCGGGGTATCGAAGAGCCAGGTCTCGCGGCTTTGCGGCGAGATCGACGAACGGGTCGATGCGTTCCTGAACCGCCCGCTCGAAGGGGAATGGCCGTACCTCTGGCTCGATGCCACGTATATCAAGGTTCGCCGCGTCGGTCGGATCGTCAGCGTCGCCGCCATAGTGGCCGTTGCGGTCAATCTGGACGGTCGACGCGAGGTTCTGGGCATCGCCGTCCAGCCGAGTGAAGCCGAGGTCTTCTGGGACGAGTTCCTGCGCTCCCTCGCCGATCGCGGCCTGCGCGGGACCCGCCTGATCATCGCGGACGACCACAAAGGGCTGAAGGCCGCCGCGGCCAAGGTGCTCGGAGCGACCGTCCAGCGCTGCCGCGTCCACTTCATGCGCAACGCGCTCGCCTGCGTCGGCAAGAAGGACCGCCCGATCGTCATAGCGGCGCTCAGAACCGCCTTCGACCAGGACACGCTCGAAGCCTCGAAAGAGCACTGGGCAAAGCTGATCGATGCATTTGCACCCCGCCATGAAAAGCTCGCCGAACTGATGCGCCGCGCCGAGGATGATGTCCTGGCCTACAAGAGCTTTCCCAAGGAACACTGGGCGAAGATCCATTCCACGAATCCGCTGGAGCGCCTGAACAAGGAGATCAAGCGACGGACCAACGTGGTCGGCATCTTCCCGAACGAAGCTGCCGTCACCAAGCCTGGTCGGCGCTCTGATGCTGGAGCAGAACGGTGAATGGGCGATCACGCGGCGCTACATGACGCTGGAAACCGTCGCCGCCATTTGCGACACTACCCCCATGGATCCGGCGAAAATCGCCGCCCTGTAACTGCGGCCGAGCCAAGGCCGAAGAGCAAAGTTACACCAGCTCCAGGGACACTACCTCTAGCAGGCCGCTGAAAAAGGATTTCGAGGAGTATTTCTCGTTGACTTCGTCGATGCTCATCACGAACAATTTTCATCAGCTCGACGAGAGGGCTCGAGATACGGCCGTTTTCGGCACGAGTGTTGCGAAGTCGGACTTTTTCAGCGGCCTGCTAGATGCCGGACGCGAAACCCCACCTTGGATACCTTGCCTGCGGCGTACATCAGGTTACCTGCGGTCGGCGCCGGGGTTTGCGATGCACAGGCACAAAAGTGAGGCACGCAAAACTTGGGCTTCATTGATCGATCGTGAAGTGCCGCGGTCCGGCGGGAAACCTGCAAATCAAAAAATGATCAGACACACCGCGTCGTCGCTGCTCAACAGTAGTAGTGGCAGAGATGTTCGGCGCTGACGTCTTGAAGGAGTGCTACATTTCTGAGGTCGGCCAACATATCCTTCAAACGGCAGCCGTTCCGTTTGTCAGCTATTCGCTGTCTTTCGCAATCTCCACCGCGAAGTGACACGCCGACCAATGGCCCGGCGCGTTTTCAAGCAACTTTGGCTCCTCGGTCTTGCAAAGATCCTGTGCGTGTATGCAGCGTTTGTGAAAGTGGCACCCGCTTGGTCTTTCGATAGGATTGGGTATTTCACCGCGCAGTTTAAGCCTTTTGATCTTCCGTTTTGCAGACCGGCGGGGCGGAACGGCAGACAGCAAGGCGCGGCTGTAAGGATGCATCGGGTTATCGAACAATTTCGCGCGATCGGTACGCTCGACGAGCTTGCCGAGATACATCACCCCAACTTCGTCGGAGACATGCTGCACCACCGCAAGATCGTGAGAGATGAACAGGTAGGTAAGGTCCATCTGATCCTGAATTTCGCACAGAAGGTTCAGAATCTGCGCCTGAATCGCCACGTCCAGCGCTGAAACGGGTTCATTGTCAACGGCGGCGTAAAATCCGGCCACGCGGCGGCGCAAGATCAGGCCAGTGGCGGGACGCCAAGCGCCATGGCGCGTGCGCTCCCCGGATAGCTGGCGCGTGCCATGGCGCTTTGGCCCGCAGGGGCAATCTCGCAGGGTGTGGTCAGGTGGTTGCTTCGACATTTCGGGCGCGGCTTTGGCCGAGCCGATAGCTGTCGCCGTTCATCTCGAGGATGTTGACGTGGTGGGTCAGCCGATCGAGCAGAGCGCCGGTCAGACGTTCAGTGCCGAAGGTTTCGGTCCATTCGTCGAAGGGAAGGTTACTGGTGATCATCGTGGACCCGCGCTCGTAGCGCTGCGAGATCAGCTCGAACAAGAGCTCGGCGCCGGTCTTGGACAGCGGCACGAAGCCCAACTCATCGATGATGAGCAGCTTGTGGCCGGCCAGTTGCTTTTGCAGGCGGAGCAGACGGCGTTCGTCGCGCGCCTCCATCAGCTCGTTGACCAGCGTCGCGGCGGTGGTGAAGCTGACCGCCATGCCCTTCTGGCAGGCGGCGAGCCCGAGCCCGAGGGCGACATGGGTCTTGCCCGTGCCGCTCGGCCCGAGGGCGATGACGTTCTCGCGCCGGTCGATCCATTCGCAGCGGGCAAGTTCCAGCACCTGCATCTTGTTGAGCTTCGGGATTACCTTGAAGTCGAAGCTGTCGAGGCTTTTGGTTGCCGGGAACTTCGCAGCCTTGATCCGCCGCTCGATCATCCGCCGCTCGCGGTCGATCAGCTCCAGTTCGACGAGGCGCGCCAGGAACTGGATGTGATCCCGCCCCTCGGCTGCGCACTGGCGGCCCAGCTTCTCATATTCCCGCAGGAAGGTCGGCAGCTTCAGCGTCTTGAGGTGATCCGCGAGCAGGATCTTCGGGGTGTCGGTCATGCTGCATCCCCCGACAGCAGGGACATGTAGCTTGCCACCGAGGTGGTCGCGACATTGGCGCGTGGCAGGAAGGGGTAGACATCGAGATCCAGCTTCGGCGGACGCCTTTCGACCTGACAGAGCACGAGGTGCTTCACGGCATCGAAGCCGACCGCCCCCAGTTGCAGCGCCTTTTTCACGGCGGCATGGAGGTCGTCGATGTCGAAGGTCTCCAGCAGGCGCAGAACCTGAACATACTCCCGGCGTCCGGCCTTGATCATCCGCGCCTCCATCAGGCGGCGCAGGGTCGCGAACTCCGGCGGCAGGTCCCATTCCGCCAGAGGCGCTGCCTGGTCCAAGGCGTTGATCTTGCGCTCGATCAGCGGGAGATAGTGGACCGGATCGAAGACCATGTCCTCGCGGTCGTAGCAGCGCGGATGGCGTGCGATGATCTCGCCGCCGCAGCCGATGACCACTGCGTCGACATAGCCCCTGATCCAGACGTCGCGGTGGCCGTAGGCGACGGGTACCGAGTAGTCGTTGGTCTTGTAACGAACCAGCGCTTGGGAGCTGACCCGACCGGTGGCTTGGTCGCAAGCCTCGAACGGTGCGGCCGGCAGGTCCGACATCGCGGCCAGATCCCGCACGAGGCGCAGGCCGATCGTCTCGGACTGGCCGCGCAGGACATCCGCCTGACGCCGTCGGCACTGCTCTTCCAGATGGGCATTGAACGCGTCCCACGTCGCAAACCGCGGGATCGGCACCATGAAGTTGCGACGGGAATAGCCGACCAGTCCCTCCGCGTTGCCCTTGTCGTTCCCTTTCCCGGGGCGACCGTAGCGATCGCGGAACAGGTAATGCGACAGGAACCCGTTGAAGAGCGTGGCCCGCTGACGCGTTCCGTCCGGCAGGATCTTCGCAACCAGGCAACGGTCGTTATCGTAGAGCACCGAGATGGGCACCTTGCCGAAGAAGGCGAAGGTATGGACGTGGCCGTCGACCCAGGCTTCCGCTGTCGCCGCCGGATACGCCCTGACATAACAGGCATCGCTGTGCGGCAGATCCATGACGAAGAAATGCGCCTTCTGCTCGACGCCGTCGATGATGGCCGCCGCCTCGCCGAAGTCGGCCTGGGCATGTCCGGGCGGATGCGCCAGCGGCACGAACATCTCGCGACCGCGCCGTTCGCGCTCCCGCATGTAGTCCTTCACGATCGTGTAGCCGCCGGTGAACCCGTGCTCGTCGCGGAGCCGCTCGAACACCCGCTTCGCCGTATGCCGCTGCTTGCGATGGACCTCCCGATCGCCGTCCAGCCAGCCGTCGATGATCCCGGTGAAGGCATCCAGCTTCGGCCGCTTCACGGGGGCCGTCCGCCGGTATCCGGGCGGAACCGAGAACGCCATCATCTTCGCTACGCTGTCGCGCGAGATGTTGAAATGCCGCGCCGCCTCGCGCTGGCTCATCCCCTCGGCACAGGCCAGTCGCACTCTCCGATACAAGTCCACGGTGAAAATCCTCCCGCCCTCCCTGTTGCCAGAAAGGGTAAAGGTGGACGACTTTTACGCCGCCCGCAGCAGGATCATCCCGCCGCTACCGTGGCCGACTTTTGCACCGCCGTTCTCACCGCCCGCGCAGATAGGTTTCAGCTGGTGTCCCGCGCAGCCGCACTCCCATTGCGAACAGACGCCGCGCCGCGTCCTGAGATCCTGTGGAAGCTGGTCGCTGTGACCGTGTAGACTGCTGTCGATCCGGGTCGGACAATGGCAGGCTCAAGAAGCGTCGGGCCTCGTCGGCGACGTCCTTGAAGTCGAGCAATCTGCAGCTTTCGCGGATGACATCGAGCAGGTCCCCATGCTCGGACGTGGCCGCATCAGTCCATTTTCCGGCAGCAAGGGTGCCGGTGGCTGGCCCGGACAAGCGTACGAACATGGACCGCCCAGCGGTATTCCGAACATCACCAACCAGCCAGTAGTGGCCCTGCTTCCGCCCGTTCGAGAGATAATGCCGGCACACCGCCTCGGCGTTTTCGGCAAGCTGGCGCGAGAGATCGGCGGCGGAGCTTGTCATGTCGACCTCCATGATGCTTAGACGAAATCAGGGGCCCGCCATGACTGACGGGCCCCTGTGTTAGGAACCTGGGTGGAAGGTCCCGTGCTGCTCGAAGGTCACTCGGCGGCGGTGCGGGCGAAGGCGTCCCCGGCGACGGGATTATCTTCTCCCGAGTGTTCGGAAACTCCGATAGCCGGTTCGCCGCCGTCTTCCGCCGATTGCGCTTCGCCGTTGTCGGGATCGTCGTCCGAAGGTCCTCCGTCGGCGGTGTCGGCGTCGTCGATCAACTCGATCTCAGGCGCGTCCTCTTCCGGCAGGGGCGGCGTGCGCAGCGGTTCCGGCAGCCACCCGGTGCCGGAGAGCAGGTCCTCTGCTGCCGTCACCATCTCGGCCTTCTTCAGCCCGGCGATCCGGTCAGCGGCATCCTCACCCTTCGCCTCGCGCACGGCCTCGAGGATACGGGCCTTGGTCACGCGGCCGAGGTAGCTGTCGCCTGTCACCGTCCAGCCCGCCTTGGCCATGTCGAGCCCGACGGTCCCGGCCAGCACATCCGCATGCGCGATGGCACGCGGTCGGCGCTGGTAGGGGTCGTGGACGGCATTGACGCTCATCGCCACGCAATGGGCGAAGAGCGCCTCGCGGCTGCAGCTGTCGAACTCGGTCAGCGCCTCCCAGAGGTCCTCGGGCGCTTTCGGCAGGTTGCGCGCCCAGGTCTCGTGGCGCTGGTCGATGGCCTGCGCATAGGCCGTGTCGCCGAGGCCCGGCACCTGCGATCCGAAGGCGGCATTGCGCGGTTCGATCTCGACGCAGCTGTCGACGGCGTAGCGGTAGAAGAGCCGCAGGACCATCGCGTGCAGCGCCGCGAGGAAGGCGACCTGCGGGTCCTGGGCCAGCGCATTGCGCAATGCCAGGGTCCGATGGGCCGTGAGTTCCATGACGAGGCGGTCGGAGAGCGGCTTGAGGCCGTCGTCTTCTTCTTCGTCGTCAGGGGTGGACGTGGCGGTCTCGTCGATATCCGCGACCGGTACCGGATCGGATGCGTCCTCGCCCACATCTTCCACTTCCTCGACCGGTTCATCCTCCGCTCGCACATAGCCGCGTTCGACGCGCAGCCGCCCGGAACTGTCGATGCTGACGAAGGCTCCTGCCAGCGCGAGGTCTTCCGCCTCGAACCGGATCGGACGTGCCTCGAGTGTTTCCATCGCCTCCTCGATCTCGCCCAGCCGGGCATCGACCTCGTCGGGCAGCTCGTCGGCCTCCGCATGCTCGGCCTCGAGCGCGTCGTATTCGGCCTTCAGCGCCTGGTAGCTGGCAGCCTCCTCGTCGCTCATCGGTACCGCCTCGCCATGGACCCGGCGCATCCCGAAGGTGTGGCCATAGGGAAACTCGGTATCGATCTCGACCCACTTCCAGCCCTCAACGCGGATGACTTCGGCCTCCTCGGCCAGCTTCTCACGCACCATGACGTCGAGAAGGGCGGCATCCTGCAGCCAGCCGCCGTCATCCTGCT
>Ga0076930_101468_pt1 | contig 12617 bp, 12 predicted proteins | sample HotLakConsoUCCRE_FD_71149 | JGI IMG/M metagenome (GOLD analysis project Ga0076930, IMG submission 71149) | Hypersaline microbial mat communities from Hot Lake, Washington, USA - Hot Lake Consortium UCC-RE (version 3) (version 3) ...
TGGATACCCCGCTCCAGCCTGCCCTGGAAAGCGCCATTCGAACCGCTTACGAGACTATGCAGAAGCGCTATGGCGACGAACTGGCGGTTGCCGTTCGCTCCTCTGCCACGGCCGAAGATTTGCCGGATGCCTCGTTTGCCGGGCAGCAGGAAACCTTCCTCAACGTCCGCGGGCTGGACCAGGTGCTGGAAAAATTGCACGCCGTGTTTGCCAGCCTCTACAACGACCGGGCGATCGCGTACCGCGTCCACCACGGGTTCGAGCATCACGATGTTGCCCTGTCGGCCGGTGTCCAGCTGATGGTCAGGTCCGGCACGGGTGCCGCCGGTGTTCTGTTCACCCTGGATACCGAGTCCGGTTATCGCGACGTGGTTTTCGTCACTTCGAGCTACGGCCTCGGGGAAAGCGTCGTTCAGGGCGCGGTCAACCCGGACGAGTTCTACCTGTTCAAGCCCAACCTGCGCGCCGGCCTGCCGGCCGTGCTGCGCCGCTCACTGGGCAGCAAGGCCACGCGCATGGTCTATGGCGAAGACTCTGGCGTGAGCGTGGAAGAAACGCCGGAATCCGACCGCCAGCGCTTTTCCATCAGCGATGCCGATGCGACCCGCCTGTCCGAGATGGCCTTGACCATCGAGGAGCACTACGGCCGGCCGATGGATATCGAATGGGGCAAGGACGGTCATACCGGCGACCTGTTCATCCTCCAGGCCCGTCCGGAGACGGTCAAGAGCCGTTCCGGCCAGGCCATGGAGCGTTTCCGCCTGGAAGAAACCGGTGAGGTACTGGCCGAAGGCCGGGCCATCGGTCAGCGCATCGGCAGCGGCGTGGCCCGGGTGATCAAGAGCCTGGACCAGATCCACGATGTCGCCGCCGGCGATGTGCTGGTCACCGACATGACCGATCCCGACTGGGAGCCGATCATGAAACGCGCCGCCGCGATCGTGACCAACCGCGGTGGGCGAACCTGTCACGCCGCGATCATTGCCCGCGAACTGGGCATCCCGGCCGTTGTCGGCTGCGGTGATGCCACCGAACGCGTGCCGCATGGCGACACCGTCACGGTGGCCTGCTCGGAAGGCGATACCGGGCGAATCTACAAGGGCGAACTGAAGTTCAGCATGACCGAGGACACGATGGAGGACATGCCGCCGGCCCCGCTGAAGATCATGATGAACGTGGCCAATGCCGACCGGGCCTTCGATTTTGCCCAGATTCCCAACCACGGCATCGGCCTGGCCCGGCTGGAATTCATCATCAACCGGATGATCGGAATTCACCCGCGCGCACTGCTGGAGTATTCGCGCCAGAGCGACGATATCCGCGCCGAGATCGACCGACGCATTGCCGGTTACGACGATCCGGTCAGCTTCTACGTCGACAAGCTGGCCGAAGGCATTGCGACCATTGCCGCGCCGTTCGGACCGCATCCGGTGATCGTTCGCCTATCGGACTTCAAAAGCAATGAATACGCCAATCTGATCGGCGGTGAGCAGTACGAACCGGACGAGGAAAACCCGATGATCGGCTGGCGCGGCGCCTCACGCTACGTCGACGAAAGCTTCAAGCCGGCCTTCGAACTGGAATGCCGCGCGTTGAAAAAGGTGCGCGAAACCATGGGACTGAAGCATGTCTGGGCGATGATTCCCTTTGTGCGCACGGTCGGTGAAGCCGAAGAAGTGGTGGCCGTGCTCGAATCCTTCGGCCTCAAGCGCGGCCAGGACGGGCTCAAGTTGATCATGATGTGCGAACTGCCCTCGAATGCCCTGCTCGCCGACGAGTTCCTGGAGCACTTCGACGGTTTTTCCATCGGTTCCAACGATATGACCCAGCTGACCCTGGGCCTGGACCGCGATTCAGCGCTGGTCGCCCATCGTTTCGACGAACGCGACGGCGCGGTCAAGGCCTTGCTGGCCATGGCGATCAAGGCCTGCAAGGCGCGCGGCAAATACATTGGCATCTGCGGTCAGGGACCGTCGGACTACCCCGACCTGGCCCAGTGGCTGATGGATCAGGGCATCGAATCGATGTCGCTGAACCCGGATACAGTGGTCGATACCTGGCGCATGCTGGCGAAAAGCTAATTGCCGGCCAGCGCGCCCATGAAGCAACGGTAATAGCGGAGTTCTTCGATGGAATCGCGAATGTCTTCCAGCGCCTGGTGAGCACCCTCCTTTTCCAGCCCTTCGGCAATCGCCGGCGCCCAGCGCTGGGCCAGGATCTTGACCGTACTGACATCCAGGTTGCGATAGTGAAAGAATGCTTCCAATCGCGGCATCAACCGCGCCAGGAAGCGCCGATCCTGGCAGATCGAATTGCCGCACATCGGCGACTCACCGGCCTCGATCCAGTCAGACAAAAACGCCAGGGTCTGATTCTCCGCCTCGGCCAGGGTGATGTCACTGTCCAGGCAGCGCTGGATCAATCCCGATTCGCCATGGGTACGACGGTTCCATTCATCCATCGCATCAAGTACCTCGGCGGGGGTAGCAATCGCCAGCACCGGGCCGGTCGCCAGTTCGTTGAGCTCCTGGTCGGTGACAATGGTGGCGATTTCAATGATCTGGTCGGTGGCCGGGTCCAGCCCAGTCATTTCCAGGTCGATCCAGATCAGGTGGGTGTTGTTCATGGCTGCGGATATCATTGGAAGGTTTGCTCGGCAATATACCAGCCTGGTGAAATGGGATGAACAACCCCGCAAGCAATCAGATAAACCGTCGTGCCAGGGTGGTCGAGGCCTACTCCAATCGCGGCGTGGCTCGGCACGAAGACGGTCAGCTTGCCGCCTTCCATTTTCCCCGCCGCCTGGAACGGCCGCTGCCCGGCGACTGGATCGAGCTGTCGGACAACGGCTCGCTGGAAGTCGTCGAGGAACGTCGCAATACCTTCGGACGCGGCGATCCCCGGGGCCGCTTTCGCCCGGTCGCGGCCAATCTCGACCTGGCGCTGATCATCATCGCTGCTCAGCCGTCGCCCAGTCCGGACCTGATTCACCGCTACCTGGCCGCCTGCCTGATTCGCGAGATCGAACCGGTGGTCGTGGTCAACAAGAGCGATCTGGACGAGCCCGATCAGCCACCGTTTACCGAACTGGACGGCCTGGTCGAGCTGGGTTACCGCGTGGTTCGGGTCCGCTGCAAGCCCGAGCCGGACATCGACGCGCTGGCCGCCCTGCTCGGCCAGGGAACCAGCCTGCTGGCCGGCCAGTCCGGCGTCGGCAAGAGTTCACTGGTCAACGCGCTGATTCCCGACTACGACCAGCAGACCGGCGAGCTGTCGCGGGTCACCGGCAAGGGCACCCACACCACCACCTCGGCCACCCTGTGCGCGCTGCCGGCCGGCGGCTGGCTGCTGGATACACCCGGTGTCTGGGAATACGGACTCTGGGTCATGCCCCGAAACGAACTGGCCCGCGGCTTTCCCGAATTCGTGCCGTTTGCCGACCATTGCCGCTTCCGCGATTGCTCGCACAACCATGAACCCGGCTGCGCCGTTCGCGCCGCGGCCGAATCCGGCGAACTGGCCGACTTCCGCTACCAGGCCTGGCTGCGGCTGCTCAATGAACAGGTTAGGCTGTCGCGCTAAAGTGGCTCGTGTCGACCCGCCTACCCTGCCCCCGCACTGATCAGCTTCAGCAACTTCCCTGCACTGCCGCGACTCATCCAGTCGGCATCACTGGCTTGATCGGCCGCCTGCTCCAGAAACGCCCGCGCCTCGGGCTGGTTCCAGTTCAGCTCACCGGCCCGGAACCGCGCTGTGGTCAGGGCGGCAATCGCCGCCGCATGCAGCGGCCCGGGCAAATGGGCATTGAACCAGGGCTCGTCGCCGGCAATCACGCCCAGCGCGGCCAGTGCTGTCAGCAGGCTGGCCCCGTCGGCGCTCAGCACCGTCGCCCGGCTGCGCCCGAGCAGGTTGAGCGAGGCCACCGAAACCCGTCCGTATTCGGCCAGGTGCAAGGCGGCCGCCAGCACGGCATCCGGGCCGGCCTTGCGCGCCGACAGCTTCGGTGTGGCCTTGATGTCGCCAAAGATCTTGGCGCAGTTGTAGCCCGGATCGATCACCCGGCCCCAGCGCAGACTCAGCTCGTGGGACTGCTGCTCGGCGGCCTCGCGCAACGCCTTTTCCAGCGTCTCGCTCCAGCACGGGAACAGAAAGCGCTGCTCGCCGGTACGCACACCGAAAGCGGCCGCCTGCAACACCTCCGGCTCAAGAAAACTTTTCGGCAACTCACCGCCTTCGCCCAGCGCCTGGCGCTGATCCGGCAGGCCGAACAGCCTCGGCCCCACCCGCACGATACGTCCGGACTGGTGAATCACCAACCCGACCAGACTGGCCTGAAGATCGAGCTCTTGCTCGGCCAGCCGGCCCAGCGCCAGCGCACTCATCGGCCCGTGACGCTCGAACAGGGCCAGCACCTCGGCATCGCGCCCGGCCTCGTCATCACCCCGGTCGGCTTCGACCGCATGCGCCTTGGCATGCGCGCTCAAATCCAGCAGGCGTTCTTCGGCCTGCTCGCCGCCGTCGAACAGCCCACGCCAGCCGGTCACTGCCGTGGGCAAAAACAGATGCGGCGCACCGCGATTATCGCCGACGGCAAAAAAGATCGTCTTGGGATCGACCGGGTCGTCGGGAAAGCGACCGGCGTATTCTGCGACAATATCGTGCAAACCCTGCTCGTGCCCGGCGTGACCCACCGCCATCATCAGCGCCAGGCGATGGGCGCGTTGTACCTGCGCCCCGGCCCGGCTGCTGCACACCAGCCCGTCGCTGACCATGACCTTCAGTGCCGGCCCGCGCCAGGACAGCGCCGTTTCGAGCGTCTCGGCCGACACCCCCATCTGCCCGGCCAGAAATTCCAGCGATTGCGGCAGCCGCCAGGTCGCCACCAGCGAATCCAGCCCGGCCAGCACCCGGCCCATCTCATCGGCATCCAGGCGCGCCGAGACCAGGCACTCGCCCACCTTCGCGCCATGCGCTTCCAACCAGCCGGCCAGTGCGGCGCGCCGCTCGGCCACCGCCATCGTCCCGCCCAGGTGCGCGGCCTGGAAACACAGCGCCCAGGCACTCAAGGCCTCGCCGTGCGGCCGGCCCACGGCCTGGTCCAGCAGGCGCGGCAGACTCTCAAGCTCGGCCTCGCCGACTACCCCGCCGCACAGCTCGTCGAGAAAATCCCAAAGCACATCGGCCCGTTCGGCCACCGTTGCCTTCAGGCGCGCGGCCAGCAAGGCATCGTCATTCACCCGCTCCAGCGAGCGCACCAGATTCTGGGCCACGCCCTGCTTCGACAAATCCAGTGTCGCGGCCAACTCGTCGGCCGAAAAGCGTCGCTGGCCCAGGCCGTAACTGTCGCGTACGATCGCCCAGCTACGCTCGACCGCATCCCCCCGCGCCCCGGCCTTGACCGCCTCCTCGATCGCCGCCAGTGCCTCGTCGAAATCGGCAAAGGCCGGCACGCTGGCCTCGGCCAGGCGGCTGCGGCCCGGAGCCGGTGCATCGACAGACTCATGAGAAGACCTGGCATCCAATCCATCATCATCTGATTTATTACCCGGTCCCACACCGGCCTCGGGCACCGGGCGGTGCGGCGGTTCGGCCGATTTCTCCCCCGCCAAAACCACCGCTTCCGACGGCTCACCAGCCAGCAGTGCCACATGCGCCGCGACCCGGCCCAGCACGTCGGCCGCACAACCCTCGCCAACCTTCAGCTCGGCACTGCCGCCACCCAGCTTCCAGCTCAGCTCCTGGGCTGCATCGAAGCCCTCGGCCAGCGCCGAGCGCGCATCGGCCAGCGCATCGGCCAGGTATCGCAGCAAGCGCCGGTCATTGCGCCCGTCCAGACGACACGACACGGCAATACCGGGCAATTCCAGTTGTAGATGAACCGGGGCAGACTCGGACATGAACAAATACTCCACTAATGACGTGACAGGTCATGGCAAAGGAATTGTCATTCCGGGCACCCATGACATGATATGGCACATCATAGCATTACTAAAAGGCATCGTCATACAATTGATGCGCCGAGCCGGCTAATCTGGCATGAATTCGCCATTTCACTTGAACCCCACATGAATTTCCGGTCAATGGAAGCCTGTACAGCAAATGAGGTTCCAACAGCCGTGGACAGGGCCACACAGACTCGAATCCACAGCGACCCCGACATCATGGGGGGCAAGCCGGTTGTTCGCGGCACGCGCATCACGGTAGAGCATATTCTGCGCAAGCTTGGCGAAGGGATGTCGATCGAGCAGGTTCTGGCCGAACATCCGCGCTTGAGCCTGGAGGACATTCACGCAGCCGAGCGCTTCGCCGCCGACTACCTGGGCAATGAAGAAATCGCGTTCGGCTGAGCGACCCCGCCTCCTCGCCGACGAGAACATCGCCGCGTCCCTTGTCGAACGGCTCCGAGAGGAACATTGGGACGTTTCCTACATCGCTGAACTCGATCCCACCAGCCCGACACCGCCAGCCCGCGGGTCAGCGGCGATGGTGAGCTGTTTGCACCGCGTACCTTGTTCCTTGCGCCTTGTTCCTTGCGCCTTGTTCCTTGAACCTTGCCTGCCTTTGCCCTGGCTTTCCCGCAAACCGTAAACCGGAAACCGGAAACCGCCCATATTCATACGTGATGTGTCGTGCGAGTTACCTGGCATGAATTCGCCATTTCACTTTCAGTTCCCCAGGAATTCCTCTGGAGAAACCCCGCCTTGTCTCAGGATGGCACGCAGGGTGCCTTCAGGCATGTCGCCGGGATGATTGGGAATTGTGGTGTAAGCGTCAGTATCGGCGTTGTACCAGATCTCGTGCGAGCCGGCCGCCTGACGGTCAAATGAGAAGCCGAGCTTCTTCAGCCTTTTTACAATCTGTCGATACTTGAACCCGGCCAGACGACCCACGATTCAACCTCAGTTGCCGATTACCAGCGAATAATCGAAGCTGTCACCGGCTTCCGGCAGATCGGGTGGGCCGCTGCGCTCCGCGCGTGCCTCGAGCAATTTCTTGCCCACGTCACGAGCAATCTCCAGCGTCTCCTGAATGGTCCGCCCCTGCGCAACCAGCCCTGGCAAATCCTCGCAAGTGGCCAGATATACGCCTTCCGGCAGTTTTTCAATGTGCAGATTGATCATCAGTTCCATGGTCAGGCCATTCTATCCTGAAAGTTGCGGGCGCTGCCCTGATTTTCCCTGAACCTTGCGCCTTGTTCCTTGAGCCTGTTTTGCCCCCACCCCCCACACCCGCTAGACTGGTGATAGTGGAAACCAAGGGGAGACCACCCACCATGCCCAACCACCCGACCCAAAGCCCCGCCGTGCGGCCGCCCCGCGCGTGCCCGACTCGTGCCTGCAGCACAGGGAGTTTCACCATGCCATCCGTTCGCCTTTGTTACATCTTGATCGCCTGGCTCACAGCCGCCGGTCTGGCCGGGCCGGCCGGTGGCCAGGATGATGTCTTTGTCGACCGCTTCGAAGCCGGCATCCAGCGCGCCATGGTTGATGGCGGGGCGTCGTGGTGGCGACGAGGCAGCAATATCGAGGTCTGGCTGCCCTGCGACACGGTTTCGGAAGTCCAGGTGGTGGCCTCGCCCGGCGGGGACTGGGTATTCGACTTTGGCCCGCTGCCCACCGGGATCAGCGAGACCGGTAACGGCTTGCTGGAGGTGGAACCGGCGTGTGGCGGCACCGTGCTGGAAGTGGACGTCAGTGCCAGCAGTGCGTCCTTGCCGGGGTTTTCTGATGTTGCTGGTATTCTTTTTGGTGAGCAGCCGCGTATTGCCGAGTTTTTTGATTTAGGCGCTAGTTCATCCACGCCTAACTCTGGTGGGGTTATTGGTCCTATAGAAGTTGCTTGTAATGAGACTCTTGAAGGGACTCTTTTAGCCACTCCTGCTGATCGTGATTGGACGTTTGCCTACGATAACGTTGCTAGTGGTATCTCTACTACGCCTGAGGGTTTGCTCACGGTTAATTATTCTTGTGCTGATGCTCCTGCTAGTTTGTCTTTAGTTGCGCAAGCAAGTGATGACTTATTATCTACGAACCCTACACAAGTCTATTTTAGTGTGACTGCTCCTGACCCTGGTGGTTTGGAGATTCTTGGTTTGGATTATGATTTGGATGGTAATGTGAATAACCAGTTTGTTCCTGGGGATGATAGGATTGAGAACGAAGTACCATACTTTTGTAGTACTTTAGGTAGAAACACAAGGATAATTAGTAATGATCCAGATACTACTTATACTATTGTTTCAGGGGAGAATGCTGTTATTGATGATACTAATCGTTTACGTTTTGGAGCATTACCTGATAGTGCTGGTTGTAACACTCATCCTGTGATTGATTCAGATGGTAATGTTGAAACTCCTGGTGGTTTGGAGAATGTTGTTGTTATTGAGGCTACGAGCCCACTTGGAACAAAAACGTTTTCTGTTGATACACGTGCGTATAGTCCTATGATTACTCATGTGTATGTTGAGCCTGGTCAGACCTCAGGTGGTAGTGAGCGTGACCCGTATGTTGTGCAGTTTGATGAGAATAAGTTCTCAGAGATGATGAACTTATCATATGATCGTATTCCTGGGCAGCCGCATAACTTGACTTTGGTTCCTGCTATTTCTCATTATGACGTGGATTTGATGAGGCCAGAGAGGAGTTATAACTTTGATCACAATAATCAACCTTCGTGGATGTCACTTGATGCTTTTCTAGGCGTTATTGATGCTAGCCCAACAGCCTCAAACCCAGGAGATGGATTCGTGTTACCAAGGCCGAGTTATACGATTAATGTGGGTAGTACGGAGGGACCTGAATTGTATCGTCTTAACATCACAGTGAATGATGATTAGGTTCTGAATAATTTATGAAGAAATTCAGCAAGCTCTCTTTTTTAATTATTATTAGAACTTAGTCTTATTGTTGTGTCAAAATATTCTTTTGGTTCTTTTGTTGTTGTAATATTTATTGAGTATGCTTGTTTTCGTAAATAATATCCTGTTGGGGTTATTGTTGTTTTATTGATTGTGATTTTTTTCTTACTTGCGTGTATGTTTCCAAGTATTGCTACTACTCGCCCAGGTATTCTTTGTATGTTTTCTGCTATTTTTTTATCTCTTTGTTCTATTGTTTCTTCATCAACACAAAATATTTTTGTGTTTTGTAGTTGTGGTATAAGTTTACTGTATTCTTTGTTTCTTACTCCTTGCGTATTGTTGAATAAAAACCAGGACACACATTATTTGAAGCCCCTCGCAAGCTACTCCGCGTCAATTTTCCGCCCGGAATCACCCGCCAGCACCGCCTGAACCAGCCCGACATCGCCTCTGAGTGCCCATTGCCACGCCCCGGGCCTGGAAATTCCGACGTCCAGACACGTCAAACCCCGGAACAAGCCGGTCAAATCATCAATCCATTGAACTGTGGTTCAGGTAGGTCGTTCGCGCAGGATCTTTTTGGCCACCTCACCGGCCACGCCCTTCATCCAGATCTGGCCCAACTGTTCAGCCTTGGCCATCAGCGCTTCAGCCGAGCCGATGGCCCGGTAGTAGAAGCTTTCCGTGCCCTGGACTTGTCGAACCCAAGCCTTTGGATGACTTGCCACCTTGTGAATGTCGGCCGGTGCGGCGCGATTGCCCTCTCCCAGCGCCTTGAGTTTGCCGCGCTTGTCGGAACGGGCCTGCTCGCCGGTCCACTGCACCAGCTCGATATAGCTGGATTCGGTCATGCCAAGCAGGGCATCGGCATCCAGGCCAGCGACCGGCTTCAAGGGACGATCGAGCAACGATCGGCTGGGCTTGATGGTTTCCAACAAGCTGTCACGTTCCTTCAGGCGACGCTGGATGGACGTGTGGTCGGACTCGGCCAGGGTATCGCACATGGCGGCACGAGCCGGGTTCAAATCAGCGTAGGCCATGCACGACAGCACGGCATGCGGTTCCAGCAAGGCCTGGCTCTTGAAGCGGCTTTCCCAGAACTTGCCCTTGCACTTGTCTTCGCGGTTGGCACGGCGGGCAATCGGTTCATTCAGGGCCTTCATGAACCAGCTCAGGCTGCCCAATCGCTTTCGCAATTCTGCCAGTCGTTCCGGATTGCCCAGAATAGCCTGCGCATGGCTCTCCGCCAGTTCGGGCGAGTCATTGTGCTTCAGGGCGCCGGGAAAGGCCTTCAGCCAGCAACCAGCGACTTCCTCGTCGGGCATGGACCAGGGCTGTTGCGGATCGATGTGCAAAACCACATGGAAGTGATTGTTCATCACGGCGTATGAATATACAGACACCGAAAAACATTCAGCCAGATCCAGGATGCGCGCCTCGATCCACTGTCGTCGGTGTTCAAAGCATTTGCCGCTGTAGTGGTCCTTTCCACACAGAAACGCACGCCGAACGCAGCGGGAAACCACATGGTAAAAACCAGGTTCGTCCTTGGACACAAGATGGCTGCGCGGATAAGTCATGCCGACATTGTGGCAACCCGCCAATCCGCGAACCATAGGAAATCCCCCCGCCGAAGCCCAGGAAATCTGCTCGTTCAATGCCTGTTTTCCGGAATCGCCTGGCGTTCAATGCCTGTCCCCAAATACCCCTGCCAAATACCCCTGCTACCCCTGCTACCCCTGCTACCCCTGCCACCCGTGATCATCACGCCGGCGCGTGGTTTCCAGCGTCTGCCGGACTTCATCGGCGGTCAGCGAAGTGCCTTCTCCCTTGGGCTCGGCGACCAGAATACTGCCACGTCGACGGATATTGACCGATCTGGGCGCAGGCTCGATTTCGACCACGCCCTCGCGCAGACGAATCTGCAGCCGGGTTCCCGGCTCAAAAGCCGCCTGCACGCGCAGCGACTTGGGGATCACAATGCGGCCGGCGCGATCGATGGTGGTATGAATGTCATTTTTCATGCCATTGATTCTACTATTTTCCACTCGGCGAAAAATCGCAAAAACGTTTGACGCCTGGCGTTCAATGCCTGTCCCCAAATCCGATCCAATGCCTGTCCCCAAATCCGCAATCCGCCGCAAAGTAACATCCCGTGTTACACTGTCGTCCCGTGATTCGTACATTTCGACACAAGGGATTGCGCCAACTGTTCGTGACCGGGCGAAGCGCAAAAGTTGCCCCGGACATGCAGGCACGATGTTTCAGGCTACTTGACGTGCTGGACGCTGCAGCGACCCCGGAAGACATGAACCTGCCGGGCTTCCACTTCCACAAACTGCATGCAAAGCCAGTCCGATATTCCGTTCGAGTGACTGGAAACTGGCGCCTGACCTTCGGCTGGAATGATGGTGATGCCATTGACGTAAATCTGGAGGACTATCACTGATGAGCATACAAGTTGAAAGAGCGCCGACCCATCCAGGTGCGGTACTGCGCGAAGACGTGCTGCCGGCAACTGGGCTGTCGTTGACGGAATTGGCCCGCCGACTGCACATGTCGCGCCAGAGTCTCCATCGCATTCTGGCCGAAGAACAGCCCATCACGCCGGCGACTGCCCTTAAACTGAGTCGTCTGCTCAATACCACTCCGGATGTCTGGCTGAACATGCAACGGAACCGGGATCTGTGGGAACAGCGCCGCAAGCTGGCTGACGAACTGGCCAGCATCGAGCCTGTAGCGGCGTAACCCGCACAAAACTCAATCTCGGCGCACCTCCGCACGTGCAGCAAGCAACTTTCTGCCTACGTCACGAGCAATCTCGAGCGTCGCCTGAATGGTCCCCCCTGCGCCTGGCGTTCAATGCCAGTCCCCAAGATCTCTCATCGGGGAAAATCCGCCAAGAGATCGCAACTAGTTACAGATTTCGACTACCAGGGCAATTCTTCGCCGTTGGCGTGGTGGAAAGTGCCGGTGGAATCCATATTCAACTCATCCATGCGTGCAATCAGGCCGCGGGCCGCTTCGTCCGGGTCGACGTGGCCGGTTTTGCCGGTCATGTCGGTGCGGACGTAGCCAGGATGCAGCAGTCCCACCGCAATCTTTCGATCCGCGAACGCGTGGGCCAGGGAAACGCCGGCGGTATTGACCGCTGCCTTCGACATCCGGTAGGCAAACGCGCCGCCGGAGGTGTTATCGGCGATCGAGCCCATTCGCGAGGTGATGATGATGACCTTGCCGCCATCGGCCAACTGATCCTGAAGTGCGCTGGTCACCCGCAGTGGGGCCAGTGAATTCACTTCGAACTGAGCCCGCCAGTCATCCAGTTCAGCTTCGATGTTTTCGAGGCTGGACGAGCGCAAGAGGCCGGCGTTGTTGATCAGCAAGTCGATCGTCTGTCCGTCCAGACGCTGCTTCAGATCATACAGATCCTCGCGCCGGGTGATATCGATGCCGGACTCGACCTGGACTCCCAGTTCATCGAGCGGCTCCGAACTGGAGCGGCACACGGCAATAACGTTGTACCGATCCTTCAACTGGCGCGCCATTTCCAGTCCAATCCCGCGATTAGCCCCGGTGATCAATGCAGTTTTCATGAGTCCTGTCCTTGTCGTTGAAGTAGACAATCAATTACATGCCGGTGGGACCTGATTGATTCAAGCAGGAGCACTTGATCAGGAGCTTTCCTGAAAAATCAGCAGTTATGCTAAACTTTTGCGGCGATTGTTGAGGTGTCAGATGCTCAACGGTAGTGGGT
>Ga0076930_101471_pt1 | contig 12577 bp, 9 predicted proteins | sample HotLakConsoUCCRE_FD_71149 | JGI IMG/M metagenome (GOLD analysis project Ga0076930, IMG submission 71149) | Hypersaline microbial mat communities from Hot Lake, Washington, USA - Hot Lake Consortium UCC-RE (version 3) (version 3) ...
GGGAAGGAGGGGGTCGGGGGTGCAGGAGTGGCCACCACCCGGGCCGCCACTGCGGGACGAGCCCGGCTCCCCACGGCATCCATGACCCGGTCGGCGAAACCGCTATCCGGCGCCAACCCCGGGAGGGTGCCCAGGGAGGAGAAGAGTTCCTGCCACTCCGCCACCTCGGCGCTGCAGGGCCGGCAGGAATCCAGGTGGACCCGGATCCGGGCCGCCACGCCCTGGGGGAGTGCCCCCTCCACGTAGTCCTGCAAACGCTCCGACGGCGGATGTGCTCCCCGGGCCCCCACCTGAGCCATGGCAGGCTGCCCCGGCAGGGCCTCCAGGATCCGCTCCCTGAACTGCGGGGAGGGGGTCATCAGGGGCACCTGATCGAGGCGGGCCATGAACGCACGCCACCCCTGGACCTCGGCCTGCAGGGCAGGCGAAGTCGACATCAGCGCCTCGAAGGCCCTCTCCTCGTCCTGCGAGAGGACCCCGTCCAGATACTCCTGGATGCGCCCGAAGGCCTGGTCGAGGTCTGGGTGGTTGTCCATGGTACTCACGGTTCCTCCGGTGACGGGGTGGAATCCATCCACCCGGGGTGTCCCTTTCCACTACGATGGCGGAGCCTGCCGGGTTTCACCCCCGGCCCCTCCGGTGGATCCCCTGGGATGTGGAGGCCGGAGCACAGGATCTCATGCATCCCCCAGGTACCCCTTCAACTCGTGCCGGGCCCGATGCAGGAAGGTCTTCACCGTCCCCAGGGGTACATCCATGATCCCGGCGATCTCCTCATAGCTGTACCCCTCCACATGGCGAAGGAGCACGGCGGTCCTGTACTCGGGGCGAAGGCGTCCGATGGCCTCCTCGATCTGTCCTCCCAGCTCCCGGTTCTCCACGTAGGAGAGCGGGTCCTCACCCCCGTCCGCAACAGCGATCCGGGTCCGGTCCACCTCCTCCTGGCTCACCGCCCCGGGGGCTCCATCCAGGGAGACCGTCTCCAGCGTTCGCTTCCGGAGGTGGTCGATGGTGAGATTGTTGGCGATCTTGAACAGCCAACTGCTGAATCGGTACGAGGGATTGAAGCTCTTGAGCGCGTGGAAGGCGCGGATGAAGGTCTCCTGTGCCAGGTCCTCCGCCAGGCTCCGGTCCCGGACCATGCGGAAGACCAGGGAGAAGACCGGACGCTCGTAGCGGGAGAGGAGTTCCCTGTACGCCGTCTCCCGACCCTTCAGGGCCAGGGTCACGAGGTCGCGATCGTCGATGTTGGTGAGATCCACCGGGGTCACAGGTCGGCGTGGGGGAGGGCTCCCGAGCAGGTCCCTTCTTGCTTGCCATACGTCGGGGGAACCGGCGGTCTTCGCAGGGGTGCTTTCCCAGCACCCCCATCCATCCGGGGGAACGCCCTCCGGGGCAGTGCCACTCAAAAGGTAATCAACGAGACATGAGCCGGGCGACCACGCACAGTGCCACCCCCTCCAGGGGAAGCGATCGGGAGACCCAGGTGCGGACGATCTTCTCCGAGATCGCCCCCCGTTACGATCTCCTGAACCACGTCCTTTCCCTGAACATCGACCGGCGTTGGCGGCGACGGGCGGTGGACCGACTGGGGTGGGAGGATCACCCGGAGGGAACGTGGCTGGATGCCTGCGCCGGGACCTACGACCTGAGCCTGGAGCTCTCCGGGAGGAAGGCCTTCCGGGGCCGGGTGGTGGCCTCCGACTTCGCCCAGCCGATGCTGGTGGTGGGGAAGGGAAAGCTGGCAGGAGCCCCGGTGGATCCGGTCTGTGGCGACTCCCTCCGTCTCCCCTTCGCCGACAACACCTTCCACGGTGCCACGGTGGGCTTCGGGGTGCGGAACCTGGCGGATCTGGACCGGGGGCTGGCGGAGTTCCGACGGGTGATCCGCCCCGGGGGACGGCTGGTGATCCTGGAGTTCACCACACCCCCCAATGCCCTGGTCCGGGGAGGGTACCATCTCTACTTCCACCGGGTCCTGCCGGTGGTGGGGCGCATCGTCTCCGGGCACCCGTGGGCCTACAAGTACCTCCCGGAATCAGTGAAGGAGTTTCCGGGGCCCGAGGGGCTGGCGACGAAGATGCGGGATGCCGGCTTCGCCTCCGCCACCTGGGAACTGATCAGTTTCGGGATTGCGGCAATCCACGTGGGGACGGTGGGCTGACCCTCCCGCCAGGCCCCACCTCCAGGATCCGCACCGGACCCAGGGTCCCTGCGGGAAGATCGAAGGCCTCCGGGTCCCCCACGATGAGGATCGTCATGTCCTGGGGCCGGACGAAGGTGCGCACCACGTCCCGGACGGCGTCCGGGGTCACCTGCTGGATCCGGTCCAGGTAGCGGGTGAGCCAGTCGTCCGGGAGCCCCGAGGCCCGGTAGGCCATCTGTCGGGCCACCACCTGGGTGGACTCCTGGAAGTTGAAGGCCCACCCGTTCACCATGGCATCCACCGCCTCCCCCACCTCCTCTTCCCGGGGGGGGCTCTCCCGCATCTCCTCCAGCACCTCCAGCACCGACTGGATGGCTGCCACCGTGGTGCCGCTCCCGGTCTGGAGGGTGGCCCCCACCAGCCCGTCGTAGCGCTCGGGGGTGGTCCACAGCGACGAGACGGCGTAGGCGAACCCCTCCTCGATCCGCACCCGGGTCATGAGGCGGCTGGAGAAGCCCCCCCCGCCCAGGATGAGATTGGCGATCCGGGAGCTGGCGTAGTCGGCGGAGTCCTCCTGCCGGAGGGGGACCGGATGGGCCAGCACGATGGTGCTCTGGGGAAGGGGGCGGGGGACGAGCCATACCCCCGGCTCTTCCAGGATCTCCGGCTCCGGGGCCTCGGGGATGGGGGCGCTGCAGGAGGGCCAGCGGGCGACAATGGCTTCCAGGCGGGGTTGGATCTCCTCCCAGGTGACGGCACCGGCCACCCCCAGCATCAGGTTCTCCCTGCAGAAGACCCGGGCGTGGGCCCACCGGAGGGCCTCCGGGTTGAAGCGCTCCGGAGAGAGGTCGTCCTCGGTCATCTCCCACCCCACCGGGTGGTCGCTGAAGAGGAGCCGGTTGAACTGGGAGTACGCCAGCCCGCCAGGGTCGTCCAGTCGACGCCGCACCGACTCCAGCTCCTGCCCCCGCCACACCTCCACCTGGCGCTCGTCGAAGCGGGGGGTGAGGAGGATGGCCATCCAGAGATCCAGCGCCTGGTCCAGGGAGGAGCGGAGGGTGTTCACGCTGGAGGTCTGGGCGCCACCACCCCCTCCGAAGCTGGTCTGGAGGGCCAGCGTCTCCATGCGGACGTCCACCGAGTCCGGGGGGAGATCCCGGGTGCCGCCCCCCCGGAGGAGCGACGACATGGCCACGAAGGCGGCGTAGTGCTCCCGGGGGAAATGGCCGAAGCCCCCCCGCACCCTGAGGAAGACGTCCACAAGGGGGAGGGAAGGTTCGTGGAGATGGAAGACCTCCACCCCCTCCACCATCCGGACGTCGGCCCGGGGAGGGGTGAAGTCCAGCTCCGGGTAGGTGAGGGCCTCCGCCACGGCCCGCCCGGCGGGAGGAGCTTCCTGCCCCTCCAGGAGCTGAGGAGAGAGGAGCCATCCGGCCAGGGGGAGAAGGGCCAGGAGAAGCCGGGACCGGGCCATTTCCCTCCCATTGCGGCGCCGCCGGGGCCCCTCCGGCAGCCTCATCGGTCCCCCCCTGCAGAGGCTCGTTCCACCACTCCCACCGTCATGCGGCGGGGGGTCAGGTACCGCTCCACCACCTCCTGGACCTCCTCGGGAGTCACCCTCCGCATCTGCTCGGAGAAGCGGAAGGTCTGCCGCCAGTCCCCGTAGGTGGAGGCCGAGGAGGCCAGTTGGAATGCCAGCCCCAGGTTCGACTGGAGACGTCGGATCTGTCCTGCCTCCAACTGGATCCGGAGGCGGTCCAGCTCCTCCTGTTCGGGGGGGACGGTCCGGAGCCGCTCCAGCTCCTCCAGGATGGCGGCCTCCAGTTCAGCGGTGGTATGGGGGGCCCTGGGGGCGGCGTCCACCGCGAAGAGGGTGGGATACCGGAAACCCGGCCCCAACGACACGGCCACATAGGTGGCCAGTCGTTCCTCCACCACGAGCCGCCGGTAGAGCCTGGAGGTGCGACCTCCCGCAAGGAGGGAAGAGGCCACCGACAGGGCCGGCAGGTGGGGATGATCCCCCGATACCGTGGGCCACCCCATCCGGAGGAGGGGCTCGGAGTCGTGCACCACCGTCACCCGCCGCTCCCCGCGGGGCTCCGGGTCCCGGGCCAGGACCGGGGGAGGGGGCTCTCCGGCCGGAACCGGGGCCAGGTGGTCCCGGGCCCAGGTCAGGATGGAATCGGGATCCACCGCACCCACCACCGCCACCACAGCATTCGACGGGGCATAGTAGCGGGCCAGGAAGTCGGCGATGTCCTCCCGGCTCAGCGCCAGGATGTCAAGTTCATGTCCAATGACCGGCTGTCCGTAGGGGTGTGCCGGGAAGGCGGCGGCCAGGTGGGTCTCGTAGAGGAGCCCCCCCGGACTGGCATCCACCCGGAAGCGCCGCTCCTCCAGGATCACGTTCCGCTCCGTGTGGAACTCCCGGAGGACCGGATTCCGCATCCGATCCCCCTCCAGCACGAACCAGAGCTTCGCCCGATTCGCCGGCAACTCCACGAAATAGGTGGTGGCATCGGCGGAGGTGGTGGCGTTCAGCCCCCGGGCCCCGTTCCGGGAGAGGATCCGGTCGAACTCTCCAGGGACCGCATGGGTCCGGGCTGAATCCTCCAGCGCCCGGATCCCCTCCTCCCACCTCCGGAGGCGGGCGGTATCCGGGTCCGACCCGAGGCGCTCCACCCGGGCGGAGTCGTGGAGGAGGTCCATGGCGGCAAACCAGGAGGCCTCTTCCTCCGCATCCCGGGTCCCCACCGAGGTGGTCCCCTTGAAGAGCATGTGCTCCAGGAAGTGTGCGATACCGGTCTTCCCCGGCGCCTCATCCACTCCTCCAACCCGGTACTCCACCACGAAGGACACGGTGGGAACGGCAGGGCGGGGAACGATGAGGAGCCTCATCCCGTTCACCAGGGTGTGCTCCATGACCTGGACCTGGGGGATTCCCGCCTCCAGCGCCGGAGTCGCAGAGGACTCCGCAGGGAGCTCCTGGGCGGTCACCCCCCCCACCATCCCCGCCTTCCCCAGCAGCGTCAGGAGGAGGGATGGGAGCAGGGAGGGAAGCAGGGGGCGAGGCACGCTGGGGATCATTCCGCGGGGAGGGGGATGCCGACTGCGGGCTGACAGTGCCGGCACACGAAGATGGATCGATTGGACAGGACCCCCCGTTCCACCGCGGTGCCGCAGCGGGGGCAGGGATGGCCGTCCCGACCATATACCCTCAGAAGGTGCCCGAACGATCCCTCGCCGCCACTGGCATCACGATAGTCCCGCAGGGTGGTGCCCCGGGCCTCGATGGCCGCCCTGAGGATCCGCCGGAGCGATCGGTGGAGCCTCCGCACCTCTCCTCCGTCCATCGATGAGGCGGGGCGCAGCGGGTGGATCCGGGCCTCCCAGAGCGCTTCGTTGGCGTAGATGTTCCCAACCCCCGCGACCCTCCGCTGGTCCAGGAGCCAGGAGCGGATGGGGGAGCGGGAGTGGGAGAGGGATTCCCCCAGCACGGCCGACGTGAAGCCTGCCGAGAGGGGCTCGGGACCCAGGGCCCGGTTCCGCTGCCGCCATCTCCAGGCCCCCAGCACCTCCAGCGCGCCGAAACGACGGACGTCGTCGTAGGTCAGGGGGGTGCCGTCGTGGAAGTGGATCCGGACCCCGGGGTGCCGCCCCTCCACCTCGCTCCCCCCGGGCTCCGGAAGGAGGAGCCGTCCGGTCATCCCCAGATTCACCAGGAGCGCCCGGCCGCCGTCCAGACGGAAGAGGACGTTCTTCCCCCTCCGTCCCACCCGCTCCACCTGCCGTCCCAGCAGCCCCCTCCGGAAGGGCTCAACCCCCTGGGGGAGGAGCCCCGGTCGAAGGACCTCGACCCCGGTGATCCGGAGACCCCTCAGGCGGGGATCCAGCCCCCGGGCAATGGTCTCGGCTTCAGGAAGCTCGGGCAGGAGGATCTCTCCGGGTGGCGGGGGAGGGGAGGGGTGTCACGGGCGGAAGGCCTCGTCCCGGGCCAGCTCCCGCCATGCGATGTCCCCCCGGAAATGCCTCCCCTGGAAACGAATGGCCTCGGCACCCTGCCGGCTCCGGAGGGCCGCATCCCCCAGGGTGGGACCCACCCCGGTGACGGCCAGCACCCGACCGCCGGAGGTCGCCAGTCCATCCCCCTCCCGCTTCGTTCCGGCATGGAAGACCAGGAGTTCCGGGTCCTGCTCCAACTCCGGCGGGAGGTCGATGGGGATCCCCCTGGGGTAGGGTCCCGGGTAGCCGCCGGAGGCCAGGACCGTGGTGACCGCGGCCTGTCCGGTCCACCCCGGTCGCCAGCCCCCCAGCGACTCCCCCCGGGCGATGGCCAGGATGGGGTCCAGGAGGGACCCCTTCATGAGGGGGAGTACCACCTGGGTCTCGGGATCCCCGAACCGGCAGTTGAACTCCACCACCCGGGGCCCCTTGTCGGTGAGCATGAGCCCGGCGTAGAGGAGTCCCCGGAAGGGCGTCCCCTCCTCCCGGAGGGCTGCCAGGGTGGGGAGGAGGATCCGGTCCCTCACCTCCCTCATGAGCCCCGGGGAGGCGATGGAGACGGGCGCGTAGGCCCCCATCCCACCGGTGTTTGGACCGGTATCCCGCTCTCCGGCCCGCTTGTGGTCCTGGGCGGGGAGGAGGGTCACGGCCTCCGATCCGTCACAGAGGGCGAAGACCGACAGCTCCTCCCCCTCCATGAACTCCTCGATCACCACCTCGGAGCCCGCATCCCCCAGGGCGCGGTCCTCCAGGATGGAGTCCACAGCGTCCAGCGCCTCCACCAGGGTCATGCAGACCATGGCACCCTTCCCCGCGGCCAGCCCCGAGGCCTTCACCACCACAGGCGCCCCATGCTCCCGGAGGAACTCCCGGGCGGGCTCTGCCGCAGAGAAGGTGGCGTGGCGTGCGGTGGGAACGCGGTGGCGCACCATCAGGGCCTTGGCGAAGGCCTTGCTGGCCTCGATCCGAGCGGCTCCTGCAGTGGGGCCGAAGGCGGGAACGCCCTGGTCCTGGAGTCGATCCACCAGACCCAGGGCCAGGGGCGCTTCCGGCCCCACCACCACCAGATCCACCGGGTTGGCGGACACCCACCCGGCGATCCCCTCCACATCCTCCGGGGAGAGGTCCAGGGAGGTGACCCCGGTCATCCCCCCGTTGGGGCGGGTGACGATGAAGGATGCCTCCGGGGCATCCTGGCGAAGCTTCCAGAGAAGGGCGTGCTCCCGCCCTCCGTTCCCTACGATGAGAATACGCATGGGGCGGAGGCTAACTCCGGGGCGTGGCGCCTGTAAAGCGCCGCCACGCCCCAGGACGGATCAGGGCCGCCGGAGGCCGCCTGGACGCGTCAGAAGCCCAGGCCACCCCGGAACTGCTCTCCCATGCGGCGGGCTGCCGTGGCCATCTCGTCCACCAGGCTCTTCGCCCCCTCGGCGTACGAGTCCATGGCTGCCTGCAGGTCCTGCACCACGCCGGGGTCCGGGTCACCATGCCGGGAGTACTCGCCCCGGAGGATCCGATCGTAGTCTCCGGTTTCGATCCACCCCCGGAGTTCCGACACCCGCAGGACGAAGAAGGGGTGGGTCATCCCCAGGAGGTTCAGGACCTTGAATACCGAGTCTGCCACATCCCCCCCCTCGCGGTACTCCTCGGCCTGCCGGATGAACTCCCCCAGGTCCGGGGCGTCGGGGGTGCCTCCTCCGGCCATCTTCATCATGGTGCGCAGCGCCACCTCAGGGTCCTGCACCGCCAGCAGCCCGGCCCGGTCACAGGAGAGCTCGCTCTTGCGGGACCACTCCAGGAGCGCCATCAGGACCGCCCTGGCCGCCAGCCCCACGATGGGGAAGCCCAGGCTGGCCAACTGCAGGAGGATGACGGTCATGGTCCGGTAGAGGACATGACCGCTCATGATGTGTCCCAACTCGTGCCCCAGGACGAAGGACAGCTCGTCGTCGTCCAGGAGGGTCACCGTTCCGGAGTTCAGGATGATGAAGGGCTTCTCCATCCCGTAGGCCCCGGCGTTCACCACCGGCGTCTGGGAGACGTAGAGCGGGTAGTGCTCCGGCGAATCCATGGTCCGCAGCACATCGGTGTAGAGTCGATGGATCCGGGCATACTGCCGATCCGAGACCCGGATGGCATTGGCCTGGAAGGCCAGGCGCACCGGCTTCTCGCCGAAGAAGCCGAAGAGGGTCCGGAGGATCTGGTCGAAGATGGGAACCCGCCGGAGCGCGGCCAGCGCCGCCCGGTCTGCGGGGTGCTCCCACGCCCGGGAGGAGATCCCGGTGAGCACCCGGCGACTACGGGCATCGCCGGAGCCGTTTCCACCCGCTCCGCTCCCTCCATTTCCCCCACCGGTTGAACCGGTGTCTCCCCAGCCGTTCTGTGGGTCGCCGATCATGCGCTGCCACTCCGTCGTGCGGGCCGGAACCGGGGCCCGGAGATCCGGGGAGGATCGGCCGATCCTCCTCCTCCTCCGGCCTGCCTGCAGGCCGGGATCGATCAGATGAATGCCCCAACCTGTACGCCGGAGGGGGATGGGGGGTTTCATCGCTCCCCCCGGATACGCAGCCGGCTCAGATCCTCTTCAGCGCCGCGTCCAGATCCTCGATGAGGTCGTCCACGTCCTCGATCCCCACCGACAGCCGCACCAGCCCCTCGGTGACCCCCATCCGCTCCCTCCGCTCCTCCGGGACCGAGGCATGGGTCATGAGGGCCGGAACGCTGATCAGCGACTCCACCCCTCCCAGGCTCTCCGCCAGGGCGAAGATCCGCGTGCCCTCCACCACGGTCCGCGCCCTCTCCGGGGACTGCATGTCCAGCGAGATCATCCCGGTGTATCCGCTCATCTGCGCCCTGGCCAGTTCGTGCTGGGGGTGGGACTCGAGCCCCGGATAGTGCACCACGGGGACCCTGGGGTGCCCCTCCAGGAAGCGGGCCACCGCCAGGCCGTTGTGGTTGTGCTCCTTCATCCGGACATGGAGGGTCTTGATCCCCCGCAGGACCAGCCACGAATCCATGGGCCCCGCCACTCCGCCGGAGCACTTCCGGACGAAGGCCAACTGGGATGCCAGTTCATCGTCTCGCACCGCCAGGAGTCCCCCCACCACATCGGAGTGGCCGTTGAGGTACTTGGTGGCGGAGTGCACCACGATGTCGGCCCCCATCGAGAGGGGACGCTGGTTCATGGGGGTGGCGAAGGTGTTGTCCACGCAGAGGAGGACTCCCGCCTCCCGGGTGATCGAGGCTGCCGCCAGAAGGTCGGTGAGCCTCATCAACGGGTTGGAAGGGGTCTCCAGGAATACCAGCCGGGTCTCCGGCCGGAGCGCCCCCCGGATGGCCTCGGGGTCCCGGGTGTCCACGAAGTCGAAGTGGAGGCCGAGGCGGGAGAGCACCCGGATCATCAGGCGCATGGTGCCGCCGTAGACGTTCTCCTCGCACACCACATGGTCCCCTGCGGAACAGACGGTGGTGATGATGCACTCGATGGCTGCCATTCCGCTGGCGAAGGCCAGGCCGTGGTCCCCCTCCTCCAGGGCGGCGATGCTCCTCTCCAGTGCCTCACGGGTGGGATTCTGTACCCTGGCGTACTCGTAGCCCGTGTGCTCCCCCAGTCTGGGCTGCACATAGGTGGAGGTCTGGAAGATGGGGGGCATCACGGCCCCTGTGACGGGCTCCGGCGACTGGCCCGCGTGGATGACCCGGGAGGCGGGCCTGAGGGGGGGGTGGTTGTCGTGGGACATGGTCTTCCGGAGCCCGTGGCGTGGGAGGCGGCGCGAAACCCCGGTGCAGGGCGTGGCAGGGGTGGGGTTCCGCCGAGCGATGGGGGAATATAGCCCCGACCGGGGTATCCTTTCGATCCATCCCCGGGGGAGTTCCCCATCCCGACCCCCTTCCGGTGCTTCGTTGACGCTCCTTCCAGGGGGGGGCGATGTTCCCGATCTTCCGGCCTGATTCCTGCTTCCAACCCGTCCCGACGCTTCTCCGCCACTCCACCTCCCAACCCATCGAGTCATGCCCCTCGTCCTTCCTGATGGCCTCATGGTTTCCGTATCCGGCTTTCGCGGCCGGGTGGGAGATCCCCTGACCCCCGAGCTGATGGCCGGCATCGCGGCCGGTTTCGGTGCGTTCCTCCAGTCCGAGGGAGCGGGACGGCGCATCTTCCTCGGGAGGGACTCGCGGACCTCCGGGCCCATGTTTGCGCAGGCTGTGACCGCAGGGCTCATGTCGGTGGGGTGCGAAGTGGTGGATCTGGGAGTGGTGGCCACCCCCACCCTGATGCTGACGGTCCGGGAAGGGGACGCTGCAGGGGGATTGGGCATCACCGCCAGCCACAACCCTGCCGAATGGAATGCCCTGAAGCTTGCCGGGGGGGACGGGACCTTCCTGGATGCGGAGCGGAGCACTGCCTTCCAGCGCTTCCTGCGGGAGGAGGAGATCCCCCGGGCTCCCTGGTCGGCGCTGGGGACCGTCCGTCAACAGGGAGGAGCCAGCGAAGCCCACAGGGAGCGGATCCTGGCCCTCCCCCTTCTGGATGTCGAGGGGCTCCGTCGCCGCCGCTTCCACGTGGCGCTGGACTGCGTCCGTGGGGCGGGAGGCCACATCGTCCCCCAGCTCCTGGAGAGCCTGGGGTGCAGGGTGACCACCATCGGGGGCGAGCCGGACGGGCGCTTCCCCCGGGATCCCGAGCCCACCGCGGCGAACCTGACAGACCTGGGGAACCTGGTCCGGGACAGCGGGGCGGAACTGGGGTTCGCGGTGGATCCGGATGTGGACCGGCTCTCGCTGGTGGACGCGGACGGTGTGCCCCTGGGGGCGGATCTCACCCTGGCGCTGGCCTCCGCGGTGGTACTCCGACGCACTCCGGGGGCGGTGGTGACGAACCTCTCCACCAGTCGGGTGGTGGAGGATGTGGCCACCGCCATGGGAGGGCGGATCGTCCGGGCGGCGGTGGGGGAGATCAACGTGGCCCGACGTATGCAGGAGGAGGGCGCGGTGGTGGGGGGGGAGGGGAATGGCGGGGTAATCCTTCCCGCCCTCCACCTCACCCGGGATGCCCCGGTGGGGACGGTCCTCATCCTGCAGCACCTCCTGGATACCGGACTGGACCTAAGGGCTGCGGCGGCCCGGTGGCCTTCCTACCGGATCGTCAAGGAGAAGATCTCCTTCCCCCGGTCCGAACTGGAGCGGGGCTACAGAAGTCTGGAGGAGGGCTTTCCGGACGCCGAGGTGGACCGCACGGATGGGCTGCGATTTGCCTGGCCCGGACAGGGGGAGTGGCTCCATGTCCGGCCTTCCGGAACCGAGCCGGTGGTGCGGGTCATTGCGGAAGCGCCGGAGGAGGCGCGGGCCGTTGCGCTGGTGGAGGCGGCGCGGCGACACCTGGGGGAGGTGTCGTAGCGCCGATACAACAGAAGGTTTGGTGACGTGACGGACCCGGGGTGGTCGACCCGGCCCATGAATTTGAATCCAGGAGAGCGTTGGTATGTGCGGAATCGTCGGCTATGTGGGTCCCAGGGACGCGGTGCCCATCCTTCTCGCGGGACTGAGGCGCCTCGAGTACCGGGGCTATGACTCCGCCGGGCTCGCCTTGCATGACGACGAGGGAGGGATCTCCGCGGTGAAGCGGCCGGGGAAGATCGCTGAACTGGAAGGGGCCCTGGCCGCCGGCGATCTCTCGTCCCACTGCGGCATCGGGCACACCCGCTGGGCCACCCACGGCCCCCCGAACCAGGTGAACGCCCACCCGCACCAGTCCGGCGACGGCGAGATCGCCCTGATCCACAACGGGATCATCGAGAACGCCGGCTCCATCCGTCGGCGCCTGGAGGAGAAGGGGTACGTCTTCATCTCGGACACCGACACCGAGTCGGTGGTGCACCTCATCGATGAGGCCATGACCCCCGGCGTCTCGCTGGAGGATGCGGTGGCGGCGGCGCTGGCGCAGGTGGACGGCACCTACGGGATCGCGGTGGTGAGCAGCCGGGACCCGGGGAAGCTGGTCTGTGCCCGGCAGGGGAGTCCGCTGCTGCTGGGGATCGGGGAGGAGGGGGAGTATTTCGTGGCCTCCGACGCTGCCGCTGTGATCTCGTACACCCGGGATGTGGTCTACCTGGACGACGGTGACTACGCGGTCCTCACCCGGGACGGCTACCAGACCTTCCACCTCCGGAAGGGGGCGGTGGATCGCTCGGTCCATCAGGTCACCTGGGAGCTGGATTCCATCGAGAAGGGCGGCTTCGAGCACTTCATGCTCAAGGAGATCTACGAGCAGCCCGAGTCACTCCGGAACGTGATGCGGGGGCGCCTCCTGGAAGAGGAGGGGACGGCTCGCCTGGGGGGGATCCTCCGGGCCGAGGAGATGCTGGACGGCCTCCAGCGGATCGTCATCACCGCATGCGGCACCTCCTGGCATTCCGCCCTCATCGGCGA
>Ga0076930_101472_pt1 | contig 12557 bp, 12 predicted proteins | sample HotLakConsoUCCRE_FD_71149 | JGI IMG/M metagenome (GOLD analysis project Ga0076930, IMG submission 71149) | Hypersaline microbial mat communities from Hot Lake, Washington, USA - Hot Lake Consortium UCC-RE (version 3) (version 3) ...
GTGGTCTTGCCCGAACCGGTACCGCCCGAGACGATGACGTTGAGGCGGGTGGCCACGGCGGCCTGAAGATAGGCGGCCATCTCTTCGGAGAAGGCGCCGAACTTCACCAGTTCGTCGACGCCCAGCTTGTCCTTCTTGAACTTCCGGATCGAGACGAGCGAGCCGTCCACCGCGATGGGAGAGACCATCGCGTTGAAGCGCGAGCCATCGGCGAGGCGGGCGTCCACGTAGGGGTTCGATTCGTCCACGCGCCGGCCAACGGCGGAGACGATCTTGTCGATGATCCTGAGGAGGTGGCGCTCATCCTTGAAGGTCACGTCCGAGAGCATCAGCTTGCCCCGGCGTTCGATGAAGATCTGGTGCGGGCCGTTGATCAGGATGTCGTTGATATCGTCGTCCTTGAGCAGCGGCTCCAGCGGGCCGAGGCCCGTGACCTCGAAGTAGAGGTCCTGGTTGAGCTGCTGCCGCTCCTCCCGGTTGAGGACGACGCCCATGTCCTCCAGCGTCTCGTTGGAGATCGAGCTGATCTCCGCGCGCAGGTCCTGTTCGGACGCGTTTTCGAGCGCGGCGAGGTTCAGGTTGTCGAGCAGGGCCTTGTGCAGTTCCAGCTTGATCTCGCCCAGACGCTCCTTGCGCTTCTTCTCCTTGTCGGCAGGCGGCGCGCGGCCCTCCGACTTGGGCATGTCGCGCATGAGCTTCGCCTTGGGCGGCACATCGTTGGCCGCCGCTGGTGCCTTGTGCCCGGCAGCGGTCGCCGCGGTGGCGGAGACGGGGGCACTCTGGACGGCCGGCTTGGCAGTGCCGGCCTTCTTGTATTTTGAGAACATGTCTCGGCCTTCGACTTGGTCTTCAGCCCCCCCTGGCTTCGGACTGGTTGACGTCATGCACCTGCGCCGCGAGTTTCGCGATTTCCTTGCGGAGCGGGTTCTTCGGGATGCCTTCGCCCATGGGAATGCCGTGGTCGGCATTCTGGGCCACGGCCCTGCCCCCGTCGGGAAGCTGGACCTCGATCGAGATGCCGAGCGAGTCCGCAAGCCGCCTGACCCGGGACTTGCCGTTGAGATCGGTGAAGCGCGGGCCCCGGTTGAGGATGAAGCGGAGCTTGTCGAAAGGCAGGTCCTCGGCCTTCAGCGCCCGCTTGATCCGCAGAGTGTTCTGGGCCGAGCGCATGTCCATCTCGATCATCGCGAAATAGACATGGGCCGCCTCGAGCGCGGCCTGGGACCATTCGACCATGGTGGTGGGCATGTCGATGACGATGTAGTCGAAATTGGCGCGCGCCTCGCTGATGAGCCGGCGTACGTCGTCGGACGACAGCAGGTCGAGGGGGATTAGCTCCGTCGGCGCGGTGAGGACATGCAGCTTGTCCTGGTAGGTCATCAGCGCCTGGATGAAGCTGTCGCCGTCCATCGACTCGGTGTCGGACAGAAGCTCGAACACCGCCTCCCGGCGCGGCAGGTCGAGATAGGTCGAGGCCGAGCCGAACTGCAGGTCGAGATCGAGCAGGCAGACGCGCGGCGGCGATTTCGGATCGAGGCAGGCCAGTTCCCAGGCGAGGTTGACGGCGAAGGTCGTGGCCCCGGTGCCGCCGGCCATGCCGTGGACCGGCAGCACGACGCCGTTGCGGTCGCCCTCGGCGCGGATCGAGGGACGGCGCGGATCGGGCGCCGCGGCGACGGGCGCGGGAGCTGCCGGCGGGGCGAGGACGCGGTCGATCGCCTGCGCGAGCTCGTTCTCCGGCAGCGGGTAAGGGACGAATTCGTTGCCCCCCTCGCGCAGGAGCTGGTGGAGCGACGCCGGGCTGACATCCTCGGCCACGATGATGACCTTGATCCCGCGGGTCCGCGCGGCGGCGATGATGTCGACGATCAGGCCCAGATCGGCCTCGTCCTGTTCATCGAGAGCGATGCAGATGAACTGCAACGACTCCGCTTCCGGCTGTTCGAGGAAGGCGAGCGCGTCGCCGAAACCGAGATCCCCCCAGCTTTCGCCCAGCGTGGCTTCCATGTCCTCGATCAGAAGATCGAAGATCTGCACGTCACGGCTGACGGTGCAGGCGCGGATCGGTTGCGCCTCTGTCTTCAGAACTGCGGTACTGCTCATTGCCTATCGTCCTTCTGGAAAGACCCCGCCCGCCGTTCGTCAGCGCGCGCCCGCAGGCCCTGCTGCCGCCGTCGTGCGGGCAAGCCGACCGGATTTTCCGGACGGCCTTTCCCCATGCCGTCAATCTCGCCCAGGATTCGGGCCTGATTGAGGCAGGACGATCACCATTATGCGGAACTAAAGGACGATCCCTGCAACCACGGCGGACTTTCCACGTGATGCATGTGATCGCACGAAACCGTTAAGGCACCGTGTTCAACGGACGGAAACCGGCCCTATTGGCCAGTTGCGAATTCCGATCCGGTAATGCTGCTAAGCGATTGCGGCGCCGTCGCCGACTCCACGTATTCGCGGAATACGACCTCTGCATATCGACCGTTGAGAACGGTCGGATGGCGCTGGAGAAAACCGGAGACCTCCGTCACCGTCCGCCGGTTGGCGCGTTCGCGGTTCTGCGTCAGCACCAGCGGTTGGGTCTTGCCGAAGGAGACCAGCGCCTCAAGGCTCGACCCCGGGACGCCACGGCTCACGAGGTAATCGACGACGGCGCGGGCGCGGCGTTCGCCAAGGACGTGGTTGTAGCGGTCCGACCCGACGAGGTCGGTATGGCCGTAGACCGAAAATCGCAGCTCGGGGAACTGGCGCATCCACGCGGCCTGGAGGTCGAGGATACCGCGGGCCTCGGGGCCCAGTTCTGCCGAGTTGAAGCCGAAATTGACGGTCGCGGGGACTTCGGCGTCGAACCGCTCGGCGAGGGCCACGGCAAAGTCCCTCTCGCCCGACATGACCTCGATGTTGTTGACGGTCGCGTTGCCGAAGAAGCCCGAATCGACGATCGCGCCGGCTTCGGCCCGGAAGGTGCGGGGACGCTCGACATCGAAGAGCCCGGGTCCGCCGGCGGCCTGGGCGCAGGCGGAGAGGGTCATCAGCGCGGCGATGGAGGCGGGAAAGGCTTTCATGTCAGGGCTTCCTCAATCCATCACATAGCCATAGGAGCCCGAAAAGTCCTGTCGGGCGACTTCGGCCGCGGCGCCCTGCTGGGGCGTGCCTCCGGGGCCGGCCTGGGCCGCGACGCGGCCGTAGAGAAAGAGATCGCGCTCGGTCGGCGGCCGCACCCTGTCGGTGGGCAGGGCCAGCGCCTCGCCCCGGGTCGGGGTCACGAGGTGGGGCGTCACGATGATCACCAGCTCGGTCTGTTCCCGCTGGTACTCGGCGGACCGGAACAGCGCGCCGAGGACAGGGATGTCGCCCAGCCACGGAACCTGGCTGTTGAGATCGTTGAAATCGTCCGACAGAAGGCCCGCGATGGCGAAGCTCTCCCCGTCGCGCATCTCGACCGTGGTCGAGGTCTCGCGGCGGCTGAAGGCGTCGACGGTGAAGCCGCCCTGCGTGAAGCCGTTCGATGGGTCGATCGAAGAGACGGCCGCCTCAAGTTCGAGGTTGATCACGTCACCGTCGAGGACCCGCGGGATGAAGTTCAGCTCCACGCCGAAGGGCTTGTATTCGATCGTGATGGCGCCGTTTTCCTGGCTGACCGGGACCGGGTACTCGCCGCCCGCGAGGAACCGCGCTTCCTGACCCGAAAGGGCCGTCAGATTGGGCTCGGCGAGGGTGCGCACCACGCCACGGCTTTCGAGGGCCTCGAGCAGGATGCCGATTTCCAGACCGCCCGCGTTGAAGCCGAAGAGCGTGGCGCCGTTGTTGGCGTTGGTGCCGGGCAGGGCGCCGGTCAGCGCGCCACGGGCCGCGCCGTTCCCCGCGAGGCTGTTGGTCCCGGTCACGTTGCCCAGATTTCCGTCGAACAGGGTGCCCGCGACCGACAGGGACGAGGAGAGCGACTTCGAGACCGAGCGCTGCATCTCGGCGAAGCGGACCTTGAGCATAACCTGCTGGACGCCGCCCACGGTCATCAGGTTCGAGACCCGGTCGGGCGCATAGCGCTGCGCCAGTTCCAAAGCGCGGTCGAGCCGGACGATGGAAGAGACATGGCCCGAGAGCACGATGCCGTCGTTGGCGGTGCGCACCTCGATCTGCTCGCCCGGAAGGATCTGCTGCAGGCGCTCCTTGAATTCGTCGATGTCGGGGGTGACCTGCACCTCGACATTGGTGATCAGCCGTCCGTCGGCCGCGAGGAGCGTGAGCGTCGTCCGCCCCGGCTCCTTGCCCAGCACATAGAGCGTGCGGTCCGACAGGGTGGAGATGTCGGCGATGCCCGGGTTTGCAATGGAGACCTCCGCGAAGGGGGTGTCGCTTTCCACCACAACCGCGCGGTTCATGGCCACCTGCAGCGCGCCCGAGGGCGAGCCGCGCAACACGCTCAGGGTCTGCGCCGCGGCCTGGGACGCCGGAACGGCAAGCGTCAGCGCGAGGCCCGCAAGCGCGGCCTTGAGAAATCCGTCATGTTTCATGGTGACCTGCCTCTATGTCACGCTCGACGCGAGCTTTGCGCCCGTTGTTGGTCACAAGCATTGCCCGGGAGGCCCTTCATTGCAAGAATCAATAGCTTGAGCAGGTGGTTTCATGTGGACAAGAAGCAACAGACCGAGGCTTGAACGCAGAACGGGCGCACCATCAGGCGCGCCCGTCAGGTTCGAAAAGGGAAAGCCTCAGTTCGTGCAGGGGATCGGGATCTCGGTGACCTGTCCGCCGCGGTTCGTGCGGATCGTGCAGACTTCCGCAGGGGCTTCCTGAACCACCGCCTGCTGCTCGGGAATGCCAAGCAGGCGCCGCTGGTCCACCTGAACCGCCTCTGCCACGGTGTCATCCTGGGTGCCGACGAGGCTCAGCGACAGCTTGCCCGTGGACTGTGCCTGGGCGAGGGACGCGACCTGCTGGGGCGTCACCTCCACCGTGACGGTCCGGGCGATGGTCGTGGAGAAGCCGGACCCGTCGGACTGCTGGTCCACTGCGACGAGAGTGATGTTGCTTTCGATCAGTTTCGTCACCTCCTCGACGTCGCCGCCCGTGCCCTGCGCGCGGCCGGTCCAGTAGATGTCCACCCGGTCGCCGGGCCGCAGGAACCCCGAGACGCCCGACGAGACATCGACGCTGATGGCGAAGGCGCGCATCCCGCGGCCCAGCCGTGCGGTGATCCCGGCATCCTCCCCGGGTGCGGTAACCTTGACCGCGAGCACGGGCTCGCGCGGCTCCATCGGGCGCAGGACGAAGCGCAGCTCATCCGGGCCGTTGGGGAAGAGTTCCTCCTCGGTGCGGAACACGCCCTCGGGAAGGTAGGGTTCCGCATAGCGGATGACCTCGACGTCGTCGGCGGTGATCGCTTCGCCAAAGGCGAGAGCCCGGGTGACCGCGTAGACCTCGACGGTGGGAACCGCCTCGGCCGCCCTGGCCGCAGCGGCGCGGGCCTCCGCCTGGGTCTGTTCGAGGTACCCCTGCGCCATGTAGACCGCGAAGCCTGCGAGGCCGATCCCCACGATCAGAACGAGTCCGAAAACAGCTCTCATCTCTGGCCCTCCTTGTGTGCCGTCATCCCGACATCTCCCGCGCCGCTGTCATCAGGGGTGGCGCGAGACGGGGATTGCGGTCGTTTTCTCAGTATTCAATGATCGTCTGGCTGGAGAGACGCTCTCCGATGGCGCTCGAATGCTGGGTCGTGCCATTCGCGACGCTCAGGATAACCGCCATTCCCAGCCCCACGATCCCGGCGGTCAGGACCACCCAGTCGACGGTGACGGCGCCTTCCTCATCCCGCGCGAAAAGCGCCATGATCCTGTTCATAGTGATGCTCCACTCTTGGTGCGCCTCGACCCAATGCTCACCGTGTCAGCTAAATGTGGCGGCAGTGAGGAGAAGTGGAGGCGATCCGGGTCTTGCGAGGCGTCATGAAACGCGGGTCCCGGAACGGCGAAGGGCCGCATCGGGGGATGCGGCCCTGCCATCCGTCGATCGCGGGTTGCGATCAGTAGGTGACCATCGTCTGCGACGACAGGTGGTCGGAGATGTTGCTGCCGATCTCGGAGGCGCCGCCGGCGACGGTGGAGATCACGGCGATGCCGAGGCCGACGATGGCGGCGGTCAGCACGACCCAGTCAACGGTAACCGCGCCGTCTTCGTCGCGGCGGAACTTTGCGAGAAACTTCGTCATGTCTATCCCTCCTCAGGGTATATGGTCCGGTCTCATGGCACCGTGCCGGGCGTCTCGGACCGGCCTCTCAATCGGCCCGTCCCGGTTCGGATGAGCCTTTATAGCCCGCGGAATCGGGCGGGATTGAGACGGGAATGGTTCATTTTCTCTGGTGTTTCGGGGCCTTTCCAAGGTTCTCGACTTTCAGTGGCAGCAATCCCGTTAACCGGACGTAATGGTTTCCGTGCAAGGATCGGTGCGTGCGTGGCACCAGCGGGGCGTTGCAAAAAGGAATCGTTCCCGCATCGGCGGGTCCCGCGGCGGCCACGCCGCTTTGCCGTAAGGTGACCAGTCTGGCATAAGTCAGGTCAGGCCGCCGTCAGAGCGGACCGAAGAGAACATGAGCAGAGGCAGGACAGGGCGAGATGCGGCACAGCCTCATCGCCACTTTGGCAGTGTGGACCGTGGCAGTGGCCCCGGCCTGGGCGCAGAGCGATCGGCTGCAGCCCGATTTCACCTTTCGCCGGGTTCCCGCCCCGTCATCCGGGCAGGTCGGGCGCATAACCGTGCAGATCGATCCCTCGTCCCGCCCGATGCGCCCCGCCGCGGCGGAGGAGACCGCACAGCCGGCCGCCGCCGCGCGCGCTCCGACCGAACTCGACTGGTTCTGGACCGCCGTCTCTCCGTCGATACAGGACAGCGGACCGGGGCGGCTCTTTGCAGGGCTCTCGGCGCTCGATTCCGCACCCGCGGGCGCGCGCCTCGACGGGCCGCCGCTCCAGAGCCTTGCGGATATCGCCCGCACCCATGGCCGGGACATCCTGCGGGAGACCGTGGGCAAGGACGTGTCTCCGGCGCTGGTTCTCGCCGTCATCTCCGTCGAAAGCGGGGGGCGCACCGGTGCCGAGAGCGGGGCTGGCGCCCAGGGGCTGATGCAGCTCATTCCCGCCACGGCGGAGCGATTCGGCGTGAGTGATTCGTTCGATTCGGCACAGAACATCCGGGGTGGCGTCGCCTATCTCGACTGGCTGATGGGCGAATTCGACGGCGATCCGATCCTTGCGCTCGCGGGCTACAACGCCGGAGAGGGCGCCGTCCGAAACCATGGCGGCGTGCCGCCCTTCGCCGAAACGCGCGCCTATGTCCCGAAGGTCCTGGCGGCCTGGAAGGTCGCGCGCGGCCTGTGCCTGACACCCCCCGAGCTGATGACGGACGGCTGCGTATTCGCCGTTCAGGGAGAGATGCCATGAACATGACCACCCCCGTCCGTCCCGGAGGCGCGGTCACCGACCGCCCGCTCGTGCTCGATGCCGACGGGACGTTCCTGCGCACCGACATGCTGCTGGAATGCGCATGGGCCGGTCTCGGCACGAGGCCGCTGGAGACGCTGCGCGCCTGCCGCCACTGGCGCGACAGGGCACGGCTGAAATCGGAGCTGGCGCGGATCGCGCCCCTGCGGGTGGACCTGTTGCCGGTCGATCCGGATGTGAAGGCCCTCGCCGACGCGGCCCGGGCGCAGGGGCGTCCGGTCGCCCTCGCTTCGGCCTCGGACCTGTCGCTGGTCGGTCCGCTGGCGACGCATCACGGCTTCGACCGCGCCTTCGGCTCGGACGGGTGCGTGAACCTCAAGGGCCCGGAAAAGGCCCGGGCGCTCGTCGATGCCTATGGCGAGGGCGGGTTCGACTATGCCGGAAACGAAGCGGCGGACATGGCGATCTGGGACCGGGGCGCCGGGGCGGTGGTCGTGGGCGACCGCGCCAGCGCGGCGAGGTTGCGGGCAGCGAGGCGCGAGGTGACGGAACTCGCGGGCGGCTGGGCCTGGGGCGATCTCCTTCGCGCGATGCGGCCGCACCAGTGGGTCAAGAACATCCTGCTGATCCTCCCGGTGATCGCGGCCCATGATTTCGGCCTGCCGACGCTCCTGATGGTGCTGATCGGCATGGTCGCCTTTTCCGCGGCGGCCTCCTGCATCTACCTCGTGAACGATCTGCTGGACCTCGAGGCGGACCGGCTGCACCCGAAGAAATGCCGCCGTCCCTTTGCCAGCGGCGCCGTGCCGATCAAGGCGGGCATGGCCGCGACGCTGGTGCTGGGCGCGGTGGCGCTGGGCATCGGGGCGGCGCTGGGGCCTGCGTTCCTTGGGGTCGTCGCGCTCTACATGGCGCTGTCGCTGGCCTATTCGCTGAAGCTCAAGCGGATGCGCTGGATCGACATCGCGACGCTGGCCTCCCTTTACACGATCCGCGTGGTGGCGGGCGCTGCGGCGAGCGGGGTCGACGCCTCGTTCTTCATGCTGATCTTCATCTTCCCGGTCTTCATCACCCTCGGCTGCGTGAAACGCCTGACGGAGCTGACGCTGGCCACCTCGGACGAGCGTCTGCCGGGGCGCGGCTATGGCCGGCCCGACCGGGAGGACCTGCTCAACGTATCGATCCTCGGCATGGTGGGCGCGCTGGTGATCTTCTTCGGCTATTCCTTCTCCGACCAGGGCCGCGCGCTTTATCCCGACCAGTGGATCCTGTGGCTGGCGCTGGTGCCCATCGCATGGTGGCTGTTCCGGATGGTGCGGCTGGGCTGGTACGGCAAGCAGGATTACGACCCCATCGTCTTTGCCTTGAAGGACAAGCGGGGGGTCGGCCTGCTGCTCATCACGCTGAGCCTGATGTTCTATGCGGCGGGTCTCTGGCAGGAGTGGTTCGCGCTCTGGTTCTGAGGGGTCAGAAGCGCGTCTTCTTGAAGATCGGCTCGGGCACGGCGCGGATCACCGTCATGACCACGCGCCAGATGCCGGCGGTGTAGATCACGTTCCGCTTGCGGTGCAGACCCTTGCGGATCGCCGTCGCCACGGCCCCGGGCGTGGTCATCAGCGGCATCTTCAGGCCCCAGGTCATCGCGGTGTCCACGGGACCGGGTTTGACGGTCATCACGTGGACGCCGTGACGCGCCATGCGGTTGCGAAAGCCCGAGAGATAGGCGGTGAACCCGGCTTTCGCCGCGCCGTAGACGTAGTTCGTGACCCGCCCCCGGTCCCCCGCGACCGACGAGACGCCCGCCACCGCGCCGCCGCGCGCCTCGAGCAGGGGGGCCATCTCGTGCAGGACGCGTGCCGGGCCCGACAGGCTGTCGGTCACCGTGCCCTCGATCAGGGCAGGGTCGGCGTCGATCTCCGCCTGATCGGGCATGGAGCCCACGAAGACGGCAATCGTGAGCGGCCCCTCGCTGCGGTCGACGGCCGCCCGGATCGTGGCGAAACTGGCGGGTGCGCGGATGTCGAAGATCACCGCATCGGCCGCCTCCGCCCCGCGGCCCACGCAATCGGCGGCCATGGCTTCCAGATCCGCCGCGTCGCGGCCGCAGAGGATCAACCGCGCGCCCTCCTCCGAGAGCTGCCGGGCAAGGGCGCGGGCGATGGCGGAACTGGCGCCGAGAAGAACCCAGGTCATGCGGCCTCCCTCAGCTTCAGACGGCGGACGAGGTCCGTGACATAGAGCCCGTCCGGGTCGGCCTTGCGGACCTGCTCGAGCCAGGTGCCGTGCTCGGGATACATGGCGCGGATGCGCGCCGGTCCCGCCAGCGCGTCCTTGGCGAGGTAGAGCCTGCCGCCGGCCTCTGCGGTCATGTCCTCCAGCGCCGCGATCAGGCGCACGGCGGCCTCGCGGTTCGGGAAATCCACGGCGAGGGTGTAGCCCTCCATCGGAAAGGACATCAGCCCGGCGCGGCCCGCCCCCATGCGTTTCAGCACCGCCAGCGGCGAGGCGAGTCGAGAGCGGGCGATCCGCTCCACCATGGCGCGCAGGGCGCCCGCCTCTGACAGGGGCACGACGCACTGGAACTGGTGAAAGCCCCGTTTGCCGTAAAGCCGGTTCCAGGCGTGGATCTTGTCGAGCGGGAAGAAGAAGGTCTCGATGGGCCGCACCACCGTGCGACCGGCCTTCGGGACACGGGAATAATAGAGGCCGTTGAAGGCCTTCACCACGGGGGGCGCCAGCGCGAAGGCGGGCGCGTCGAGCGGGATCGATTTCGATGGCTTCGGGCGGGGCACGAGGCCGGGGGCGGTCTCCCCTTCCTCGACGATGCCGCGGCCCAGCGCGGCGCCCGTTGTGGTGGTGTCGATCCAGCCCACGATATAGCTCGCCCTGGACCCGTCGAGCAGCGCGAGGTGGCTGTCCCAGTCCGGCGCGCGGCGCTCGGTGACCATCATGATGTCGCCGTCGCGGCGGCTCATGGCGATTGTGGCGGCGGCGATGATCCCGGTCTGGCCGAGCCCGCCCACCGTCGCCGCGAAGAGCGGGTCGTCCGGGGTCAGGCTGCGCGGGCCGTCGGGGCCGATCAGCTCGATCTCCAGCACATGCTGGCCGAAGGAGCCCGCGCCGTGGTGGTTCTTGCCGTGCACGTCCATGGCGATGGCGCCGCCCAGGGTGGCGAAGCCCGTGCCTGGCATCACCGGCGGCAGCCATCCCCGGGGCGCGAACAGCCGGGCGAGGTCGCCGAGGACCACGCCGGCCTCCGCGCGCAAATGGCCGGTCGCGGGATCGAAGCCGAGGATGCGGTCGAGGCGGGTCACGTCGGCGATGCGGCCGCCGTGATTGAGGGGCGCGTCGCCATAGCTGCGGCGGTTGCCCATGGCGGGTCCGGCCTTGGCCAGCGCGGGCAGGTCGCGGACGCGTTCGGGGCGCGCGACTTCGCCGGTCGCGGTCAGGGCGCGGCCCCAGCCGGTATAGGTCATCTCCTTCCAGCGCATGTCAGGCGGTCCCCTTGAGGGAGGCGCGCTCTGCCATGGGGAAGACGATCAGCCCGATGGCGATGGCGAACCAGAGCGTGGTGACGCGGATGATGGCGGTGGCGGGGACGGATACCTCCAGCGGCACGCCTTCCAGCGTCAGCAGCGCGATCATCGCCGCCTCCGCCCCGCCGAGCCCGCCCGGCGCGCCGGTGAGCCCGCCCGCCAGCGTCGAGAAGGTGAAGATCGCCACCGCCTTGGCGAGGCCGATATCGGCGCCCATCCACATGAGCAGCAGGTGCAGCGCATATCCCTCGGCGGCCCAGCCGATCAGCCCCAGCGCCATGGCGCCCGTCGCCACCGGCAGGGTTGAGAAGCGGCCGAGGGAGCGCGCGGCGCTGCGGGCGCGGCCCATCATGCGCGGCACAAGGCCGGTGGCACGATAGGCCAGCGTCACGAGGGCGGCGAGCAGCCTTGGGCGGGTCGCGATCCATGCCGCGCCAAGGGCGAAGATCACGACCGGAAGGGCAAAGGCGATGCCCGAGGCGGCGAAGGCGAGCGCCAGCGCGAGGATCAGCGCCATGGCGGCAAGGTCGGCGGCGCGGTCCACGAGGGCGAGCGGCGCGGTGCGTTCCACCGGCCAGCCGGTCTCCCGCCGCAGCCAGCGCATCCGGATCAGCTCGCCCACGCGGGCCGGGGTGACGGACATGGCGAAGCCGCCGAGGAAGTGGCGCAGGTTCTGACCGAACCCGGTGGAGAGCCCCAGCCTGCGGGCGAAGACGTGCCAGCGCAGGCCCCGGGCAAAGTAGTTCACCAGCGACAGCGCCAGCAGGGCGCCGATCTGCACCGGGCCGAGGCCGCGAAGCTGGCGCATCACCTCCTCCCAGCCGGTGGCGGCGGCAAGCCCGGCGAGACCGGCCAGCACCAGCGCGGCAAGGCTGCCGATCAGAAGCGAATCCCGCCATCGGCTGCGGGACGGGACCGGGGGCGGCGCGGGCGCGGCGAGGGAGGGGCTGCTCATGTTCATTACCTCACCGGGTAGCGACGGATTTGGGCAGCATCATGACGCTGTCGCCGGTCGGGAAACAAAAATCCCGTGACTGGCGTCAGGTGGAAAAGAACGGCTCCCATTCGGGATGCCGCGCGCGCTGGGCGTTCACGAAGGGACAGAGCGGGACGATCCGGAACCCGTCGCGGTGCGCGTCCTCGAGCAGGCGGTCGAGGAGGGCGCGGGCGTAGCCGCGGCCCTCGAGCGCCCTGGGGACGGCGGTGTGGTCGGCGATCACCAGCGTGGGCGAGAGGATCGAAATGGTGAGCTCGGCGGTGCCCTCCTCCGTCTCGATCACATAGCGGCCGCGGGAGCCGTCGATTTCCTTGCGGACGGAAGGCGCGGGGGCGGTCATCCGACGATCGTGGCCTCCGTGGCGGCGCGGAGCTGATCCTCGGTGACGTCGGGGGCGCATTCGACGATCTTCATCCCGCCTTCGACCACGTCGAGCACGCCGAGGTTGGTGATGACGCGGTTGACGACGCCGGTGCCGGTCAGCGGCAGGGTGCATTCCTTCAGGAGTTTCGACTCGCCGGCCTTGTTCTGGTGGTCCATCACGACGACGACGCGGCGGACGCCGGCGACGAGGTCCATGGCGCCGCCCA
>Ga0076930_101473_pt1 | contig 12529 bp, 9 predicted proteins | sample HotLakConsoUCCRE_FD_71149 | JGI IMG/M metagenome (GOLD analysis project Ga0076930, IMG submission 71149) | Hypersaline microbial mat communities from Hot Lake, Washington, USA - Hot Lake Consortium UCC-RE (version 3) (version 3) ...
CATCTCGATCGAGACCGTCGACGGCGGCACGATCGAAGGCGTCCGGATCGAAAACATCTTGATGGACCGCGTCGACACCGCCCTCTTCGCCTGCATCGGCACCCGGCTCGGCCGGGGCGCCATGCGCGGGATCTCCATCCGCGGGATTAGCGCCCGCCGGATCCTGCACCCGATCCTCCTGACCGGCTCGCCCGGCCTGCCGATCGAGGATCTCCGGATCTCCGACTGCGATTTCCAGCTGCGGGCGGCACCCGCCCCGTCGGAGGTCGTCGAGCAGGTCATCGAACTCGGCGACCGCTATCCCGAAGCCAATATTTTCGGCGTCCTCCCCACCGCCGGCATCTACGCCCGCCACCTCCGGCAGTCCCGGATCGAGAGGATTCGCATCCGGCCCGCGCAGGGCGAACACCGTCCGGCCAGCTTCCTCGAAGCCTGCGATCAAGTCCGGGTCGAGGATGTCGACCTCGGCTGAAGGTCCGCTCGGCACCCGCGCATCCCCGAATGTTCCGCGCTACGTGGCGCACTCCGGTTCGCTCCAAATCCCGGGTTGAACTCCAGTGAGCCCGGCAGGCCAAAGCCGGAGTGGAAAAGTCCGCTTAGCGTCAAGCTCCACAGCTCACCCCAAAGACATCGTGTTACATAACATGAAAGATAAGTGGCCACTGCCCGGATTTTCCCGAAGATCGACCGAAGTTCCCCGGAATGTCTCCGGCCACGCCTCCGATGTTCCGACCGGGAACCGAACATTCTCCAACTCATCGAAAACCCACACCACCCATGAAAAAGGCTTACCTCCTCTTCCCACTCCTTCTCATCTGCACCGGCGCCGGCGCCCAGACGATCGTTGATGTCGATACCAGTAACAGCAGCGGCCGTATCGGCGATAACAGCTTGGATGGCGTGGACTGGCAATTCGGCACAGCCGATGCGGTGACCGCCGCCACGGGCGATCTTGTCGCTTACAACAACAGTCTCCTGGGCGACAACCCCGCCAACATCAAGTTCGGCCAGCTCTGGCGCTTCGACGCGACCTCCGACTTTGCCGACGATTTCAACAACGGTTACTCCATCGAATTGAATTTCACCTCGGGTTTGGTCAATGCCGGCGGCGGCGCCCCCGACCCGGTCGAGATTTACTTCCTCACTTCCGGCGCAACCGCGGTCCGCGAAGACGCCGCCAATAGTTCGGGGACCCTCTTGGGCACCATCGACGGAGGGGCGGCAAACACCGCCCACAATTTCACCGTCACCGGGATCTCATCACTCGCCGCCGGCGACCGTATTTGGATCGGACTCAGCTCGGATCTCTCGAACAACAACACCGCCAACAATATCTTCATCGCAGGCGACGGAAACTTCATCAACGCCGAACTCGCCACCGTCATCCCCGAGCCCTCTGCCTTCGCCTTGCTTGGCGGCCTTCTCGCGCTCTCGGCGGTCGCCCTGCGTCGCCGCGGAAGGGCTTGAAGCCTCGGGTAGTCGGGCGGCGCCGCTCAAGCAGCGGGCGATCTGCGACCGACGCGCAGGCTCCATCTTCGAAGGGCCGGATTTCTCTGCGGATCCGGCCCTTTTAAATTTCACACCCTCCCACCTCCCCGAAACCGTGCACCTCCGACCGTCCGACCTCCTCCGCTCCCTGCTCTTCGTCCTCGCTCTGCCGATGGCATCCCTGCTCAGCGCCGCGCCCGCGGTCACCGAGGGCTTGAAGCTTCACCTGCGGGCCACCGACCTCGGCCTGGACGACGGGGCGCCCGTCACCGCCTGGAACGACGTATCGGGAGCGGGCAACCACGCCGACCGCGGCTTCTTCGGCCGTGCGCTGCCGAGCTTCGACGCGGACGGCGCGGGCGGCGCGCCGGCCGTCTATTTCAACGGCGGCAGCTCGATCGGCGGCGATGGCGGGCTGGGCTTCGCCAATTCGGATGTCACCGCCTTCCTCGTCTTCCGTCCGGAGCGCATCGACCGCCTGCAGGTGCCGGTTTATCTGGGTCCCGGACCGGGTTCGCCGACCCGCGGGCTGGCGCTCTCGAAAGCCCAGGGAGGGGGGCAAACCTCGGTCCGCTTCAACGACGGACGCGCCGAATTCTACGACAGCGGCTTTCCCTCCGACCGCCCCTCGCTCATGACCGTGCGCTACGCCGACGGCGGCCGCTACGACAGCGCCGAGCTCTGGGCCAACCGCAATCCGCAGCCCCGGACCGGGGCGACCGGCGCGGACCAGTTCCTATCCCTCGCCGCCGAGACCTTCATGCTGGGGATCAGCGCGACCGGCGACTCCGGAGAAGCGGAATGGCCCTTCCAGGGCTGGATCGCCGAGCTGCTGGTTTACAACCGCGCTCTGTCCGACGCGGAGATCGCCGAGATGCAGGAGGACTTGCTCGCCGTTTACACCGTCGACCTGGTGCCCGACCGTCCCAACATCCTGCTCGCGATGGCGGACGATTGGGGTTGGCCGCACGCGGGCGTCTACGGCGCCTCCTGGCTGCGCACGCCGAACTTCGACCGGATGGCGGACGAGGGGGTCCTGTTCCAAAACGCCTTTACCAATTCGCCCTCCTGCACCCCCTCCCGCGGCACCGCGTTGACCGGAAGGATGCCTTGGCGCCTCGGCACAGGCGCCACCATTTACGGCTCCCTGCCCGCCAGTCTGCCCACCTACACCGACCTGCTCGAAGCCGACGGCTACCACCTGGGCTACACGGGCAAGGGCTGGGGTCCGGGCTCGATCACGGCGGGCGGACGCAGCCGCAACCCGGCCGGGCCCGCCTTCAACGCACGGAGCCTCTCCTCCAAGCCCTCCAACCAGATCAGCGGGATCGACTACGCCGCCAATTTCCGCGACTTCCTCGCGGCCCGCGATCCGGGTCAGCCCTTCTGCTTCTGCTACGGGGCCTTCGAGCCGCACCGGAACTACGAGTCCGGTTCCGGACGCAACAAGGGCGGCCTCGACCGCAGCGCCGTCGCGGTCCCGGGATTCTTCCCGGACAACAACTCCGTCCGGGACGACATGCTCGACTACGCCTGGGAGGTCGAGCACATGGACGACCACCTCGGGCAGATGCTCGACTACCTCGAACTGATCGGCGAGCTCGACAACACGGTGGTCATCGTGACCGGCGACCACGGCATGCCTTTTCCCCGGGCGAAAAAGAATCTTTACGAGCTCGGCGCCCACGTGCCCTTCGCCGTTCGGTGGGGCGACGGCGCGCGGGGCGGACGCTCCGTCGACGACCTGGTCGCCTTCGTCGACCTCGCCCCGACGATCCTCGAGATCGCCGGGGTGGCGCCGCCCGAGGGCATGGTGCTCGACGGCCGGAGCTTCACCGATCTGCTCGCCGCCGAGGCCGAGGGCCTGGTCTTTCCCGGGGAACGCAGCCACCGCTTCATCGCTATCGAACGCCACGATATCGTCGGAAAGAACGAGACGCTCACCGGGCGCGCCGGGGCGGGCTATCCCTCCCGCGCGGTCCGCAGCGCGCGCTACCTCTACATCCGCAATGACTACCCGGATTGGTTTCCCTACGCCAGCGACGCCGGGCCGACCCACTCCGCGATCCTCGCGCTCGATGGCGGAAACACCCAGCAACAGGCCCTTTACGACCTCAACTACGCCCCGCGGCCGGCCGAGGAGCTCTACAACATCCTGGACGACCCCGACTGCCTGAACAACCTCGCCGCCGATCCCGTCTTCGACGCGGTCCGCCAAGACCTCGCCGCACGGCTGGAAGCCAAGCAAAGGGAAACCCGGGACCCCCGCATCCTCGGCTACGGCGACATCTTTTTCGCCAATCCCTTCCATAAATTCGGCGGCGGGCGCTACGAGGCTTGGGACGAGGCGGTCGAGGAGGACATGGAAGAGGGCGGGCTCGCTCCCGACTCCCACACCGGCGCGGACGATCCATCCGCCCAAGGCGCGCCGCTTTCCATCCTCCCGGATGAAACGGCCCAGCTGTTCCGCTACCGGCTCTCGATCCATACCCCCGAATTCCAAAGTCATCCCCAGTGGTCGCTGACTCCCGGTTCCGGCTGGACCGAAACCGGCCTGACCGTAAGCCCGGCCGAACGGGCCGACGGCTACCAGTGGTGGGAGGCGCGGATCGAAGGCGCCCAACCCCCCGCCGCCTTTTTCCGCCTGATCACGACCTTCGAGCCCGCCTTTCAGTAAGCCGGCGCCGAAGAATCCGCCGACGCTTTTCCGGCAGCCGGGCTTCGCCCGCGCGCGCCGACGGAGGTTTTCCCAGCCGCCCGGGACCGTCCGGCCCACCAGCTGCCTTCGGCCAGAAAGTGCTGGGGCCGCCCCGGCACCCCCCGCTCGTTGCGCAGGACCAGCTGCGCCAGAATCTCGACCGCCTCCCGGCCCAGGTTTTCGAAGTCCTTGTAAACGCCGGGGAAGGGCGAGTTCGGGTCGTTCAGGTTCAAGCCGGCAAGGGTCGGTCCGGATCGCGCCGTCCCGCTCGTCTCCATCCAGTGCGCCACCGCGGCCGGGTGGCCGGTCAGGACGACGTCGGGGCGATGGGTCCGCCGCCAGTCCTGGAAGGCCTGAAGCTGCCAGCCTTCAAGCACGAGGGGCGGCAGCGCCGACGAACCGCTTTCCGAGAAAGTCTCGGCGGCGTAACCGCCCAGCCAGCGGCGGTTCGTCCGCTCGTTCATCTCCCGCGTCAGGAACAGACCGATCCGCCGGTAGCCGGCGCGTTTGAGCTCCCTCACGGCCTGCACGGCGGTGGCGAAGTGGTCGGTGCCGACATGATGGAGCCGGGGCGTGGTCAGCGATTCCCCCAGCGCGACCGAGGCGAAGCGCTCCAAGGGAAGCTCGAGCTCGTGCTCCCCCTCCGGAAGCGGGCTCAGCAAAAGCCCCTCGACTCCGCGATGGTAAAGCATCTGGCCGAGCCGGGCGGGCCGGATCTCCCCTCGGACGGCCGGCACCAGCTCCATGCCGAAGCCCAACTGCTCCGCCCGCCGCGCCGCGCTCCCGTAGATCCGGTGCAGCGAGGGCTCCCGCTCCGGATCGATCCCCCCGGCCTTCCAGATCAGGAAGGCGAGGTTCGCCTTCACCCCGGCCGCCCCGCCCCGCCTCCGCCGGGTTTCCATCAAAGCCGAAACCAGCGGATTCCGGCGGTAGCCCAACGCCTCGGCCGCCGCCCTCACCTTCGCCCGGGTCGCCTCCGAAATCCGCCGGTCCCCCCGGAGCGCCCGGGAAACCGTGCTCTGATTGACCCCCGCCGCCTCCGCGATCTCGCGCATGCTGGGGTAAGTGCTGCCGGTCCGGTTGCGCATCGATATGCACAAAAGGGATTTTGCCAGCGCCGAAGTCAAGTGCGAAGTTCCCAACTGAATTTGTCCCTCCCGGGCGAATCCGCGAACCCTAAACTCAAGCATAGCAGCCTAATGAACTCCTCACTCGCCAAATCCACCACCCTCGCGTGCGCCGTTCTTCTCGGCGCCGGCTTAAACGCACAGACCGCGCTGTCGACCGACGGCAGCTACGATACCACCGGCATCGACCAGAACACGACGGCCGCCTCGGCCTTCAATACCACGATTTCCAACGCTTGGGCGAATGACCTCGGTGGGGCAATCGATTTCGACGGCCTTGTTTCAACCGACGACGAATTCACCAGCACCTTCGGCACGAACGGCACCAACACGCTCGCCTTCAGCACCAGCACGACGATGCAGAGTGCGACGGACTCGGGCACCTTTCTTCCGCTGTCGGGTCGCGCGTTCCTGCAAACCACCGACACCAACGGTTGGACGCTGACCTTCGATTCGATCACGGGAACTCCCAATTTAACGGTGGACGAAGTAGGTTTCACCCTGCTTCCGCGCGACAGCGCCGACTATCCGCTGGACGTCGACATCACCATCACCTTCAGCGACCTGAGCACGGCCAGCGACAGCGTCACGCTGGCCGACGACCGGGCGGGCGACGCCTGGTTCTTCGGCTTCAGCGCGCCATCCGGACAGTCCATCAGCAGCATCGGGTTCGAGTCGTCGACCTCGACACGCATCGCTATCGACCAACTCGGCTACACCGTAATCCCCGAGCCCGGCACTTTCGCGGCCTTGCTCGGCGCGGCGGGCGTCCTGCTGATCGGCCTGCGTCGCCGCCGCTGATTCCCGACGGAAAAGCCCCCAAACTTGATTGATCCGAGGCGGGGAAGTGCCGAACTTCCCCGCCTTTTTCGAACCTTACAACGGAGCTCCGGTCGAAGTCCCGGAGAAATAGTCCCCATGCCTCGCCTCCCCCTCCCCTCCGCTCTCATCGCCGGCCTGTCCGGCCTCTCCGGCCTCCTCGCCGTCCAACTCGCCGACGCGACAACCGCCTACTACCGCTTCGAAAGCAGTCTCGTTGCGGACAGCTCGGGCAATGGCTACGATCTAAGCAGCCCCGCCGACGAAGCGCCCGATCGCCTCGCCCGCGCCGCAGGCCAACCGGGCGAGTATTTCTTCGACCCGGTTCCGCAGACGGAGGCGGTCAATGCCCACTTGGCCGATTTCGACGGCAGCGAACGCCTCCTCGCCGACAACAGCGGGGGCGAGTTCGTCAACGACGTCTTCACCATCGAGGCCCTCGTCCACCTCGACGCTTCCAGCACCGGCACGCAAGTCATTGCCGGAGTGATGGATTCCAGCATCGCCCGAGGCCGCAGCTGGTACATCGGCATAAGCAATGGCAAATTCCGGCTCTACCTCTGCGAAGACGGGGCCAGCGACGAGGTCTTTACCGCCGAAGCCCCGGGATCCATCGCCGCGGGCAAGGACTACTACCTGGCCGCGCGGGTCGACCTGCCGGGGAACTTCATCACTCTGAACGTCAAGAACCTCACCGACGACAGCCCGATCGCCAGCCAGAACTACAACCCCGGCGGTCTCGACAGGCTCTTCGACTCGCCCGCCGATTTCTCCATCGGCGCCACCGCCAACCCGAGCATGAGCTCGCCCTTCAACGGCCGTATTGACGAAGTCCGTTACACGGCCAGCTTCCTTTCCATGGACGACTTGTTGATCACCGATCCCGATGCTCCCATGCCCGAACTTCCCTTTGCCGACGGCTTCCGCGGGATCTGGTATTCGAACCAGGCCACCGGCGACCAGTATGCCTACAAATACAGCGGCGGGATGGCCACCTACCCCCAACAGCACGTCCCGATCGCGATCTACGCTCCCGAGGCGAACAAGACCTTCTTCGTCCTCGGCGGCACGGACGATTCCAACGACACCCTCCTCCACCTGATCTCCTGCTACGACCACGCCACCGGCCAAGTCGCCCGGCCCCGCATTCTCGTCGACAAGCAAACCACCGACGCGCACGACAACCCGGTCTTGAGCATCGACGCCGACGGCCATCTCTGGGTCTTCAGCAACACCCACGGCGAAGCCCCGCGCGCCTCCCGCATCTTCCGGAGCACGGAGCCTTACGACATCAGCCGCTTCACCGAAATCGACCTCCCCAACGACGTCTTCCCCAGCAACCGCTTCAATTACGGCCAACCCTGGTTCTTCGAGGGCCACGGCTTCCTCCTGCTCCACACCCGCTACGTGTCGAACAACCGGGGCCGCGAGATCTTCGCCACCAACAGCCCCGACGGCTACACTTGGAGCGCCCGCCGCGAGCTGGCCGCCATGCCGGTCGGCCAGTATCAGATCAGTCACGCCTCCGGGGACCGGCTGGTGACCGCGCTCAACTACCATCCCGACGCTCCCGAGGGCGAATTCAACGCGCGGACCAACCTTTACTACATGGAGAGCACGGACTACGGCCACACTTGGAAAACCGCCGGCGGCCAGAGCCTCTCCCTGCCGCTCGACAGCCCCAGCAATCCCGCCCTCATCCGCGACTACGAGGACGAAGGCAAGCTGGTCTACCTCAAGAATATCACCCTTACGCCTGACGGCCAACCGGTGATCCTTTACCTGCTCGTCGATCAGGGCGAATTCAACCCCGGCCCCGGACCGGTCCGCGAACTCCACACCGCCCGCTGGGACGGGACCCAGTGGATCTTCCGGCCCGCCATCACCACCAATCACAACTACGACTTCGGCTTCCTCCACGTCGAGGCGTCCGGGCAGTGGCGCCTCACCGGCCCCTTCCTCGACGGCCCGCAGAACTACGGCACCGGAGGCGAAGTCGGCATCTGGACCAGCGACGACCAAGGCGCCAACTGGACTCTGGAGCGCCAGGTCACCGCCTCCAGCCCGCGGAATCACACTTATCTGCGGCACCCGCTTCACGCCCGCGACGACTTCTACGCTATTTGGGCCGACGGCGACGCTTTTGGGGAATCCGTCAGCCACATCTACTTCGCCGACAAGCACGGCGACGCCGTCTACCGCCTGCCCGAGACCGTGAGCACGGACTGGGTCACCCCCGAACTCGTGACCCTCAACGGTCCCGACGAAGACCCGGACGGCGACGGGCAGACCGTGGCCGAGGAAGTCGAAGCCGGCACCGACCCGCGGGACCCCGGCAGCCGATTTCAGTTCCTCGAAGCCCTGCAAACCTCCGACGGACACGAAATGAGCTTTGCGACCAAGCCCGGCCGCGAATACAAAGTGCAGTACCGCGACGAGTTGGAGGAAGGCGACTGGCAGGACCTGACCGCCTACACGGAGGGCGACGGCAGCGAGTTCACCGTGACCGACGCCGACAGTGCCCCGGAGGGCCGGCGCTTCTATCGAATTTGCGTGCGCCGTCTCTGAATGGAGTCGAATGACTTGGTCCGAAGGGAACCATTCGAATCCACGCAGTTCTCATCTTACCGAAGAGCGGCGAGGCTTCCAAACCTCGGGGCGTCGGTCGGAGTTTCTCCGACCTGCAGCCGCGCCCCGACTCCATCACGGCCGGACCACGAAACGCTTGCGAGGGCAGGCGGAACTCCCGCCGCGGGGCCGTCCCACTCAATGCCAAGTAAACGAAACAGGACAGAACCCGGAAGATTACCATTTAGAACTTGCCTAGTTGCGGTTCCCCGGGAGTTGTTACAAGTGTAATAAAAAGTCTCCATAAAGTACCATGCCATCGCCCGCATCCAGTTCCCGCCGGAAAATACTCAGTCTGGTGATTGCCGTCAGCATCGGGATACACGTGCTTGCCTTGCTTGCGTTCGGCGCCTTCAAAATCGTTCAAACGACCGTGCGGGAGGAGCAGGTTTTTGAGGTTCCACCTCCCGCCGCGCAAGAAGAGCCCCCCGCGCCCCCGCCCGACATTGAACAGCGCTCGCGCTCCAGCGCGCCTCCCCGGCCGAACCCGATCACCGTCGACGCCCCGGACATCGCCCTTCCGGCCCTCGATATCGATCTGAATGTGGAGAGCAGCTCGGCCTACGGCCGCGGCAGCGGAGGCTTCGGCACGGGCGATGCGAGCCTTCGGGAAATGGCGATCGATATGGAGAACTTCGAGTTCTTCGGGCGCGAGGTCAAGGGAGGCACGGAGCGGGTCCTCTTCCTCCTCGACATCTCCGGCAGCATGGTGCTCGAGGACCGCGGCCGCGACGGCTACCGGGCTGTGGTCGACGAAGTCGTGAAAACGCTCGAAAGCATGCAGGAGCAGCAGACCGCCAGCTTCAACATCATCGCCTTCGCCGGGGAATCCCTCACCTTCCGCGGCAACTTCGCTTCCATCAACCCCGAGCGCATCGAGGACGCGAGGGAGTGGATGCTCAAATACGACCCGGGCATCGAGCTGGACAAGGCGCGCGAAAGCGGGAAGAAGCTCAAATTCGGACCCCGGCATCAGGGCACGCGGGTCGACCTCGCGCTGCGCAAAGCCTTCGGCAAGAATCCGAGATCGATCATCCTGCTTTCCGACGGGGAGCCCACCAAGCTACTGCACCAGGATATTTTCAAAATCGTCGACGACCTTCAACCCGAGGATGAGCCGGTCCCCATCAATACCGTCTCCTACCGGAGCGATCAGGGCCGCTGGTTCCTGCGGACCCTCGCCGAGCGGCACGAGGGCGAATACCAGCAGGTCGAATAAGACGAAACGATTTTCCACACACCCACATCAAAGACCCAATCCAGATACATGAAGGCTAAAGCAATCGGCCCCGAACTCCCCAACATCCCTTGGCAGGAACGCCCGCAAGGCTCCCGCGAGATTATCTGGCGCTACGACCGCAACCCGGTCATTCCGCGCGGACTCGTGCCCTGCGGCAACTCGATTTTCAACTCGGCGGTCGTGCCCTTCGAGGACGGATTCGCCGGCGTCTTCCGGATCGACGACCGCGCCCGCGAGCAGCGGCTCCACGCCGGCCGCAGCCCGGACGGCTACACTTGGGAAATCGAACACGAGCCGATCGTCTTCGAGACGGACGATCCCTACCTCGCGGACTTCGACTTCGGTTACGACCCGCGGGTGGTCTGGATCGAAGACCGCTACTACGTGACCTGGTGCAACGGCGCCCACGGGCCGACCATCGGCGTGGCCGAAACGCACGACTTCAAGACCTTCCGCCAGCACGAGAACGCCTTCCTGCCCTTCAACCGCAACGGCATCCTCTTCCCGCGCAAGATCAACGGCCGCTTCGCCATGCTCAGCCGCCCCTCCGACAACGGGCACACGCCCTTCGGCGAGATCTACTACAGCGAGAGCCCGGACCTCGAATTCTGGGGCCGCCACCGCTGGGTCATGGGTCCGCAAAAGACCTGGGAGTACGTCAAAATCGGCGGCGGTCCGGTGCCGATCGAAACCAGCGAGGGCTGGTTGATCTTCTACCACGGCGTCAACGGCAGCTGCAACGGCTACATCTACAGCATCGGCGCGGCCCTCCTCGATCTGGACCAGCCGTGGAAGGTTATCCGCCGCGGCAAGCATCAGCTCTTCGCGCCCGAAGCCCTTTACGAGCAGGTCGGCGACGTGCCCAACGTCACCTTCCCCGTCGCCAATCTGATCGACCCCGCCACCGGCCGCATCGCCCTCTACTACGGAGCGGCCGATACCGTGACGGGGCTCGCCTTCTGCCATTTCGACGAGGTCATGGATTTCCTCCAAAACTCCTGAAACCCCGCCCAAAAGCAAGTTTCCCAGTAGCGTTACTTTCGTAGCGCGCAGCTTCAGCAAGCGTCCCCACGCACCGTAAGCAGCCTTAGTCCGACAGGGCCGAGCCTTTTCGGAAGCGGCTGGGCGACAGCCCGGTCTCCTTCTTGAAACTGCGGCTGAAGTGCGGCGCGTTGCAGAAGCCGGTGCGCGCGGCGATGCCTTCGACCGGCTCGTCCGTGTAGCGCAACATTTCCCGCGCTTCCCGCAGGCGCGTGCGGATGAGAAACTCGCGGATACCGGTGCGAAGGGCCCGGCGAAAGCGCAGCTCGAGGCTGCGGCGGCTCAATCCGAAGCGCTCGGCCAGGTGGTCCGTGCTGATCGGCCGGCCGTAGTGCTTTTTCAGATACACGATCACCTCCGCCACCAGCGGGTCGGTAACGGCCAGGGCGTCGGTGCTGCGGCGCGCGGTGATCCCGCTGGGCGGGATCAGGAGCGGTCCCTCGCCCGTCGCTTCGCCCGCCATCAGACGGTCCAGGAGCGCGGCGCCCTCGTAGCCGATCCGCGCCAGGTCGTAACGCACGCTGGAGAGCGGGACCAGCTGGGTCTCGCAGATCAGCGCGTTGTCGTCGGCGCCGAGGATCGCGACCTCGTCCGGCACCCGCAGCCCGGCGTCGAGGCAGAGGCTCAACAGCCAGGCCGAGTCGTAGTCGCTCTTCGTGTAGACCGCGCAGGGCTTCGGCAGCTCCCGCAGCCGGTCGGTCACGTAGGCGGCGTCCTGCGGGCGCGTCGTATCGAGCCGCACGCAGCCCAGGCCCGCCTCCGCCAAGCGCTCCGCGTAGGCCCGGTAGCGCGTGCGGCTGACCGGGTTCGAAGCCAGCCCGAACCAGGCGCAGTGCCGGTGCCCCAGCTCGATGAAGTGCTCCGCCCCGAGCCGCCCAATGGCCGCATTGTCCGCCGCCACCCGCGGCAGGGCGATGTCTTCCCGCCAGATCGACAAGTCCACCGCCGGCACCCCCGCCCGCAGGACGAAGTCCTCCAACTGCTTGCTGTTGTTCAAGGATGTGATCACGCCATCCCCCTGCCAGTGCTCCGGCAGCTGGAACTCCTTCAGGATGCTCACGTTCAAATGCCAGCCGTGCGCCCCGGCGTAACGGGCGATCCCCTCGTGCGCCGACTGGTCGTAACTGCCCAGCACCATCAAGACATGCTTCGCCCGCCTCATTACGCATTTCTGCAATAGCATTCCCGAATATGCAATTTCATCTTCTCCGGAAATGCACTACCGTCGATAATTTATCCCAAGTCCCAAGGCCGGAAAGCCGCAAAGTCCCCTTCCCACCTTCCCACCTTCAAACCTTCCCACTTTCACACTTTCCCACCTTCCCACCTTCCCACTTTCCCACCTTAAAACCTTCCCACTCCAAAAAAATGGCCATCGACATCAAATCCCCCGAATCCTGCGACTACGCCTGCGTCTCCCTTGGCGAGATCATGCTCCGCCTCGATCCCGGCGAGAGCCGTATCCACACCAGCCGGGACCTTTGACAC
>Ga0076930_101477_pt1 | contig 12500 bp, 15 predicted proteins | sample HotLakConsoUCCRE_FD_71149 | JGI IMG/M metagenome (GOLD analysis project Ga0076930, IMG submission 71149) | Hypersaline microbial mat communities from Hot Lake, Washington, USA - Hot Lake Consortium UCC-RE (version 3) (version 3) ...
GAATTGCCCGAAGACCAGGATGCATCGCGCTTGCTAAACCTGATGCGCCTGGACAAGAAAAACCGCGCCGACCAGATTCGCCTGATTCTGCTCGACGACATCGGCAAGGCGTCGGTCGTGCCCTGCCCGGCCGACGATATTCGCGAGGTGCTGTGAATGACATCCCAGGTTCAAGATTCGATTTTCATGCGCGCCCTGCGGCGCGAACCGGTCGATCGCACGCCCATCTGGCTGATGCGCCAGGCTGGCCGCTATCTGCCCGAATACCGCGCCACACGAGCGCGCGCCGGCAGTTTTCTCGACCTGGCCGGCAACCCGGAACTGGCCTGTGAAGTGACTTTGCAGCCGATCGAGCGCTACGGCTTCGATGCCGCGATCCTGTTTTCCGACATATTGATCATTCCCCACGCGATGGGCCTGGGGCTGGGATTTCTGCCCGGCGAAGGACCTTTTTTCGAACGCCCCGTTCGCACCACCGGCGACATCGACGCCCTGCCCATGCCGGACGCCAACGACGACACCGGCTACGTGATGGACGCGGTCAGACTGATCCGCCAGAACTTGCCAGTCGGCACGCCACTGATCGGCTTCGCCGGCAGCCCCTGGACCGTAGCGACCTACATGATCGAAGGCCGCAGCAGCAAGGACTTCGCCACCGCCAAGAAGCTGCTGCTGGCCGAACCGGAAGCAGCCCACCAACTGATGAATCACCTGGCCGACGCTACTGCGGCTTACCTCGCTGCCCAGGTCGAAGCCGGCGCCGACGCACTGATGATCTTCGATTCCTGGGGCGGTGCCCTGTCACCCACGCTCTACCGAGAGTTCTCACTCACCTCGCAGCATCGCATCGTAGACCAGTTGAACAAGACCTGCCCCGACACCCCCCTGATCCTGTTCGGCAAAGGCTGCGGGCAGCACCTGGAAGCCCTCGCTGACACCGGCTGCCAGGGCTTGGGCGTGGACTGGACCCTGGACCTGAGCGAAGCCCGAGCGCGCGTCGGCCATCGCGTGGCGCTGCAGGGAAATCTGGACCCGGTCGTACTGTTGACCACCCCCGAAATCATCCAGGCCGAAACCCGCCGAGTACTGAACAGCTTCGGCGACGGCCCCGGCCATATCTTCAACCTCGGCCACGGCATTACTCCCGAAGTCCCGCCAGAGCATGTCGAAGTGCTGGTGCAAACCGTCAGGAGTGAGTGAATCATTTCTGATAATGGTAGCGACACGAAATGATCGTGAGCTGTCTGTCGTCAACGATGTAAACCAGACGATTGGTTTCGTCGATTCGTCTTGACCAGAACCCCGCCAGGTTTTCTTTCAGAGGTTCAGGCTTGCCGATTCCCTCGAAGGGATTTCGCTGAGTATCGCGAATCAATTTGTTGATGCGTTTAAAAGTCTTCTTGTCCTGCCCTTGCCAATAAACATAGTCAGACCAGGCCTCCCTGGTCCAGGTCAGCAGTTCAATCATCGGTCAGGGGGTGAACCTTGGCCTTGCCTGCTCGGTACTGCCGAATTGATTTTTCCAGATGCGCCGCGTTCGCCGGACTTTTCAGCAAATGCACCGTTTCCATAAGACTGTTGAACTGGTCGAGAGACATCACGACCGCGTCTTCGGCATCCCGCCGAGAAATAATTGTATAAGATGCATCGTCAACCACTTGATCCAGAACGCTTTTCAGGTGATTCCGAGCATCCGAAAAATTGATCACTTTCATTGCGTCAAGCCCACATGTACGACTACTTGGACAAGTATAGCCTGCTAACAGTCAGCACGGTAGGACTCTCACTAGGTTGTCCGCATCAATTATAGGAAATCCTTCCAGCCGTTGGAGTATGAGATGTGGAGAGCATCGAGCATCGGGTACTGCCGGGCGGTTCGGGCTGGCCGGGGCGATCGGCTTGAGCGAGTCGGCGAGTTTTCTGGAGCTGGGTGCCAACGAATAGGTTCTGGTGGGGTTTGGCTCTTCTCCGGCTTCCTGAATGGCCCGTGCGGCCCGAAAGATGCGGCTCAATGTGAAGCCGTGTCCGCGCCCCGGCCAGCCCGCCCCTCCCGACAGCACCCAATGCAGCAGATTAAGGGTTTGGTAAAGGCAAAACCCAGCCACCTTCAAACCAACCGTCAACGGGGAGTGGTGTTGTCTGATGGCGAGCCGAGGGTCACGGCGGCAGGTACGAAAGGTTCAGCATCTTCCTTCAACCACGTTTCCAGGAAGAGGACTTCGGAGCCCCAGTATTCGGATACGATTCGCGGGCAACCAAGCTCCAGTAAAGCCGAATCAATCAACTCTGGCGTTTTGACCCTCGGCTCGCCAGCAGGCGGCACCACTCGCCGCCGGCCACCAAAAATTCGGCTTGGTTCGTGCGGACAACCTAGTGAGACTATAAAAAAAGGGAGCCGATGCTCCCTTTTTTTATCTGAGTTGTCAGACTTCCCGTTGGCTATTCCAGATCGAGGAAGCTGCGGAGCTGCTCCGAACGGGTCGGGTGGCGCAGTTTGCGCAGCGCCTTGGCTTCGATCTGGCGGATGCGTTCGCGGGTGACGTCGAACTGCTTGCCAACTTCTTCCAGCGTGTGATCGGTGTTCATGTCGATACCGAAGCGCATGCGCAGCACCTTGGCCTCGCGCGGGGTCAGTCCACCCAGCACCTTCTGCACGGTATCGGTCAGGCCGGTGGTGGTGGCGGTGTCGACCGGTGAGAGGATGTTGATGTCCTCGATGAAATCACCCAGGTGCGAGTCTTCATCGTCGCCGATCGGGGTTTCCATCGAGATCGGTTCCTTGGCAATCTTGAGCACCTTGCGAACCTTGTCCTCCGGCATTTCCATCTTGATCGCGAGCTCATCAGGGGTCGGTTCACGGCCCATTTCCTGCAGCATCTGGCGCGAAACGCGATTGAGCTTGTTGATGGTCTCGATCATGTGCACCGGAATTCGGATGGTGCGTGCCTGGTCGGCAATCGAGCGGGTGATCGCCTGGCGAATCCACCAGGTGGCGTAAGTCGAGAATTTGTAGCCCCGCCGATATTCGAACTTGTCGACCGCCTTCATCAGGCCGATATTGCCTTCCTGGATCAGGTCGAGGAACTGCAGGCCACGATTGGTGTACTTCTTGGCAATCGAGATGACCAGGCGCAGGTTGGCCTCGACCATTTCCTTCTTGGCCCGCCGGGCCATCGCTTCACCGATCGACATCGAGCGATTGAGTTCGCGCAGCTCGGCAATCGACACCCGCTGCGCCTTCTCGAAGCGCGCCAGGCGGCTTTGATGCTCGGCAATCTGGTCGGAATAGTCGCGCAGCGCGCGACCCCACTTGGTCTGACGCTTCAGCAAGCCAGCCAGCCACTCGGGATCGGATTCGTTGTCCTGAAAGCTCTTGATGAACTCCTTGCGTGGCATGCCGGCGCGCTCGACGCAAATGGCCATGATGCGGCGTTCGATATCGCGAATGATCGCGACATGGAAGCGCATCCGGTCGATCAGGTGATCGAACATCCGCGGCGGCAGCTTCAGGCGCATGAACTGCTCGGAAATCAGATCCTTGTACTCGTTGGTCTTCTTGCCGTTCGGGCCATAACGGTCATACAGCTTGACGAAATGATCCTGCAGCCGGGCCATTTCCTCGAAAAACTGCACCACCTGCTCGGGATCCGGACCGGTGTTGACGGTCGGAGCCGGCTTGTCCTCGTCTTCCTCGACCTCTTCCTGGTACTCGGCCTCTTCGGCAACGGCCGCTTCCATGGTGTCTTCGGAGATCAGGTCCATTTCGGCCAGCAGGGTCGGGTCGATAAACCCCGATACCAACTCGTTGAGGCGCTGATTGCCCGCTTTCCAGGTTTCAGCCTCTTCAAGCAGCGCTCCGACCGTGCCGGGAAAACGCGACAAGGCCATATTGACCTGGTTCAGACCATCCTCGATGCGCTTGGCGATGGAAATCTCGCCCTCTCGGGTGAGCAGATCGACCGAACCCATCTCGCGCATGTACATGCGCACCGGGTCGGTGGTTCGACCGAGCTCGGACTCGACCGCTGCCAGGGCCGCTTCGGCTTCCTGCTGGGCGGTTTCGTCGTCAGTGTCGGTGCTGGCCGCATCGTTCAGGATCATTGCATCGGCATCTTCAGGCGCTTCTTCAAACACCTTGATGCCCATGTCGTTGATCATGTTGATGATATCTTCGATCTGCTCGGGATCGACAATGTCATCGGGCAGGTGATCGTTGACCTGGGCGTAGGTCAGCCATTGGCCTTGTTCACGGCCTTTTTCGATCAACTGCTTGAGCTGGGAGGGACGAGGTGCGTTTTCCATATCAACCTGATGGTGTCTGATTGTCAGTGTCGTCGAGGCGCGAATTCAATAGCTCGCGCAGTTCGGCCGCCCTGGATCCATCCAGCCCCCCTTCGTTCATCTGGGCCTGTTGGAGCTCGCGGACACGTGCCTGTACTTGTAAATGACGGATTCTGATCATGGTCTGCGCCAAAGCCTCCGGCATTTGTTCATCTTCCTGACACACTTCACGGCCAGCCAACTGGGCCAGCCACGGGTGTTCGGGGCGATCTCGCCACCGTTCAAGAAGCTTAGCCGTCGAAAGGTTGGGCCTCTCGCGGCAAAATTCAATCATTTCTCGCAGGAAATCAAGCCCCTTGATGGCAACTGCCATTTCCAGCAAATAGACCGCATCTGCGGCGGCCAGTTCAGGGCGCTGCACGATCAAAGCGACCGCATATTGTACCGGGGTTAGCGGTCGATCGTTCAACGGCTGTCTTGGGGCCGGTTTTCGGGCCTGTCCCGGACTCGCGCCGGGCCGACCGGAATGACCGGCCCGGCGCTTGAGCTCGGCGCGCATCAGGTCGGAAAAAGGGCCAGCGGGCAGCTTTTCCAGGTAGGGCTCGGCCAGCGCGACCAGGCGGGCACGCCCATCCAGACTGCTGGTGTCGACTCCATCGGACAGATGGTCGAAAAAAAACGTCGACAGCGGTCGCGCCTGGTCGATCAGCCGCTCCATCGCCTCCGAACCCCCGCTGCGAACCATGGTATCCGGGTCTTCGCCATCGGGCAGAAACAGAAATCGCAGCTCGCGGTTGTCCTTGATTTGCGGCAAGGCAGCCTCCAGACCGCGCCAGGCAGCCTGACGGCCGGCGCGATCCCCATCAAAGCAGAACACGACCAGCGGCGTGGCCCGAAACAGCGCTTCCAGGTGATCCGGTGTCACCGCCGTTCCCAGCGTGGCCACCGCATCAGTAAATCCAAATTGATAAAGCGCGGCGGCATCCATGTAGCCTTCAACCACCAGAATCCGCTTCGGCAATCCGCCGCGCCGAACCTGGAACAGGCGATACAGCTCGCGCCCCTTGTGAAATACCGGGGTTTCCGGCGAATTCATGTACTTGGGCTGACCATCCCCGGTGACTCGTCCACCAAACGCAATCACCCGCCCGCGCTTGTCGTGAATCGGAAACATGATGCGACCGCGAAACTTGTCGGTCGCCCGCCCATTGCGCTGGTTGATCAGGCCGGCGGTCTCGAGCTCGTCAGGCTTGAACCCGGCCTTGGCCAGATGGTCCGACAGGCCCTGCCAGGCATCCGGAGCAAAACCCACGCCGAATTCATCCACCGTGGCCTTGTCGAAACCGCGGTCCTTGAGATACTGGCGAGCCGGCTCGCTGGCCGCCAGTTGACGGCGAAACCAGGTCTGAGCTTCGCTCAGCGCAGAATAAAGACGATCATGCCGCTTGACCGGCGTTGAACCCGCCTCGCGCGGCACTTCCAGGCCGGCGGTATGGGCCAGTTCCTCGATCGCGGCCGGAAACTCCAGCCCGTCGTTTTCCATCACAAAGCCTACCGCCGTGCCGTGTGCACCGCAGCCGAAGCAATGATAGAACTGCTTTTCCGAACTGACCGTAAACGAGGGAGATTTTTCGTCGTGAAACGGGCACAGGGCCTTGAATTCGCCGCGACCGGCCGGTTTCAGATCCACCCGGGCACCGATGATCTCGACAATATCAATGCGTTCCAGCAGTGATTCAATGAAATCTTCGGGGATACGACCGGGCAACGGTCCGCTTCCGGCACGACCGGCGCTTACTGCGCCAGGCGAGCGCGGACCCTGGCAGAGACATCCCGCATCTCGGCGCGTCCCTGGACGCTGGTCTTGACCTCGGCCATCACCGCGCCCATCGCACTCATGTCGCTGGCCCCGGCGTTGGCGATCGCCTGATCAATGAGCTGATCGAGCTCCGCCTCGCTCAGCGGCTCGGGCAGATACGACTGGAGAATGGCGATTTCCGCTTCCTCGGCCTCGGCCAGCTCGGGCCGGTGACCGGCACGATACTGTTCGGCCGACTCGCGCCGCTGCTTGATCATCTTCTCGAGGATCGCCAGCGTCTGCGGGTCGTCGAGCTCGATTCGCTCGTCGACTTCGCGCTGCTTGATCGCCGCCGTCACCATGCGCAGAGTCTTCAGGCGCAGCTTGTCGCCCGCCCGCATGGCCTGCTTGATATCTTCGGAGATGCGTACCTTGAGAGACATAGCGGTAACCGCTACGAGCTTCTAGTACAATCGACGACGGTTGACGCGCTCACGCGAAATCTTGCGCAGGTGGCGTTTGACGGCCGCCGCTTTCTTGCGCTTGCGTTCCTGGGTGGGCTTTTCGAAAAACTCGCGACGGCGGCTTTCAGCGACCACGCCAGCTTTTTCACACGAGCGCTTGAAGCGACGCAGGGCGTATTCAAACGGCTCGTTTTCCTTAACCTTGACACTCGGCATTAATATTCCCGATCCATTTCTAAAGTGGAAAGTCGCCCATTATAGCGTGCAAACTTGAGACGATGCAAAGGATTATCGGCAACATTATTGGCATTGAAACTTCGTGCGACGAAACCGGGGTAGCCATCTACCGGCCCGACGACGGCATTGTGGCCGACCTGGTGTACACCCAGGCCGATCACGCCGCCTATGGCGGGGTCGTGCCCGAGCTGGCCTCGCGCGATCATGTTCGCAAACTGCCAGCGATGATTCGTGAAACTCTGGACCTGGCCGGCCTGCAGCCGACCGACCTGGCCGGGGTCGCATACACCGCCGGTCCGGGCCTTGCCGGAGCACTGCTGGTGGGTGCCTCAACCGCCGTGGCCCTGGCCGCCGGCATCGGCATCCCGGCGATTGCCGTTCATCATATGGAAGGCCATTTGCTCTCACCATTGCTGGAAGATGACCCGCCGGACTTTCCGTTCGTCGCCCTGCTGGTCTCCGGCGGCCACACCATGCTGATCGAGGTCGCCGCGGTCGGTCGCTACCGCCTGCTTGGCGAGACCCTGGATGATGCCGCCGGCGAGGCCTTCGACAAGACCGCCCGGCTGCTTAATCTGGGCTATCCCGGCGGTCCCGAAGTGGCGCGCCTGGCAATGTCCGGCGATCCTGAAAGATTTGATTTCCCGAGACCCATGGTCAACCGACCCGGCCTGGATTTCAGTTTTTCCGGACTGAAAACCCACACCCGCGAGCTGGTCAAGCGCTGCCAGCCCGATGACTATGCCGATATCGCGGCCGGTTTCGAACAGGCCGTCGTCGATACCCTGGTCATCAAGTGCCGTCGCGCGCTAGAACACACCCGCCTGGAACGCCTGGTCATCGCCGGCGGCGTAAGCGCCAACACCAGCCTGCGCCAGGCACTCGACAAGACCTTGCCAGACCAGGTGTACTATCCTCGCCCGTCACTGTGCACCGACAACGGCGCGATGATCGCCCACGCCGGATGGCACCGCCGCAGCGAGGGCGTCACCAATGGCCTGATCGCCGTCAAACCCCGCTGGCCGCTAGAATCACTCCCGGCAATAGAACTAACCAAACCAACCTAACCAAAAAACCAACCCAACCAAAATGGACATCGTCTTCATCTCCGACCTCGATATCGATACCGTGATCGGCATTTACGACTGGGAGCGCGAAATTCGCCAGACCGTGCGTCTGAACCTGGAAATGAATGCCGACGTCAGGCGCGCGGCACTGACCGACAGCATCGAGGATACACTTGACTACAAGGCCGTTTCCAAGCGGCTGATCGGTTTCGTCCAGGCGTCCGAATTCGGACTGGTCGAAACCCTGGCCGAGCGCTGTGCCGAGATCGTGCTGGATGAATTCCCGGTCCAGTGGTTGCGCCTCAAGCTCGACAAGCCTGGTGCCGTGCGCGGATCGCGCTCGGTCGGCATTTTGATAGAACGCGGACAAAAGCCGGCATGACGACAACGGTCTACCTCGGTCTGGGCAGCAACCAGGATGCCGAACGCCATATTGCCGGCGGTATCCTGGCCTTGCGCGAGGCCTTTGGCCAACTCGATCTCTCGCCCCTGTATCGCTCCACCGCGGTCGGCTTCGAAGGCTCGGATTTCATCAATGGTGCCGCCCGGATTCAAACCGACTGGCCGGTCGGCAGATTGAAACAATGGCTGACCGAACTCGAGGACCGGCACGGACGCGACCGCAACCAGCCGAGATTTTCCGACCGCTCACTGGATATCGACATTCTGCTTTACGGCGACCAGGTCGGCGTCGTTGATGACCTGGAACTGCCGCGCGGAGAAATCCTCAAATACGCCCACGTCCTCAAACCCTTGGCCGACCTGGCCCCCGACCTGCCCCACCCGGTCACCGGCCGAAGCTTCGCCGACCACTGGAAAACCTTCAAAGGCGACCGCAGTCTCAAGCAGATCGAATGAGTCCACAGTGGAGATGGGAAATCGGGAAAATCTTTTTGTCGCAAAAGCAGCAAAGCAGCGAAGACGCGAAGAAGTAAAAAGGCTTTAATGTTGTCTTGGCTGCTTCGCTGCTTCGCGACCAGGAGATTTTGATCTTAAGAATCTGAGAGAAGAACTATGAGCAAGATTGAGAAAAGTGAACAGGAATGGCGTGAGGAACTGACTGATGAGCAGTTTCGCGTTACCCGCAAGGCCGGTACCGAGCGGCCGTTTACCGGTGAGTACAACGAGCATTTCGAAGATGGCGTCTACCACTGCGTGTGCTGCGACCATCCGCTGTTCGATTCCGGCTCGAAATTTCACTCCGGCTGCGGCTGGCCCAGCTACCACTCCGAACTCAGCGATGCCGGCATCAAGCAACGCTTCGACGAGTCCCTCGGCATGCGCCGGGTCGAACTGCTCTGCCCCAACTGCGACGCCCACCTCGGCCATATCTTCGACGACGGCCCACCACCGACCGGACAGCGCTATTGCATCAACTCCGCATCTCTGGTGTTCCGACCCCGCTCAGGCTCTTAGGGACTTGATTCCCGCAGCAGCTTGTGCAATGCCCCGAAGCGCTTGCGGTAGGCTCCGGGAGTCAGGCCTACCTGGCGGCGAAACAGGCGGCTGAAAAAGCTCGCATCTTCGTAGCCGACTTCAGTCGCGACAGCCTCGACTGGAAGCTCGGTAGCCTCAAGCATCTGCTTGGCTTCTTCCAGCCGCAGGGTATGAACATATTCCAGCGGACGATAGCCTGTGGCTTCGCTGAATCGGCGCATAAAAGTTCTTTCCGACATTCCGCTGATCTCTTTCATTCCGGCCACGGGTGCCGGCTCATCATAGTGTTCAGCCACCCACTGCTGACATCGGGCAATGATTGGATCATCAACCTGGCGCGAGCGCGCCAGCAAGGCATAAGGCTGCTGACCTCCGCTGTGCCAATCGATCAGGTAGAGCCGGGCCATGCGCATTGCCTCGGCAACCGAGTGGGTTCTTGCAATCAGGTACAAGGCCAGGTCCATAAACGTGGTACCACCGCCGGCCATGACCAACCGATCACCCTCCCCGCTGATAACCAGCGCACGTTCGGGCTGAATACGGATTTCCGGATGACGCTGGGCCATGCTGTCACAGTAGCCCCAATGACAGGTGGCCTCGTGACCCTGGAGCAAACCCGATTCGGCCAGCAACAGGGCACCCGAACAGGCAGTGGCGATCAGCGCGCCTCTGGCATGACAGCGTTGCAGAAACTCCAACTCGACCTGGTATTGGCCGGCCAGATTCTCATCCGGCGCGACCAGTAGCTCCGGCACCCAGACGATATCCGCCGCATCCACCTCATCGAGACTGCAGTCAGGTTCGACCCCGACTCCATTGGCGGCTCGAAATCCCTTGCCTCCGCTTGCCGCAACCCGGACCGAATAGAACCCGGGCCCGGGCCGACCACTGGTCAGCAATTCCCAGTCTCGCCCGACCGAACAGAACAGGTCGTAGGCACCAAACAGAGTCGATGCGGTGGCCTTGGGCATGGCCAGGAGAATGATCGAACATCGCGTACGGGGCGTTGACATGGCAGAAATGACCAGTGTGCGACCAAAACGACTTTAGCAATTCAGGGGCTTGGTGGCTACCTTGGGCCTTATCCACCAATGACCTAACTGGAGCCACCATGTGCAGCAACGCCATTCATCTGAAATCTGCCTCCATGTCCTCGGCCGAAGCTTTTGAGGAACGTATCGTCCATGCGCTCAATGAGGCCGGCCTGGTGATGATGCTGTCACTCGGCCACCGGTCCGGATTGCTTGATGTCATGGCCGATGGTGCCTGCCGCAGCAGCAGCGAACTGGCCGAGCGTGCCGCCCTGAACGAGCGTTACGTGCGCGAATGGCTCGGTGCCATGAGCACCGCCGGCGTGGTTGAGATCAATTCGTCCGATCACTATCGGCTGCCGCCTGAACACGCCAACCTGCTGACTTCCTCAGGTGAAGCAAACCTGGCCGTCTATGCCCAGTTCGTTCCCGGCCTGTCGGTAGTCGAGGATCGCATCCTGGACTGTTTTCGACATGGTGGCGGTGTCGACTACGCACACTATCATCGCTTCCACGAAGTGATGGCCGAAGACAGCGGCCAGACCGTTCTGACCGCCCTGTTCGACCATATTCTGCCGCTGGTGCCGGGACTGACAGAACGATTGCAAGATGGAATTCGGGTACTGGATGCCGGCTGCGGGAGAGGACTGGCCCTGATGGCAATGGCCGACAAGTTTCCTGATAGCCGCTTTTCAGGGTATGACCTGTCCGAGGAGGCCATCGCCTGGGCCAATGATCAGGCCAGACAACGCGGCCTCGACAACCTGACTTTCCATGTTCGTGACCTGAGCGATTTCGATCAATCCGCGACCCCACAGGCTTTTGACTTCATTACCACATTTGATGCCATTCACGATCAGGCCTGGCCGCTGAAAGTACTCACCGGCATACAGATCAGTCTGGCACCCGGCGGTGTCTACCTGGCGCAGGATATCCGTGCTTCCAGCACCCATGCCGGTGATCGTGACCACCCCCTGGGCACATTTCTTTACGCCATCTCGACCCTGCATTGCATGCCCGTATCCCTGGCCCAGGGAGGCGAAGGTCTTGGAACCATGTGGGGACGCCAACGGGCCCTGGATTACATGAAGCAAGCCGGATTTTCCAGCGTGACAGTCCACGAGCTCGAACACGACATCCAGAATGACTACTTCGTCTGTCGCAAATAGGTCCTGTCGGCGGACAGCAAGTGGCTGGCCGCAATCTCGTGATCAAAGGCTCATGGAGTAGTAGGCAATCGGAATATCCTCGCGCGCGGCGATGGTTTCGCGTGCACTCTTGATGCAGACGAACTGCATACCGATCTTTTCCGCGACTCGCTTCGAAGCCTGGTTGGGCGGGTCGATGATGGCTACCAGCCGCGGCAACTCCATGACTTCGCGGGTGTAATCGACAAAAGGCCTGATCGCTTCGGTCGCGTAGCCCTTGCCCCAGTGATCTTTCCAGATCCACCAACCCAGTTCGAACTGGCCATCATCATGGGGCTGCATACCGGCCAGTCCGATGACTTCGGCCGAAGCCTTTTCTTCGACCGCACCGAAACTGACCCCGTGCCGGTCCACATGACGGGCCTGACGCTCGAGAAATTCGTCGATCTTTGCATCATCCCAGGGGCGTCCCTGGGTGACATAGCGCATCATGTCCTTGTCCATGGCCATGCGCGCCAGAGCGCGCCGATCCGACTCGGCCCAGGGACGAACAGTCAGACGAGCAGTTACGAAGCAAAACGACATCGGTACGACACCTGAACAATCTGTACATTCGGAGTATCGCTCCGGCTCCGGCGATGGACAATAGCTACATCAAAAACGACAAATTCTTCCAATTTGCGGAGATTGAGACGTAGGAGCATTGAGCATCGCGTACTGCCGGGCGGTTCGGGCTGGCCGGGACGATCGGCTTTGTTGAGTCGGCCGGTTTTGTGGAGCCAGGTGCCAACGAATAAACTGCGGTGAAGATGGCCCCGTATCAAGGCTTCCTGAATATCACGTGGAGTCTGACAAATGCTGTTGGCTTGGAAGCTGCTTCCGCGCCCCGGCCAGCCCGCCCCTCCCGACAGGCCCCGTCGTGACGGTATTGCGGCTTTCGCGTGAGCGAATGAAGCGATGCCGTCTGGACGGATCAGGCCGTACCCAATGCAGCAGTTTGAGGGTTTGGTAAAGGCAAAACCCAGCCCCTTGCAGTA
>Ga0076930_101479_pt1 | contig 12492 bp, 5 predicted proteins | sample HotLakConsoUCCRE_FD_71149 | JGI IMG/M metagenome (GOLD analysis project Ga0076930, IMG submission 71149) | Hypersaline microbial mat communities from Hot Lake, Washington, USA - Hot Lake Consortium UCC-RE (version 3) (version 3) ...
CCTTCCAGACCCGGATCAATGGCCGGGAGACCGGGGCCGAGCTGGAGTCGGGGCTGGACGTCCTGATCCGCCTCTTCATGGACGCCGAGCCGGTGCCGGTGGAGGTGGTGGAGGAGCTGCTGGGGCCCGGAGCGCTGGAGCTCATGGACGACCTGGGCCTCCTCCGCACCGGGGAGGGGCGGACGGCAGCGGAGGGGAGTGTGATCCTCTATCCCACCGAGGGACCGTGGGTGGTGTCCGACCTCACGGATGAGCGGGGAGCCGATCCGGAGCGGGACGGCTACACGGTGGACATGGTCTACCCCGCCATCACCCGCTCGACGATGGCGTTCCTTGCCACCCTCCCCACCCGACGCTGCGGCACCTTCCTGGAACTCTGTTCGGGAACGGGGATCGCGGCGCTGATCGCCGGGGGGGAGTACGCCGAGGAGGCGGTGGCGGTGGACATCACCCCCCGGGCCACGATCTTTGCCCGCTTCAACATCGCCCTGAACGGGCTGGACAACGTGACGGCTCTCCAGGGGGACCTCTGGGAGCCGGTGGCGGGGAGGACCTTCGACTGCATTGCCGCACACCCCCCGTATGTGGCGGTGCGGAGATCGATGTTCATCTACCGGGACGGGGGGGAGGACGGGGAACAGATCACCCGGCGGATCCTGGAGGGGGCGGCGCGCCATCTGGCCCCAGGGGGCGTCCTCCACTGCACCTGCATGCTCACCGATCGGAAGGGGGTGGACCTTGGGGAGCGGGTCCGGGAGATGCTGGGGCCAGACAACGGAGAGCTGGACCTTCTGTTGCTTGAGAACCACCGGGGGGACCCCTGGTCGGACCTCACCTCCCGCCTCGCGCAGGCCCGGGGAGATCGAGCGGCGGAGATCGTGGAGCAGATCCAGGCCTTCCAGGAGATGGGAGTGGAAGCCATGGTCTTCTCCACCATCGTGGTGCGGCAGAACGGGGGGGTGCATCCACCCCTGACCATGGTGATGAGTCGGGGACCGGGGACCCGTTGGCCCCAGGTGGAGTGGGGGCTGGAGATGGGCGCGCGGCTGGCAGGACCGGACCGGGGGAGCGCCTGGCTGGCTGCCTCATCCCCCCGCCTCTCCCCCCACGCCCGGCTGCACCTTCGCTACCGGGGAGCCCCGGGGACGGAGGATCCATGGGAGGCGGAAGGGGGCTACGTCCAGGTGACCCACCCCTTCGTGCAGGGAGGGGAAACCACCCTGGCCGTGGCCCAGTTCCTGGGACGGTGCGATGGGGAGACCTCCGTCGGGGCCCACCTGGAGCGGATGCGCCGGGAAGGACAGGTGCCCGACGACCTCCCCCCGGATCGCTTCCTGGACATGGTGGCGGAGCTTGTAGGGCTGGGGGTGCTGGAACTGGAGGATCTCCCGGTGCCCTCCACCGCCCCGCCCCACCCCCGCTCGATCAGGCCGAACGGACCCGGTTCGGAGGCGTGACCTCCGCCCCAGCCCCGGCTTCGATGGCTTCCGCCACCCGGGCGGCGGTGGAGGTGGCGCTCTCCAGAAGCGGAATCCCGGGCCCAAGGTACGAGCCGCAGAACCAGAGCCGACGGCCGGCCTGCAGGTGCATCCGCTCCACCTCCCGGGCACCCACCAGGGAGGCGGCATTCACCACCGGTCGCTGGAATCGCGCCTGCGTGCAGAGGGTCTCCGGCCTGGGCTCGATGATGGGATTCCAGGTCTGGAACACCGGCGACAGTCCGCGGAGGGCGGGCTGCACCCGATTCATCCAGATGGTGGCCATGGGTTTGTCATGATCCGGGCTGACCACCAGGTTCACCGGTGCCCAACGGCGACGATCCCGGGGGGCCAGACGAGGGTCGGTGTGGACGGCCACACTGCTCTCCTCGTAGGCGAACAGCTCCAGCGCGTCCCGCTCCAGCCGGAAGGCCGGGTCCAGCATGGACGCGGCCTGATTTGCCTGGGTGGCCATGACCACATGATCGAAGCGCTGGGTGCCCCCCCTCCACATGATCTCCACCCCGTCCGGCACCGGACGGATCCCCCCCACCTCCATGCCGCACCGCACCTCGGCCAGCGGCTCCGTGAGCCGCTTCACCACCTCCCGGGTGCCCATCACCACCCGGCGTACGCCACCGAAGGTGAGCCCACGGGTGAGGTACTCCAGGATGGTCCGGGCAGGATAGGCCCGCACCGCTGCGGACGAACAGGTACACACCGTGGCGAAGGTGGGGATCAGGAATCCCTCCACGAAATCGCGCCCCAGCCCCACCCGCTCCAGCCAGGAGCCCAGCGGTTCCTCGCTGGGGCCCAGGGTGCGGAGGGCGCCAGGCGCCATCTGGAAGAAACGGAGCAGATCCCGATTGATCCGCAGGGCTCGCAGCCCCATGGGGAGGGCCGGCAGGGGGACAGACCGATTCCGGACCATGAGGTTGGAGTAGCGGTAGTACACCTCCCCCCCCAGATCCCCGAAGGAGCCGGCGTAGTTCGTCCGCTCGAGTTCCACGCCGAGTTCCCGGTAGAGCGAAATCAGCGTCGGATAATACCCCTCGTAGATGACCCGTAGGGGGACGTCGATCCGCCAGGTACCCCCATCGTGCTCCAGGTCCAGGGAGTGGGCATCCATCCCCGCCACCGCGTGCTTCTCCAGTAGCGTCACCCGATGGCGCCCACTGAGGCGCCAGGCAGCCGAAAGCCCGGCAATTCCCCCGCCCACCACCGCGATGTCCATTCCGTTCCGCAACCTGGCGACCTCCTTTTGCCCCTGGGTTCCCGGCGAAGATGCTGAAGCCCCTCCCGCTTCGCCAGCCGGCGGGCTTTCTTGCGACCGCCGCAGACCCGGGTTTCCCCGGGCTTCTCAAGGGCCCTCAGCGGGTGTCTCCTCCGGGGCCCGGGGGAGAGCCGCTCGGGGGCCGGCCTCCGCCCGAGAACCCATCCACTTTTCATCGGAACAGTAACGGACTGAACGCGTACCTACTCCCATCCACCGCAGCCAGCCCTGGAAGTCGAGCGAGAGGGTCTCCATCCTTGCGTATTGAACATCACGTTCCCAGCCGGCGTTCGGCTCTGGGACCGCTGCTCTGGGCAGGAGTGTCGCTACTGCTATCCTCCCCGGGTACGCCGGCGTCTGCGCAGTGGATCGGCGCCACCACCCTCGGCAGCACGTCCCGTCCCGCCGTGTTCCTGGACTGTCAATCGGGTCCCAATTGCAATCGACAACAGTTCAGGACCGAGATCACCTTCGTGAACTGGGCACGGGACCGGGCGGACAGCGATGTCCATGTCATCTTCACCAGTCAGCAGATGAGCGGCGGAAGCCGACAGTACACGCTGGATTTCGTCGGCCGGGACCGCTTTCTCGGGATCAACGACCAGCTCGTCTTCATGTCCAGCGGGCAGGATGTGCAGTCCGAGACCATGGACGGTCTCGCTCGGACACTACGGATCGGACTACTCCGCTATGGCGTGGCCGCAGGGCTGGGCCCGCACCTGGATATCCGCTTCAGCGGAGACCCTGCCCGCGTCTCCACCGACGAGGAGCAGGAGGGGGCATTCTACGATCCGTGGAATTCGTGGACGTTCAGGGTGGCAGTATCGGGGGATGTCGATATACGGGAAACACGATCCTCCACCCGCTTGAACCCCCAGTTCAACGCGGACAGGGTGACTGACGAGTGGAAGCTGAATCTCAACAGCCGGATCGATCTTCGTCGGCAGCGCCGGGATCTCGCGGATGGCCGGGAGGTGCGAGATGATCGCGACGACTGGAGCCTCTCAGCCCTCGTCGTCCGCAGCGTGGGCGCCCATATGGGTATCGGGATTGATTCGGACTTCCGGAACTCGGTGCAACGGAATCAGAGCACCCGGGTCCGGGTGAGCCCCGCCATCGAGTACAACTACTACCCCTACTCTGATGCCACCCGGCGCCAGTTCATCGCCCACTACTCGGTGGGGGTGGAGCATTCCAACTACATCCAGACCACCGTCTTCGGAGTCGACCGGGAAACGCTCCCCATGCATCGGGTGGGGGTCCAGTACCGGGCCCGGGAGGAATGGGGGAATGCCGGCCTCGGCATCGACGCCAATCAATACCTCCATAGCGGCGGGGACTTCTACGCGTTCGGGGTCAGCGGTGACCTCAACTACCGGATCCTCCGAGGGTTGGACCTGAACGTCTCCGCCGGGGCGTCCCGGGTGAACGACAACATCCACACTCCTTCCGGGGCCATCTCCGACGAAGACATCCTCCTGGGGCGCCAGAGCCTCCCCTCGGACTACCAGTACGACGCCTCTCTCGGGCTGAGCTACCGGTGGGGTTCATCCTTTGCGAACATCGTGAACAACCGCTTCCCCCGGTCGGTGCGCTGGTAGGGGAACGGACCGGATCCGCCCCCCCTTCAGCTTCCCACGACCTCCGCTTCCCGCTGAAGGCTCTCGTCCCTTCCTCCCCACCGCCCTGCCATCCACCCGGCCACCCCCTCCGCCACCCGCTTCTGATCGGGAAGGCCGGTCACCGTGTGGTTCGCCCCCGGGGCGAAGTCCACATGGAGGGCATCCCCCCAGGGCACGTCATCGAAGGTCTCGGCATACTGGTCGGCATAGTTCACGATCTCGCCCATGTCGCCGGTGATGAAGACCCAGAAGGCCACTCCCCGGGCCCGGAGCGCCTGGAAGCCCCGGGCGAGTTCTTCCCTGGGGGGGAAGATCCGGGTGTACTCCGGGGCCACCCAGACGGAAGAGGCGGGGTCCTCGGCACCCCCCTGACCCCGGAGGCGACAGACCACCTGGTTCGTCCGGGCCCGGATGGAGCGACCCCATGCCGCCGGCGAGAGGAGACGGGGGAGGTAGTGCCGGAGTGTCGCCTTCCGGTTCCGGTAGACGAAGGGGTCGATCTGCACCAGACCCACCACCCGCTCATCCTCCAGCGCCACCCAGTAGGCCATGTCGGCCCCGGAGCAGAGCCCCGCCAGGACGAAGCGGCGGATCCCGTTGCGCTCCTCCAGGAGATCCATGGCGGCCCTGGCCTCCGCCATGGCGCTCTCCAGGAAGGAACGGTCGTCCCGTCGAACGTCCGAGTCTCCGATCCCCGCATGGTCAAAGCGGAACGAGGCCCACCCCTCTGCCGCCAGGCGACGAGCCAGCTTCACGTAGATCCGACTCGCCCCCACCCGGTGGAGGATCCCGGAGTTGAGGAAGATCACCCCGGGGCGGCGCTCATCGTCCCCTCCCCCGGCCAGGTTCCCCTCCCCTCCCGTTCCCACGGATTCCGGCTCGGTGAGGATCCCCACCAGGTGCCGCTCGTCCCCGAAGGTCAACGCTCTCTCGTTCATCGCACCTCTTCTCCCGACCCCACCAGGAGGTCCACGATCCCCTGGATGATCCCCTGGGGGAGGAGGGCGGAGCCGAAGGCGTCCCCCTCGGCCCAGTTCCCCTCGCTGGGAATCAAATGATGTCTCACATCCAGCCCTGAACCGGCGAGCCTCCGCTCCAGCCCGTCGTACATCGGGTCGGCCCTGGACACCACCAGCTCCACCGGGGTGCCCGGGGGGATCCCGGCCCCGTCGGGGAGCAGGGTCCGGAGCTCCTGGAAGAGGGCCAGGGGGAGGGGAAACCCGCTCACCCCCACCACTCCGCTCCCACGAGGGGCCGAAAGCTCCCGGGCCGTGGCCTCCACCCCCGCCGGGAGGACCTCCTCCAGCCAGCGCTCCCCGTCGGCCACCGGGTCCCAGAGGACCAATCGGTCCACGCGGCTCCCCCCCGCACCACCCCGGGCCACCGCTTCAAGGGCGAGAGCCGCCCCCAGCCGCAACCCCACCAGCGTCACCTGGTCCAGACCCGCCGTGTCCTGAAGCTCCTCGATGGCAGTGCTCACATCATCGGTCCACTGCTCCAGGGTCTGGGCCTCCCCCTCCCCTGCCGAATCGCCGGTCCCGCCGTAGTCGAAGCGGAGCACATGATACCCGCCCCTGGTGAGGAGGGTGGTGAGTTGGCGAAAGGCCCGGTGGCTCCGCATGTACTCCACCCCGAAAGGCCCGCAGAGGACGGCCCCCTCCCGCCCGGCGGATCGGGTCCGGGGGGGATGGAGGGTCCCGAAGAGGGCCCGGTCGCGACTCCCGAAGAAGAAGGGGTTCACAGGTCAGCTCCCCCCGGGGATGAAGCGCCGGAGCCCGGACAGGATCCCGCCACGTTCCTGCGCCGGCGCCTGGTCACCAGACTCGCCGACCCCCGGGCCGCTCCCCTCCCCGTCCACCCCTCCCCTGGCGTCGGGGGATCCAGTTGCGGCACCCTCCCCCTCTCCGGAGGACGCTCCCCCTCCTGCCTTCTCGATGTGGGCGGCAATCTGCTCCAGGGTATACATGTTCATCTCCACGGGCCCCAGGCGCACCCCCGTCTCCTTCTCGATCCGCAGGATGGCCCGCATGGCCAGGAGCGAGTGCCCACCGATGTCCAGGAAGTTGTCGTGGATCCCCACCCGATCCGATCCCAGCAGGTCCCCCCAGATCGATGCCACGGCACGCTGGATCGGGGTCTCGGGGGCCACGTAGGCGTCCACGGGGGCGAAGGGATCCACCAGCGCCCCCCGGTCCACCCCACCCCGGCGGGTGCGAGGCAGGGCGTCGAGCTGGACGAAGTTCTGGGGGACCTGCTCCCGGGGGAGCACCGCCCGGAGCCCCCGGCGGAGTTCGCTCACGGTGGCGAACCTGCCGGGATCCAGGACCACGTGGGCCACCAGGCGGATCTCCCCCGGACGATCCTCGTGGGCGGTCACCGCCGCCTCCTTCACCGCCTCCAGCTCCAGCAGCGCCTCCTCCACCGGCGTCACATCCACCGCAGGGGCGCTCCCCCCGGTCTTCCCGGCTCCAGCACCGCCGGAACGAGCCCCCCCGGCGGCTGCGGCCTCACGGAGCCGGGCAATGCGCTCCGCCGGACTCCCCCGGGTGACCAGGAGATGCGGATGCTCGACTCCGTTCTCCCGGGTGGCCAGCGCCAGCGCCTCTTCCAGGACGCGGAGACCCAGCGCCGTGGGGAGTCCCTCGGCCGCCGCGGCGGCGGCCACGGCGGCCCCCCGAGCGGCCTCCACCTCACGGGCGGCCTGGCTGGCCTTCTCCAGCTCGTCGGCGGCCACCCGCACCATGACGAAGTCCCGGGCCTCGGCCAGGAGAACCCCCTCCTCGTCGGTGATGTGGACCTCCAGCGTCACCATCTCCCCCGAAACCTCCACCTGTCGGATCCAGCTCCGGATCCGGGCGGGGAGGGGACGAATCATCCGGAAGGTGCCGTACGAGGCCGGAACGTAGACGGAGCCGGGCTCCCCGAAACCAGGTAGGAGGGGACCCGCCAGCGCCGTGGCGTTGTCCAGGAGCGCCGGGTGCAGCGGGTGTTCCTCCAGGTCGGCCCGGAAGGCCGCATCCAGCTCCAGGGCCAGCTCCACCACCCCCTCGGCGGCCGGGCGCAGTCCCCTGACATTGGCCCACCGGGGGCCGAAGGCCAGGTCCTGCCGCCCCACCTCCGCGCCCCCGGGAGTGGCGAAGTCCAGGGTGGGTTCCGGGGTGGAGGCGGGGGGCGCCGTCGATCCGGAACCCGGGGCCCCAGCCGCCCCCCCGTCGTTCCGCACCAGTCGGGCCCGGAGATGTTCCGTCCAGGGCTCATCCGGGGCGCTACGCCCCACCACCACCACCTCCCCCATTGCCTCCGCGGGAGGGGGAAGCCGGACCTCCAGCTCCCGGGTGGCCCCGTCGGGGACAAAGAAGGGAGCCAGGAAGTAGAGATCCTCGAGGACGAGGGAGGTGACCTTCCCCGACCTCCCGGGGCCCCGGTCATCCCCATCCGAAGCCCCGGCCAGCGCCTCTTCCGCACCCCGGATCAACTCCAGATAGCCCGCCCCGGGGATCAGGGCCAGCCCATCGGCGGTCCGGTGCTCGTCCAGCATCCAGAGGCGCTCCTCCCGGAGTCGGACGCGGGCCTTCCCCTCACCGGGAAGCACCGCGTCGAAAAGGGGAGAGGGGGTGCCGCTCCAGGGGGAGCGGGGGGCCAGCAGAGGGGGCCAGGCCACGAGCCCCCGTGCACCGTCCACCGCCATCCCCGTCTGGGCCCAGGCGCTCCAGCCCACCGAGATCCAGCGGGTGGGGGTGGAGCCCTCGCCGCCGCTCCCCATTCCCCCCGGATTCCGGCTCCGGGCCCAGGCGTCCAGGAAGGCGTTGGCGGCGGTGTAGTCGATCTGACCCGGGAGCCCCGCTTCGGCGCTGACGGAGGAGAAGAGCACCGCCACCCGGGGAGCCGCAGCCCCCTGGAAGACCTGGTCCAGGAGCACCGTGCCACGGACCTTCGGAGCCAGCACCCGGGACGTGGCCTCCACCTCCTTGAAGAGGGCCAGGCCGTCGTCCAGGATGCCCGCCGAGTGGAACAGGGCGTCCACCTTCCCGAATGCCTCCATGGCCCGGTCCCTGGCCGCTGCCAGGGAGTCGGGATCGGTGACGTCGGCCACCAGGGGGAGCACCTCGGCCCCGGCGTCCTCCAGCTCCTGGATCAGGGCCAGGGCACGACGCACCCGGGGGTCCGTGCTCCCGGGCTCCAGGGGCGTGCGCCCCAGGAGAACCAGGCGGGCCTCCCTGGACCGGGCCAGGTGTCGGGCCACCTCCAGCCCCACCCCACCAAAGCCGCCGGTGACCACGCACACGGGGCGGGAGGGGAGGGCCTCCGGGAGGATCCCCTCCAGCCGGAGCGACCCCGGGCCGGAGTCGGCGCCGGAAGCACCCTCCGCCCCATCGCCGGGATCACCACTCCAGTCGGGAGTGAGGAGGGCCTTCCCACGAAGGGCCACCACGCTCGCTCCCTCCGGGGGGATGGGGAGCCCGAGGGCAGCCCGGAGCGCCTCCGGGGACAGGGGGGTGCCCTCCCCCACCGGCAGGTCGATCCAACGGGTCACCAGCCCCGGTGTCTCCGCCGGAAGCACCCGGGCCGGACCGGCCACCACCGCTCCCGCCGGATCCCCCGAACCGTCGGTGGCCCCCCGGGTGAGGATCACCAGCTCCACCGCCGGCCCACCCTCATCGTCCGCCTCCAGGGAGCCGTCCCCCACCGCCCCGGCCAGCCCCTTCCCCACCTCGAAGAGACGGCGGAAGAGCTCCTCCGCGCGATCGGCGCTGTCCTGGCTCCGGTCGCCCTCCCCAGCCTCATGGAAGAGCCCCTCCGTGACCAGGATGCGGGGGAGTTCGTCACCCCCCTCCATTCCCCAGGCACCGGGGCCGACTTCCCCTCCATCGTCTCCCCCGCCGACGGCCCGGAGCTCCACCCCCGCCTCTGCGAGCAGAGTCACCAGGTGGGCGGGAGGCGCAGGGCTTCCCGGTGCCAGGGTGAGGGCAGGGGGAAGCTCGTCCGCTGGGCTCTCGCCCGCGGCATGCGCCCCTGGGATCCATCGGGGGGTGTGGATCCAGCGGCCCACCTCCTCCGCCTCCACCAGGGCGGGGTCCACCCCCGGATCGTCCATGACAGGCGCTCCCGGGGGAGGGGATCCCCCTCCTGGCCCACCGGCTCCAACCCCATGCGGTGCCACCCCGGAAGCCGCCGGGGCCGCATCCACCGCCGCGGCAGAGGTCACACCCGCCCCCACACCCCCGGGCCGGAGGCGGGGATCGGCCTGGGCGTCGAGCCGGAAGCGGGGCTCCACCACGTAGATATCCCGCTCGAAGGGGTAGGTGGGGAGCGGCACCCGACGCCGGCGGGCGCCCCCGTGCACCCCTGCCCAATCCACCGGCACCCCCCGCTGCCAGAGCCGCCCCAGCACCTGCAGCATGAAGCGGTCGTCCTCCACCTCCTCGTCGGGGTGACGGAGCGAGGTGAAGATCTCCTGTCCCGTGTCCCGCCCGGGATGGAGCCGGGCCAGGGTGGCCAGGGTCCGCCCGGGGCCCACCTCCAGGAGCACCTGGGTGGGATCCTCCAGGAGGCGCTCGAGGCCATCGGAGAAGCGCACCGTCTCCCGGAGCTGCCGCACCCAGTAGTCCGGATTGGTGGCCTCCGCCGCCGTGATCCAGGTTCCGGTGAGGTTCGAGGCGAAGGGGAGCCGGGGGGGGTGGAGGGCCGCCTGCCGGAGCCGGGCCCGGAATCGCTCCAGGATGGGCTCCAGCATGGAGGAATGGGCCGCCACATCGATGTGGATCCGCCGGGCCTCCACCTCCTGTGACAGGAGTTCCGCCTCCAGCGCCTCGATGGCCGCCGTGGGGCCCGAGGCCACGGTGAGTTCGGGCCCGTTCACCGCCGCAACCGAGAGGGCCCCCAGCTCCGGCCGCCGGGCATGCAGCTCCGCAAGGAGGGGCCGCAGCGCCTCCTCGGAGAGGGGGACCCCCAGCATCCCCCCCCGCTCCACCTCCTCGAAGAGGCGCCCCCGGAGCACCACCAGCTCCAGCGCCTCCCGGGGCTCCATGACCCCGGCCAGGACGGCGGCGGTGTATTCCCCCATGCTGTGCCCGATCATGGCGGTGGGGGTCACCCCCCACGACATCCAGAGGCGGGCCTGGGCGAGCTGCACCAGGAAGAGCGCCGGAAGGGCCACGGAGGGCCGCTCCGCCTCGCCCTCGGGGAGCGGCGGCGCCCCGGGAAGCCCCAGCAGACCCGCCACCCGGTCGTGGAGGGCCGACTCCCCCAGCCCGTCCCGGAGATGGCGGAGTCCGTCGTCCACCTGGGCGCGGAAGACCGGCTCGTGGAGCTGCAGCCCCCGGGCCATCCCCGGGTACTGGGCTCCCCCCCCTGCGAAGAGGAAGGCCGCGGTCCGGGAGGCGCCGTCCCCCTCGTGATCCTCGATGCGCTCCGCATCTCCGGTGACCAGGGCATCCACGAACTCCTCCCGGGTCCGCCCCACCAGGATCCGGCTGTGCTTCATCGGGGCGCGCCCTGCCTGGAGGGTCCACGCCACATCGGCGAGACGCTGCAGGGAGGGATCCTGCCCAGCCTCCTCCTCGTCGGCGGCCACCCGGAGCTCCAGGTGATCCACCAATCGCCCCGCCGACCGCTCCAGGGCGGCGCGGCTCCGGGCGGAGAGGACCAGCAGGTGGGAGCTCCGGCGGTCCGGGGCCCCTGGCCCCACGGGGGGAGGGGCCTCCAGGATCACATGGACATTCGTTCCTCCCACCCCGAGGGAGCTCACCGCCGCCCTCCGGGGATGGAGGGCTTCGGGCCAGCTCACCGCCTCGGTGGGAACCCGGAAGGGGCTGGACTCCAGGGCGAGCCCCGGGTTCGGGGCCCGGAAGTGTAGGGAGGGGGGGATGATCCCGTCCCGCACCGTACAGACCGCCTTCACCAGGCCGGCCACACCGGCCGCCGTGTCCAGGTGTCCGATGTTGGTCTTCACCGATCCGATCCAGCAGTAGCCGGTGCGATCGGTGTGGGCCCGGTATGCCTGGGTCAGCGCCGCCATCTCGATGGGGTCCCCCACCCGGGTGGCCGTGCCGTGGGCCTCCACGTAGCCGATGCTGTCGGGGCTCACATCCGCCACCACCAGGGCCTCGCTGATGGCCCGGGCCTGCCCGTCCACGCTGGGGGCCAGGTACCCCACCTTGGACGAGCCGTCGTTGTTTACCGCCGAGCCGCGGATCACTGCGTGGATGGGGTCTCCCGCCTCCATGGCGTCCCGGAGTCGGCGAAGCACCACCACCGCCCCGCCATCCCCCAGCACCGTCCCCTCGGAGTCGGCATCGAAGGCGCGGCAGCGACCGTCCGGCGAGAGGATCTCCCCCTCCTCGAACCGGTATCCGGTGAGGTGGGGGAAGTTGATGGTGATCCCCCCGGCCAGGGCCATATCGCACTCGAAGGCCAGGAGGCTCTGCATGGCCAGGTGGACCGCCGTGAGGGAGGTGGAGCAGGCCGTCTGCACCCCGATCCCCGGCCCGGTGAGGTTCAGGTGATACGAGACCCGTGTGGGGAGGAAGTCCTTGTCGTTGCCGATGTGGCGAACCAGGAAGAACCCCATGCTCCGCAGCACCTCAGGATCCCCCAGGAGGTGGAACATCATGTAGGTGTTGGGGCCGCATCCAGCGAAGACCCCCACCGGACCCTGGAAGGTGCCCGGGGCGTAGCCGGCCTTCTCCATGGCCTCCCAGGAGAGTTCCAGGAAGTGCCGGGTCTGGGGATCCATCACCGCCGCCTCCCGGGGGGAGAACCCCCAGAAGCCTGCGTCCCAGGCAAAGGGGCCGTCCAGGGCAGCTCCCCGGAAGACCCAGGCCGGGTCCGCCAGGAGGGCCGGATCGACGCCCCGGGCGGCCAGCTCCTCCCGGGAGAGGTCCCGCACGGACTCCACTCCCGCCTTCAGGTTCTCCCAGAAGGTCTCGGGATCCCGGGCACCCGGGACCCGGGTGGCCATTCCCGTCACCGCCACCGCGGTATCCATGATCGTCTCGATCCCCTCGGGGAGCCCGGTCATGCCCTTCCTCCTCCCTGGGGATTGGTGCCGGGGCGGCCGGCGGCACGCCGGGCCCGGAGCGAGGCCATGGAATCACGGCGGGACTCCACCCGGTCCCGG
>Ga0076930_101486_pt1 | contig 12411 bp, 13 predicted proteins | sample HotLakConsoUCCRE_FD_71149 | JGI IMG/M metagenome (GOLD analysis project Ga0076930, IMG submission 71149) | Hypersaline microbial mat communities from Hot Lake, Washington, USA - Hot Lake Consortium UCC-RE (version 3) (version 3) ...
ATGCGCTGTCGCATCACGTCTGTTGATGGATATGGGCGACCGTGCTACTTTCGTAAAACGAATGTTTTTGACGTGACACATCAAGGAACGTGATATGCCTCGCAACCTCGACATGACCGCGCTGCGCTCCTTCGTCACCGTGGCCGACACCGGCGGCGTCACCCGCGCGGCGGGCGTGCTGAACCTCACGCAATCGGCCGTGTCGATGCAGCTGAAACGGCTCGAGGAAAGTCTCGCCGTGGGGCTCATCGACCGCTCGGCGCGGCAGGTGGCGCTGACCGGCGCGGGCGAGCAGCTTCTGGGCTATGCCCGGCGGATGGTCGAACTGAACGACGAGGTAATCGCGCGGTTCACCGCCCGCGCGTTCGAGGGCGAGATCGTGCTCGGGGTGCCCCATGACATCATCTATCCCGCCGTGCCCCATGTGCTGAAGCGTTTCGCGGCGGAGTATCCGCGGGTGCGGGTGCAGCTTCTGTCGTCCTACACCCGGAGGCTCAAGACGCTCTACGAGGAGGGCAAGTGCGATCTCATCATGACCACCGAGGACCACGTCGGCCCGGGCGGCGAGACATTGATCGAGCAGCCCATGGTCTGGATCGGCGCGCGCGGCGGGACCGCCTGGCGTGACCGGCCGCTCAAGCTCGCCTTCGAGAACCAGTGCATCTTCCGGCGCACGACGCAGGAGGCGCTCGACACCGCCGGCATCGCCTGGGAGATGTCGGTCGAGGCGGGGTCGGCGCGGACCATCGAGGCCTCGGTGGCGGCGGACCTCGCGGTGACAGCCCAGCTTCTCGGAACCGAGGTGCCGCAGCTGACGCCGGTGCCCCATGGCGGGGCGTTGCCGGACCTCGGGTCGACCCGGATCAACATCTACCTTCGCGACGCGCGCGGCAACGCGGTGGCCGCCGACATGGCCGAGATGGTGCGCTCGGCCTATCGCAGCGGCGGCGCGACCACATGGACGCCGGCGCATCGCGCGGGACGAATGGACTATGATTCTGCCCCGGCACAGGCTAAGGTAGAACACGTTTAAGGCGACCGACCCGGTTCGTGAGCCACGTATTTTCAGCGTATGGTGCCGGGGCGGAATTAACTCAAGTTTCAGATTTCAAAGCGTGAATACGGTCAGACGGATTTGTGTTGTCCAAATGGACAGGTTGTATGCGACCTCCGGAGTTGGGAGAAGGCCATTCAGTCTACACCCGCGGCCATTCATGCCGATACAAGCAAACCAGAAGGAGCAACGGCCATGACGCATCCGGTTGACGTTCACGTTGGGAAGCGGGTCCGGCACCGCCGCTGGATGGTTGGAATGACCCAGCAGCAGCTCGCCGAGAAGGTCGGCATCAAGTTCCAGCAAATCCAGAAGTACGAGACCGGAATGAACCGGATCAGCGCGTCCCGTCTCTGGGACATCGCTGAAACGCTCGACGTGCCGGTGGGCTTCTTCTTCGAGGGACTTGCACATGGCGCGGAGACGGCGCGGCCCGACAATGCGCCGGCGGACATTCTCGCCGACAAGGAAGCGCTGGAACTGGTGCGGTCCTACTACGCGATCCCGGAGAACCAGAGAAAACGGCTGTTCGACCTCGCCCGCGTCCTGAGCGACGCGGCGGCCTGAAAGCAGCCCGACCCGTGACCGGAGAAGCGCCCCGGCCGACGGCGATACCCGGCGACCGGCCCGACGCGGAAAGCCTCTGGGCCGTGGCCGAAGCGCTGGCGGACGCGGCTGCCGAGGTCACGCTCGCATTCTTCCGGACCTCCGCGCTCGGGACCGAGAGCAAGGCGCTGCTGTTCGATCCGGTCACGGTCGCCGACCGCGGCGCGGAAGCCGCGATCGTCGAGACACTGCGCACCCTGCGTCCCGGCGACGCGGTTCTCGGAGAGGAGCACGGGGCTCGGGCGGGAACTTCCGGGCTGACCTGGGTCATCGACCCGATCGACGGCACTCGTGGCTTCATCTCGGGCACGCCGACATGGGGCACGCTCGTCGCGCTGACCGACGAGACCGGCCCCATCCTCGGCCTCATCGACCAGCCCTATATCGGCGAGCGGTTCATGGGCGGGCTCGGCCGGGCGGACTGGCGGACGATGGCCATGCCGCGCGCCGCCGCTGCCTCGAAGACCGCGTCGACGCTGGCGGTGTGGATCGTGCAGAAGCTCGCGACGGTGGTGGTGCCATGGGCGAGAACGAGGTCGAGGTAGCGCTCCGCGATTTCCGACGCGATGCGGGGGTCGGAAAACCGCATTTCCTCGGGGAAGGTGTAGGTGTTCAGCCAGTCGATGAGCCGCTTGCCCCAGCTCGCGATGATGCCGGTCTGGGGGTAATGGACATGGGCGTCGACGAAACCGGGCAGGATCAGGCCCGCGCCGTGATCGGTCACCTCCGCACCGAGGTTCGCTTCGCGGAGGGCGGCGCCATCGCCCACTTCGGCGATCCGGCCGTCGCGGACGAGAACCCCGCCGCGGGCGCTGTGCACCATGGCCCCCGGCCCCTCGAGGAACGGGTTGCCGCGGGCTTCGAGGGTCTGGCCGAGGATCAGGCGGTCGGGCATGGGCGGGCTCCTTCCGGGCGATCTTAGGCGTCGGGAATGCCGGGGTAAATCGCCCGGGCCGCCCTTCTGTCGCCGGGGGAGTTGCCCTATGCTCGGGGCAACGAAGGAGGCAGGCATGGCGGCGGAGAACGATCTCGACACCGAAGCGCGCGGCGACGGCGACTACGGGCTCGACGCCGAACTCATCTCGTCGATCCGTCTCGCGATCGCCAGCGGCGACGTGCAGCGGATCGAGGAGCTTTTCGAGCCGCTTCATCCCGCCGATATCGCCGACCTTCTCGAACAGCTCGAATCCGGACAGCGCCGGGAGCTTCTGCTGATCGCCGGCCGCCTCATCGGCGGCGAGACGCTGTCGGAACTGGAGGAGGGGGTCAGGGAAGAGGTCATCGCCTTCCTGCCGCGCGAGGTGCTCGCCGAGGCGGTGCGCGATCTCGAATCCGACGATGTCGTCGACCTTCTCGAAGACCTCGACACGCCCCAGCAGGAAGCCATTCTGGGCGCGCTCGAACTCGCCGACCGCGTGGCCGTCGAGGCGTCGCTGTCGTTTCCGGAATATTCCGCCGGCCGGCTCATGCAGACCGAGGTGGTCGCGGCCCCCCGGCACTGGAACGTGGGACAGGTGATCGATTTCCTGCGCGGGCGCGACGATCTGCCCGAACAATTCTACCACGTCATTCTCGTCGACCCCCGTCACCGGCCCACGGGCTATGTCACGCTCGGCAAGATCATGGCGTCGCCCCGGGCGGCGAAGCTCGCCGATCTCACCGAACCGTCGTTCCGCACGATCCCGGCCACCCGGGAAGAGGGCGAGGTGGCCTATGCATTCAACCAGTATCACCTGATCTCGGCGCCCGTGGTCGACGAGGACGGCCGGCTGATCGGGGTCATCACCATCGACGACGCGATGGTCGTGCTCGACGAGGAGCACGAGGAGGACATCCTGCGCCTTGCCGGCGTCGGCGACGAAAGCCTGTCGGACCGGACGCTCGAAATCGCCCGCCGGCGGTTTCCCTGGCTCTTCGTCAACCTCATCACCGCGATTCTCGCGAGCCTCGTCATCGCCCAGTTCGAAGACACCATCACCGCCATCGTCGCGCTCGCCGTGCTCATGCCCATCGTCGCCTCGATGGGCGGGAACGCCGGCACTCAGACGCTGACCGTCGCGGTGCGCGCGCTGGCCACGAAGGACCTCACGACCTCGAACGCGCTCCGGGTCATTCGCCGCGAGGTGGGCGCGGGGCTCGTCAACGGGCTGGTCTTCGCGGTGCTCATGGGGGGTGTCGGAGTGGTCTGGTTCGGCACGCCGATGCTCGGCGTCGTCATCGGCGTCGCGATGGTCATCAACCTTCTCGTGGCGGGGCTCGCCGGCATTCTGGTGCCGCTGACGCTCGACCGGGTCGGGGTCGACCCCGCGCTGGCCTCGGGGGCCTTTGTGACGACGGTGACCGATGTCGTGGGCTTCTTCGCCTTCCTCGGTCTCGCGGCGGTGATGCTCCTGTGACCGGCAAGGCGGTCTTGCGGAAAGAGGCCCGTGCGCGGCGGAAGGCCGTGTTCGGCACGGTCGACATCGCGCCGGCCACCGCCCGGCTCGACGCGCATCTCGTCGGCTTGCCGGGGCCCGTCGCCTTCTACTGGCCGATGCGCAGCGAGATCGATCCCCGCGCGGCCATGGGGCTGGCCGAGGCACGCGGGCCGGTGTGCCTGCCGGTGACCCGGGGCCAAGGCCCGCTGATGTTCCGCGCATGGAGCCCGGGCCTCGCCCTCGAGAGGGACAGCTTCGGCACCGAATTTCCCGGCGCGGGGCCGGATGTGCGGCCCTTGACGCTCGTCGTGCCGATGCTCGCCTTCGACCGGCGCGGCCACCGGCTCGGCTACGGGGCGGGGCATTACGACCGCACCCTCGCCGCACTTCGCGAGGTCGGGCCGGTCACCGCGATCGGGTTCGCCTATGCCGCGCAGGAAGTGGCGCGACTGCCCGATGAGCCGTGGGACATTTCCCTCGACATGATCGTGACGGAGGCCGAGACGATCTACCCCGTCTGAACCGGCGGAAGGCAGCGGCACCCGTCGCCGCGGTTCCGGCACAAGCACCCAACGGGTGTCTTTCCTCGTGGAAAACCGGGCTTTCGAACAGGAGGTTGCCGCTCGGCGGCGCAGGACTGCCCGAGCGAAACCGCTTGCCCGGCCCGGTTTGCGGCACTAGCCATGTGCCCCATGCGAATTCTCTATCTGGGCGATGTGGTTGGCCGGTCGGGGCGGGATGCGGTGGCAGCGGGCCTGCGTGTCCTGCGTACCGATCTGAAGCTCGATTTCGTCGTGGTGAACGGAGAGAACGCCACCAGCGGCGCGGGGCTGTCGCCCGAGCACGCGCAGGGGCTGCTCGACGCGGGGGCGGATGTGATCACCCTCGGCGATCACGCCTTCGACCAGAAGGAGATGCTGTCCTTCATCACCAGCGAGCCGCGCGTGATCCGGCCGATCAACTTCGCCAAGGCCGCCCCGGGCCTCGGCGCGCGGGTGTTCGACGCGCCGGGAGGCCGCAAGGTGCTCGTTGCCCAGGTGCTGGGCCAGGTCTTCATGAAGCGGCCCTTCGACGACCCGTTCTCGGCGATCGACGAGGTGCTGAAGGCGCATCCGCGCGGCGGACGGGTGGCCGCCAGCGTCGTCGACATGCATTGTGAGGCGACCTCGGAGAAGATGGCGATGGGGCATTGGTGCGCGGGCCGGGCGAGCCTCGTCGTGGGCAGCCATACCCATGTGCCGACGGCGGACGCGATGATTCTCGACGGCGGCACCGGCTACCAGACCGACGCGGGCATGTGCGGCGACTACGTCTCGATCATCGGGATGGACCGCGAAGAGCCGATGCGCCGGTTTCTCACCGGCATGGGCAAGGGCCGCTTCGTGCCGGCGCGCGGCGAGGCGACCCTCTCGGGGGTCTTCGTGGAAACCGACGACCGGACCGGGGCGGCGACCGCGATCCATCCCGTCAGGCGCGGCGGGGTGCTGGCGCCGGCGCCCGCGGCGGTTTCCTGAACGGGCGGCGCAGCCTCCGCATGGCGAGCGCCGTTTCCCGCGTTTCAGAGCCCGCGCGGGACGCAGGGCGCGCGCTGCCGGGTCCGAGCCGCCCCTGCGGTTTCCAGCGGATCCGGGAAGGAATGCCGAAGCCACTTGTCTCCCTGCGCCCGTGGCGGAACAATGGTCGCCGGAACCCCGGGGCGCGCCGATGATCCTGCCAGAGATTTCGCCGACCTCGGAGGCGCTTCTGACCATCGGCGTCGTCCTCGGCATGTTCGCCCTGTTCGTGCGCGAGACCTATCCGACCGAGGTCGTCGCGATCGGCGGGGTCGCGCTTCTCATGCTCCTCGGGCTTCTGCCCTACGAGAACGCCCTCGCGGTGCTGTCGAACCCCGCACCCTGGACCATCGCGGCGATGTTCATCGTCACCGGCGCGCTGGTGCGGACGGGTTCGCTCGACCGGCTGACGAAATTCGCCGAGGCAAATGCGAAGCGGCGCCCGGCCGTCGCCATCGGCGCGCTCCTCGGCTTCGTCGCGCTGGCCTCGGCGTTCATGAACAACACACCCGTCGTCGTCGTCATGATCCCGGTCTTCGTGCAGGTGGCGGGGCAGCTCGGCACCGCGCCCTCGAAGCTCCTCATTCCGCTTTCCTACGTCGCGATCATGGGCGGGACGCTGACCCTCATCGGCACGTCGACGAACCTTCTCGTCGACGGCGTGGCCCGGGAGAGAGGTCTCGAGCCCTTCACGATCTTCGAGATCACGCCCATCGGGCTCGTGGTCGTCGCCTGGGGGTTCTTCTACCTTCTCGTGTTCGGGCGCCGCCTCCTGCCCGAACGCACCTCGATGGCGGCCCTTCTCGGCGGCACGCGGGGCAAGTCGAAGTTCTTCACCGAGTTCGCCGTGCCCGAAGGCTCGTCGCTTCTGGGGCAAAGCGCGACCGAGGTCGATCTCTTCCGCCGCGAGGGGGTGCGGCTCGTCGACGTGCTGCGCGGCGACGCCTCGCTGCGACGCGACCTCGGCGGCGTCGTCCTCGAGAGCGGTGACCGCGTGGTGCTCAGGACCGACATGGCCGAGGTGCTCGGCCTCCAGCAGTCGCGGGAGTTGCGCACGGTCGACCGGCTGAGCCAGGTCAAGACGGCCACGGTGGAGGTTCTCATCACGCCGGGATGCCGGATGGTCGGCCGCTCGCTCGGCAACCTCCGGCTCCGGCGCCGCTACGGGGTCTATCCGCTGGCAGTGCACCGGCGGAACCAGAACATCGGCCAGAAGCTCGACGACCTCGTCGTCGCGGTGGGCGACACGCTGCTTCTCGAGGGCGCCCCGGCGGATATCGAGCGCCTTGCCGTCGACATGGACCTCGTCGACGTCTCCCACCCCTCCGAACGGGCCTACCGGCGTGGCAAGGCGCCCCTCGCCATAGGAGCGATGGTCGGGATCGTCGCGCTCGCCGCCCTCGACATCGCCCCGATCCTCGTTCTGGCGCTCATCGCCGTCGCCGTGGTGCTTCTCACCCGCTGCATCGACGCCGAGGAGGCGTTCCAGTTCGTCGAGGGACGTCTTCTGGCGCTGATCCTCGCCATGCTGGCCGTGGGGGCCGCGCTCGACCATACCGGGGCGGTCGCGCTCATCGTGGGTTCCTTGTCGCCCTGGCTCGCGGACATGCCGCCGGTGATGCTCGTCTGGGCCGTCTACTTCCTGACGACGACGCTCACCGAGTTCGTCTCGAACAACGCCATCGCGGTGATCATGGCGCCCATCGCCATCGCGCTTGCAGGGGCCACCGGGGTCGACCCCCGGCCCCTCGTCGTCGCGGTGATGATTGCGGCCTCGGCCTGTTTCGCCACCCCCATCGGCTACCAGACGAACATGCTCGTCTACGGGCCGGGCGGGTATGCCTTCACCGATTTCATCAAGGTCGGACTGCCGCTAAATCTCTCGCTCGGGGTGGTGGTGTGCCTTACAATTCCGTTCCTCTGGCCGCTCTGATGCGAAGGCTTCTCCCGCTTCTTCTCGCCGCCGCCTGCGCCGCGCCGACCGCGGAGATGGCGAGAGTGGAGCGCGTGATCCTCTATTCCGAGACGGTGACGGTGCTCATGTCGGACGGCACGCTCTGCGTCTCCGACCGGCCGGGGCGGGCGACCGCGTGGTCGGGCCGGCTCGAGGGCTGCCCGCATGCCCTTGCCGTGGAGGTGCGTGCCCTGCCGGATGCGCCCCGCGAGGACCTCGCGCGGGGCGGCATGCGGGTCATCGTCGCGGGAGAGGGCTGGGGCTAGGGATAATCACGCCCGAAAGCGCGGCCCTCCCCGAGCGGGCCTAGAGCGGCCAGAACACCAGGATCGCCGGGACAGAGACCGCGATGACGAGCACCTGGAGCGGCAGGCCCATCCGCCAGTAGTCGCCGAAGCGGTAGCCCCCGGGTCCGAGAATGAGCGTGTTGTTCTGGTGTCCGATCGGGGTGAGGAAGGCGCAGGAGGCGGCGACCGCCACCGCCATCAGGAACGGGTCGGGGTCGAGCCCGAAGGCCTCGGCCATGCCGATCGCGACCGGCGCGGCGATGATCGTGGTCGCGGCGTTGTTGAGCAGATTCGACAGGGTCATCGTGACCGCCATCAGAAGCGTCAGCACCCCCCAGGCCGGCAGGCCCACGGTGGCCGAAAGCAGCGCTTCGGCGATCAGCGCCGTCCCGCCGGAGGCTTCGAGGGCGGAGCCGAGGGGGATCATCGAGCCGAGAAGCACGACCACGGGCCATTCGATCCGGTTGTAGATTTCCCCGGGCGAGAGCACGCCCGTCAGGACGTAGCCCACGGCCACGACGCCGAGCGCCACCGGCAGGTAGACGAGCCCGAGCGCGGCAAGGCCGACCGCGCCGGCGAAAAGGGCGATGGCGAGCCACGCCTTGCCCTCCTCCGTCACCGCGAGCCCCCGATCCGCGAGGGCCAGCACCCCGAGCCATTCGATCACATCGCTTTCCTGGTTCTTCGGGATCAGCAGGAGCAGGATATCGCCGGGCTCGATCTTCGTGCGGGCGACCTCGGACGTGATCCGCCGACCCCGCCTCGAGATGCCGAGCACCACCGTGCGGCGCCGCCAGGCGAGCCCGATGGACTGCGCCGACTTGCCCGCGATCCGCGCCCCGTGGGGCACGACCGCCTCGATGAGGACCACGCCCTCGCCTTCGGCGCGGAGCCGCTTCTCGTTCTCGGTGTCGGCGACGGCGAGCTTCGTGGCGGAGCGGAAGTCGTCCAGCGCCTCGGGGGTGGCCTCGACGCGGATGACGTCGCCCGCGCGCAGCAGCGAGGTGCGCCCGGTGCCGTAGACCCGCTTGCCGTCGCGCACGAGGCCGATGAGGGCGACGTCGGCGCCTTCGGCCTCCTGCTGCAGATCGCCGAGGAGACTGCCCTCGAGGTCGGAGCCCTCGGGCACGACGAGTTCGGCGATGTACCCCGCGACGTCCGAGAGCGGGTCGTTCGCCGCCTCGTCCTGCGGTTGGGGAATGAGCCGCCAGCCGAAGAGGGCGACGAAGGCGAGGCCCGCGAGTGCTGCGACACCGCCCACGGGGGCGAAGTCGAACATCCGGAAGGGCTCGCCGAGCGCTTCTTCGCGGATGCCGGCGATGATGATGTTGGGCGGGGTGCCGATGAGCGTCACGAGGCCGCCCAGAATGGTCGCGAAGGACAGGGGCATCAGCGAGAGCCCCGGCGCCCGGCCGGCTTTGCGGGCGGTCTGCAGGTCGATCGGCATGAGAAGGGCGAGGGCGGCGACGTTGTTCATGAAGGCCGAAAGCACCGCGCCGGTGCCGCCGAGGATCGCGATGTGACTGCCGAGGCTGCGGCCGCTGTCGACGAGGCTTCGGGTGATCGCCGTCACCGCGCCCGACCGCATGAGCCCCGCCGAGACCACGAGCACGAGGGCGACGATGATCGTCGCGGGGTGGCCGAAGCCCTCGAAGGCGGCCGAGGTCGGCACGAGGCCGAGGAGCACGGCGACCATGAGCGCGGCGAAGGCGACGAGATCGTACCGGAACCGGCCCCAGATCAAGAGACCGAAGACGGCGGCGAAAAGGGCGAAGAGCAGGATCTGGTCGGTCGTCATCGCGGCAGACCCTAACGGTCATGGCCCGACCGTCCAGCTTCTTCGTTCCCGAAATACTCCCGTCGGAGACGGCCGGGCCGACCCTCAGAAGAGGACGGGGAGGGTCGAGAGCATGAGGAGGACGGCCATCGTCCGGTTGAAGATCCGAAGCCGGCGGCCGGTGCCGAGCCAGCGGCGGAGGCCGGTGCCGAGACCGGCCCAGAGCGACACAGACGGCACGCTCACGGTGAGAAAGACGAGGGCGGTGACGAGCACGGCCGCAATTCCTTCGCCGGGTGCGTAAGCCGTCACCGCGGTCAGCGCCACGGCCCAGGCCTTCGGGTTGACCCACTGGAACCCGGCCGCCTGGACGAAGGTCAGCGGCCGGCCGGCACCCTCTGCGCCATCGGGCGGTGCGGCGTTCGCGATGCGCCAGGCGAGCCACAGAAGGTAAGCGAGGCAGGCGATCTCGAGGGCAGTGAAGACCGACGGGAAGGCGTCGAGCAGGCGCGTCAGCCCGAGGCCGAGGATGACCACCATGCCCGCGTGTCCGATGGTGATGCCCGCCATGTGCGGCAGGGTGCGGCGCACGCCGAAGTTCGCGCCAGATGCCAGCAGCATCATGTTGTTCGGCCCCGGCGTGAAGATCGCCACGAGAACGAAGAGGTAGAGTGCTAGGATGACTTCGGTGTTCATGCGCAAGGTTTAGGCGGTAACGCGCGCCATCGGATTGCGAAGGGCGCGGCGGGAGTGCAAAATTCGCAACAAATGACGAAGCATGACGACATAAGTGCACGGATATTGCGGGTTCTGGCCCGCGAGGGCCGGATCGCCAACACCGAACTCGCCGAGCGGGTGGGGCTGTCGCCCTCGGCCTGCCTGCGCCGGGTGCAGGACCTCGAGCGTTCCGGCGCGATCCGGGGGTACCGCGCCGTCATCGACCCGGCCGCCCGGGGCGGGGGGGTCCTGGCCTATGTCACCGTCGGCCTCAACGAACATACCAAGGGCGCACAGCAGGCATTCGAAAAGGCCATGGCGCTATGTCCCGAGGTCCGCGAATGTCACAACATCACCGGTAACGTCGAGTATCTCCTGCGGGTCGAGTGCGCCGATCTGGCCGCCTACAAGGAGTTTCACACCGAAAGGCTCGGGGTGCAGCCGCAGGTGCGTCAGATCACCAGCCATATCGTGATGGGGAGCCCGAAGGACGAGCGCGCCTGAGCTTGCCCCCGGGGCGCGAGGTTCGATATAGAGCGCCGACGACCTCGGACACGTGACGGAGACGGGCATGGCAGGCCATTCGAAATGGGCGAACATCCAGCACCGCAAGGGGCGGCAGGATGCGGCGCGCTCGAAGCTCTTCTCGAAGCTCTCGAAGGAAATCACGGTCGCCGCCAAGATGGGCGACCCGGACCCCGAGAAGAACCCGCGCCTGCGCCTTGCCATTAAGGAGGCGAAGGCGGTCTCGGTGCCGAAGGACGTCATCGAGCGGGCGATCTCGAAATCGCAGGCCGGCGAGGGCGACGATTACGAGGAGATCCGCTACGAGGGCTACGGCCCCGGCGGGGTCGCGGTGATCGTCGAGGCGATGACCGACAACCGCAACCGGACCGCCTCGAACGTGCGGTCGACCTTCGGAAAACACGGCGGAAACCTCGGTGAGACGGGCTCGGTGAGCTTCATGTTCGAGCGGAAGGGCGAGATCGTCTATCCCGCCTCCGCAGGCGACGAGGACACCGTGATGATGGCCGCGATCGAGGCGGGCGCGGAGGATGTCGAAAGCTCCGAAGAGGGCCATGTGATCTACACCGCAGACACGGACCTAAACGAGGTGGCGACAGCCCTCGAGGGGTCGCTCGGAGAGGCGGCCACCACGCGGCTGATCTGGAAACCCGCGACCACGACCGAGCTCGATTTCGAGGGCGCCGAAAAGCTCATGCGGCTCATCGAGGTCCTCGAGGACGACGACGACGTGCAGCGGGTGACGGCGAATTTCGAGGTTTCCGACGAGGTGATGGAGAAGCTCTCGGCGTGACGCCGGCACCCCGTCGGCAAGGATGCATTGCGAACAAGGAGTCCGTCCGCCGCTGCCGGAAGGTCATGGGGGCCGGACCGAAGGATCTGGGAGACCCGTCTCGATGAGATAGCCACGATCGGTTTCGGCCCTGGACGAGCTGGGGCGTGTCCGCCTCTCGCCCTCGTTCTTCCTGCGGGAATCTCTCTACAGCGACGTGGCGAACTTCCACGGCATCCCGAACATACCCGACGACCCCGATCTCGCGATCCATGTCGGCCGGCGCCTTTGCGGGGAGCTTCTCGAACCGCTCCAGGAATGCTTCGGAAAGATCGTCGTGCGCTCGGCCTACAGGTCCTGCGCCGTCAATGCCTTCTGCAACGACCGGCAGCGCGCCGGGAAGTCGGGCTATACCTGCGCGTCGAACGAGGCGAATTACGCGGGCCATATCTGGGACAGGCGGGACGCGGAGGGCCATGCGGGCGCGACCGCCTGCATCGTCATCCCGCGGTTCGCCGACGCCTTTGAGGCCGGGACGGACTGGCGGGCGCTGGCCTGGTGGGTCCACGACCATCTGCCCTATTCGGAACTCCACTTCTTTCCCCGCCTCGCGGCCTTCAACATCTCCTGGCACGAGCGGCCGAAGCGGCGGATCGACAGTCATGTGGCGCCGCGCGGATGTCTCACGAAGCCCGGCATGGCCAATCACGGGGGACCGCACGCCGAATGGCACGAAGGCTTGCCGCCGC
>Ga0076930_101487_pt1 | contig 12386 bp, 13 predicted proteins | sample HotLakConsoUCCRE_FD_71149 | JGI IMG/M metagenome (GOLD analysis project Ga0076930, IMG submission 71149) | Hypersaline microbial mat communities from Hot Lake, Washington, USA - Hot Lake Consortium UCC-RE (version 3) (version 3) ...
GTGAACTGCGACGGCTCGAAGCGCACCGGCAGCCCGTATTCGCCCTCGATCCGGCTGGCGAGCACCTCGAACTGCAACTGGCCGACGACACCGACGATGAACCCGGACCCGAACGTGGGCTTGAACACCTTCGCGGCCCCTTCCTCGGCGAACTGCATCAGCGCCTTGTCGAGATGCTTGGCCTTCATCGGGTCGCCCGCGCGGCAGGTTTGCAGAAGCTCCGGCGCGAACGATGGAATGCCCGTCACCCGGATCGCCTCGCCCTCGGTCAGCGTGTCGCCGATGCGAAGCTGGCCGTGGTTCGGGATGCCGATGATGTCGCCCGCCCAGGCCTCTTCGGCAAGCTCGCGGTCGGCGGCGAGAAACAGGACCGGGTTCGAGATCGACATCGGCTTCTTCGTCCGCACATGGGTGAGCTTCATGCCGCGCTCGAAATGCCCCGAGGCAAGGCGCACGAAGGCCACCCGGTCGCGGTGCTTGGGGTCCATGTTCGCCTGCACCTTGAAGACGAAGCCCGCCACCTTCGTCTCCTCGGGAGAAAGCTGGCGGGGCGTGGCCGGGGTGGGTTGGGGTTCGGGGCCGAAGGCGCCGATCCCGTCCATGAGGTCCTTCACGCCGAAGGAGTTGATCGCCGAGCCGAACCAGATCGGGGTGAGCGTCCCGTCGAGGAATGCCTGCCGGTCGAAGGTGGGCAGAAGCTCACGCGCCATCTCGACCTCCTCGCGGAGCTTGTCGAGCTGGGCCGCCGGCACGTGGTCGGCGAGCTTCGGGTCGCCCAGCCCCTCGAGCCGGATGCTCTCGGCGCGGCGGTTGCGGTCGGCCCGCTCCATGAGGTCGAGCCGGTCGTTCAGCATGTCGTAGGAGCCGAGGAAGTCGCGCCCCATCCCGATGGGCCAGGAGGCCGGGGTGACGTCGATCGCGAGGTTTTCCTGGATCTCGTCGATGATGTCGAAGGTATCGCGGCTTTCGCGGTCCATCTTGTTGCAGAAGGTCAGGATGGGCAGGTCGCGCAGCCGGCAGACCTCGAAGAGCTTCCGGGTCTGGCTCTCCACCCCCTTCGCCCCGTCGATCACCATGATCGCGGCATCGACGGCGGTCAGCGTCCGGTAGGTGTCTTCCGAAAAATCCGAGTGGCCCGGCGTGTCGACGAGGTTGAAGCGGTAGGTGCCGAAGTCGAAGCTCATCGCACTCGCCGACACCGAGATGCCCCGGTCCTTCTCCATCGCCATGAAGTCCGACCGTGTGCGCCGCGCCTCTCCCTTGGCGCGCACCTGTCCGGCCATCTGGATCGCGCCACCGTAGAGCAGGAATTTCTCGGTCAGCGTCGTCTTCCCCGCATCGGGGTGCGAGATGATCGCGAAGGTGCGCCGCCGGGCGATCTCCGGGGGAAGGGCGGGGGCGTTGTCGGAGCGGTCGAGCATGGGGGGCGATATATGGGTCGGCGGTGCCGGGGGAAAGGGGCAAACAGGTGCGGGCCGTCATCCTCCCGATACCTCGTTGACCGATGATGGGTCCTGTGCGACGATGAGAACATAAGAAGAACATCTGAGATTCGGGCACTATTTGAAACTCGAAACGGGAGGCCCCGAAATGACACTTCAGGATATTGCGAACGAACTGGTGGCAGGCTGCCGCGAAGGCCGCGAGGCCGAGAATTTGGAGAAGCTCTACGCGCCCGACGCGGTCTCGGTCGAGGCCGCCGACATGGGCGGGCAGGAGCGCGAAACCCGCGGGCTCGACGGCATCCGAGCCAAGCATGATTGGTGGAACAGCACGACCGAGGTGACCGGCGGGACGATCAGCGACCCGATGCCCCACGGCGACGACCGTTTCGCGGTGATCTTCGAGATGCAGGGGCGCGACAAGGAGAGCGGCAAGACTTTCGACATGAAGGAAGTCGGCGTCTACCATGTCGCCGACGGCCGGATCGTGCGCGAGGAGTTCTTCTACGGCATGGGCTGAGGCCGCGAGCGGTCTTCCGCTTTTCCTTCCCGTTGCGCCGGGCTACACCGCGCCCGACCACCAACGGGGAGAGACAGGACATGGATTTCGGCATCAGGGGAAAGCGCGCGCTCGTCTGCGCGTCGTCGAAAGGGCTCGGACGGGGCTGCGCCGAGGCGCTGGCCGCCGAGGGCGTCGCCCTCGTGATGAACGCCCGGGGTGCCGAAACCCTCGAGGCGACAGCCGCGGAAATTCGTGCGGCCCACGGTGTCGAGGTCATCGCCGTCGCCGCCGACATCACCACCGAAGAGGGCCGGTCGCGCGTGCTCGAAGCCGCGGGCGACGTCGACATTCTCGTGACCAACGCCGGCGGCCCGCCGCCGGGCCTGTGGACCGACTGGGAGCGCGACGACTACATCGCCGCACTCGACGCCAACATGCTCGCGCCCATCGCGCTGATGAAGGCGCTGGTGCCCGGCATGATGGCGCGCGGCTGGGGCAGGGTTGTCAACATCACCTCGCAGTCGGTGCGCGCCCCGATCCCCGCGCTGGGGCTGTCGAACGCGGCACGCACGGGGCTGACGGGCTTTGTCGCCGGCACCGCGCGGCAGGTCGCGGAGAAGGGGGTCACGATCAACAACCTTCTGCCCGGCATCCACGCCACCGACCGCGCCGTCGCCCTCGACACCGGGGTGTCGAAGGCGCAAGGCATCGACATCGAGACCGCGCGGAAGAACCGCGAGAAGACGATCCCGGTTCGCCGCTACGGAACGGCGGAAGAGTTCGGCGCCACATGCGCCTATCTCTGCTCGGTGCACGCGGGCTTCATCGTCGGCCAGAACCTCCTGCACGACGGAGGGGGGACGAACCTCACCGTCTGAACCGCACGAGCCGCCCGGGGAGGGGGCTGTCTGCCCCCGGCCGCTTTCGCGGCCCCCCCGAGGATATTTCCGGGCCGATGAAACCGATGAGCGCAAGACCGCCCATCCCCTGCACGTAAAGGCCGGCTGCGTTGCCGGGCGGCGGGGTTGCGAGCGGCCTTCGGGCTTGCTACCTGCGGGATACCCGAGCATTCCGCTCAAGGTTTCCGCGAGGCGCGATGAACAGACAGGCGGCCCCACCGACGACCGCGTCCGTCGACGCGCCGGACGCCCCCCGGCTCCGGCTCGAGGGGGTGACGCGGCGTCTCGGCGGCCGTGCGATCGTCGACGCCGTCAGCCTGGACGTCTGGCCGGGCCAGGTCACCTGCCTTCTCGGACCCTCCGGCTGCGGCAAGTCCACCACGCTGAGGCTCATCGCCGGGATCGACCGGCCCGATGCCGGGGAGATCCGGCTTGACGGAGAACTGGTTTGCTCCCCCTCGCTCTCGATGCCGCCGGAGCGTAGGGGCGTCGGCCTGATGTTCCAGGATTTCGCGCTTTTCCCGCATCTCTCGGTCAGCCAGAACGTGGCGTTCGGCCTCTCGGGCACGCGTGCGGAGAAGGATGCGCGGGTCATGGAAATGCTCGAGCGGGTGCATCTCGGCCGCTTCGCCATGGCCCACCCGCATGAATTGTCGGGCGGCGAGCAGCAGCGGGTCGCGCTGGCCCGCGCACTGGCGCCACGGCCGCGCATCATGCTGATGGACGAGCCTTTCTCCGGCCTCGACAACCGGCTGCGCGACGGTATCCGCGACGAGACCCTCGAGATCCTGAAGGAAGAGGGGGCGGCGGTGCTTCTCGTCACCCACGAGCCCGACGAGGCGATGCGCATGGCCGACGAGATCGCCCTCATGCGCGACGGCCGCATCGTCCAGCAGGGTGCTCCGTACAATGTCTACAACGCGCCGGTCGACAAGGCGGCCGCCGCGTTCTTCTCCGACCTCAACGTGATCCGCGCCACGGCGAAGGATGCGCTCACCGAGACCCCGTTCGGCTCGTTCCTCCTGCCCGGCCGGCCCGATGGCACCGAGGTCGAGATCGTCATCCGGCCCCAACATATCCGGATCGACTTCGACCGGTCGGGCTCGGGGCCGAACCCGACGGCCGAGGACGGGGTGCCTGCCCGGGGCGTCGTGCGCCGGGCGCGTTATCTCGGTCGCGAGAGCCTCGTGGAATTCGTGATGGACCACGACGGCTCGGTCTTGAAGGCGACGGTGCCGTCCGTGTTCCTGCCGAAGCCCGGAACCGCGATGTGGCTGATGCTGAGGCGCGGCGCGCAACGGGGCCATGTGCTCGAAGCCCCGGGCGGCCTCGGCGAAGGGGTAGACGGCGAAGCCCCAGCCTGCCGAGGGCGCGGTGCGGTCCTCGGGCAGCACCGCGTCGATCTTCGACGCGAGGCTGTTGGCGGCGCGCTTCAACTCGTCGTCGGCGGCCTCGGCGACGACCGCCATGCCGAGATGAAGCGCCTCGAGTTCGGTCAGGGTTAGATTGAGCGGGGGCAGGGTGATCGGGGCCGTCATCGCGTAGCCCACCCCGCGCTCGCCTTCCACGGGGACGCCGGACTTCATCAGCGTGTCCATGTCCCGGTAGACGGTCCTCAGGCTCACCCCGAGACGCTCCGCGAGATCGGCCCCCTTGTGGAGCCGGCCGTCGCGGAGGATCTGGATGAGCTCGAAGAGACGGTCGGTGCGTCGCATGTCACTCCATCTGCAAGATAACGTCCGTGTGCCGCAGGCCGATCGACCCGGGGTCGATCGTGGCCAGGAAGGCTTCGAAGGACGGCTCCTTCATCGCCGCCTCCGACGCGGAAAGTGCTGCGCTCCGCGATGACCAGAGCACGACGTCGGTCCAGAGCCCGTCGTCGTCCACGGCGAGCCACCGGCCCGAGACCGCGCCCCGGGAGCGCAGGAAGGCCTCGGTTCCGCGGGCGGCGTCGAGCAGGGTGGCGGCGTCGGTGCCGGGTGCGAGCCGGAACGTCACGATTTCGAGCGTCGGCCGGGGCTCGGAGCCCCGCACGACCCCGGAGGGAGCGAGAAGCAGAACGGCAGCCGCAAGGGCGAAGGATTTCATTTTCCTGGTCTCCGATTCGGGTTTCGATGTTCCCTTGTGGACCAACCCAACTGACATGAACCTGTCAGTAGCATTCACTTGCCTGAAAACAGGGAATAAATCAAAGCCCGCGAGCCCCCGAACACGCGATTTGTCTTCCATCGGGCGCATTCCGCACCTACATGTCCGGCAGGTTTCCCGACACTGGCAGCGCTAATTGGAGAGATGCCATGCTCAACAACATCGGCCTTCCCGGCCTCCTTCTCATCGCCATCGTCGTCCTCGTGCTTTTCGGCCGCGGCAAGATCTCCTCGCTCATGGGCGAAGTGGGCAAGGGCATCACCGCCTTCAAGAAAGGCGTCGACGACGGCAAGAAGGAACTCGAGGACAACGCCTCGGTGGCGGCACGCGACGTGACGCCCGAAGAGGAAGAGAAGGACAAGGTCTGAGGACCGGCCCATGTTCGACCTCGGTTGGCCGGAACTTCTGCTGATCGGCATCGTCGCGCTCATCGTGATGGGCGACGACTTTCCGACGATGTTCCGCACCCTCGGCCGGTTCACCGGCAAGATGCGGAAGATGGCGCGCGAGTTCTCGCGGGCCATGGAGGAGGCTGCCGACGAATCCGGAGTGAAGGACGTCAGCAACAGCCTGAAGGCCGCGGCGTCGCCGAAGTCCATGGGGCTCGACGCGCTGAACAAGGCCGCCGGAAACTACGAGAAGTGGGAGGCGGGGACGAAGCGGAAGAAGCCGGGCAGCGGAGACGACGCGAAGAAGCCCGCCGCCGAAACCCCGAACACTCCTGAAAAGACTGCCGAAAAAGCGCCTGAAAAGCCGGCTGCCAGCAAGAGGCCGGCGCCACCGGCCGCCGCCACCGTCACCGCCGATGACACCGCGGCGGCACCCGATCCAGAGACCCCGAAAGCCACGGATACCGGGACATGAGCGACGCCGACGATCTCGAAGACAGCTCCGCGCCGCTTCTCGAGCACCTGCGCGAGCTGCGCCAGAGGCTGATCCGGTCGATCATCGCCTTCATCATCGGCATCGTTGCGGCCTTCACCGTCGCCGAGCCGATCCTGCAGTTCCTGCTGGTGCCCATCGAGGAGACCCTCCGTGGGCTCGGCGACCCCTCGCCGACGATGCAGTACACCAGCCCCCAGGAATACCTCTTCACGCTGTTCCGTATTTCCATGGTCTTCGGCTTCGCGCTGGCGTTTCCCTACATCGCCTACCAGATGTGGCGGTTCGTGGCCCCGGGGCTCTACCGCAAGGAAAAGAACGCGTTCCTGCCCTTCATCGTCGCCTCGCCGGTGATGTTCCTCCTCGGCGCCTCCTTCGCCCATTTCATCGTCACGCCGCTGGCGATGGCCTTCTTTCTCGGCTTCGCGGACGTCTCCTCGATCTTTGCGAACCTGCTCAGCCAGGCCGTCGACACACCGGCGGGCGTCCTTCTGCCTCAGGAAGGCCTCGCGGTGCCCGCCACCGACGAGGGCATGCGCATCACCTTCTTCGGCAAGGTGAACGAGAGCCTCGCCATCACGCTGACCTTCATCATGGCCTTCGGTCTCTGCTTCCAGCTTCCGGTGCTGCTGACGCTCATGGGCAAGGCCGGTCTCGTGACCGCGCGCGGTCTCGAGAAGATGCGCAAGTACGCGATGGTCGGCATCCTCCTTCTCGCCGCCCTCGTCACGCCGCCCGACGTCATCACCCAGCTCATCCTCTTCGTGGCGGTCTACGGGCTCTACGAGGTCTCGATCCAGCTCGTGAAGATGGTCGAGCGCAAGAAGGTGCGGGAACTTCGCGAGGCCGGGGTGCTCGGGCCGGACGAAGACCTCTACGACTTCGACGACGATGAGCCCGAAGAGGACGCGAAGGCGTGACCGAAGACCCTCTCGCGCGGATCGCCGCGGCACTCGAGCGCATGTCTCCACCGCCTCTCGAGGCGCCCGATTTCTCGTCCGCCGCCTTTGTCTGGCACGTCTCGCCCGACCGGCTGACCCCAGTCGAGGCCGTGAACCGCGTCGATCTCGGCCTCCTCGTCGGCATCGACCGCTCCCGCGACACGCTCTTGCGGAACACCCGCCAGTTCGCCGCCGGACTGCCGGCCAACAATGCCCTTCTCTGGGGTGCGCGCGGCATGGGAAAGTCGAGCCTTGTCAAGGCGATACATGCGGCAGTTCATGCGGATTTCCCGGCCCTGAAGATCGTCGAGGTCCAGCGCGAGGACCTGCCCTCCATCGGCCGTCTCCTCGGGTATCTCCGCGCCGCCGACGCCCGGTTCATCCTGTTCTGCGACGACCTCTCGTTTTCCCATGACGACGAACATTACAAGTCGCTGAAGGCCGTGCTCGACGGCGGCATCGAAGGCCGGCCGGAGAACGTCGTCTTCTACGCCACCTCGAACCGCCGCCACCTCATGCCGCGCGACATGATCGAGAACGAGCGCGCCTCCGCGATCAGCCCCTCCGAGGCCACCGAGGAGAAGGTCTCGCTCAGCGACCGCTTCGGTCTGTGGCTCGGGTTTCATCCCTGTACCCAGGACGAGTATCTCGCCATGATCCGCGGCTACTGCGATGCGCTGGGGGTCGAGATCGACGACGACAGGCTTCGTGCGGAAGCGATCGAGTGGCAGGCCACGCGGGGCGCGCGGTCGGGCCGGGTGGCCTGGCAGTTCGTCACCGACCTCGCCGGACGGCAGGGCGTCGCGCTGGCGGCGCCCTGAGATTAAGCGCACATTCAGGAATTGCGCCTAGGGATTGCCCCGGTTGTCTGATCGGGGAGCATGATCGTGGAGAAACCTCGGGCCAGGGCCGGCCGCCGGAAAGATCGCCAGGTGCGCCATGTGCTCGCCCTCGGCCTCGTGTCCCTGTTCGGTGTCCTCGGCCACGCGCTCGCGGTGCTGCCCCCTGTCCGCTCCGATGCCGCCTTGCTCGTCACCGGGCTGATGCCGGTTTTCGCGGGGGTCGCCGCATATTTCGGTCTTGCCCGTCCGGCGCTGCGCGACAGCGACGGTGCCGCGGCGACGCTGAGGGCCGAGCGCGACGGCGCGCGGGAACGGCTCGCGCGTCTCAAGGCCGAACTCGACCGGGCGGATGATGCGCGCGGCGTGGCCGAAGCGGCGCGGGCCGCTGCCGTGGCCGAGGCGGCGGCGAAGGCCGATTATCTCGCGACGATCTCGAAGGAGGTGCGCACGCCTCTGACGGGGGTCATCGGAATGGCGGAATTGCTGACCGAGACCCGGCTCGACGACGAACAGACGGCTCTTGTCGACACCGTGCGCCAGTCCGCCGAGGCGCTGAAGTCCGTCCTCGCCGACGTGAACGACTTCGCGGCGCTCGAGGTCGGCACCATCGACCTCGAGGATGCGCCCTTCGACATGCGCGAGGTCGCCGGCGCGGCTCTCGCGGAGCATCTCGCGACCGCGCGCAAGAAGGGCATCGAGCTCGTGTTCGACGCGTCACCGGCGCTGATGACCCAGAGCCGGGGCGATGCCGGGCGCGTCGGCCGCATGGTTTCGGTGCTCGTCGGCAACGCGGTCAAGTTCACCGAGCGCGGCGAGGTCGTGCTCAGGCTCGCCAGCCGCGACCGAAGCGGCAACCCGGAGATGATCGTCGAGGTCGCCGATACCGGCACGGGCATCGGCCACGAGAACCAGGCGCGTGTCTTCGAGCCATTCTTCCGGGGCGACGACAGGGTGGCGGAGCGCTATGGCGGCACCGGCCTCGGGGGAGAGCACGGCGGCCTGGTAGCCCGAGCCGGTGCCGATCTCGAGCACCTTGTGACGGGCCTGCACGTCGAGCGCCTGGGTCATCAGCCCGACGACCGAGGGTTGCGAGATGGTCTGACCGCAGGCGATCGGCAGCGGCGTGTCCTCGTAGGCGCGTCCCGCGAAGGTACCGCGGATGAACCGGCCCCGGTCGACCGCCTCCATGGCCGTGAGCACCCGCTTGTCGGTCACCCCCCGCGTCCGCACCGCGAAGAGAAAGGACATCTTGCGTTCCGCCTCGTCCATCAGGTTTGCCCGATGTCACGGTCGATCCGTCCCGAGAGGGTGTCGAGCGTCTCGTGGGCGGTCAGGTCCGCGCGCAGGGGCGTGACCGAGACATACCCTTCGAGATTGACCGCGGCGTCGGTGCCCGGTGCCGTCGGCGCATGCTGCGGGCCGCCGGTGACCCAGAGAAACATCCGACCCGCCGGCGAGGTGTGGGGCGAGACGCCGAAGGTCGTGTCCGGCCGCCAGCCCTGGGCGGCGACACGCACGCCGCGCACATCCCCCGCCGGAAACGGGGGAAAGTTCACGTTGTAGAAGAGCGGGTATTCGCTGTCGTTCCAGATCCCGCGTTCGATGAGATCGCGAACGACGCCGGCCCCGTGCACCCGGGCGGCCTCGAAAGGGTCGTCGGTCTCGACGTTGTCGGGTCCGTAGAACTGCGACAGCGCGATCGAGCGGATGCCCTGCAGCGCGCCTTCCATCGCTCCGCCGACCGTGCCCGAATAGACGACGTTCTCGGCCGAGTTGTTGCCCCGGTTCACGCCGGAGAGAAGAAGGTCGGGCGGTTCGTCCTTCAGCACGTTGTGGATGCCCGCGAGTACGCAATCGGCCGGCGAGCCTTCGGCGGCGAAGCGGCGCGGCCCGATCTCGGCCAGCATCGTGGGGTGGGTGTAGCTGATGCAGTGGGCCACGCCGGATTGCTCGAAGGCCGGCGCCACCGTCCAGACCTCGCCCTCCGCTCCGGCGATCTCGGTGGCGATCGCGTGCAGCACCGCGAGGCCCGGCGCGTTGATCCCGTCGTCGTTGGTGATGAGTATGCGCATGACCTGTCCCCGGGGCGTCGTGCCTTCCTAGGCGAGGGGCGGGAGCGCGGCAACCGGTCGGCTGGCTCGGCGCCAAGTATTTGCGGACGGACGACGCGGTTTGCCTAATCGGTGATCAGGGGCAGAAAACGGGCGGCCTCGTCGTCGGGGTCGGCAAGCACGCTGCGGTCCTCGCCGGGAAAGAAGCGGGCCCTGAGCGCGGTGCCCATCGGGCGGGGCGTGAGCACCGTCACCCTCGGGCCGGTGCGCACAGTCTCGGCTTCCCAGGAGCGTGCGAGTGCTATCTGGGCGGCCTTCGCGGCCCCGTAGACCGAAAAGAACTTCTCGCCCGCCCTCGGGTCGTCGAAGAACACCGCCCGGCCCCCGGGGTCGAGCAGGACACCGACCATGCGGATGAGCCTCTGGGTCGCGGTGACGGTGATGTCGAAGGTCTTCTGGAAGTCCTTCGCGTCGGCATGGGGCGCGGGCGCGAGCGGCGGGGCGTGGACCGCCGTATGCACCCAGAGCGCCGCCGGCCCCCAGCGATCGTGCACCGAGCGGCAGAGATGGGCCATCGCTCCCTCGTCGGTGATGTCCATCGGCGCCAGCGTCGCCTCGCCGCCCTTCGCCTTGATCCGGTCGTCGAGTTCCTCGAGCCCGCCCACGGTGCGGGCGACGGCGACGATGTGGTAGTCGGGCGCCAGCGCTTCGGCGAGTGCTGCGCCGAGGCCGCGCGACGCGCCGGTGACGAGGGCTATCCTGGGGGCGGTCCGGGGAGTAGTGTCTGTCATGGGCGCGCCTTGCCGCGCGGCGCGGGGCACGTCAAGCGTCCATCAGGTGCGGGCGGATGTCCTGCCCCGCCGCGGCGTAGATATCGAGCAGCCGGTCGAAGGTGATCCCGTTCTCCTGCCAGTCCGCCAGCGGGTGCCCGTCGTGGACGAGAAGCTGCGGGCGCTTCTCGGGGTCGGCGTCGGGAACGAGGTCGCAGGGCAGACAGTCGTCCATGCCCGCCCCCGGCAGGCGGTTCATCAGCCAGGCGAAGCAGCCCTCGAACCCGGCCCAGTCCTCTGTCGCGGCGGCATGGACATAGCGGCCGAAGTTCTCCGGGTTCACCCCGCCCCAGGGTCCGAAGGAAAACACCTTGTCCGAGCCCCTGATCGGAATTGGAAGCACGGCCCGGATGAACCGATGCGCGCCCCATGTGCAGAGATCCGTCGTCAGCCGGTCCTCCACGATCTCGAAAACCTCCACCCCGTGCTCGGCGCGGTTGCCGTGGGGCCAGGGGTCGGGGTGGTCGTAGGCGATGTCGAACACGCCGTGAAACACCCGGCCACAGCAGGGGCAGGGCGTGTCGCGGTCGTTGAACCGTCGCCAGCGGGGGTCGTGCGAGAGGTCTTCGGTCATTCCGCGGCTTTGAGCGCAAAGCCCTTCTCGATCATGTCGGCGGGCTCGACGGGGTATTCGCCCGAGAAGCAGGCGTCGCAATAGGCGGGCTTCGCCGGGTCGCGGCCCCGCGCCTCGCCGACCGCGCGGTAAAGCCCGTCGAGCGAGATGAAGCGCAGGGAGTTGACGCCGAGGTGCTCGCGCATCTCCTCTTCCGACATCGTGGCGGCGAGAAGCTTCTCGCGCTGGGGCGTGTCGACACCGTAGAGGCACGGCCAGGCCGTCGGCGGGCTCGCGATGCGGAAGTGCACTTCCGCAGCACCCGCGTCGAGGACCATCTCCTTGATCTTCCGGCTCGTCGTGCCCCGCACCACGCTGTCGTCGACGAGAATCACCCGCTTGCCCTTGATGAGCGCGCGGTTGACGTTCAGCTTCAGCCTCACGCCCATGTTGCGGATCTGCTCGGTCGGCTCGATGAAGGTCCGGCCGACATACTGGTTGCGGATGATCCCCATCGCGTAGGGAATTCCGCTCTGCTGGCTGTAGCCGATGGCCGCCGGCGTGCCGCTGTCGGGCACCGGGCAGACGAGATCGGCCTCGACCGGGGCTTCCTTCGCAAGCTCCATCCCGATCGCGGCGCGGGTCGTGTAGACCGACTGGCCGCCCAGTATCGAATCGGGCCGCGAGAAATAGACGTGCTCGAAGATGCAGAACCGCGACGGCGACGGCGCGAAGGGCCGGTGCGACTTCAACTCGCCATGCTCGATCACCACCATCTCGCCCGGCTCGACCTCGCGGACGAACTCCGCGCCGATGATGTCGAGCGCGCAGGTCTCCGACGACAGCGCCCAGCCGTCGCCCACCTTGCCGATGACGAGCGGGCGCACGCCCAGGGGGTCGCGCACCCCGATGAGCTTGGTGCGGGTCATGGCGACGATGGAAAACGCGCCCTCCACCCGGCGCAGCGCGTCCTTCATCCGTTCCGGCACGGTGCGCTGGATCGAGCGCGCCATGAGGTGGATGATGCACTCGGTGTCCGAGCCCGACTGGAAGATCGAGCCGCGCTCGATCAGTTCGCGCCGGAGCGCCTCGGCGTTGGTGATGTTGCCGTTATGCGAAATCGCCGCCCCGCCCATCGAGAACTCGCCGAAGAAGGGCTGCACGTCGCGGATCTGGGTCTGGCCCTTCTTGCCGGCGGTCGAATAGCGCACATGACCGATGGCAAGCTCGCCCGGCAGCGTCTCCATCAGCGAGGCGGACGTGAAATTGTCGCGCACGTAGCCCATGCGCCGGACG
>Ga0076930_101492_pt1 | contig 12360 bp, 15 predicted proteins | sample HotLakConsoUCCRE_FD_71149 | JGI IMG/M metagenome (GOLD analysis project Ga0076930, IMG submission 71149) | Hypersaline microbial mat communities from Hot Lake, Washington, USA - Hot Lake Consortium UCC-RE (version 3) (version 3) ...
AGTTCACCCGGAGATTACGCCACCCTCGAATTTCCACCAACTTCGCGACACGACCATCTCCGAGCCGGAACATCACATTGTCGGTCCCCGATGACGTGATGCGCCGAAGTGGAAGGTCTGCCTACTGTGGCGTCTGTGTTCTGATCAGGCGCGCGACGAAGCAGTGGCCCATGGGGATTTCGTCAGGATAGTGGGCCATGGCTGCAAGCATAAGCAGTCGTCATTACAACAGTACGTCCCTTGCATCTGATCCACACGGCCCGCGCGGCACTGGTACCCTCGACCCCTTGATCGAGCCCTGATCCGCCCAAGAACCCCACCGCAGTCAACAAATGCAAGATACTAGACCTTTGCCGCGAATTGGAGGTGTCCTATTGTATGGTTGAGACGTTCGAAGATACAGTTTCGTAAGGGTGTCGACATTCGGAGAATCTACCGGGTTGGGATGTCGACCTGCAGAAAAACCTTCGGAGGTGTTCATGACTGCGTCTCTTGCTCTTCTAAGCATTCTCGGAGCGACTCTGGTTGGCGCTGCCAGCCCAGGTCCGAGCTTCGTTCTGGTGTCACAGATCGCAGTCAAGTCTTCACGGCTCGACGGTGTTGCCGCGGCTGTGGGCATGGGACTCGGTGGCGCAATCTTCGCGACGCTCGCCCTGTTCGGGCTTGTAACCGTCTTGCTTCAGATCGAGTGGCTGTACATCGCGCTTCGCATCCTCGGCGGCGGCTATCTCGTCTATCTCGGTATTTGCATCTGGCGGGGCGCCTCACGCCCCCTCGAGGTGGACGATGGGGGGCATACCAGGCCAAGTTCGTCCTTGCGGTCTTTCTTGGTCGGCTTTGTGACTCAAATCAGCAATCCGAAGACGGCCATCGTTTATGCCAGCATCTTCGCAGCGTTCCTGCCGGCATCAGCTCCCGGTTGGATGATCGTAGCTCTCCCAGCCTTGATATTCTTGGTGGAAACGTCTTGGTATGCCGGTGTCGCACTAGTGTTTTCGGCCCACACTCCGCGCGAGATTTATGTTTGCACAAAAAGATGGTTCGATCGCGTTGCAGGCGCGTTGATGGGGGCGCTCGGTGCGCGCCTCATTTCAGAAACTCTCTTGTCCCGCAACTGAACGCGGTCGCAGCAAAATTGCTCCTGCCGGAGACTATAATGTCGCCCCACGAAACTACAGATTGTTTATCTTGACGCATCTTGGGAGAGCGCAACAAGCCGCATGAGTCAAGTTCCGGCACCAATTTACGGCTATTGGACCCCACACCTTCTATCACTGTTGCTTGATACAGTATCTGAAGTATACCATTAGCACAGCTCAGTGTTCACCCACTTCAATCAATTTTTGAGAAACATTGGAAATCTGGATCGTCCTTTCAGTGGCCGCCGCGGCGTTTCAAACGGTTCGTTTTGTGCTGCAAAAGAAACTGAGTATGGGACCCTTGAGCGCGGGGGGCTCAACTCTAGCGCGGTTTCTCTACTCAGTGCCGTTTGTCGTGCCCCTAACATTGGCCCTGACGATGCGGACAGGTTCTGGTATACCAGAACATACCTCCCTGTTCTGGCCTTACGCGATCGGGGGTGGCCTCGCTCAAATAGTCGCCACCTGGTGCGTGATAGTTTTGTTCGCAATGCGGAACTTCGCTGTCGGAGTCACTCTCATGAAGACCGAGGTGATACAGGCGGCCATTTTGGGCTATCTGTTGCTGGGGGACAAGATTACGGCGCTAGGCATTACAGCCATTATCTTGGGGCTCGTCGGCGTGCTGCTCTTGGCCCGGCCACCTGGCCACCAGCGTGGCGGCCGGAGCGACCTTACAGGTTTGCCAATTGTGCTTGGGCTTACTTCCGGAACATTTTTCGCGATCTCGGCTGTAGGCTATCGTGCCGCGACACTTGAAATCGCCAGTAGCGATCCGTTGTTGCGTGCAACGCTCGCTCTTTGCGTGGTCACGGTAATGCAGACAGTCATCCTAACTGGCTGGCTTAGGTGGCATGAACCCGGACAGGTGGGGCGCGTGATCACTGCGTACCGCTCCGCTGTCTGGATCGGATTGATGAGCATGGCGGGTAGTTTGTGCTGGTTCACGGCATTCACTCTTCAGAATGCAGCCCTCGTTTTTGCCGTAGGACAGATCGAGGTGCTTTTTTCGCTATTCGTCGCTACTCTGGTGTTCGGCGAAAAGATCACGCGTCGCGAGGGTGTCGGGATCACGCTGATCACACTGTCAGTTGTGGCGATTGTACTATGGCGCTAACTTTCTCAAAGAGAACGATAAACCGATTTTCCAGAGAACCTCTTCTGTTGACAGCGTCATGTTAATAGATTGATGATTTTGATTGAGTTTTAAATTATCGACGCAGGCATCGAAATGGACGTTGTTCAACCCGAACGGTGCTGCGATGCTACAAGGATGCCCCCAAGTGCAATCAGGATGCCACCGCCCAAGGCTTCGATAAATTCAATTAAACGCTCGCTCATCAAGCGCGCGGATAGGGTAGAGGCAATGCCGTAGAAGACAAGAACTGGAAGCTCCAGTAGAACTGAAACAATACCAAGAAGAATTAGTTGGGTGGCAACGTTGCCATCGGGAGAAATGAACTGAGGCAAGATCGCGACGAAAAATAGAATATTTTTGGGATTTGATGCTTGAAGAGCAAAACCCATCCAAAATGCCTTCACCGAAGTAAGCGCAACCTTTGGTGCGATGTCTTCCGCATCCTCAAGCCTGAGGCCATTAGCATTTGGTCGTTTCTGGAGAATACTTCTGACCAGCGGTATAATCATTCCAATCCCGAGATATACAAGATAGGCTCCTCCTATCCATTTCATAATTGTATAGAGAGTCGCGCTAGCAAGAATAAGAGCCCCAATGCCCAAGGCAGAAAAGGTGAAGAATAATGCGTTCGTTGAAAGGATTCCTAACGAAGCCATAAATCCAATTCTAAACCCTTGCCGCATGGATAATCCAATCACGAGTAATACGGCCGGGCCCGGCGTTAGCGAAAGAAGAAACTCTGTTAGCGCGAAGAGGGCAAGTGTACCAAGATCCATGTTCTACTCCATTTTGTAGCTGTTCCGCTCAATCCGAAGGAATTTCCAGCTCCTCTAAATTGTTTGTTGGTTCATGGCACGATCACGATCCACAAACTGCGAGTTTCCAATACTGTCGTTGGACGCTACCGGACAACGCCTTCAACAACGCCGGAACGATGAAATGCATCGATAAGCCCTAAATATTGTTCCAGGCAACGTACACCTATGACCGCGACTGGAACGAATGGTTTGATCGTGAAGACATCGATCCAGTCCGGATATCGAATGATGAGCTTTCTGTCGATCCACTCGGTACCTCGTGCCGTGTTGTGACGAGCCTCGAACTGGATACTGCAGATGCAGACGACGTGACACGTGGCACGGCAAAGATGGCAGACGCGACCGATCAGGCTTGGCAGGCACGTTTCCGTGTGGTTATCATTTTGACATCCACTCAAAGCTTTGCTCTCGAAGGCCAATTCATATCTTCAGAGAGAAGAAAGTTTACTGCCCTTCGGACATCAGAACTTGCCACTTGCTGCCATGAGGAACCCGAGCCTCTCAGCGACCGACACCATCCGAGTGTCGGTCGCCCTACGAGTAGCTTCTTTGGATTGCTCGGACCACTTGCCATACCTGCATCAGCCTCTGCGCCGCTCCATCAACTTCTGCCGACGCGCGTCTCCTGTGACATGTGGAAGCCGGCCGTCGCCATAAGTGTCAGTGACCTCGGAAATGATCACGTGGTATCCCTCGTACCACCCAGCCTGCTGCCCCTTGGCGTCACGATGCGCGGGGTCTCTCACGAATTTTTCAAGGCCTTCTCTGGTTGCCCAGTAATAGACCGCGTTGCGAAGCGTTCCGTCAGGCGATCGCCACGCTTCTTCTCCGAGGAAGCCATCGATGGTCGCAGCCCTTGCCCCGATCTCGGCGTTTCGGTCGTGGAATTCCTGATCGATGATACCTGGGCGGAAGATGAATGAAGCGACGAACATCTGCTGTTTCCTTTTTCTCTGTACGTGGGCACTCAGTGCTGAATGCGGCATCAAACGTGGACGGGTGGGCGAAACCCACGAGACTGGCGGGTAGAACCCGGTGAAGACGCTCGGCCTACCAACAACCCTATCGACTGACGCAATTCGTTGGGTCATCGAATGGCCGCAGAACCAGTCGGATTTGCCTGTCGGGCATGGGTCTCTTTATCTCGATGTGTCTCACTTGTATGCGGCGCGATTCGAGGACACTTTAAGGACTCAACCGCACTTGAGGGCAAGACGTGAAAAACAGGGAACCTTGGGGGATGACGGTAGGTCAGCTGGCGGCACGTTCAGGCCTCAGCGTCGCGACTTTGCAATTCTACGAGAAGGAGGGACTCATTCGTGCCGACCGGGATGACAGCAACTATCGGCGTTTTCACCGTTCGGTGTTGAGACGTCTTGCTGTCATCCGGGTCGCGCAGCGCGTTGGCCTGTCGCTCTCGGAAATCAGGGCATCGTTTCATGGCTTTCGCGATGACGAAGTTTTCGATGTCACCGCATGGCGTCGTCTTTCTTCTGCCTGGGCAAGCATATTGGACGCAAAGATCGCGGACCTGAAGACGCTGAGGGAAGGGTTGGCGGATTGCATCGGATGTGGTTGCCTTTCCCTCGACAAGTGTGAGCTGTACAATCCGGAGGATCGCTTGGCCGCCGACGGGCCCGGCGCGCGGCTATGGGAAACTCGAGGCCGCAACTGACCCGAGGACCACTGCGCCTGTCCGGCAGACCGGAGGTCTGCAAGGTTGTACGCTCGCACAGCGTCGCGCCCAATGTTATTGCCGGGTCCGGTTAGCGGCGCACCGCCAACCTTGCGAATATGTTTAGGCTGGGCCAGGTGCTGAGGCAGGCAACGCCCAGGCCGGTCGAAGGTCAAGCGGCTGTATCAGACGCTTGGATTCCAGCCTGGGCCAGACGTTGAACCAGCGATCGCGGAACCAGGCGTGCCGCAGAGATGCGGATGGTTGGCGACTCCTCGATCACACGCTCCTCACCGTATATCTCGATATACTGTCTATAGTTATCAAATACTTGTTTGCCGGTATAGTCGACGTAGGTTTCGGTTGGGGCGCCCTCCGCTAGGATGATCTCGTGTTTTTCCGTCTCGACATGATAGACGGTGTAGCTGGTTCCCAGTTCCGAGAGCGGAACTGCTGCGATCGTCGTACCATTGACCAGTGCTCCAGCGTTTATCAGGAAACCGTCGACGTAAAGGGCATGATCACTCGTCACAACGAGGTCGCGCCGGGGCAGGTTGTCTCCCAATGCGCCGGCACGCACCCGGATCGGCTGTACGCGCTCGGGGACGCGGAACAAGGTCACGACCGTCTGCCGCCCGATCCAGCGGACCGGCGTCAGGGTTCCGTCAAGCCGACGCACAAGGTCACCGACCGACAGCTGATCGACCGGCACCTCGCCCGTGTCGGTCTCGATGTGCGTCCCTGCCACGAAACAGGTGACGAAGTCCGTCGTGTCGATGGACCCGTACTCGAAAGTTATCGGGAATTCGACGTCGTTGATCGTCAGGGGCGGTGGGATGACGATCAAGGCCTCGATCAGGTTCGGGTTCAGGTAGTTCGTCAGTCCGCGCACGACAGGCACCTCAAGGGTGCCCCCTCTATCGAGCGAGATCTCGATAGTCCCCAGAAAGTCATTGCTCGGCGTCCGAGTATAGTTGAGCAGTGCGTCGCCAACTTCGAAGGTCGTATCGGGCTCCTGGTCGTCCAACGTGACGGATGCGTTGTTGACTGTGTTTAGGGTCGCACTGCCCGTCGTCGTGTCGGCGACATAGGACGCAAAGCCGGAAATCGCATATGTAGCCTTGATGCCTCACCAGAGTACACTACAGGACAATCTGCAGAATTCTGCCAGACGATGAGTTAGTGTCTCACCACTATGCTATTAACGTCAATCACCGTCTCTCTCCAACGTTGATACGCCCCACTGAGACGCAAGATGCCTTGGGGCGGAAGCCGCTCTAACCACATAAGAAAAATGACGATTTCGACACCCCTACGGACCTTCCACGCAACGCCAGAACTCGAGGAAGTGTCATGACAGACTGCGTCTTGCTCCGTGGCTACCACTACAGCGTCTACACGCGGATTGTGCGGGTTGCGCTTAGCGAGAAGAGGGTGGCGCATGATATCGAGGAGATCGATCCGTTCACGCCCGGCATCCCGAAGAATTACCTTGCCCGGCATCCCTTCGGCTTCGTCCCTGTCCTGTCCCATGGAGCGTTCGACATCTACGAGACCGCTGCAATCGTCCGCTATGTCGACGCCGCCTTTCCGGGCGCATCGCTGGTGCCCGCCGTCGCACCAGCGCTTGCTCGGGCGACGCAGGTCGTTTCGATCATCGACAGCTATGGATATCGACCCATGATACGCCAGGTCTTCGCCCACCGCGTGTTTCGGCCGGCGGCGGGCGAAAAGCCGGACGAAGGCGAAGTTGAAGCTGGACTGAAGGCGGCGGAAACCGTTCTCCTTGCGCTCGACAGAATTGCTGAGGAGGGTCTCGTTCTAGAGGGTGAGACGTTCTCGATCGCTGACTGTCACCTCGCGCCGATGATCGCGTATTTCGTCATGGCTCCCGAAGGATACGCCGCGCTGGGTCGATACCCCGCCCTTGCCGGATGGTGGGAAAAAACTCGTGCACGGACAAGCCTGGTGCTGACCGACCCGGGGCTGCCGTTGCAGGCAATCCCAAGTGGTCCTTGAGCGCTTGCCGTCTTGTCGGAAAAAGCAAGCGGCGGCTCCTGCCACGGGTAGCGCCTTCACGTGTTGAAACAGGCGCCCGAGCGCTGGTTCCAGACAAGCGGGCAGGGGAAAGCGAAACTAGCCAAGACCCTGACCGGCAAGCCGTTGCAGGGCTTCCCCTTCGTAACGGTAGAACTTCTTGGGCACCTCACGCGCTCCCATCCGGGTGTAGAACCGCTGGGCAGAGATGTTTTGCGCCTCGGTGGTGAATTCCAACCTGCTGCCTCCGCGTCCCACAATCGCCTTCGCCGCGGCGGACATGAGACCTTCGCCCATGCCTTGCCCGCGTGCGTCTGCCGACACGAATAATTCCTTGAGATACCACATCGCGTTCAGCTGCGATCCGGGGAACATCTCGTGGATCGATGCGAAGCCAAGGGGTCTATCGGTCAAGGCCAAGATCATGATCCCGGCAGGTCGACCATCGAGCGCTATCGCCAGACGATCCCGGGCCAGAGGTTCGCAAACAGCCGCGTCCCCATCGTAGAATCTTTCCATCTCCAGGAAGAGTGGCAGCAAGGGTTCCAGGTCGTGCCGCTCGGCGGGTCTGAAGGTGAGGTTGGTCATGAACATCCCGTAGGTAGGTTTTTTGCATTACGTCGATGGTTTGTCCGAAACGGCGAAGGGCGCAGAACCGTTATCTGATCCCGTGTCGCCATCCGCACGTCGGGCAGCGGCCTTGAGGTAGGCCGTGGGCGATCTTCCGACGATCCGCTGGAACTCTCGATTGAAGTTTGATTTCGTGTTGAAGCCGCTTTCCAGCATCGCGTTCGTTACGCTGTGCCCAACGTCGAGCAGATGGCAGGCGTGTCGGATGCGCCAGCCGTTGATGTGCCTGGAGACATTGCCGCGCGTGGCGCGGTTGACGGCCGCCGACAGGCGTTTTTCCGGAACGTGCAGCCGACGGGCGAGGCGCGACACCGTGAGATCGGGATCGAGGTGCAACCTGTCGCGTTCGAGAAGCGCATCGAGGCGTTGCATGATCACGGCATCTTCGGAAAGGTCGTCGGGATCCGGTGGCGGCGTCGATGGGGCGTCGTGGTCTTCGCTGTCGTTGCCGGCAGCAGACGGGCTGGCGCTTAGCACGCCGAGTGCCAGCAGGGCCGCCGAGGAAAAGACCGTAACGATCCATCCGGCCCAGTCTTCCCGCCCGAATATGAAGGCCGCGGCAATCGCCGCATCGGTGACCGCCGACAGGATCAGCGCCCATCCCAGCGCCTGCCACAGCCGCGCGGGCAAGTCACCGGCGTCGAGCCGCGCGAGCGGCATGTCGATCGATCGACGCAAGGCAACCAGGATAGCCGCCCCGTAGATCGCAAAGATCCCCGATACCACGGCATCGAGGGTGGCAGGTGCGAAAAGGCTGCAAAACAGGGTAAAGCCCGGTGCAACAGCGTGGATCACGGCAGGCTCTCGCCGCGTGAAGAAGCCGCTGCGGAAGGTCACCCAGGCGAGTGCCGGGATCGCGGTCGCTGTTACCGGCAGCATGGGGCGCAGGACGTCGACGCCGTAGCCGACAACCAGCGCCACAGCCAGCGACTGCCAAGCGGCAGCGCACAGCAGCGCGACGAGAAGCGGCCGCCCCCCGGACAGGAGCGTCCGAAGAGCGAGATAAGCCAGGATCGCGGCGACGAAGGCGGGAACGGGAAACATCGGCATGGGGCAGCCTTAACCTGAATCCCGATCAAGGCGACCTCGATCCCGGAAAAAGGACGCGCCGCATCGCGGGGCTGGCCAAGTCTCGGCCATCGCGTTCAAACGGAGGACCCCATGAAACGCCTTGTCATTCTTTCGCTGCTCGCCGCCGCACCGGTCGCGGCCGACACCCTGCCGGGCTACGATCGGTTCGATGTCGATGCCGAACACCGCAGCCGCCCGGTTGCGGCCTCTGTCTGGTACCCGGCGGCGGCATCGACCTACCGCGCCCCCATCGGCAGCGGCCCTATCTTCGAACCCGTTTCGGCCTACATGGGACCGGCCGTTGCACAAGGTGAGTACCCGATCGTCCTGCTCTCGCACGGGTCTGGCGGAAACGCCGATGCACTCGGCTGGGTCTCTTCGGAGTTGGTCGCGCGGGGGGCCATCGTGCTGGCGGTGAACCATCCGGGTTCCACCAGCGGCGACAGTTCCCCCCGGCGATCCGTAGACCTGGCAGCGCGGGCTGCGGATCTGTCGGCAGCGCTTGACGCGTTCCTCGCCAATCCAGCCTTCCGCGACCACGTCCAGGCTGATCGTATCGGCGTCGTCGGCTTCTCGCTTGGGGGGACGACGGCCTTGGGTCTCGCAGGTCTCCGTTTCGACGGGGCCGCACAGGATGCGCGTTGTGCCATCGGGCCAGATGCGGCGGATTGCGGCTTCTTCCTGCGCGGGGGTGTGGTCTTTGCGGACGAACCTGGTTTTTCGGCCGATGCGCGAGATGAGCGCATAGCGCGGGTCGTCGCGATCGATCCCGGCTTCGGCGGATCGGTGATCGCCGAAAGCCTGGACGACGTCAGCGTGTCCACGACGCTCGTGAATCTTGGGGAAGCAGACAGGTTGCCAGCCGTGGACGTGAGCCACGCGGGCAACGGCTTGGCTGTCCGATTGCCCGAGGTGACCTACGAAGTGGTGTCTCCCGCCAGTCACTTTACCTTCCTCGCGCCATGCCAGCCGGGGGCGGTGGAAATTCTCGAGGAAGAAGGTGACGATCCCATCTGCACCGATCCTGCAGGTGTCGATAGACGTGCAGTTCACGCTGAGCTGGTCGAGATCATCGCCGCTGGCCTCTTCTGGCCTTGATCAGTTGCAAAGTGGCGCCGGTTCATCCCGGCGTCGCTCCAACCTGCCACATCAGCTGACATCGACGATGCTGGCAATCAGATCACCTCGGAGGACGAAGGATGACGCGCCGCGGAATGCAAGCACCTGCCCGGCAGTCCATCCGTTCGGGAGGTCTGTCGCGACCGTCGCGCGATAGTCGATCTCGACCAGTGTCGTGTCGAAAACGGTTATGGCGTTCGTGACCGTTTGCTGCCGTTCGGCGAGTGCAGCAGCGCCGATCCCTGCAAGTTCGGCAAAGGCCGCCCGATCATGTGTCTCCACATCGATCTTTCCGCCCGAAACGTTGCGAAAACGCACGTCTCGCGTGAGGCACGCGATCATGCCGGGGACATCCTTCGCGTTGTAGGCATCAATGTATCGGCTGACCACATCGGGAAGGGTCATCTGTTTTGTCCGTCTCTGAAAGTGTATCATTTTACTCCTATCCATGTCGGTGGTGCGAGACAAGGCACTCCTTGATAAGGAACGCGACGCGAAGATCCGGATCAACGTAACGGGTTCATTTTCCTTGGTATCCGGGACAGCCAATATGACTGATGCCGGAACGGACATGATCTAGAGAAAATACGACCCTCTTGAAACTGGAAGGATAGTGTGCTTCAGCATGCGCAAATTGCATGCCACCCCAAAGGCGGCGTCCAAGGCTCGTGCGTGTGGCGTGGGACCGCTCAACAAAGTCTCCGGCACCGAGCCGTGCGCGGGTCAAGTCCACATCGCCAAGGCCTAGAGGAAGAAAACATGCCAGTTCTTGTCACCGAACGTCTCATCCTGCGGCCACCCGAAGCGGCGGACCTCGAAGGATGGGCAGAGGTGATGGGCGACCCGGAGACTTCTCGCCATATCGGCGGCCCGCTTTCGCGCGGTGGGGCCTGGCGGTCCCTTGCGGTCATGGCCGGCAGCTGGGCTCTGTACGGGTTTGGCAATTTCTCTGTTCTGGACAAGGCGACCGGGCAGTGGCTTGGGCGGGTCGGACCCTGGCATCCGGACCCTTGGCCTGGGCCGGAGATCGGATGGGTTCTTCGGCGCTCCGCCTGGGGCCATGGCTTTGCCACCGAAGCTGCAGTTGCGGCGACGGACTGGGTTGTTGCGACGCTTGGCTGGACGCACATGGTGCATGTCATCCATCCCGAAAATGACGCTTCCATGAAGGTCGCAAGACGGCTGGGCTCCACGGAGTTGGCCGAGGCGGATGTCACGATGTTCGAGGCGCCCAAGCCTCGGGTGTTCGGGCAGTCACTTGGCGACTGGACCGCTAGGCGCAAGGATAGCGCGCCGAAGTCGTGACGCGGGATCAGAACCTTACAAAGGCGATCTTGTTTCCATCATGATCGCGCAAATACGCCGCGAAGAAGGTCTCGGTATACTGTGGGCGCGGGCCCGGGGGCCCCTCGCAGGACACACCGAGTTCGATGGCGATATCGTATAGCCTCCCGACCTCGTCCGGTGACTTGACGCGGAAGGCGGTCATCGTCCCGTTGCCGGCCGTGGCGGTCTTCCCGTCGAAGGGAAGGCAAACAAAGAAGCGAGGCACCCGGTTGTCGTCCGCCGCACCCCAGCAGCACATCGTCTCGTCTTGCCAACACCGTTCGAGGCCCATCGCCGTAAAGATCCGGTCGTAGAAGGCGACCGCTCTGGGCAGGTCGTTGGTGCCGACCATGGTGTAGGACATCATGCTGCGCTCTCCTGTCTCGAGCGAGGTTGCCCTGCCGCGCGGGTCGCGGCGAGGACGCCGGGTGTGTAGCCGTAGGCCCCGGCAAAGACCCGCGTCATGTGGCTCTGGTCAGCGAAACCGGCGAGCGCGGCCGCCTCGGACAAGGGCAGCCCTTTTTCGATCGCACCCCGCGCCCTGTGCAGTTGACGCTGACGCCGAAAGGCCTGAGGGGTCAGACCGGTCGCTCTGGCGAAGGCGCGAATGAAGTGCCAGCGGCTCAGCCCCGCCTCGCTTGCGAGTGCAGCGACCGGGTGCGGGACTTCGGGCGCGTCGTTGATCCGCGCCGCCGCGCGCCGGAGGCCAGCGCTCCAGCCCTGCACTGGGGCCCGCTCGGAGAGGAGCGGTGCAAGGATCATGGGCAACAGGTTCTCTGCGGTCTCCGCAACCGCCTCGCCAGCAATGATTGCATCGTGGAGCGAAAGGACTGCCTGCGCCACCGTCTGATCCTCGAGCACGGGATGGTGAAGCTCGCGGGTGTCAAGCTTGGCGAGATCGAAATGACCGAGCTGGGTGGGGTCGATGTAGATCATGCGCCACGCGCGGGGCTGGTCGCAGATTGGCAGACCATCATGGACCTCGTTGGGGTTCACGGTGATGATCTGACCGGCGCGCGCCTCGACCTGTCCTCTGCCGCTCGCCGACCGCTGGGCACCCTTTACGATGACACCAATGCCGAACCCGTCGTGGGTATGGCGTGCGAAGGCCCTGCGCGAGACAGCCGTGACGGCGAGGAGCCCGTCGCAAGGAGCAACCATGGTGAACTGCTCACAGGTCTGGCTCTGCGCCGATTGCTTGATCAATTGCCCTCTCCTCAAAACTCAGCCTGGAAACTGCCAAAGAAGCCCCGGAGACGAAAGCGCAATTCCGTTCAAGACGGACCAGCGGCAGATCGGCTATCTCGCGCTGCTTTGCGCCTACGAATAGGATCCCCGGCTGTTTGCAACCGGAGCTATGGTCGGAAGTTGGTGATGCCCTGAGGGGCGGCATATCATGGCGGTGCC
>Ga0076930_101496_pt1 | contig 12338 bp, 9 predicted proteins | sample HotLakConsoUCCRE_FD_71149 | JGI IMG/M metagenome (GOLD analysis project Ga0076930, IMG submission 71149) | Hypersaline microbial mat communities from Hot Lake, Washington, USA - Hot Lake Consortium UCC-RE (version 3) (version 3) ...
GACATAGGACGCGCGTAGGTCTGAGACCGTGCGAAGCAGCAGGGGTTGGGGGATGAGGGCAGACTTGCAAAACTGGGATGCACCCTGGCTGGTTTTCCTGATTCCTATGGATAGGATTTTCCTGGCATTCGGTTATCTTAAGATATAGCGGTTCTCAGGTTAATGAGGCACAAACTTGGTGAGCTGAGAATCCCCCTGGTTTCTGGAGGCCTAAGTTTCAACCTTTACCCCCTTTAATCAGGGGGCAGGGGAGATCTTTGCGGTGTATTTCATTAGAGTGAGATTCGCTATAGTCTTGTATTCTGGCTAACAAAAAATATTTGAGATTGTTTTTTGCCCGGTTTCTTGATGTCCGGTCAGCCGATGTTTAGACCCAATGGCAAGTCAAAATCCTATAACTTTCCCTGAGGAAAATTCACTCCTGGATCTGAAAAGGGGTATGTTTATACCAGGTCCAGCTCGAAAACTGTGCTTTCCCTTAGGTAAAACTCCACTTCTGGACTTGGACAAGGTTTAGAGCAATAGGGTAGCCCATCTGCTCCTGATGATTTGCTGGGTTCCGATGAATCGATCTGATAGATTGATGGGCAATGGATTGCCTGCTGAGGAAACTTAAATAGGTTTCTCTTCGTCCATCCCGTAGACCGAAAAAGCTGACGTGATCCCGCAAACCGACAAAAGCTAACCTTATGATTTTTGACAAACCACAGCCATGGATGATCGGTTTAGTCCTGGGTGGAGCCGTGGCCATCATTCTGGGGGAAAGTGGGTCGGGGTATGCCCAGCTTGACCCAGACCAGAACCTGCCGGTGGAGGTTCCTTCTCAGCCCTACAATGGCGGTTCCAGCGAAGTCTCTCCCGGTTCTAATGCTCCTCCGGGTTCCCCTGGTCTTGCTGATCCAGGGCAAACCATGCCCCAGGACAATGGCATCAGTCCAGGCTCTCCTGGGGGAACGCCCGGCCCCAACCAGCGCTCCCGCCAGTCCGAAATTTTCGGTATTTCTGCCGCTTACCGCCTTGGCATTGGCGATCTGATCAATATTGATGTTTTTGGTGCAGAAGATTACAGTACCCAGGTGCTGGTGCTGCAAGATGGCACCATCAACTTGCCCAGGGTAGGGCCGGTGTTTGTGCTGGGACAATCAATTCAGGATGCCGAAACCACGGTGGCCGCCCAATACCGTCGGTATATTCGCAACCCCATGGTCACCATTGCCCCCATTACCCTGCGGCCCATTCGCATTGCCATTGCCGGAGAGGTAAAACGGCCCGGTTCCTATACCCTGGACCGAGGCGGTAATAATGACGGAGACAACAACAACACTCCCCTCTTTCCCACCCTGACCGAAGCCATTGCTCAGGCGGGGGGGATTACCGGCAAAGCAGATATTCAAGAAGTGCAAATTCGCCGTTATGTAGCCTACGACAAAACAGAAGTCAGTACCTTTAATTTGTGGGAACTGATTCAATCGGGAGACCTGCGCCAGGATGTCGTCCTGCAAAGTGGCGACGAAGTATTTATTCCCACGTCGGTGGATGTTCTGCCGGGAGAGGTCTCTGAATTAGCCAGGGCCAGCTTTGCCCCCGATGCCATCCAGGTTTACATTGCCGGAGAGGTAGAAAACCCAGGCATATTAGAAGTGCCCCTCGATACGGCTCTAAACGAAGCCATTCTTAATGCCGGTGGGTTTAATTCCCGTGCTAATCGCACCGTTGTGGATTTGGTACGGGTAAACCCCGATGGCACCGTTAGCCAACGACAAATTGAGGTTGACTTTAGTCAGGACGTCAACGAGCAAATCAACCCAATTCTGACGGATCAGGACATCATTGTGGTGAATCGATCGGGGCTGACCCAGTTTGGCGATTCAGTTGGCATTGCGCTCAATCCGGTCACTCAGATCTTAAACACCATTCTGGGATTAGATAGGCTTTTATTTGATTAAAGATGGCTCCATGTTCAGAGTTTTTCGGAGCACTTCTACATCATCAGCACTGATACTAAACCGCCCTTTTTCTACGTCTCGAATCCAGCTCTGGCTTTTGCCAATGCGCTTGGCCAGGGTGCGCTGACTCAGCTTTTGTTGCTGCCTGGCCTGGCGTATATCTTCGCCGGAAATATGGTCTGTTTGCGCATGGGTTTTGGCTGGATGAGATTTACGACGACGGTGTCTTGTCGTACGTTTGTTAATTTGCTGCCATTCTTCCGACAGGTCAAATCCAACCAACCGAGCATTCAGCAGCCGTTGCCACTTGTCTCGCGGGGCAGTGCTGGTCAGGCTCAGAGTTTGATTAGCGTCTTCGGTCCAAAATTCCAGCGCATCGTCTGCATCATCAGGAATATCTGCAACCCTGGCCCACAGAGGTTGAATGGCAACGGGATAGGTCTCTGGGTCAAATTGAGGTTTTAACCCGTAGTAGTACAGCATCTCCAGATCATGCTCAAAGGTTTTGAGTAACCGCTTATGGGCACCCCGCACCGTAGTCGCTTCGTGGACTTTCGCTTCACCATAGGCCACCCGCAGCAGAGTGCGAATGGTGACCCGCTGGTCGCCCCCCAACCGCAGTTTGAACAGCAGCCACAGCAACAGCCGCACTGCCCCTTCGTGCTGCTGCCAGTTGCTCATTACCTCTGTTAATAGCGACTGGGGGAGGGTGCCGTACTGGTAAAAAGCAATAAAGCGGCGATAGTCTCGCTGGTTAAGAAACTGGCGTGACCAGGTACCGGCCCGTACAGTAAATTCCAAGCCGATCAGGTGGCGGTCGCCTGCGGTATCTGTCTCGAAATAATATTTGGTGTTCAAAAGATGCCAGACAGGGTGTTCTTCCAGGCTGAAAGACTGCACCCTGCCCTGGCGAGGCCAATGCAGCGAAACCATGATTTGGCAGCACTGATGCACCAGGTCTTTAATCAAGGTAAGTTTTTCAAGTTTGGTCAGGTCTTTGCGCTTGTCGAGCCCCAGGTATTGCTCAATGTGCTGGTCATTCAGGACAAAGGGCTCTTCCCAGGGACAAGCCACGGTGGTAGCGTAGGCCGCAAATATGAGATGCACACAGGCCGCCCGCAGATCAAAATTGGCGATCGCAAACCGTCCCTCTTTCTCCCCCATAGGCTCCAGAGTGCTCACCTCAGGATTAACCGCCAGACGAAATTCCATCGCCCCTCGGCCCCGGTGTACCGACCGATGGTAGAGCAATTTGCCATCCACATCCACCTGCCAGGGTAGGGTCTCTCGCTGGCCCAAAATATTGCAAGCTTCCCAAACCACCATAGAAGAGGCGAAGGGATTAGTTTTACCGTTTAGAAAAATTTCTGGAATGGCCGCTGGCAGCAAGCTACTTTTCACCCGTCCTTTTTTGGGCTGGAGTTGGTCTAAAGCTCCGATATCACATACCATCATGCACTGGGGTACCTCGTACTCAGCACACCCATCACATAGGGTAGGGTCAATCCAATAACCCTTTTTAGTTTCCTCTAGCTTAATGGCTCCCGTAGGACATTGAGGCTCACAGCTGCCGCAAACTTCACAGTCATCTTTGATGGTATAAGCCATAGTCAAGAAAAATCCACAACTCTTCCCTGGTAATAGGTGAGACTCGCCTCAAGAAAGACCTGAAGGCCATACTCCACTAAGTTTCCAAACCTGCCCAACCACGGTTTCTCTCAAACTACAAGGCTGGAATGTTTTCTCAGCAGAACCTATCTCATCTAGCGCTCACCAATCCCACATGGTATTTATGAATAACAAGAAACAGGAATTCGTTTTATACCAGGGAACACTTTTTCGCTATATTTATTTATTTTTAACAATTCCTTAATATCCTCTGAATGCTTGTTCAGGATGAACTTTTTGGGTTCAAAAATCCATGACATTTCACCCTGTTTTTCTTACCAAAAATTTGAAAGCTCTGACATCAATACAGTCGAGAAAAAGAAGTTTACAGAAGTTGACTCTGGTTGATTTTTGTTTACACAGTTCCCGTTGAAGTTCAACGGCGTGCCATTTGCCCCGGTCCTCGCCAAAAGCTGCTGGTTATCCCCATCTCTTTATGAAGCTCAAGCTGCTGCCTGTGGTGCCCCTTGCTATCTTGCTATCCATCGCCGGGCAGATGGCATCAACAGGTTCTGGGTATTGCCGCAAAAGGTGGTCAACCAGGTTATTACCATAGACAATCAGGGCGAAGAGCATTGTTGGAAGGTAACAGTTCAGTGGTCGAATTCGTGAAACCCTTTGCAGAACGAGGTTCAGCCATAGTTGAAATCCTTGGGGTCGGCATTATTGTCTTATTTTCTTTCTACTCCCTGGGGCTGGCGGCTTTTCGTCTGTTACAAGGGAGAAGCGGCGATCCGCTGTTTAGAGAGGCCCGACAAAAGTTAGGACGGGGCATTTTGGTCGGGCTGGAATTTCTAGTGGCCGCAGATATTATCCATACGGTCGCTGTGGATTTAAGCTTTCAGACGGTGGGGGTGTTGTCGCTGATCGTACTGATTCGTACTTTTTTGAGCTTTACTCTGGAAATGGAACTGACAGGCAAATGGCCCTGGCAAAACCAGGAAAGTTAGCATTGGCAGCATCGGCAAAGGGAAGTCTGCCCTTCCAAAGAAAGAGCAGACTAGGGCAGGTCAAGACCTCATTGACTGACAAAAGTTGTACGCCCTCACCCCAACCCCTCTCCCAGAGGGCGAGGGGAGCCGATCAATCTTTCCAGTTCCCTCTCCCCTCGGGAGAGGGCTAGGGTGTAGCTTGCTTCCCGCAGGGTGGGCTTTCAGGGATTTGGTTGAGAAGTTTTGTCAGTCAACCAGGGTCAAGACTGCTTAGGAGAATTCTTGAAAAGAAAATGCCACCGAGTCGGGGCACAGGGCCTGCGCCCCTTGGCAGTGCCTCACAAAACAGGTAATTTTGTTTTCAGAGATCTCCTTATCGCCCCCTATCATTTTGAACAATGGTAAGTTGCTCAGGCTGAGTTCGTTTGATATGGGCCTGAATGTCAGTGGCCTGTTCTGACCGCAAATCCTCTAGAAAACCCTGTTGCTGATCGGCAGCCTCCTGGTGATTGGGGTACGGTCCAAAATAATAGGTACAGGAGGGGTGATTTGTTGTAATTTCGATCCACCAGGGCAGTTCTTGGGGCCTTTGTTTTCGAAAAAGGGATAGAAAATCGAAATCAAACAGCATCTTAGTCACCTTCGTGTCATCTTGTGCTCCAGTGTGATTAACCAAACCAGTGGGATGGTTCTTGGGGATGGGTAGGCTGTTCAGGAACCCGGAAGTATTTGATGGCATCCTCCTCATGAAGGATTTTTAGAATGTTTTCTTGAATCGTAGATTCAATCTGATTTTCGTCATCTCTGGCAATGACAAACTGACCTGCCCGGTCGGGGTTGATGTCCTGACTTGGGGTCAATGAAACATAGTGAGGGACGGTATCATTGAGCACCCTAACCAACAACTTCTGCCGTAAATAAGGATTAGCAAAGGCAGCGTCGTAGGGGGTGCCAGGATTTTTTATAATCTCCTCTATCTTGCGATAGACAATGTTACGGGTGATATTGACGATCTCATTTTTCATGACACTCTTTTAAGCCTTAGAGGCAATAAATGGCTTACAGGAATTACAGAAAGCCAGTCTTAAATCCAGGTAGAACTCCTGATCTGGCAGCTTTTCTAAAAAATGTCCCTGCTTCTGGATTTGGGTAAGACCATCTGTTCTGTATCATATTCATCCTAAATCAATAAAATATTGTTTTTTAGAGTTTTTTAATGGAATTCAAAAATGTTATTAAAAGGGGGTAAGTCGAGCCGTCTCTGCCTGGGAGGTCATTTTCTTTTTTACCATTTCTTTTCTCAAAGAACTCTTTGTGATATTCGCTATTTTTTATTTAAGTATCCTTCTGGTAGGTTGAATTTGCCCCACTCTGCCCCCAGGCCATTTTGGTAAGAAGGAGGCAGTCCCTCAAGTTCGTTATCGGACCTATAACGGTTTCCAATCGAATGAAGCAGACCTCAAAGATCCCCCTTTCCCCCTACCCTGCGGGAAGTTGAAAGTGTCTAAGTAAGGGGGTAAAAATTGACACTTCAACAGTCAGCAACCAGAAGGATCTGACACTGATAAAGTTTGTAAATCCCCGAACCGAGAGCCACTTTAATTTCAACCCAGCATCTTTTTGGCACTTATTGCATCGATGTTTTTGCCGGGACTTTGCAAATCTTGATAGAAAGATAAATCTCATTCAAGTCCAGAAGTGGAGTTTTGTCTAAAGTAAAGCTGCAAATTTCGAGCTGGGCCTGGGATAAATCTTATCCAAGTCCAGAAGTGGAGTTTTGTCTAAAGGAAAGCTACAAATTTCGAGCTGGACCTGGGATAAATCTCATTCAAGTCCAGAAGTGGAGTTTTGTCTAAAGGAAAGCTACAAATTTCGAGCTGAACCTGGGATATTTAGCCCTTTTGGAAGATGTGATTTGTCGGTATGAGAGTTTTTACTGGATCGTAATAGCAAAATCTTAGTTTTTGGTAGAACACCGAATTTTGAGCTTTGTTTAACTTTGGTGGGTGTATCCCAGTTTTGCAAGTCTGCCCTCATCCCCCAACCCCTGCTGCTTCGCACGGTCTCAGACCTACGCGCGTCCTATGTCCTTCGGACAGCAAGCAACGGCCTACTCCCAAAATGGGAGAAGGGGAGCCGGAGTCAAAGTCCCTCTCTCGCTCTGGGAGAGGGATTTAGGGTGAGGGCTGCAAAACTGGGATGCACTCAACTTTGGTTAAGTCCAGAAGTGGAGTGTTGTCCAAAAGCAACCTACAGATTTCGAGCTGGACCTGGGATAAACCTTATCCAGGTCCAGAAGTAGAGTGTTGTCTAAAGGCAACCTGCAGATTTCGAGCTGGACCTGGTAGGTATCTGGCCTCAGATGTTTAGACCAGCGGAGTTGAGAACTGTAGTTGGTCTGAGACGGGGGAGGAATTATGACAGCTGTGCATAACTCACGAATGGATCAAGCTATGACTTTGAGGTTTACAGGTGCAGCACAGTAGAAAACTTCTTTCTAAAGAAAGATAGGACAGTTGCTCAGCTTAACACTATGCTTTTTCAAGACCGAATTGATGCCGGCCAGCGGTTGGCTAATTTGCTGAAATCCTACACTGAACGTCCTGATGTCATAGTCATTGCGTTACCCAGGGGGGGAGTGCCCGTAGCTGCGGAAGTGGCAAAGGTCATTAATGCCCCTATGGATGTGCTGGTGGTGCGAAAGTTGGGCGTTCCTGGGGCCGAAGAAACGGCAATGGGGGCAATTGCTTCCGAAGACTTTTGCTACATCAACCACGACCTGGTGGCCCGGCTAAAGATTTCGTCTGAAGTACTCAATATCGTGGTGCAACAAGAGCAGCAAGAACTGCAGCGGCGAGAGAAAGCCTATCGGGATGATTTGCCGCCGCTAGATCTGCGCGATCGCACCGTTATTCTGGTTGATGACGGTCTGGCCACCGGGGCTACCATTCAGGTCGCCATTGATGCTATTCAGCAGCAGCAGCCCAGAGAGTTGACGGTGGCGGTTCCCGTGGCAGAACCCGGCGTTTGCGATTGGGTGGGCAAAGCCGTTGATCGCATTGTTTGTGCCGAAACGCCTCGCCCGTTTTACGCTGTTGGACTCTGGTATAAAGAATTTTCCCAAACCTCAGATGACGAAGTTAAGTCTCTGCTCCGCCAGGTCAGGGACCGAATGCCTGAAGCTGCTGGTCGCCGTTAGAACATGACTTATGGTTAGCTCAATCAACACCTCAGCAAAACATATTCTGACCGCCGCCGCCCATCCACTGGCGGGGGAACCAACCGATTACGACGCCTTAATGGACCGCATTGGCGATGCCCAAATTGTGCTCATCGGCGAGGCGTCCCACGGGACCCATGACTTTTACTACGAGCGGGCCGAAATTACAAAACGGTTGATTGCCGAAAAGGGATTTACCGCCGTCGCCGTGGAGGCCGACTGGCCAGACGCTTACCGGGTGAATCGCTTTGTCCGCGGCGTCAGCGATGACCAGTCGGGGGAAAAGGCCCTGGCGAACTTTCGCCGATTTCCCACCTGGATGTGGCGCAATACCGATGTGCTGCGGTTTTTGATGTGGCTGCAGCAGTACAACGACTCTTTATCCCCTGCGGCGACTCGCGTCGGGTTCTATGGGCTCGACCTCTACAGCATGTATAGCTCCATTGATGCCGTCATCCACTATCTCGATTCGGTAGACCCCGATGCGGCCCAGCGGGCGCGACAACGCTACTCCTGCTTTGACCACTTTGGAGAAGACAGCCAGGAATATGGCTACGCAGCCTCTCTAAACCTGTCTGAATCCTGCGAAGACGAAGCGGTCAGCCAGCTGCTCGACCTGCAGCAGCGCATCGCCGACTATGCCGAACGGGATGGCCGCATTCCCGAAGACGAGCACTTCTATGCCGAGCAAAACGCCCGCCTGGTGACCAATGCCGAAGAATACTACCGCAATATGTTTCGCGGTCGGGTTTCCACCTGGAACCTCAGGGATGAGTACATGGCAGAAACCCTGAATGAATTGATAGATTACCTGGGGCAGACCAGTGGGACTCCTCAAAAGGTGGTCGTTTGGGCCCATAATTCCCATCTGGGCGATGCCCGTGCCACCTCCATGGGTCGCCGGGGAGAGCTAAATGTAGGGCAGCTGGTGCGCAGTCAGTATGGCAATCAGGCCATCTCCATCGGCTTTACTACCTACACCGGAACCGTAGCGGCGGCTTCTACATGGGGTGGCCCGGTAGAAATGAAGCGGGTCCGGCCCGGTTTGGCCGACAGTTATGAAGCCCTCTTTCACGATGTTGATCATCGCCGCTTTATGCTGCTAATGGATGTAGACCAGGACGTGGCCCAACTGCTTCAGCCCGCCCGGATGGAAAGGGCCATCGGTGTGATTTACCGGCCCGAAACAGAGCGGGCAAGCCATTACTTTCAAGCCGAACTCCCCCGGCAGTTCGATGTCATTATTCACATCGACAATTCTAGAGCCGTTGAGCCCCTAGAACTGGCCCAGCCCGACACCGCCGAACCAGAGACGTTTCCCTCTGCTCTGTAGGTTTGGTCAGAAATACGTCTGCATTGAAGTTTCAATCATGCTACCGGAGAAATAAAATGCCCTCCGCTGCCACCTCGACGGCGGTAAAATCTGCCCGTCGAGAACAAAACTACTTTGACCAGCAGCCGACCTACTCGGCCATCCAGCGCCTCCCCCAGGTATGGGAAAAGGCCGCCGAACAATTTGGCGACATCCCAGCCCTGGTCGACCCCCACGCAAAACCAGAGGTATCCATTACCTTTCGGCAGCTAAAGGAACGCATTCATCAATTTGCCGGGGGGTTACAGTCCCTGGGCATTCAGCCTGAATCTCACGTGGCGCTGTTTGCTGAGAACCAACCCCGCTGGTTCATTGCAGATCAGGGCATTATGGCCGCAGGAGCCATCGATATTGTGCGCAGTGCCCAGGCCGAGCGAGATGAACTGCTCTATATTCTGGAGAATAGCGATGCCACGGTGCTGGTGATTGAAAACCAGAAAGCCCTGGATAAGCTTAAGCATCATCTCGAAACCCTACCCATTGAGTTGGTGATTCTGCTTGCTGACGAAGAACCCCAGGCTGATGCAGCGGTCAAAACTCTGAATTTTGAACAGGTGATGGCGCAAGGCGCAAAGCATGGCCTGCAACCGGTAAAGCAGGGGACTAATGTCCTGGCGACCCTACTCTATACCTCTGGCACTACGGGCAAACCCAAAGGGGTAATGCTGACCCACGCTAACCTGCTGCACCAGGTGAATACCCTTGGCAGCATTATTCAGCCCCAGTCCGGCGACCGGTTGCTCTCTATACTGCCCACCTGGCACATTTACGAACGCGCCTGCGAGTATTTCGCCCTGTCCCAGGGAGTTACGATGATATATACCGACTTGCGCCACTTTAAGCAGGACTTAAAGCACCATAAGCCCCAATATTTCATTTCAGTACCGCGACTTTTAGAGGCAATTCAAGACGGTGTCGATAAACAAATTCAGCGACAATCTATCAATCGCCAACGCCTGGCCAGGGCTGCTTTTAGCTTGAGTCGCCGCTATGTTAAAAATCGGCGCATCGTCCATGGCCTCAGCCTCGACTATCCCAACCCGTCTGCCCTGCAGCGGCTACAGGCACGCACTCAAATGCTGGCTTTGGCCCCGGCTCATCGGTTAGCAGATCGCCTGGTATATCAAACCATTCGAGCCGGAATGGGCACCAACTTCAATCAAATTATCAACGGTGGGGGCAGCCTCAGCCTGGAATTAGACCAGTTTTTCGAAATCATCGGGGTCGATGTCATCGTAGGCTATGGCCTGACCGAAACTTCCCCGGTGCTCACCGCTCGTCGACCCTGGCACAACCTGCGGGGCTCTGCCGGTAAACCCGTTCCCGGTACAGAAATTCGCATCGTTGACCCAGAGACTCGGCAGACCCTATCCCATGGAGAATGGGGGTCTTTGCTGGCACGAGGGCCGCAAATTATGGCGGGGTATTACAAAAAGCCTGATGCCACCGCAGCCGTAATAGATGACGAGGGCTGGTTCGACACCGAAGACCTGGGCTGGTTGACGCCCCAGGAGGATCTGATTTTGACGGGTCGGGTAAAAGATACCATCGTTCTAAGCAATGGCGAAAATGTCGAACCCGAACCGATCGAAGCCGCCTGTAGCCGCAGTGCTTACATCGATCAAATGGTCGTGGTCGGGCAAGACCAGCGGTCCCTCGGGGCCCTGATTGTGCCCGATGTAGATGCTCTGCAAGCCTGGGCGGCAAAGCGAAATATAGACCTGCAGTTGCCTGATACCGACTCCTCTGGAGCGGTGCCTTCTCCCTACTCTCCCAGTCAACCGGTATGCGACCTTTTGCGCCAGGAACTGAACCGAGAAGTGAAAAATCGCCCCGGCTACAGCCGCAACGATCGTATAGGCCCCATTCGCCTGCTGCTGGAGCCGTTTTCTACCGAAAACGGCATGATGACCCAGACGTTAAAAATCAAGCGCCATGTGGTGCTGAACCATTACCAGAGCTTGATTGACGAGATGTTCGAGTCGGGTTGATAAAGAACTGGTTTTAACCCCAAGTCCAGCTCGAAGTCTGTAGCTTTCCCTAAGGAATGGGGATTCAATAACGTGGGATAGCCGCCTCGGCTGTCCAGGAGCAGGCAGCATACCTGCCCTACAAAAATTGGATGTTATAAAATCCTCATTCCTAAGGCAAAACTCCACTGCTGGACTTGGACAAGGTTCACAAAAGATTGCTCATAGCCTTTTCGAAGTCATGCTTGAGCTTTTTCAGGTATCCCTCAGAGGTCACTAACCGATGGGGATCTCCAATCTTCACTTCGGCCTGGGTTGCCTTGTAGATCCAGCTTCCTATCTTGGCTCGAAAATCCTGCCAGGTGTTGCTGTCTTCACTACGGATACCGTCTCTGCTAAAAAGTACCCGTTTGCCGGTATGGCTGTAGCCCCAAAACTCAGGGGGGAGGTGGGGTACCATATCATCCTGATTCACCACCCGAAAAGCGTTGGTGAATTGCTGATTGAAGGCTTCTTCAAAAGCCTTGTTCCCCACTCTGGGTGCTCCGTAGGTGTAAAGCCCCGCCACGGGAACCTCGTCAGCAATGAGCATGGCGGTTAACAAAACGGCCAGGGCACCCCCCAGGCTGTGGCCCGCAATCCAAATTTGTTTATTGCTGGCGGGGTTGTACCTCTGGGCATCTGAGGCAATTCTGACCAGCGTGGGCACTAACGCATCTTGAAATCCTTTATGGACCCTGGTGCCCCAAAAAGGTCCTGTCTCGGAGGTAAATGTGAGGTTAGTCCACCAGTCTTCGGAAGACTCGCTGCCGCAAAACGTGACTAAAATGTGGTCATTGTTAGAGGCAACAAAACCCTGAGTATCGATATCGTTACTCAAAAATTTGTTAATAATCGTGACTTCTGAAAAATGCCACTGCTCTTGGAGTTTTTTGGCGACGAAATCAGATCCGCCTTTCTGTTCATCTTTAATGGCGTAGGTCAATTCGCAGGCCAGGGCAAAGGCCAGAGCATCCTTAGGGCTGTAAGCCCCGTACGCATACTCTGGGGTGAACTCATAGGCGTTGACATCAAGATGTAGATCATGGGTCATGGGAATTGCTCCGAATAGGGCGGCAAATTTTTGCAACGGGGTGGAACTGGTTGGTACTCGGCCCAGGTGGGTGCATCCCAGTTTTGCAGCCCTCACCCTAAATCCCTCTCCCAGAGCGGGAGAGGGACTTTGACTCC
>Ga0076930_101497_pt1 | contig 12327 bp, 11 predicted proteins | sample HotLakConsoUCCRE_FD_71149 | JGI IMG/M metagenome (GOLD analysis project Ga0076930, IMG submission 71149) | Hypersaline microbial mat communities from Hot Lake, Washington, USA - Hot Lake Consortium UCC-RE (version 3) (version 3) ...
TGAGGGGTCGGTTGGTGGGAACCGGGGGCGCTGGGAGCCAAATCCCGGCTGCAACGGAACGTGCAACGTCCCATTCTGCGCATCCGGGGGGGCGGTGCGCCATGGTGCTGTTCCGGAGGCTCCGAATCGGCTTCCCAGCGGACTCCTCCGCTCCCTGCATCCCTCAGCGCTTCGTCTTCCGCTCCATCCACCGCCCGGTGAGCACCACCCCGGTGACGCTCAACGCCGTCCCCCCGGCCATGAGGAAGAGGACCAGTATGTCCCAGAGGGGGCGATTCCCGTCCAGCCCCGGGAAGTCGAAGGAGTGCAGCCCGTGATAGATCCACCGGTTCAGGCGGGAACGGCGCTCGTATCGGTGGGCCACCCCCCCGGAGGCGGGATCCAGGTAGAACCAGCTCCCTTCCGGATCCTCCACCTCCACCCGGACGGCGGGAAAGCGGACCGCGATGTGGCGGGAATAGTAGTAGGCGTCGGGCCCCTCCAGCGGGGTGACGGCGATGATGGAAGCGGTGGGTCGCATCCGCTCCACCCCCGCCACCAGGAGTTCCCGGGGGAAGCGCTCCAGGATCGCCGGGGGATCGGACTCCGCCAGCCCTCCGGCCGAACTCCCCGCCGCAACGACCCGCGTGGTGGCCCAGTCGTGGTGCGCCACCCAGTAGGGCTCCCCTCCCAGCACGATCCCCCGGAGGAGGCGCACCGGCGGCGCACCGGCGGCCCGGAGCAGATCCAGGACCTCCCCGGGAGGGCGCACGAAGGCCTCCGGGTCCAACTCCCCCCCCTGCCACGCCAGCCGCTCCTCCTGGGTCAGCCCGGTCTCGGGGCTCCAGTTCATGGGCGTCATGGAGAGGAGCCCGCTGAACACCCAGGTGAAGGTCACCAGGCCGAAGATGAACCCCATGTAGTGGTGCCACCGGAACCACCGCTCCCGGTACGGCGTGAGGCGCAGGGGGGGGCCGGGGCGGGCCCGAACCTGACGCCAGCGCACGAAGCCCAGCACCAGCCCCGCCAGGCTCATGATCACCCCCAGGAAGGAGGTCCAGATCACCACCTGCCGCCACACCGGGCGCCGGACGATGAGATCCCTGGGGTAGATCCAGTGGGGGATGGGGCCCAGCCACCCCCAGAAGCGCTCCATCCGGTCGTGGCGCTGCACCACGTCGCCGGTGGTCCCCGACACGTAGACCCGGGTGCCCCGTCCATCGTCCAGATACACCCGTTGGATGGGCATGTGGGGGAGGAAGAAGGTCCGGGGGGTCCACTGGTCCAGCCGCTCGGTGGCCACCACCCGCTCCACCGGATCGCCCCCCCCTTCCCAGGCCATGGCCAGCCGCCCCGCCAGGGCGGGGTCGTCCACCCGGAAGGGGGTTCCGTCATCGGCGTGGACCGAGCGCCGCTGGCCGTCGGGGAGCTGGAACACCCACACCCCCCGACCAAGGGCAAACCGGAGGTGGAAGGAGTCCGGGGCAGCGGCCAACCCTGCGGCACGGGCCGCCTCCCCCGGCGACAGGAGCGGCCCCACCTCCGCGGGGAAGGGCTCCCCCCGGTCGATCCGGTCCTTCCACCCCACCTCGGGGAAGCCGGCGTACATCATGACGAAGCCGGAGAGAAACCAGACCAGGAAGAGGAGGGAGAAGGTGACCCCCAGCCACCGGTGCACTCGCACCACCCAGTGGCGGCGGGTCCAGCCGGCCATCCCACGGCGGCCACCCGGACCCGCCCCCGGGGCGGAATCCCCCCCTCCCTCCTCCTCCCCGGCCAGGAGGCCGGAGGGATCCACCTCTCCCACCCCCCCGCTCACAGCTCCCAGTTCACCCGGACCAGGACGTTCCGGGGCGCTCCGGGATAGAGCTGGAATCCGTTGATGGCGGTGGTGAAGAACTCACCGTCCAGGAGGTTGTTCACGTTCACCCCCAGGGTGGCGGCCCCCAGCCGATACGACAGGGCCCCGTTCAGCACCGTGTAGGCGGGGAGGAGGACCGCATTGTCCGGCCCGGCCCAGTTGTCCCCCACCAGGTTCCCTCCCAGCGAGACGGTGAGCCCCCGGAGCGGTCCGCTACTGAGGTTGTAGTCCCACCAGAGATGGGCCTGATGGTCCGGGGCATACTGGATCCGGTTCCCGGTGAAGTTCCCGAAGCTGGTGTAGACGGCGTCGGTATAGCTGTAGCCGCCGCTCACCTGGAACCCTCCCCCGGAGTCCCAGCGGGCGTCCAGTTCGATCCCCTGGGACTCCGCCTCGCCGGCCTGGCTGAAGCGCCCCTGCCCCAGCCCCACGATGGCGTCCTCCTTCCGGATCTGGTACGCGGCCAGGGTGAAGGAGAAGCGGTCCGTGGGGTCGTACCGCACCCCGGCCTCCGCCTGCCACCCCGTCTCCGGATCCAGCGGGGTCCCGTCCACGGGGATCTGCCGGGGCTGCTTGAAGAAGGTGGAGTATCCGCTGAACACCGACAGCGTGGGGGTCGGGAGCCAGACCGCCCCAAGGCGGAAGGTCACCGGGGAGTAGCTCCGCTCGGTGGGGGTGCCGGTGGAGGGCGTACCGGTGGTAACCAGCATGTCCGTGCGGTAGAGCCCGTCCACAAGGTCCAGGCGAGCCCCCGCCAGGAGGCGGAAGCTGTCATCGAACTCCACGAACTCCTGGAGATAGAGGCCGTGGATGGTCTCCTCGGTGACGAAGAGGATGTCCTCGGAAATGGTCACCGCCGGCTGATCGTCCCGGGGGCGGAAGAGGTCCACCTCGGTGGCCTCTCCCAGACTCCGGTCCCGGGGGCGGGTGCGGTCGATGCGGTTGAAGGCGTACCCCCCCATGGTGCGGAACCGGAGGCCGTCCCGCTCCCCCTGGTGGGTGAGCTCCACCACCCCCTGCAGGGGGCGCACCCGGGTGTCGAACTGGAACCACTCCCGGTAGACCCGGTTCCCCGGCCGCACCTCCAGGTACTCCGTGGAGAGGTACAGGTAGTCATCCCACGCGTGGGAGGCCTGTGCACGGAGTGAGAGCGACGGGGTGAGCACCCGGTTCCAGTTGGCCTGGAGATCCAGCCGCTCGTAGTCCATGAAGTCCTGGCCCGAGTTGTAGCGGGTATCCCGGGCCACCCCGGCCGGCACCACGCCATTCACCGTGGGAAGACCGGCGTCCAGCCGGTAGTCGTCCTTCATCGCCCCCAGCTGCACCCCCACCTCATCCCGGGAAGAGGGGGTCCAACGGAGGGCCAGATGCGCCGTGCTCCGGGTGGAGCCCGATCCCCGCCACCCCTCCTCCTCGGAGAGCCCGGCGTCGAAGCGGTACTGGAGCGACTCCGTCGCCGGCCCGGTGGCCCCCACGGCGGTGCGCCGGGTGCCGAAGCTCCCCACCCCTGCGGAGAGCTCGTAGGCGGGTGTGAAGGACGGCTGCTTCCTCAGGATGTTGATCACCCCTCCCAGCGCCGAGTGCCCGTAGAGCACCGAGGCCGGGCCCTTCAGCACCTCCACCCGGTCCACGGTGGAGAGGTTCGACATGGGGGCGCTCTCCGAGATGTTGTGCCGCTCGTCCCGCACCCCGTCCACCAGGAGCACAAAGTCCTGGAAGCCGCGGATGTTGTAGTGGTGGAAGCCCCCGTAGGTCTCGATGGGGCGGACCCCGGTCACATTCCCCAGCGCCGTGAGCATGTTGTCCACCCCCTGAATCTGCAGGCGGTCGGCGTCCACCGTCCCCACCGAGAGGGGGATCTCCCGGAGCGGAGCCGGAATCCCCACCGTGCGCGAGGGCGAGGGGGAGGCCTCCACCGTGATCCCCTCCAGGGCATTCACCGCGAGGTCCACAAGGACGGTGATCCGGGTCACCGATTCCCCCCCTTCCACCGAGATGTCCCGGCGGGTGGTGGCCACCCCCAGCCCGCTCACCAGGAGGGTCTGGCGCCCCGCCGGCACCCCCTGGATCCGGAAGGAACCGTCCGCCGCCGAGAAGACGCCGAGCCCGGTGCCCTCCAACTGGATGTTGAGCCCCTCCACCGGCTGCCCGTCCCCCGAGGACCGGACCGAGCCCTGGATGGAGCCGGTGGCCTGGGCGGCTCCCCCGGATGCGGAAAGCGCGAAGGCAAGAACGAGAGCTGCAAGACGCACGTGAAGCCGAACCTCCATCGACCTTCTCCTGGCCTGTGGGTGGCGCTGCACGGGGGAACGTCTCCCCCGGCGGCCCCCATGGTCATTCCCGCGTGGGATGAGAATAGAATATCGGTCAAGATCCTCCACCAGCCGTCGGCGGCCCCCTACCCCTCCTCCATTGACTCTCCACCCCTCCCCCACCCATCTTCCCCGGCATGACCTCCTCGCTCCCCACGCCGCGCCACCATCATGGCCATCATGGGCACGCCCTCGCGGGCCGTGCGGTGGTCGGGGTCTGCGCCTGAGGGGCGTCCGGGACTGAACTCGACCAGAGCCGCTGCGGCCCGCCCGATTCCGGGACGGGCCGTTTTCTTTTGCACGGATGTTTGGTAAAGCCATGCTGCGTATTGCGTTTCCCAACAAGGGCCGCCTTTCGGAAGACGCCCTGGACCTCTTCCGCCGGGCGGGGCTCCCGGCCCAGTTCCGGGCGGAGCGGGCCCTCATGGCCGGACTGGGAGAGGACTTCCAGGCCCTATTCGTGCGAGCCCAGGATGTGCCGGAGTTCGTGGCGGACGGGGCTGCGGACCTGGGGATCACCGGCTCCGACCTGGTTTGGGAGAGCGGCCGGGACGTCCGGGAGCTCCTGGACCTGGGCTTCGGGAAGTGCCGGCTGGTGGTGGCGGTGAAGGACGAGGCCCCCGCGGCCTCCGCCTCGGATCTCCCTGCCGGCACCCGCATCGCCACCTCCTTCCCCCGGATCGCCCAGGAGTTCTTCCGGGAGGCGGGGGTCCCCATCACGGTGGTCCCCGTGTCCGGTGCGTGCGAGATCACCCCCCACATCGGGGTGGCGGACGGGATCGTGGATCTGGTCTCCACGGGCTCCACCCTCCGGGTGAACGGGCTCCGGGAGCTGGCCACCATCGTCCACTCCTCGGCCCGGCTGATCGGGAATGTGGAACGGCTGGGGGAGCCGGAGTCGGCGGCGAAGGTGGGGGAGCTGGTCACCGCCCTGGAGTCGGTGCTCCGGGCCCAGAAGAAGCGCTACCTCATGGCCAATGTCCCCCGGGCCCGGCTGGACGAGGTCCGGGAGGTGATCCCCGGGATCTCGGGGCCCACCATCGTGGAGGTGCTGGACGGAGGCACCTGGGTGGCGGCCCACGCGGTGGTGGATGCGGACCAGGTCTATCAGACCATCAACCGGCTGAAGGCGCTGGGGGCGGAGGGGATCCTGGTGACGGGAATCGAGAGGTTGATGCCATGAGTGGCCCATCCCCCCTCCGCATCGCCGTGGAATCCCGCATCGCCGACCTCACGGACTCCCAGAAGGCCCTTCTCCTGGAGCGCCGCCCCACCGACGAGGGGCAGCTCCGGGACGCGGTCCGGGGGATCCTCGAACAGGTGCAGTCCCAGGGGGACGCCGCCCTCTTCGACTTCGCCCGGCGCTTCGACCGGGTGGAGCTCACCGCCCTGGAGATCCCCCGGAGCCGGTGGACGGAGGCGCTGGAGGGGCTGGATCCGGCGGTGCGGGCTGGGCTGGAGCGGGCGGCCCGGAACATCCGGGCGTTCCACACGGCCCAGATCCCCCCGGAGGTGACGCTGGAGGTGGAGCCGGGGGTGATGCTGGGGCGGAAGTCGGTCCCCCTCCCCGCCGTGGGGGTCTATGCCCCGGGGGGGCTGGCGGCCTACCCGTCGTCGGTGCTCATGGGGGTGGTGCCGGCGGTGGCGGCGGGGGTGCCGGAGGTGGTGGTGTGCTCCCCTCCCGGCCCGTCGGGGGAGCCCTCCGCCGAGGTCCTGGCGGCGTGCGCCATCGGGGGGGCGTCCCGGCTGTTTGCCCTGGGAGGCGCCGGAGCCGTGGCGGCGCTGGCCTACGGCACCGAGTCGGTCCCCCGGGTGGCGGCCATCGTAGGGCCGGGGAACGTGTGGGTCACCGAGGCCAAGCGGCAGGTGGCGGGCGATCTCCTCATCGACTCCCCGGCGGGTCCGTCCGAGGTGCTGGTGCTGGCGGAGCCCCCGGCGGACCCCCGGCTGGCTGCCCTGGAGCTGGTGGCGCAGGCCGAGCACGATCCCCAGGCCGCCGTGGCGCTGGTGACCACCGACTCCGACTTCCTGGACGCCGTCCGCACGGCGCTGGCGGCGGAAGTGGCGAAGGCCCCCCGGCGGGAGGTCATCGAGACGGCGCTGGCGGACCGGGGGGGGCTCCTCCTGGCCGCCGACCGGGCCGAGGCGCTGGCCTTCACCGAGGCGTACGGCGCCGAACACCTGGCCATGTACACGGCGGACCCCGCCGGGGACATGGCCTCCATCACCACGGCGGGGACGGTGTTCCTGGGGGAACCCTCCACGGTGGCCTTCGGAGACTACATGACAGGGGCCAACCACGTGCTCCCCACGGCGGGGCTCTCCCGGTCCTTCTCCGGGCTCTCCACCCTGCACTTCCTGCGCTTCTACACGCACCAGACGCTGACGCCTGAGGCCGCGGCCCGGATGGCGGGGGACGTGGCGCTGCTGGCAGACGCCGAGGGGCTTCCGGGGCACGCCGCAGCCGCCCGGGCCCGGGGAGAAGGGGAAACCGGGGGTACGGGCCGACCGGGGGAGGAGGCATGACTCCCTTCCCCCGGGACGCCTACGCACCGCTGGAGCCCTACGCTCCGGACCGCCGCCCGGTGCCGCTGGATCTGTCCGACAACACCAACCGCTGGGGGACCCACCCGGCGGCGCTGGAGGCGGTGCGGACCGCTCCGGTGGAGGCCCTGACCCGCTATCCTTCGGTCTACGCCGACGCCCTGAAGGAGGCCATCTCCCGGCGCTTCGGGGTGCCAGTGGAGAGCATCGCCACCGGGTGCGGCTCGGACGACGTGCTGGACTCCACCTTCCGGGCCGCCGGGGAGCCCGGAGACCGGATCGTATACGCCTCCCCCACCTTCTCCATGGTGGACCCCCTGGCAAGGATGAACGGGATGGTGCCGGTGCCGGTGGAGTGGGCGCCGGGTCGCCTCCCCTCGCCGGAGCAGCTCCTGGCCCCGGACCCCGCCCTGGTCTACGTCTGCCGCCCCAACAACCCCACGGGGGAGGTCCCTCCCCGGGGGTGGGTGGAGGCGCTGGTGGAGGCCATCGGCCCCCGGGGCCCCATCCTCCTCCTGGACGAGGCCTACGCCGACTTCGACGATGGGGGCTTCCTGGAGCAGGCCGCCACCTCGAAGCGCATGATCGTGGTCCGGACCCTCTCCAAGTCCTTCGGGCTGGCGGGGCTCCGGGTGGGCTTCGGAGTTGGGGCGCCGGAGGTGATCCGGCAGGTGGAGATCTCCCGGGGGCCGTACAAGGTGAACCGGCTGGCGGAGGCCGCGGCGGTGGCGGCCCTGGACGACGCCCAGGGGTGGATCCCGGGGGTCATCGACGAGGTGCGGAGCCTCCGGAGCTGGCTGGCAGCTGAACTCACGGAGCGGGGTACCCCCCCCCTCCCCTCGGGGGCCAACTTCCTGCTGATCCCTGTGGGGGGTACGGGTGCGGCCCCTCCCGCCCCGGGTGCCGCCGCCAGGATCGTGGCCGGACTCCGGGAGCACGGGGTGGCCACCCGCCCCTTCACCGATCTGGTGGGGATCCACGAAGGGGTCCGGGTGAGCATCGGCCCCCGTCATGAACTGGAACGATTCCTGGAGGCATGGGACCACGTGATGGGTGCGCAGCGATGAAGATCTCCCTCTTCGACTACGGGGCCGGAAACCTCCACTCCCTGGGGAAGGCGCTGGAGGGGGCCGGAGCCACCGTCCAGGTCACCCCCGACTGGGTGGACGCGCTGAAGGCAGACGCCCTGGTCCTCCCCGGCGTGGGCTCCTTCCCTGCCGCAGTCCACGCCCTGGCGGGACAGGAGGAGCGGGTGCGGGAGGCGCTGCAGGCCGGTCTCCCCTGCCTGGGGATCTGCCTGGGGATGCAGCTCTTCTTCGACCACAGTGAGGAGGGGGCCGGCCAGGGGATCGGGATCATCCCCGGCGGCGTGCGCCGCCTCACCGGTCGCATCGTCCCCCAGATGGGGTGGAACGACGTGGAGACCCTCCCGGGGGAGCCGCTGTTCGAGGGGACGGAGGGGCTGGTGGCGTACTACGCCAACTCGTATGTCTGCGAGCCGGACGATCCCGGGGTCACCATTGCCTGGTCCGACTACGACGACGATCGTTTCGCCGCAGCGGTACGCACGGGCCGGGTGTGGGGGGTGCAGTTCCACCCGGAGAAGAGTTCGGCGCCGGGGCTGCGGATCATCCGGAACTTCGTGGAGGCCGTGAAGGAGCCTGGAGCCGTCGGCCACCGGGGGGACCCCGGAGCGGTAGGGGGTGTGGAGGGCACCCTGCCCGCCGGCCCCCGGGAGGCGGCGTCATGATTGCCGCCCCGGCCGTGGACCTCCGGGGAGGCCGCTGCGTCCAGTTGGTGGGGGGGCGCCCGGAGGATGAGCGGATCTCCCTCCCGGACCCGCTGGCCGTGGCCCGGGACTGGTGGGAGAAGGGGTTCGGGACCCTCCACGTGGTGGACCTGGACGCGGCGCTGGGCCACGGGGACAACCTCGCCCTGGTGGAAGCGCTCTGCACCGCCACCCCCGCCACCGTGCAGGTGGGAGGGGGTGTCCGGGATGATGCGGCGGCAGAGCGGCTGCTGTCCGCCGGGGCGGACCGGGTGGTGGTGGGGACCCGGGCGGTGGACGACCCTGCCTGGCTCGAGGCCCTTGCGCTGCTGCATCCGGGGCGCATCATGGTGGCCGCCGACATCCGGGACGGCCTGGTCCTCCGGAAGGGGTGGACCGAGGCCTCCGATCTGGGGATCCTGGACTTCGTCGCGGGGTTGGCATCCCTCCCCCTGGCAGGGATCCTGTGCACGGATGTGGCCCGGGAGGGAAAGGTGCAGGGAATCGACCTGGAGGGGGCGTTGGCGGTGATCCAGGGATCCGCCCATCCCCTCTGGATCAGCGGGGGGGTGTCCACCATGAAGGACCTGACGAACCTGAACGAGGCCGGCGCGGCAGGCGTGGTGCTGGGGATGGCCCTCTACACGGGTGCCCTGGACGCGGCTGCGGTGGCTCTGGAGTACGGTACATGACGAGGATCCGGCGGGAGACCCGGGAGACCCGGGTGCAGTTGGGGGTGAAGCGGGGGGAGGGGACCGGAACCGTCACCACGGATGACCAGTTCCTCACCCACATGGTGGAGACGCTGGGGCGCTACGCCGGGGTGGTCATCGACCTGGAGGCGGCGGGGGATCTTCGCCACCACCTGGTGGAGGATGTGGCCATCACCCTGGGGACCGCGCTCCTGGATCTGGTCCCGGAGCAGGCGGTGCGCTACGGCACGGCCACCGTTCCCATGGACGACGCCCTGGTGACGGCCTCCGTCGACGTGGGCGGCCGCCCCTACTACGTGGGCCCCCTGCCTTCGGGGCTCTACCAGCACTTCTTGCAGAGCATCGCGGTGCACCTGAAGGCCACGCTGCACGTGCGGGTCATCCGGGGGAAGGACAAGCACCACATCGTGGAGGCCGCAGTGAAGGCCACCGGGCTGGCGCTCCGTCAGGCCATGGCGAAGGGAGACGGAGGCGGAGTGTTCTCCACCAAGGGGACCGTGAACTTCTCCCGGCTCACCGAGAAGGGGTAGGCACGAGAAGCCCCGATACGCCGAAGGGGCACCCCCGCGACCTGCGGGTGGTGCCCCTCCAGTGTGCCGCCCACGGGCGGTGAGGACTCAGAGCGCGGCCAGCGCCGGATCCCACTCACAGCTGTTGTGGGCTCCGTCGCAGAAGGGCTTCCGCTGCGACTGGCCGCACCGGCAAAGGGAGTAGGGCCGCCCCTCGGGGGTGGGGATCTGGTTCCCCGCCTCGTCGAAGAGGGGGATGTCGCCCTCCACCTTCAAGGATCCGGTTCCACGCACCGTGATTCTGGGCTCTGACATGAGGTTCTCGCTCCGTACTGCAGGGTGAAGGGGGATGTGAGGGGGAGGGGGAACCCCGGACGCCACCGTCCGTTCCCCTGGGGAGGGCCGCCCCCTGTCCTGGATAGGGCCCTCCGGACGTTGTACCAGTGGAGCCGGGCCGTCGGAGCGCCCACCCTCCTCCCACACACCCCGCCGCACCAGGAGAACCCCACATGTCCGGAAGAGACGACGCGGCACCGTTACGGTGGGGAGCGGCCCTCCTCCTCTCCCTCCTCCCCCTGGGGTGCGCGGGAATCGTGGCCCCGGAGGAGTCGCTGGTACTGGAGCTGTCGGAGGCCCGGGTTCCCTGTGTGGGGGTGGGGCCCCGGGAGTGCCTCCTGGTGCGGGACGGCGAAGGGGAGTTCGAGCTGTTCTACGAGGAGATCCGTGGGTTCACCTTCCAGGAGGGGTACCGGTATACCCTGGAGGTGAGCCGCCGCACGGTCGCCAACCCGCCGGCGGACGCCTCCTCCTACATGTACCACCTGGAGCGTCAGCGCTCCCGGGTCCGGAGCCCCTGGTTCTCCCTCCTGGAGGAGACCCGGGCCGCCCAGCTCCGCTGGCTCTCCCTCCGACCGGACCCCTACCGGATGACGCTGCAGCGGGTCTGTTTCTGCACCCTGGCGGCCATCGGGCCGGTGGACATGGAGGTGGATCCGGAGGGTGCGAGCCCCTGGGAATCGGTGGTGTCGGCCCGGTACTCCGGAGACGGAACCCCGGTGCCGGCCCAGTACGTGGACCTCTTCCTCCCGGTGGGGGACCTCTTCGGTGTCATCCGGGAGGCGGTGGCCCGTGGGGCGGAGCGGGTGGAGGTGGAGTTCGACGCCGGCCGGGGCTTCCCCTCCCGGATCTACATCGACCGGGATTCCCGGCTGGCCGACGAGGAAGTGGACTTCCGCGTCCTCTCGCTGGGGGGAGGGTGACGGATCCCCGGAAGAGGCCTAGCTTCGGAGGGCGGACCTGGCTGGGCACGGCCCCTGGAAGTGGCCCCGCTCCATGCTCCATCCCCTGCTCCACCACAAGAGGAATCACGTTTTCGTGTTGAGACCACGCATCATTGTCTGCCTGGATGTGCAGGACGGCCGGGTGGTGAAGGGGACCCGTTTCGTGAACCTCCGGGATGTGGGCGACCCGGTGGAGCTGGCCCGGCGCTACGAGGCCGAGGGGGCGGACGAGGTGGTCTTCCTGGACATCACCGCCTCCCATGAGGGGCGGGGCACCCTTCTGGACACCGTGCGCCGCACCGCCGAGGTGCTCTTCGTTCCCCTCACGGTGGGGGGCGGGGTGCGCACCTTGGAGGACATGGGGGCTCTCCTCCGTGCGGGGGCCGACAAGATCGGAGTGAACACCGCCGCTGTGGACCGCCCGGAGGTCATCACCGAGGGGGCGAACCGCTTCGGGAGCCAGTGCGTGGTGGCCTCCATCGACGCCGCCCGGGTGGGGGACCGATGGCTGGTGCACACCCACGGCGGCCGCACCCCCACGAAGCTGGATGCGGTGGAGTGGGCGGTGGAATGTGTGGAGCGGGGGGCCGGCGAGATCCTCCTCACCAGCATCGACCGGGACGGGGTCCGGGGCGGATACGACCTGGAACTCACCCGTACCATCGCGGACCGGGTGCATGTGCCGGTCATCGCCTCCGGGGGGGCGGGGAGCCACCAGCACCTCCGGGAGGGGTTCGAGGAGGGGGGGCCGCCGCCGTGCTGCTGGCCGGCATCCTCCACGACGGGCTCACCACCGTGGGCGCCATCAAGGAGGAGCTCTCCGGATGGGGAGTGAACGTGCGATGAGCAACCCCACGATGCCGCCCACCCCCATCCTCCCCTCCACCGACCGGTCCATCCGCACCCCCGCCGATGTGGAGCGGCTGGCCTGGGGTCGGGGTGGGCTCCTCCCGGTGGTGACGCAGGACCACACCACCGGGGCCGTGCTGATGCTGGCCTGGGTCACCCGGGAGGCCCTCACCCATACCCTCTCCACCGGGTGGATGCACTACTGGTCCCGCTCCCGGGAGGAGCTCTGGCGGAAGGGGGCCACCTCCGGGAATGTGCAGCGGCTGGTTTCGCTGCACGGCGACTGCGACAGCGACGCGGTGCTGGCGCTGGTGCAGCAGGAGGGGCCCGCCTGCCATACGGATCAGGCCACCTGCTTCGGGGCGGGGGCGGAGCGGACCCCCGGCGGTGCCCGGGAGGGGGGCGGGAGCCTGTCTTCAGCGGACCCCGGGTCCCGGGCCCCCTCCAGAGCCGGTGCCTCCCCCGGCACCCCGACCTCCTCCTTCGCCCAGGCCCTCGACCACCTGGGTGCA
>Ga0076930_101498_pt1 | contig 12318 bp, 11 predicted proteins | sample HotLakConsoUCCRE_FD_71149 | JGI IMG/M metagenome (GOLD analysis project Ga0076930, IMG submission 71149) | Hypersaline microbial mat communities from Hot Lake, Washington, USA - Hot Lake Consortium UCC-RE (version 3) (version 3) ...
TAGGGACCTCCATCATGGATCCGGTCCGGCGCCCGTTCATCGGCGTCCCCCCCCTTCTGGAGGAATCGATGCGCATCTCCCCGGCAAACCCCGTCACCCCGACGATCGCTGCCAGGAGATTCCGCACATGCCTGCTCCAGATCACCCCCTTCTCGTCGCCCAGCAGATCGGCTTCGCCCTTCCCGATGGCCGGGTCCTCCTACACGACCTGAACCTGGCCCTGGGTCCCGGTGGCACCGCCCTGGTGGGTGCCAACGGGATCGGGAAGAGCACCCTGCTCCACATCCTGGTGGGGAGGATCCAGCCCACCTCCGGCCAGGTCGTCCGGAAGGGGCGGGTGGCCTTCCTGGCCCAGCAGCCGCCGGAGTGGGGAGAGGCCAGCCCGGGGCGAGTGGATTCCCCCTGGTGGCGTGGCACCCCGCTCCGGGGGGCACCGTCCGCGGAAGGGGCGCGGGCGGGCTCCCCGGCCCTGCCGGGGGGAGCCTCCACCCTGGCCCACGCCCTGGGGATCGCCCCCACCCTGGCCGCCCTGGCCCGGATCGAGGCCGGGAGCGTTGATCCATCCGACTTCCACCGGGTGGAGGGGCGCTGGGACCTCCGGGAGCGGGCCGAGGCCGCCCTGGCCCGTTTCGGCCTGGGGCACCTCCCGCTGGATCGCCCCACCGGGTCGATGAGCGGCGGTGAACGCACCCGGGTCTCTCTCTGTGGACTTTTCCTGGACGGGCCGGATCTGGTGGTCCTGGACGAACCCACCAATCACCTGGATCGGGCCGGCCGGGAGGCGCTGTACGCCTGGGTGGAGGAGTGGTCGGGGGCGCTCCTGCTGGTGTCCCACGACCGGGCGCTGCTGAACCGGATGGACCGGATCGTGGAGCTGTCTGGGCTGGGGCTCCGGGTGTACGGGGGCAACTTCGAGGCCTACCAGGAGCGCCGTGCGGTGGAGGCCGCCGCCGCCGAAGCCGGGTTGGAGCACGCCCGGAAGGAGCTCCGGAAGACCAGTCGTATGGTGCGTCTCCAGCAGGAGCGGCAGGAGCGGCGCATGGCCCGGGCCCACCGGGGCCGCCACACGTCGAACATGCCGAAGATCCTGCTGGGGGCCCGGAAGGAGAGCGGCGAGGCCACGGCCCGGCGCCTGGGGGAGCTGGGGGAGCGGCAGGTGGCCCGACAGCGGGAGCGGCTGGAGGCCGCCCGGGCCCGGGTCGAGATCCGGGACGGGCTGGAGCTGGAGCTGGCCCCCACCGGGCTCCACACCACCCGCCGGGTGCTGGACGTGGACGGGGTGTCGTACACACTGCCGGGAGCGGTCGCCCCCCTCTTCCGGGAGCTCACCTTCTCGGTGCGGGGGCCGCAGCGCTGGGCCATCCGGGGTCCCAACGGCTCGGGGAAGAGCACACTGCTCAGAATGCTGGCAGGGGAGCTGGAGCCGGGGGAGGGGCGGGTGGAGCGGGGGCTCGAGCCGGACTCCGTGGCCTGGCTGGACCAGCGGGGCTCGCTGCTGGACCCGGACGCCACGGTGATGGACTGCTTCCGGGCGGCCAACCCGGCGATGGACCCGGCGGCGTGCCACCACGCCCTGGCGAAGCTCCTGTTCACCGGGGACGCCGCCCACGCCCGGGTCCGGACCCTCAGCGGCGGGGAGCGGATCCGGGCCGGGCTGGCGTGCACGGTGGGGGGAGGCCGTCCGCCCCTGCTGCTGATCCTGGACGAACCCACCAACCACCTGGACCTGGACATCCTGGCGGCGGTGGAGGAGTTGCTCAGGGGCTACGACGGAGCGCTGGTGGTGGTCTCCCACGACGAGACCTTTCTGGAGGCCATCGGGGTGGAGCGGACGGTGGAGCTGGAGGGGGCGGGGGACTGAGGCATTGACTGGCCCGGAAGTCATGCGCATTATCACAAGGATACCATGCGCACGGAGAGGCCGATGTCCAAGCAGAGAATCAACATCACGGTGGACCCCGCCGTCGTCGAGCGAGCCCGCCGCTATACCGAGCGGCACGGCACCAGCATTTCGCGCCTGGTGACCGAGTACCTGGCCCAGCTTCCCATCGAGGACGAGGCCGGTGTCGAGGCGGAGGAGCGACTGACCCCCACCGTCAGGCGGTTGCTGGGCGTTGCCCGGGGCGGTGAAGACCGGGAGGGCTATCGGCAATACCTCGTGGAGAAGTACGGTCGGTGAGGCTGCTCCTGGACATCAACATCCTCCTGGACGTGCTCCTGGAGCGGAGGCCCTGGGCCCTTCCGGCTGCGGAGCTCCTGGCGGCCATCGAGCGGAACGAGGCAGAGGGATTCGTCGCCGGGCATACCCTTCCCACCATCTACTACGTCGTGGCGAAGGCGCAGGGTCGCGCGGCGGCGACCGGGGCCATGCACGACCTTCTTCGGGTTCTCGAGGTGGTGCCGGTGGAGAAGGAGGACTTCTACCGGGCGCTCTCCCTTCCGATGGACGGTTTCGAGGATGCCGTCCAGGCCGCAGCCGCCCTGCGGATCGATGCGCAGTATCTTGTCACACGCAATGAGCCCGACTTCCGCGGGACGTCGATGTCCACAGCCACCCCGGCCACCGTCCTCTCCATTCTCTGATCAGGATACGGCGCCCTGGCGGCGCTTCAAGGGCGCGCTAGCGCCGCTTCAACAGCTCCGCGTACTCCGGGCTCCGCTCCAGCACCTCGTCCACGAACCAGCACGAGCTCCGCACCCGGTAGTTCCGCTCCATGGCAAGGTCCAGCCCGGCCTTCACCAGAAAGGCCCCGTAGCCCCGTCCCCGGAGGGCAGGGGGGACGAAGGTGCTGGTGAAGTGGATCAGCCCCTCGTCTTCCATGCGGTAGTGGAGGATGGAGAGGTGACCGTCCTTCTCGATGAAGAACCGGCCCCGTTGCTCGTCGTGTTCGATCTCCATCCGCGTACTCCGGCGGGGGTCCCCTCCTCACCCGGTCGACGACTGCCGACCGGTCCTTCCCCTCCGGACCCGGATCGGGCGCCGGGGTTCCCCTGCAGCGGGAACCCTTCTCCGACTTCCCTCGTTCTCGTGGGGTCCCCCCCTTGCCCCCGCCGGCAACTCCCGGCGGGGCCGGAGGCCCTTCGCACCATCCAGGGAACCCCATGAAATCCTTCGTGCTCCTCCTACTCCGCGTCTCCGTCGGCCTCCTCATCGTCTGGTGGGGGCTGGACAAGATCGTCGATCCGGCCCATGGGATCGCCGTTTCGGATCGGTTCTACCGCGGGCTGCTGACATGGCCGGCGCTGATGCCCATCTTCGGGGGGGTGCAGACGCTGGCGGGGCTCCTCTTCATGGTGGGGCTCTTCCGGCGGGTGGTGGATCCGGCGGTGCTGTTGCTGAACACGGCGTCGCTGCTGGGGGTGTGGCGATCCATCGTGGATCCGTGGGGGTGGTATATGGAGGGGACCAACGCCCTCTTCTTTCCGTCCCTCACGGTGTTTGCGGCGTCGTTGCTGTTCCTGATCATCCACAACGAGGAGACGCTGGTGCTGGATCGGAAACGGAGTGCCCAATCTGGAGCAGGCAGGCTCGCATGACGGGAGAGGCCCTGGGGGCCATCGTGGGGAGCGCTTCGGACGACAGCATTGTCCGGAGCCTGGGGCTGCGCCTCCGGGTCGTGGCCACCCCGTGGGGTGACCAGGAGCTGTACGAGGGGGTGTCGCCGGAGGGGCGGGAGCTGCTCCTGATCCACCGGCACGGCCTCCCGCACCGGAAACTCCCCAACCAGGTGAACTACCGGGCGCAGGCGTGGGCCCTGAAGGCCAGGGACTGCGGCGCCCTTCTGGTGAGCAGTTCGGTGGGGGTGCTGGACCCGGAGATTCCCCTCTACCGGCCGCTCCTGGTGACGGATCTCCTGATGCCGGAGAACCGGCTCCCGGACGGGAGCACCTGCACCATGTTCGTGGAGCCCTCGGAGGAGCAGGGGCATCTGGTCCTCACCGGGGGGCTCTTCTCCACCGCGCTGGACCGGCAGCTCCGGGGGCTGGATTCCCGGGAGACCATCGCCCCCGAGGCCCCCTGCGTCTTCGTCTATGCCGGGGGTCCCCGGAGCAAGACCCCGGCGGAGAACCGGATGTGGGCCCGCCTGGGAGCCCAGGTGAACTCCATGAGTGTGGGGCCGGAGGTGGTGCTGGCCAACGAGCTGGAAATCCCCTGTGCGGCGCTCGTGGTGGGCCACAAGTACTCGGTGCCGGGGATGGCCACCCCCTCCACTCCGGATCTGGAGCAGACGCTGGTGGAGGCCCGCCGGGCGGGGCAGCACCTGGTGGAGCGCTTCCTGGAAGCAGGGCGGCCGGTCCCCTTCGGGAACCAGATCTACCGGTTCTGATACGGAGGGGCCGGGAGTCGGAGCGCGGCCCCGCCCCCCCGCCGGAGGGTGGCGTCACTCCTCCGGGTCGTTCAGGATCCCGACGAAGAGCAGGGTTCCCGACAGCCGCTCACGGATGGCGAAGAGGAAGGGGCGGTCCAGGCGGAACTCCGGCGGAGCCGAGTCCACCACGCTCACCGAGGTGACGGCTGCGGCGGTGGTCCCCTCCTCGTCCACCTCCACGAAGCTCTTCTGCTTCACCTCGTCGATCCAGACCCCTCCCCCCGGCACCAGCCGGGAGAAGTCGGCACCGGGGGTCAGCGCCTCCTCCATCCCCATGGCCCCCAGCACCCCGTTGAGCCGCTTCTCCCACTCCAGGGAGAATCGGGGGAGGTACACCACCCCCTCCTCTTCTTGCAGCGCCGAGAGCCAGTCGTTCCACCCTGCGGGGGTGAGCCCGGCCAGCATCTCCTCCGGGGAACCCTCCTCCGGGGGGAGGAGCGCCACAAAGGTGAAGGCTCCGCCGCCGTAGGGGAGTTCCACCATGGAGGCTCCGCCCCGGAAGGCCCCCCTGAGCGTCCCCCGCCGCTGCATCAGGGGAACCGACACGGTGGATCCATCCCCCCGGGTGAAGGGGCGGGTCTCCGTCTGCCGCGGGTCGAATGGGGTGGTCCAGTCCCCCTGAAAGTGGATGGCGTTCAGGAGGAGCATGACCAGGTTGCCGGGGAGGTCGTCCATGATCTTCGGAATGGCCCCCCGGGTCTGGGTGGACACCCAGCCGTTCACACGTCCCAGGGTGGCGGGATTCCCGAAGTCCACCTCCGCCACCTCGGCCCCGTAGTGGGTCCGCACCCGCTGGAGGAAGTCCGGCAGGGGAGGGGTCCCCTGAGAAAACCAGATGGAGTTGGCAATGGCCAGCCCCACCGACGGATCCAGCCCGTCCAGCAGCTCCAGCAGGGTCTGGAAGGCGGTGTTGATCTCCGCTTCCGAGAGGCCCTCGAGGCGCAGCGCCGTGCGCATCCCCTGGACGGTGGTGCCGTCCGCGCCATTCATGGTCATGGCCAGCGCCAGCGATGCGGACAGGGGGGAGATGAAGAGGTTCTTGCCCGGATCCTCCCCGGCGAGCTCCCGTGCGAGATCGAAGGCGAAGGAGCCGGTGGCGTCCACCACCGTTCGCTCCGCCAGGGTCAGGGCCCGGGGGAGCTCCGTGATGGGGGCCGGGGGAGCCGGGGCGGTGGGGCCCTCACCGCAGGCCGCCGCCAGGAGGGCCAGTACGATCAGGAGGGGCGGGGTGACTCTGGATCGGGGCTTCATCGGAGGACTCCGGCAGCGGAGACATGACCCCCGGGACGTCCGGGTTGCTCAGGAGGAACGGCTGGACCCCTGGAATCCTGACAGCACCGTCCCCGCCAGCGCCTCAACCAGCGCATCGTAGCGGGCGAAGTACCGCCGGACCTCTTCAGGGGACCGGTTGTGGTGCTCCTCCTCCGGTCGGTATCGGGTGGAGGGGGCCTTCCACCCCTCCGGCACAGGGAGTCCGGACTCTCCGGACAGGGTGGTGAGCACGGCCCCCCGGCACCCGGTCCATGGGTCGTCCACCACCTCCACCGGGAGCGTCAGCGCCAGCGCCAGGAGGGGCCCCCACCGACCCCCTTCGTCATCACCGGCCCCGCCTCCCCCCACCACCACCTGGGAAAGCGGCTCCCCACCGGCCTCCTCCAGGAGGGGGCGGAGCCGACGGAGTTCCCCTGCCACCCCCTGCATCCAGGCCTGGAGGACGTCCCCCGGGGTGACCCCTTCCCGGAGCCCCACCAGGGTGCCTGTGGCCCCGGCATGGTCCAGTGCTCCGGCGAAATGGGGGAGGCACCAGAGATCGTCCACCCACGGCACGTCCCGGGATGGCCCGGCCCCGGGGCCGATGGCCCCTCCCGCCGAGCCGGTGCCTGTCGGGCCCGGGGCCAGGATCCCCTCCAGCCAGCTCCGCCCATCCATCCCTCCCAGGAGCCCGGTCTCCAGATTCCAGCGTTCGGCCAGCGCCCCCCGGATGGGCACCACCCCCCGGGGCACCGCCGGTGGCGCCTCGCCCCGGTGGGAGGAGAGGATCCCGAAGGAGATGGCCGACCCCAGGGAGATCCCACCCCGCCCGGGGCCATCGATCCCCATGGCCAGGTACTCGCAGTTCTTGTCTCCGGCCGTGAGGTGGAAGGGGACACCCCGGAAGGCGTCCGGAAGCCCGGGGCCGAGGGGAGCCAGCGGGGCGCCGATGGGAACGAGGGTCGGGAGGAGGGGGGTCCCCGGGACGGCCCCCGGGGGGAGGAGTGCCTCCAGTCGGGTCCAGCTCCCCCCCTGGAGCGACACCGGCAGCGTGGCCAGGGTCTCCGCCGGGTGACCGGTCCACGCCTCCGCCAACCAGGAGGTGAGGGACCGAGCCCCCCGGGCGGTCCGGCGGAGCGCCGGCTCCTCCTCCAGAAGGACATCCCAGAGGGAGGGGTGGCCCACCCCACGGGTATCCCGCCAGGAGAGGAGGGGGGTTACCGGATGTCCCGCACCGTCCACCAGGAGGCTCGTGTCCCGCTGCCCGGTGAGGGCCACCAGCGCCACGGAGCCGGGGGCCAGCTCCAGTGCCTCCAGCGCCGAAACCGCCGCCTCCAGGATGGGGCCGGTCTCCTGCCAGGCCCCCTGCCCCTGCGTCACCAGCGGAGGCATGGGGACGCGGCTCCCCGCCACCTGCACCCCCCGGGCGTCGAAGGCGGCCGCCTTGGCGATGGTGGTCCCCAGGTCCAGCCCCACCCGCAGAGCGCCTCCTCCTCCCCGGGGTCGGGCATCCGCTCCGCGCCGCCCCGAAGCGGGCTGCCGTCCGGAGCCGCTCCCGGCCATCGTGGGACGCCTCCGCGCCGCCTCCGCTGCCTCGCTGCCGCTTGCGGATTCGCTCCCGCTCCGGGATCGTGGTGCCATGGATTCCCTTCCCCCCCTCCGTCCCTTCGATGAGCACTACGTGGCCATGGCGGCCCGGATGCTGGGGCTGCTGAGCCACCCCACCCGGCTCCACCTGGTGCTGCTGCTGGCCCAGGGAGAATCCCACGTGTCCCGGCTCTGCGAGGTACTGGACCTTCCCCAGAGCAACGTCAGCCACCACCTTGCCCTCCTCCGGAACACGGGGCTGGTGAGCGACCGACGGGAGGGGCAGTTCGTCCTCTACCGGATCCATGTGGAAGCCTGGTCGCTGGTGGCCAACGGCTTCTTCGACCGCCTCCTGGGTGGGGAAGATGAGGTGACGCTGCAGAATTTTCACCTCGGGCGGGTCCGGAAGGCTCCGCCGTAGCCCTGGTCCACCCCAGCATCCGGGGAATGGGAACGGTCCCGGGAACCGGACCGATCCCCCCTGCGTTCGTTCTTCCAGCGTCCCTGACCGGCCCCTGTGTCGGAGAAGACCCGAACCCCAACACCTGTGTCCCGACATATGTCGATGTCTAGATATCTACTCTCCCTGTTGGCCCTGTGCTCCCTCCTGGCGGTTGGCGCCGGCTCCCTGGCTGCCCAGGGACGGGACGCCATCCTCACCGGGACGGTGCGGAGCCAGGTGGGGGTCCCCCTCCCCGGCGTGACCCTCCGCTTCGACCCGGGGAGTCGCTCGGGAACCACGGACCAGGAGGGCCGCTTCTCCCTGGCCATCCCCGCCGGGACCGCAGGGACGCTCCGGGTGGCGCTGGATGGGTTCTCCCCGGAGGAGGTGCCGGTGCAGCCGGTGGCCGCCGGGGCCCGGGGCGAGGTGGCCGTGACCCTGTCCGCCTTCTACATCCTGGATGCGGTGACGGTGGTCCGGGGGCGGGAGCGGCCACTCCTGAACGCCGACGACGCCACCCAGGGGGGTGCGGTGGAGGTGGAGGAGCTGGCGGGACTCCCTTCGGAGGCCCGGAACCCCCTGGCGCTGGCCTTCAACATCCCCGGGGTGTCCCAGGCCACCGCCTTCTTCGGCGATGCCCCTCCCCTGACCATCAACGGGGACAACGCCCTCTACACCCAGTACACGGTGGACGGGCTGGACAACAACGAGGGGTTCCTGGGGGGTCCCCGGGTGCAGCTCCCCCTCTCGGCCCTGCGCCGGCTGGAGGTCTACACCAACACGTACCGGCCCGGGCTGGGGCGGAGTCCCAACGGGGTGGTGGACATGGAGACGCTGGCCGGGGGGGATACCTGGTCCGGTGAGCTCTTCGTGGTTAGCCGCCCGGGGACTCCGCTGGATGCCAGTCCGAAGTTCACCCCCGCGGGGGTGGATCCGGACGGCTTCCAGCGGACCCAGGTGGGGGGTGCGTACGGGGGCCCCCTGGTACAGGGCCGGACCTTCGTGTTCGGGGCGCTGGAGTTCTCCGACGAGCGGGAGGACCGGATCGGCTCCACGGCGCAGACCGCCTTCCTGGGGACGGAGTTGCGGCGGACCTGGAAGGGCTTCGGGCGGCTGGACCACGGCTGGAGCCCCACCCAGACCACCACGCTGCGGGTGGCGGTGAGCGACGTCCAGCGGGAAGGGCAGGGGGGCGGGGTGATCGTTCCCGAGGCGGACATCACCACGGTGCGCCGGGGTTCGCTGGTGAGCCTCACCCACCAGAGCGCCTTCCGGGGCGGCGAGGCCGGGAACACCTTCTCGGCCCAGGTGGGGACCTTCAAGTGGGACTTCCCCCCTTCCGCCAGCGACCTGCAGACCCCGCAGGTGACCATCGTGTCGCCGGATCTCACCACGGTGGAGGCGGTGGTGGGGTCGTCCAACTTCATCTTCGACGAGAGCGAGCTCCAGCTCCAGCTCAAGAACGTGTTCGAGACACGGATCGGGGACCGGCACACGCTCCGCATGGGGGCGGACCTGGTGCGGTCCTCCTTTGAACTGCTGGGGGCCAACACGAATCCCCGTGGCGCCTATACGGTGGTGAACGAGGGGAACATCCAGGCCGCCGGGCGCTTCGTGTCCATCCGGGACATCCCCGCCAACGTCCGGGTGCTCCGCTACACCATCGATGCCAGCCCACAGCAGGTGAACCTGGGGCAGATGCTGCTGGGGGCCTTCGTGGAGGACCGGTGGCGGGTGCGGCCGGACCTGACGGTGCAGGCGGGGCTCCGGTGGGACTACGACGACCTGACCTCCCGGGGGGAGAGCTCCCCGGATCTGGACAACATCCAGCCCCGGGTCTCGGTGAACTGGCTCCCCACACCGAACAGCACGATCCGGGCGGGGTGGGGGATCTACACGGGGAAGTTCCCCTACGCCGTCTATTCCGATGCGGTGCAGTTCGGCCCCGATGGCAATGCCGTGGTGACCTTCGAAGGAGACCGCTTTCCGCCCCCCGCCTACCTGCAGGGGCCCAGCGCCGGGGACCTGGCGGGGCTCCAGGACGAGCTCCCCCCCCGGGAGGAGCGCCGCCTCTTCGCCCGGGGGCTGGAGCAGCCGTACAGCCGGCAGGCGTCGCTGGGGTGGCAGGTGGAGCTGGCCAACACCTGGGGTCTTTCGGTGGACGGGGTCTGGGTGGAGAGCCGCAATCTTCCCCGCTCCTGGGACCTGAACCCGGTGGAGCGGACGCTGCAGCCCGGGGACACGGTGGACCGGGGGCCGGACTTCGGGGACGGGTTCCGGGACGTGCAGCCGGTGGCGGGAGGCTTCCGCCGGCTCACCACCACCGACTCCGGGGGGAGGGGGCAGTACCTGGCCCTCCAGACCGTGGTGCGGCGGGCGCTCCGGGACGGGTGGTCCATGGAGGGCTCGTGGGTGCTCTCCCGGGCCCGGAACGACACGGAGGACATCAACTTCCACGCCACCTCGGGGAATGACTTCGACGCCGAATGGGCCGATGCGGTGAACGACCGGCGGCACCATGTGACGCTCCGCACCGTGTGGGAGCCTCTGGCGCGGCTGCAGGTGGGGGCGGTGGCGGACTACCAGTCCGGCACACCGGTGAACCGGGTGGCCTTCTTCAGGGACCTGGATGGCTCCGGGGGGATCTTCGGGAATGGCTTCCTGGGGAACCACGACCGGTTCCCGGGGGTGCCCCGGAACGATGAGCGCCTCCCCGGAGCCTTCCGGATGGATGGCAGTGTCCGCTACGGGATTCCGGTGGGGGGAGGCGAGATCGACATCCGTGCCGAGGTGTTCAACCTGTTCAACTCGTCGCTGAAGACCGGCTTCGCCAACGGGATCCCCGGGGGCGGCCCTCGGACCCAGGTGGGGCGCCCGGGGGACCCGCTGGTGTTCACCACGGCGGCACCCCCCCGACAGTTCCAGCTCTCGGCCCGGTGGGGCTTCTGAGGGTGGGGCGTCCGGAGGGAGCCCGATGGGCCGCGGCGGGGACCGGGTGGGGCCGGGGCCCGGTGCGCGCCTGCCCCTCCCACCGCAGGGGGCCCCTCCGGGCCCGATGGGCGGTGGCCCTCCTCTTCCTGGTCGTCATGGCCGGGGGGTGCGGCGGAGCGGAAGCACCCGCCGACCCTCGCACCGCCGACGAACTGGCCGCCCTCCCCTGGGAAGAGGTGGTGGAGGCGGCCCGGGGCACGGAGGTCCTCTGGCGGATGTGGCGGGGGGACCCCTCCATCAACCGCTACGTGGAGGACTGGGTGGCCCCCCGGCTCCTGGAGCGCTACGGCATCCGGCTCCAGGCGGTGCAGGGGCAGGGAGCGGAGCTGGTGAACCAGCTCACCGTGGAGCGGGAGGCCGGGGCCCGGGGCTTCGCCGACCTCCTCTGGATCAACGGCGAGACCTTCCACCAGCTCCGGAGCGAAGGGCTCCTCCAGGGCCCCTGGGCCCACGTGCTCCCGTCCGCCGCCTTCGTGGACAGCACCTCCGCCGTCATCCTCACCGATTTCGAGCGGCCGGTGGATGGATGGGAGTCCCCCTGGGGGCAGGTGCAGTTTGCCATGATCTACGACAGCGTCCGCACGCCGGAGCCCCCCCGGACCATCGAAGAGCTGGGGGCCTGGATCCAGGCGAATCCCGGGCGCTTCACCCACGACCAGTCCTTCGCCGGGGTCACCTTCCTCAAGGGGTTGATGTATGCCCTGAACGGTGGGGTGGAGCGGTTCCAGGGTGGGTTCGACGAGGCCGTCTACCAGGAATCCAGCGCCCGGGTGTGGGCGTGGCTGGAGGAGCACACCCCCCACTTCTGGCGGGGCGGCGCCGCCTATCCCGCCGAGGTGGCCGAGCTCCACCGCCTCTTCGCCAACCGTGAGGTGGATCTCTCCTTCTCCAACAACCAGAACGAGGTCGTGACCAAGGTCCGGCAGGGGATCTTCCCGGAGACGGCCCGGGCCACCGTTCTCCGGGACGCCTCCATCGCCAACGCCCACTATCTGGGGATCCCCTTCAACGCACGGAATCCTGCCGGGGCCATGGTGGTGGCGGACTTCCTCCTCTCGCCGGAGGCCCAGTTGGAGAAGGCCCACCCGGCCGTGTGGGGGGACGGCACCGTGCTGGCCCCTTCCCGGCTGCCGGCGGAGTGGCGGGAGCGCTTCGAGACGCTGGAGTCGGACCCCCGGGCCATCCCGGGGGACACGCTGGCCCGCTACGCGCAGCCGGAGGTGGCGGCGGAGTATCACGAGCGGATCCTGGAGGACTGGCGCAGCCGAATCCGCGGAGCGCGATGAGTTCCGGGGGGACGCTCCCGCCCGTTTCCTCCTCCGCCCGAGGTCCCGTGGGGACCGGTGGGACCGGAGTGTCGGGGCCCGGAGGGACGGGAGTGTCGGGCCAAAGGGGAGGGTCCGGGATGGCCGCCGCGCTGCTGGTGGCGGCGCCGGTGCTGGTGGGGGTGGGGTACACCCTGGTTGCGGCGCTGGGGGGGGCCGGGGCGGGGGCGACGGGTTGGTCGCCGGAGAGGCCGCTCCGGGTCCTGATGGAGCCCGGGGTGCTGGCAGGGGTGGGGTGGAGCCTCTGGATCGCCGGAGCCTCGACCCTTCTGGCCACGTCGATTGCGGTGGGACTGGGCCTCTCCTTCCGGGGAAGCGGCCGGCTGGACCGGGGCGCCCGTCTCCTGGCCCT
>Ga0076930_101502_pt1 | contig 12298 bp, 8 predicted proteins | sample HotLakConsoUCCRE_FD_71149 | JGI IMG/M metagenome (GOLD analysis project Ga0076930, IMG submission 71149) | Hypersaline microbial mat communities from Hot Lake, Washington, USA - Hot Lake Consortium UCC-RE (version 3) (version 3) ...
GTAATCCAGAAACTTATGTATAAGCGGCAGCCTTGGTCAGGAGCGGTTTATTCACCCTTTGGTGAACCATTTGTCCCAAATCTGGTAAGGCTTCCGGTTCCTCTCCTTACCAAGGAGAGGTGAGGTGAGGTTCTACAGACCGTAAAACGACCGCGATCGCTCCTTGAAACCCTCTTTGGGTGAGTAATCCAGAAACTTATGTATAAGCGGCAGCCTTGGTCAGGAGAGGTTTAAGGACAATCTGGTGCCTCTCCTGACGTTGGGCGCAGCCTGCCCAACGTCAGGAGAGGAATGAGGGCTCAAATAACATCCAAATGGTTAAGGCAGGCATCTTGCCTGCCTGGGGACAGCCGAGACGGCTATCCCAACTGATTCAATTCTCATTCCTGAGGAGAGGTGAGGGGAGGTTTTTTCGATCACGCAAAACTCCAGTTCTCCACTTAAGCGTGGTTTAATATCCTCGCAAGCCGAGTTTCGACTGCGCTCAACTCTCGCCCCTGGCCGGTTGAGCGCAGTCGTGCGCGAAGCGTCTCCATGCAGGGAAAAACCGAATTGAGGGGGACGTTATTTAGCCGCAGATTCCTGACGTGACACCGCAGCAAAATTGGGAGAAGGGACTCGGGGATGTCGAGCTTGGCGCTTCCCGCAGGATGGGCCAAGCACGTGGAATGACAAAGTCGGGATGCACTCGAGCCGATCTGCTAATTTGCGGTTTAACCAAACCGACCTGACACATAATCACGAGTTGCTTCATGTTCAGGCTGATTGAAGACTTTGTGGGTAGAGGCATACTCGACCAAATAGCCAAATTTGTTGGCTGATTCTGCCGACGCTTCGGCGTTAAAAAATGCCGTCATGTCCGACACGCGGGTCGCTTGCTGCATGTTGTGGGTGACGATGACGATGGTGTAATCCCGCTTCAACTCATTCATCAGTTCTTCAATTTTCAGCGTGGAAATCGGGTCGAGAGCCGAGCAGGGTTCATCCATCAAAATGACTTCCGGTTGCACCGCGATCGCCCGCGCAATACACAACCGCTGCTGCTGGCCCCCCGATAGCGATAGACCACTTTCCTTCAGCTTATCCTTCACCTCATCCCAGATGGCGGCTCGTTTTAGCGATCGCTCCACCAGTTCATCCATGTCGCCCTGATAGCCATTAATCCGGGCACCATAGGCCACATTGTTATAAATGGTTTTAGGAAACGGGTTGGGCTTTTGAAACACCATGCCAATGCGGCGGCGGATATCAATCGGGTCTGTGGCCTTAGCGTACAAATCCTGCTCATGGTATTTGATTGTGCCCTCTACCCGCGCCGCCGGAATCAGATCGTTAGTGCGATTGAAACACCGCAGCACCGTACTCTTACCGCATCCCGAAGGACCGATAAACGCCGTAATTCGCTTTTCAGGAATATCGAGATTAACGTCTCGCACGGCGAGCAACGAGCCGTAATAGACGTGGAGATTCCGAACACTAAAGACCGTGTTCGCGGTCGTCGCAGTCTGCATCTCAGAAATCATAAATAAGCGCTCTCAAAACCAGGACAAATCCAACCCAAAAACTTTATGCCTCAACCCCACCATAGCGGGGCGCTGAACAAGATTGCCTAACGAGATTTTTGCAACTTGTTGCGTAATAAAACCGCGACAGAATTCATGCTTAGCAAGACCACCATCAACACAATGATGCCACCGGCGGCCAGCGAGTGAAAGTCTTTCTGCGGACGGGAAACCCAGTTATAAACCTGAATCGGCAACGCCGTAAAGGAGTCGCGTGGTCCATCGGGTAAAAACGCAATAAAGGTCAGGGCTCCAATCGTGATCAGCGGTGCCGTTTCCCCAATGGCGCGGGACAGTGCCAGAATGGACCCCGTCAAAATCCCCGGAAAAGCGGGCGGTAAAACATTGTCGCGCACCACCTGCCAGCGGGTTGCCCCCAGCGCAAAGCCCGCCTGCCGAGTGCTGTCGGGCACGGCTCGCAGGGCTTCTCGGGTAGCCACAATCACAATCGGTAACACCAGTAATGCCAACGTCAAGCCGCCTGATAGCAGGCTGCGGCCCCCGGTGAGGGGTTCCATCACCCGCACAAATGCGGCCAGCCCCAGCAAACCATAAATAATGGAAGGCACTCCAGCAAGGTTTGAGATATTAATCTCGATAATGTTCTCAAACCAACTGTCTTTGATAAATTCTTCCAGGAAAATGCCTGCCCCAATGCCCACCGGGATGGCAAAGACAATGACGATGCCCATCAGCCAAATGGAACCCACTAAAGCTGACAACAACCCTGCATCCTCTGGCCGCCGCGAGGGAAAGGCGGTCAGAAAATTCCAATTGAGGACGGGGACACCATCAATCAAGACGTCAAGCAGGAGCCAAGCCAAGACAATGAGGCCGATCCAGGTGCAAACCAGGGCCACGACGGAAAAGATCCCGTCAATTTTGTAACGGCCTTTGAGGTTGGGTAAATACGAACTTTGTTCCGGCGCAAACCCATCCTTCAGTGACGGAGAATCTTGTGCAGTCATTACTCGTACTTCTCCCGAAACTTACTAACAAACCAAAAACTAATCAGGTTGAGGGCTAGAGTCATTAAAAACAACGTCATGCCTACGGCAAACAGGGTTCTGTAGGCCAAGGTACCGGCGGGGGTATCGCCCTGGCTGACCTGCACAATAAAGGCAGTCATGGTTTGCACCGGGACTAACGGATTCAGTCCCAGTCGAGGGTTTTGACCCGCCGCCAGGGTCACGATCATCGTTTCACCAATGGCTCTGGAAACTGCCAAAATCACCGAGGCCACGATCCCCGACAGCGCCGCAGGCAAAACTACTGACGTAATCGTCTCGCGCTTGGTCGACCCCAGCGCATAAGAACCATCCCGTAAGCTCCGGGGCACCGAAAAAATCGCATCTTCACTCAAAGATGCCACCAACGGCAGGATGGAAATGCCTAACACCAGACCGGCACTCAAGGCGTTAAAGCCCTGTAAACCGGGAATGAAAGTTTGTAAAACCGGCGACACGGTCAACAGGGCAAAGTAGCCAAACACTACACTGGGCACCCCCGCCAGGATCTCCAGGGCGGGCTTGAGAAGTTTGCGGGTTTTGGGGGCGGCGTATTCGCTCAGATAAATGGCCGCCATCAGTCCCAAGGGGAGCGCCACCATGATGGCGATCGCCGAAGTCATCACCGTGGCACTAATCAGCACAAAAATGCCAAACTGAGGATTAGAGAATCGAGGAGTCCATTGGGTATCCGTTAAAAAATTCCAAAGGCTGACCTCCTGGAAGAACGCCACGGTTTCAAAGAGCAACGTTAAGACAATGCCAATTGTCGTAGCCACTGACACGAAGGCAAAAAACCCAAAAATCACTTTGACCAGTAATTCGATGTTCTTGCTGAGGCCGCGATTAACTTGCCATAGATCAGATCTCGGTCCCGAAGATGGCGACTGATTCGTCATGACTCCTCTCTGCTCATACAACTTTATCTCAAGCTCGATCGCTGAATATTCAACAGGCTGCACATCAATGATGACAACCACAGCGACGGGCTTGCACTTAAATCCACTCAGTCACTGATGCATCTCGTTTGGGACGAAATGCACCAGTGAATCAAGGCTAGTTAGAGCACGTCTTCTAGCTTGACGCCAACGGATGGGCCACCTTCGTAAACCGAGCCGGTGGTGTTATTCTCAAGGCGAGCTTGGGCCTTTTCCGTAATGGCGGAAGGTACGGGTACATACCCCACTTCAGAAATCAGCTCCTTGTTGGCTTCAGCGATCTGATACTCAACAAACGCTCTGACCGCCGGATTTTCCTCCAATGAGGTCAACTTCGCATAGAAGAACTCAGGCCGAGACAGCGGATAGCTACCGTCAGCGATGGTTTCGACAGTAGGAGTAACGCAGCCGTCGCCGCCGTCAATATCAACTAGCGTTAGGCTGTCCTGGTTTTCTTCGTAATAGGCGTAGCCAAAGAAGCCAAGGCCATTGGGGTCACTTGCTACCCCCTGCACGATGACGTTGTCATCTTCACTCGCGGTGTAATCGCCACGGCTTTCCGCTTCACCCACCAGAGATTCCATAAAGAAATCATAGGTCCCCGAGTCAGTACCGGGACCAAAGAGGGCCAACGGCTGATCGGGGAAATCAGGACGAATCTGATTCCAGTTAGTGATGGTGCCTTGGGCATCGGGCTCCCACATGGTGGTGAGTTCTTCCAAGGTCAAGCAAGCCGCAAACTCATTGGCCGGGTTAACGACGACTGACAAACCGTCGAAGGCCACCGGCACTTCCACAAACTCAATGCCGTTCTCGGCGCAGAGGTCAATCTCTTCTTGAGTGATGGGGCGAGACGCATTGGAAATATCCGTCTCACCCACACAGAACTTACTGAAACCGCCGCCTGTACCCGAGACCCCCACGGTGACGCGAACACCAGGGTTCGCCGCCATAAATTCTTCCGCCATCGCTTCCGAGATGGGGAACACCGTGCTGGAACCATCGACCAAAACATCGCCGGTCAGCTCTGAGTCACCGCCAGCAGCAGCCGTTTCTTCACCCTCGACGGGGGCAGTATCATCAGTAGTAGCCGTGTCGGAGCCACCACAGGCAGCGAGTCCACCGAGCAGTGCCACCAAAGACAAAGAATACGCAATTTTTCCGAAAAGCATTTGGGCTCTCTCCCTATCTGTCAAATTTGACCAGCCAAGATTGATCGGTTTGACTGTACTGCAAAAAACTATCGCACCGACGTAAAGGTTTGCTTAAAAGCACATTAAGAAGCTGTTCAATTGCAATGGTGATCGTCGGATTCGATGGTTTCTTTGGGAGTGGGAGGTGGGAGAATCTCTATCTATAGCAGGTTTCGATCTGGAGATGATGTGCCCTGGGCCACAACGCAGTGGCTGGATGCACTCCCCGCAGGAGTCGCAATCCCCAAAAGAGTATTAAGGCTGGCAGGATGCTGGCGGTTTATCATCACAATGATAGATATAGATATTGTTGCCGCTCAGGGGTCGAGCTGAGGATTGCGATAGACTTCTGCAGCAGTCATTTGACGCTATCTAGCCACTTGTCTTATGCGCCCAATCCGCACCTTTAATGTCACGCCTGCGCTCCCCCCCCGTTTAGAGGGCCTCCGAAAGCTAGCCTATAACCTGCAGTGGGACTGGGATGTTGATACCGTCGAGTTGTTCCGTCGGTTAGATCCCGAGCTGTGGGAGTCTAGCCATTACAATCCTGTGTTGATGCTGGGCATGATCAACCAGCAGCGGTTACAAGCGGTGGCCGAAGACGAAGGATTTGTCGCCCAGGCGGATCGGGCAGTGCAGCGCAGGGAGGACTATCTGCGCGATCGCACCTGGCATCACAAAAATCGCCCGCACCCCGTCGCGGGTGAATGTTATGCCTATTTTTCCATGGAATTTGGGCTGACTTCTTGTATGCCGGTTTACTCAGGGGGCTTGGGAGTCCTCGCGGGCGATCACTTAAAATCGGCCAGTGACTTGGGCCTGCCCCTGGTCGGCGTCGGCCTGCTCTACCAGGAAGGATACTTTGCTCAATATTTCAACGCCGACGGCTGGCAGCAAGAACGTTACCCCGTTAATGACTTCTACAATATGCCGTTGGAGTTGGCACGCGACCACAACGGTTCTGAGATTCACATCGCGGTAGATTATCCGGGCCGCACGGTCCACGCGCGGATCTGGCGGGTGTCGGTGGGCACGGTGCCGCTGTATCTACTCGACACCAATATCGAACCGAATAATCAGTACGACCAGGATATCTGCGATCGCCTCTACGGGGGCGACATCGACATGCGCATCCACCAGGAAATCATGTTGGGCATTGGCGGCGTGCGCATGTTGGAGACCCTGGGGCTGAAACCCACCGCTTACCACATGAATGAAGGCCATTCCGCGTTTTTGGCGTTAGAGCGCATCCGCCTGCTGATGGATCACCAAGGCCTGTCCTATCCCGAAGCCTTGCAGGTGGCGGCCTCTAGCCAGGTTTTCACGACCCATACCCCAGTGCCAGCGGGCATTGATCTGTTCGGGGCTGACAAGGTGCTGTACTATCTGGGTCATTATGCCCGCCGCTTTGGGCTCTCGGATGACGAGTTTTTGGCCCTGGGGCGCGAAGAAACCGGGAACCTGGCGACGCCCTTTAGCATGGCCGTGCTCGCGATTAAAACCGCCACCTTTGTGAATGGGGTGAGTCAGCTCCATGGGGCCGTCTCGCGGGATATGTTTGGCGGGCTCTGGCGCGATCTGCCCCGAGCCGAGGTGCCGATCACCGCCATTACCAACGGTGTCCATGCCCGTAGTTGCGTCGCCAAGCCCAACCAGGAACTGTACGATCGCTACCTCGGCCCCAGTTGGTCGCAAGCGGGCTCTAAAGATGCCCTCTGGGAACGGGTCAAATCGATTCCGGATGAGGAACTGTGGCGCAACCACGAACTCTGCCGCTCGCAATTGGTGAAATATGTGCGCCACCAGCTGCACAAAAGCCTACTAGAGCGCGATGCCTCACCCCAAGAGTTAGCCCGAGCGGAAGAAGTGCTGGACCCCTCCCTGTTGACGATTGGCTTTGCCCGCCGCTTTGCCACTTATAAGCGGGCCACGCTGTTTCTAAAAGACCTGGAGCGCATTCGCCAAATCCTTACTGGCAATGGCCGCAAAGACCGGCGCGTGCAGTTTGTGATTGCCGGTAAAGCGCACCCCAAAGACATTCCGGGCAAAGAACTGATCCGCAGCATCATCCATTTCACCCGCGACGAAGGGCTGGACAGCGCTATTGTGTTTGTGCCGAACTATGACATTCATATGGCGCGGGCCATGGTGGCGGGAGCCGACGTGTGGCTCAATACCCCCCGGCGGCCTCGCGAAGCCTCGGGCACCAGCGGCATGAAAGCAGCGATGAATGGTCTGCTCAACCTCAGCGTCCTCGATGGCTGGTGGGACGAAGCCGATTATGTCAAAACGGGTTGGGCGATCGGCTCCGGGGAAGTGTACGATGACCCCGAATACCAAGATGAAGTGGAGGCCAACGCCCTCTACGAGTTGATTGAGAAGGACGTGGTGCCGCTCTTTTATACCCGCGATGAAAACAACATTCCTCGGGGTTGGGTCGCCAAAATGAAGAACGCCATCCACCTGAATACGCCGCAGTTTAATACGGCGCGCATGGTCAAGGATTATGCCCGCCGGGCCTACTTTATGGCGAGCGATCGCCTGCAACAGCTCAGCGCGTCTCAGTATGAACCGGCTAAAGCACTCGCAACCTGGCAAACCCGTCTCTCAGAACACTGGTACGACATCAAAATTGAGGCCATCGACATCGCGGCCTCGACCGATTTGCAGGTCAACGAAACGTTTGATGTGCAGGCCAAAATTGCGCTCGGCGCGTTAACCCCGGACGATGTCTTGGTGGAAATTTACCAAGGCACGGTGCAGGTGGATGGCGAAATGCACACCGGCATTTCCATCGCAATGGAGTATCAGGGGAAAGATGCGCTGAACAAGAGTCTATACAAGGCAGAAATGCAGTACGTCACCAGCGGCTTGCAGGGCCTGTCGCTGCGGCTCTTGCCCAAACACCGTTATCTGCACAGTTCCCTTGAGCCACGACTGATTCTCTGGGCACAACCCGAGGAAGTCGAGGTGTCCATTGGCTCCCTGGTGCCGTCGGGACAACCCACCGCGATCGCCCCCTAGCCCTCAAATTTCAGTGCCGGCATCCGGCAAAATCTCTTCTTCTTCGTCCTGGGGGGCATCAAAACTATCGGGGGCCTCAAAGTCGGGACACAACGGCTGTGCTTCGGCGTCTAACGGTATCACCGCAACCAGCTCCGTTTCGCCGTTGACGCTGACCACAAGCTGATGAAGTTGCCAAGCGCCCGCGCGATTGTTGGCCTCGACATAGGCACTGCCGCTGCGATCGCCCCCCGCAACGCTAAAACGCATACATACCTGCCCCGACTCGCTAGTCTCGTAAGTCTCTTGGGTGCGAGAGGCCCAGCCGGCTTCAACGGGCTCCCCCAGGGCGGCCATCACCTCGGGGTCGGTTTCCACCGTTTCTGAGGCTAACTGGTAAACCTGGTAAGACCCGGTGGAGCGGTACAATCGCAACAACGTATTACCCACCCCTAACGCGCCAAACACGATCAGCACAAAGGGCAGCCCAACACAGCCGCAGCCAATCAGGAAAGTCGGTAAGATCCACTGATTTTGGGCGGAGCGATCGCCCCCGGCGACGACAGCCTCATCATCAGGGGGAATGAACTCCGGTTCCGGCGAATTTGCGGGGTCAGACATCGGACTTGCAGGTGGCTACTGTTCTGGAGTTTAACCGCTGGCTGGCCCACCCGGAAGCCCAGGCTACTTGGCCCACTCCGTGGGCACGAGGGGCTCAAAGGTGGTAGTGAGCTGATAGGGAGCACCCGTGGAGAGCGAATTTTGAATGGCGATCGCCAACTCATTATTGTGCAGCGAGACATCGGCGGCCATGCGGCTGGGACGGTTTTCGGCGATCGCCTCGGCCATTTCGGCGACCCCCCGACAAAAGTCCATTTTTTGCGCCCCCCGCGTTTTAAACTTAGGCGGCTGGCGCACTAGCGGCACCTTTTGCTTAATCGGATTCATCAACACCTTGCGGCGAATTCGCAACATCCGCTGCACCTGAACCGGATCACCATAGTTCCAGCAATCATGCACACTCAAAACGCCATCTTCACCAAAAATGCGGAGTTGATGGTCATGGGTAGCAACAATACTGCAGGTCAAACGAGCCACTACCCCTGATTGAAATTGGATACAAGCGACCGAGAAATCAGGGGTATCGGCAGGTTCTAAAACCACGTCCGACACCTTATCTTTGACCAGGCAAGCAGAAAATGCCGTGACGGATTGTGCTGGCCCAAAGAACATCGTCAACCAGTTCACATAATAGCCAGCATGTTCTAGCGTGCAGCCCACTTCAAATTCGTCTTGATAAGGCCAGGACACGCCCGAAGTCGAAATCCATTGTTGATAGGGCATCTTGTGGACGAGGCCATCATCCATTTCGGCATAGACGAGATACACCTTGCCCACAATGTTTTCGCGTAGGGCTTTCCACACAGTTTGAGCCGTCTCACTCAACGCACTACAGGGGGCCGAAGAAATGTGTAACCCCTGCTCTGTGGCTAGGGCCACCAGCGCTTTGGCATCCTCGATCGCCATCGCTAACGGCTTTTCAGAATAGACGTGTTTGCCCGCCTCTAACGCTGCTTTGGAAACCTCAAAATGACTCCTGGGATTGGTCAAATTTAAGACGATATCCACCTGCGAGTCCGCCAGCAAAGCATCTAAAGAATCGTAGGCAGGAACTGAGTGAAACTGGGAAAATTTTTGGGCGCGATCGGGCAATTTGTCAGTCACCCCGACTAACTCTAACTGAGGGTGAAAAGAGAGAGTGCTCAGATAATAATCAGCCACAAAACCGCAACCGACAATCGCAATTTTCATAGGTTCTACCGTAACGCACAGGAATGGGGTAACAATATTGACGGCAATACGCTTTTAAGACAGCCTGACCAATGCCAATCCTTTGTAAGCCGGTGCTAAACAACGGGCCGAAGCCCTTTGTGCCCCCAGGATTCATCCATTACAAGCTTAGGCTGAACTGGGATCAATCTAGTACCGCTCGGCGTAAATTTGCCACCCCTTAGCCCTCACCCTAAATCCCTCTCCCCAGCTATAGCCCAAGGGGCATTCAAGAAAGGGAGAGGGACTTCAAACCGCTCGCTCCCCTGCTCCCAAAACTGGGAGCAGGGGCTGGGGGATGAGGGCGATCGGTATCGAGACCTAGGCCGCTGAGTACTAGTGTGGGCAAAAGTAAACATCAATCTGTGAAGAGTCCAGACATCAATGCCCCTAACTGGACAGGCAAGAACCTTGAAGCATCGCAGCTAGTTTACCCGAAAGCCATCAAGAATAGCGGGCAGCGATTGGAGCATTACACTTTCGACAAAATGCCTCTGAGTGGTCTATGGCAACTCAGGCGCGAGATTTTCACGGGCGCTGGGTGCGATCGCTCCAGAGGAGCTGGAGCCGCCTCGCTAGCTCAAGCGGTGGGAGCCTGGTGAGCGCGATCGTCGTGGGGATAACTGAGCTGCCACGACTGGCGCAGGGCGTCCATCATCTCTAGCACTTGCAAGGTGTCAGCCCACGGCATCAAAGGACTTTCTAACAGGCCCGATCGCACACAGTGACCGACTTCTGCGGCTTGATACTGATAGCCATTACCGCCGTCAATTTGCGTGATCGACTGGCGACTTTGGGGGCGATATTGGCGCAGGCGCTTGTACCAAGGATGCGTCTTGAGAGTCGCTTTGAGGCGTCCTTTAAAGTCGGTGGGCAAGCCGCCTTTGAGGGGGGCTGCCAATTGAGTCGTGTCGGCAAAGCGCTGCACTTCAATCCTTTCGGGATAGTAGAACGGGGCTTTAATCGTGAGCTGACCCCGAGTGCCGGCGATGATGGCTTGATTGGTGCCGTAGGTTTGCACAGTGGCCGACAGTTGAGCGATCGCGCCATCTTCGTATTTGAGCAGCAGGCCGCACTGCTCATCAACTCCCGTGACCCCAAGGTGGGCAAACCCCGCCACCTGCTCCGGCTGACCCAACAGATAAACCGCCAGCGATAGCGGATAACAGCCGCGATCGAGCAGGGTGCCGCCCCCCAACTCTCGATTAAACAAACGGTTCTCAGCACTGAAGCCAACGGGATAGCCAAAGTCCGCAGTCAAAAATCGGATCTGGCCTAATTCCCCTTGTTGAACAAGGCGGCGCACCTCCTGCATGAGGGGAATGAAGCGCATCCACATGGCCTCCATGCAAAATAGATTGTTCGCTTTGGCCGTTGCAAAAATCTCCTCGGCTTCGCGGCGATTGAGGGTGAAGGGCTTTTCGCACAGCACCGGCTTACCGGCGGTGAGCGCTAGCAGGCAGTCATCATAGTGACGGACATGGGGGGTGGCAACATACACCACATCGATATCCGACACATTAGCCAGATCTTGATAGCTACCGTAAGCTTGGCAACCGGGAAAGGCCTGGGCAAACTGCTGAGCATTATCCACCGATCGCGAGGCCACCCCCGCTAACACCGCCCCCGGCACCCGCTGCAAATCGCGGGCAAACTGGGCGGCAATCCAACCAGTGCCCAAAATTCCCCAGCGCATTACATCTTGATTAACCATGACCCATATCCTATAAAAATTTTCGCCGTGCGATCGCTCAAGTCCGCTCTGGCAGAAATGCTCACTGATACGCACCATATTCAATACATAGCAGGCATTTCCCACCAGTATCGATCAAGAGCCGCCGGAAACGCCTTACCCGCAGGGCGCTGAGCTCAAAATCCGGCATTTGCCCCTCTCCGCCCCCCAACCCTGCGAATCCTATCGGGGGTTTAAATGCTGCGCTGATTCAATACGTCCCATGCGGTCTAGTTGGCTGGCCATCCAGGCCGTCCTGAGGGACGAGCGTCTTTGAGCAGGCGGGTGATGGATGAGGCTAGTACCGCTATGCGAAATTCAACATGCAAAACCTGATCGGGCAAGCATTGTCAGATCTTGGCAGGATAATGCTAAGGAATGAGAATTGAATCAGTTGGGATAGCCGTCTCGGCTGTCCCCCGACAGGCAAGGAACATCTCTCACCAAAATTGGACTTTAAATAATCCTCATCCCTAAGTAGATAAACCACGTCTAAGTTGAGAACTGGAGTTTTGTTTGATCGGGCAGAACCTCACCTAACCTCTCCTTCTCAAGGAGAGGAATTAGAGTCTTGTCAAACCTCTCCTTGAGAAGGAGGGCGTTGCTGAATAGCGGTATGATTTTGCAAAAATTTGAACGAGGTTCCAATACCTAGAGAGATTGGTTCATACCTGGAATCAGCAACGCCTGAGAAGGAGAGGTGCCGCAGGCGGTGAGGTTTCCCACATGCCAAAACTCCACCTCTGAATCTGGATGAGGTTTAGGCTTAATTATTTGTAAGATGTGTTAGTCCCAGCGTAACGCATCAAAGCCCTATGGCATGGTGCTTTACGGCTGCGCCACCTACTTACCGATCCGATGTCACTCAGTACCAGGAAGCCTACCCGAACGGTATCGACGGTGCCTGAGCTGACGGGAAATCGTGATAGCGGAGCCACTCCTTCGGAGTATCGCCGCCGCCATTACAGAGGCTGCAAGGAGTGCATCCCAGTTTTGTAAGGAATCAGGATTTTATAAAATCCAAGTTTTGTCG
>Ga0076930_101506_pt1 | contig 12271 bp, 6 predicted proteins | sample HotLakConsoUCCRE_FD_71149 | JGI IMG/M metagenome (GOLD analysis project Ga0076930, IMG submission 71149) | Hypersaline microbial mat communities from Hot Lake, Washington, USA - Hot Lake Consortium UCC-RE (version 3) (version 3) ...
AGTCCCCCAGATGGTGGACGAAGTCGATGCGCTCCTCCTGCGGGGCCGCCGCATCCTCGTTCAGCAGCGTCCGCCACACGCCGTAGTACCCCGCCTCGTAGGCCTGACAGGAGGCGAAGGCCAGCCGGATGGGGCGGTCGGCGTTGGGTTCCGGGGCGGTGCGGGTGCGGCCGATCACCGGGGTGGTGTCCCCCCCCGCCAGGAAGCGGTAGAAGTAGAGGGTGTCCGGCCGGAGGTCCGTCACCAGCACCCGGACGGTGTGGTCCCCTGCCGTGGTGGCGGTCAGCGTCCGCTCCGCCACCAGCCGCCCGAAGTCCTCCGCCAGGGCCACCTGGAGCACCACCTCCACGTCGTCCCGACCCCCGTCCACCGCCTCCACCCGGCTCCAGAGCACCACCGAGTCCGGCGTGGGGTCCCCGGAGGCCAGTCCCTGGGGAAAGCGGAACCGCCCGGGGAGGGGACGGGGCTCAGGAATGCACCCCGCCACGAAGGGGACGCCGGCCGCCACTGTGAAGCAGCCGGCCCCCTTCAGGAAGGTGGCCAGGAACTCCCGGCGGTTGAACGAAACGGGCATGGACGACCTCAGAAGGCGGCGCTGAGCCGGACCCCGAACAGGCGGGGGGCACCGGCGATGAAAGTGGGGATCCCGAAGGCGCCCCCGGTGTTCCCCGCGTCGATGATGAACTCCTCGTCCAGCAGATTCCGCCCCCAGGCGGTCACCGAGAACCGCTCCCCGGGGAGCGTCCAGGTGGTCCGGAGATTCAACAGGCCGTAGCCCTCCTGCTCGATCCCGGGCTGGTTCTGCTCCTCGAAGAAGACCTGGGACTTCCAGGTGTAGTCGGGGCGGATGCTCACCGAACCCAGCGAGCCCAGCCCACCCCGCCAGTCCGCTCCGGCGGAGAAGCTCCACTCCGGAGTGAGGCGGAAACGGTTCCCCGCCAGCGCCTGGGGGCGACCGTCGGAATCCTCGTCGTCGAAGGTGGCATCCACCCACCCCCCGTTCACGAAGGCGGTCAGAGCCTGCGTGGGAGCAAAGCGGAGGGCCGCCTCCACCCCCCGACCGGTGGCCGAACCCGAATCCCGGGTCTCGGTGCGGAGACCATCCTCGGTGAGCTCCGCCACCGAGGTCTGGAAGTTCGAGTAGTCATACCAGAACCCGTTGAGGTCGTACTGGATCCGTCCCCCGCCTCCGATCCCCCGGATTCCCGCCTCGTAACTGAGGACCGTCTCGTCGCTGAGGACGTTCACGGCGGTACTCGTGACGTTGATCACGTTGGGGCGGCGCCCCCGGGACACGGAGGCGAAGAGGCGGGAATCGGGGTTGAACGCAAAGGACCCCACGAACCGCCCCACCAGCGAGTTGAAGGTCTCGCTCCCCTCCTGCCGGCCGTTGGTGGGGGCGAAGAGGTTGTTGGTGCCGGTGCCCAGGACGAAGCCCAGGGTGCCGGGGGTGGCATCCCCCTGCACCTCCAGCCCGCCGGTGACATCCTCCCGGGTCCCCCGGAGGCCGGCGGTGAACTCCAGCCGATCGGTGACCTGAAGGGTGCCGTCCAGAAAGATCTCGTACGCCGTCAGCTCCCCGAAGTTGGTGGAGGTCTCGGTGTGGAAGGTCTTGAAGGGGACCCCGTTCAGGGGATTCACATCGAAGGGCCGGTTCACCGATCCGTCGGGGTTCACCAGGGGGAGGGGGGGCACCGGAACCCCGGCGGCATTCAGCAGGGGGGTGAGGAGGACGAAGTAGCTCCGCTCATCGGTCTCCCAGGGCACACTCTGGGAGCCCTCTTCCCGGAAGAGGCCCGCCCCGGCGAACCCACTGAACCGCCCCCCGTTGTTGAAGTTCAGCCGGAGTTCCTGACTGAACTGCTCCCCCTGCGAGTCCTCGGCGAACCAGAGGACCGGAGCCGCCGTCCCGTCGGCGTCGAAGGACTCGAAGGAGTCGAACTCCCGCCACGCCGTGGTGGAGTTCAGGGTCCAGGATGGGGCCAGCTGCTGCTCCACCAGGAGGGTGGCCCCCTGGACGGTGCGGTCCAGGAATAGGTCGTCCCCCCGCTCCAGCGACGCGGGGTCGAAGGGGCTCAGCGTCCCCCCGGCGGGGGCGTAGGTGCCGCTCCGGAAGGAGGTGCCCGGAGGGGTGTCCTCCTGCCAGTTCACGATGAGGTCCGCCGTGGTCCCCGCCGTGGGGCGCCAGCGGAGCGAACCCCTCAGCGCCAACGTCTCCTTCCCGTTCAGATCCCCTCCGGAGAGGTTCTCCACGAAGCCGTCCCGGCGGGCGAAGACCCCGGCGATCCGGGCGTTCAGCACCCCTGGGACCAGCGGCGTGTTCACGAACCCCGACGCGTAGAGTTCCCCGAGATTCCCCGGCCCCACGGTGATCTCCCCCTCCCGGTCATCCCCGGCCTTGTTCTGGATCAGGTGCACCGCCCCGATCTGGGCGCTCCGGCCGAAGAGGGTGCCCTGGGGTCCCTTCAGCACCTCCACCCGCTCCATGTCGAAGACCTCCACCACCGATCCCCTGGACTTGGAGATGGAGACCCCGTCCTGGAAGACGGAGACCCGGGGCTCCACCCGGGAATCGCCGCTGTCGGAGGTGATTCCCCGGACGACGAAGCCCGGGTTGTTGGCGCTCTGGATCTGCACCTCCAACCCCGGCACGTAGGCGGACAGGGCATCGAACTCCTGCACCCCCAGCTCCGCCAGGAAGGGCCCTTCCATGGCGGTGATGGCCACCGGCACATCCAGGATGCTCTGGGAGCGCCGCTGGGAGGTGACCACCAGCCCCCCCAACGCCACGGCGGAGGGCTGCAGGAGCAGATCCTGCACAACGGAACCCCCTGCGGGAATAGTGACTGTGACCGTACCGGAGGCGTAGCCCAAGAGCTCCGCCACCACCGTCACCGATCCCGCCGGCACGTCGGCAAACTGGAAGAGCCCCCCCTCGTTGGTCACGGCCCTGAGGGGGGTCCCCTCCACCCGCACCAGGGCTCCCCCCAGCGGACGCTGGTTGGTGCCGTCCAGGAGGCGCCCCCGGAGGTCCCCGGTGGACTGGGCGGAGGCAGGAAGGACCGAGAGAAGTGCCAGCAGGGCCGACAGCAGGCCGCTCCGGAGGGGGAAAACAGGGCCGGACTGGAGGCGTAGGAGGAACGCACGGTACGAACGCATGATGGGATCCGGGGACGGGGTGGTTCTGGACACGCATGACCCGTCCGAAGGCTATCCCGGAGCCTCCCCCGAACGGAGACGGGAGGGCCACGGAGCGGTAACGCCCCGGATGCGCCGCGCTGCCGCCGTCGGGATACGTCCACACCCGCCGGCGTGGACGATTGCCGCCGGTGGGAGCCCCCAGGGACGGGGCGGACGCAGGGCGCGGCCTTCCGGGGCGCGCGCCGCCGCCACTCCCCCGGGAGTCGACAACCGGGGGTGGATCCCCCTATCCTCCCCCCAGACCATCCACCCATCTGAAGGAGCACGTCGCATGAAGCGTCGGGACTTCGTTCGCACCGGAGCCGGAGCCGCCGCGGCGCTGGCCGCAGGCACCCCCGCCCTGGCCGCAGGCACCCCCGCCCTGGCCGCCGCCTCATCCCCCGGGTCCTCCCCCCGGGCCCCGGAGATCCTCCGCCGGAGCCGGGCCCGCCCCATGGTCCTCTCCGATCTGAGCGGCATCCGGTACCGGAACGGGGGCCCCGAATCCGCCCTGGAACGGGCCTTCCGGGGGATCACCGAGGGGGAGGATGTGCTGGACGCCCTGGTGGCGGGGGTGAACATCCCGGAGCTGGACCCGGAGGAGACCGGGATCGGCTACGGGGGGCTCCCCAATGGCGAGGGGGTCGTCCAGTTGGACGCCTCGGTGATGCACGGCCCCCGGCGCTGGGCCGGAGCGGTGGCGGGTCTGGAGGGGGTCCGTACCCCCTCCCTGGTGGCCCGGGCGGTGGCGGAGTTCACCGACCATCACCTCCTGGCGGGGCCCGGGGCGCAGATCTTTGCCCGGCAGCTCGGCTTCGAGATCGAGGACGACCTGAACACCCCCCGCTCCCGGGAGCTCTGGCTGGAGTGGAAGCGCCGGGTGGACTCCAGCCGATGGCTGAATCCCGACGCCCGCCTCCGGGGGCAGGGAGTCCTGGACGAGACCGATCCGGACCTCATCGGACCCCGGCGGCGTCCGGGGGGGGAGGAACTGCAGGAGCTCTCCCGGCTCTGGTACGACGCCGGGCTGGAGATGGTGCGGGAGGGGCTGATCCCCGCCCACTCCTACTGGGGGACCATCAACTGCAACGGGGTAACCCCGGACGGGGACCTGGCGGGGGTCACCACCACCAGCGGCCTGGCGTGGAAGATCCCCGGCCGCATTGGCGACTCCCCCATCCTGGGCGCCGGCCTCTATGTGGACAACGGGGTGGGGGCCGCCGGCTCCACCGGGCGGGGGGAGGCCAACCTCTTCAACCTGTCGTCCTTCCTCTGCGTGGAGTTCATGCGCCAGGGGATGCACCCGAAGGACGCCGGAATGGCTGTCCTGGAGCGGATCCGCTCCAACACGGTGGAGGGGCGCCTGCTCCGGGAGGACGGCACCCCCGCCTTCGACGTCCGCTTCTTCCTGGTGAACAAGGCCGGGGAATACGCCGGCGTGGCCCTCCGGGGCACCGGTGAGACCCACTTCGGGGTGTGCGACGAGAACGGCCTCCGGGAGGAGCCGCTGGAGGGGCTGCTGGGAGAGTGAGACAGGGGAGGCGACGCTCCGGGGAACCGGGCGTCGCCTCCCTCACTCCGCCCGGGTGAGCCGGCTCAGGTATCCCTCCTCCTGGTTCCGGGCCAGGATCTCCACCCGCCACCCCCCCTCCGCCGCCACCCGCTCCAGCGCCTCCGGGTCCACGAACAGGAAGGTGTACGGCTCCCCCTTCATCCCCCCGAACTCCATCCGGTAGCCGATGTCGCCGGGATACTCCTCCTCCGCGGTCTCCCAGTCCTCGTCGCCGTCGGGATCCAGGAGGGGGCGGAGATCGGTGGAGTCCGCCAGCACCTGCCCCCCCGGCGCCAGGATGGCCGCCAGTTCGTCCAGGAACCCCGGAAGCTCCGACAGCGTCCCCGCCAGCCCCCAGCCGTTCATCAGGAGGAGAAGGGTGTCGTAGCACTCCCCCCCCGCCAGCGACTCCGGGGTTCCCTCCAGCACCTTCCGGACCCCCCGCTCCCGGAGGATCTCCACCAGCCCCGGGTCCGACTCCAGCGCCGTCACCTCCGCCCCCCGCTCCTGCAGTGCCAGGGCATGGGCTCCGGCCCCGGCCCCGATATCCAGGACATGGCCCCGACATGCGTCCAAGGCCGCCTGCTCCAGCCCCAGGAGGGGGTCGTCGTCCCGCTCCTCCATGGTCCGGAAGAAGTAGGACGCAGGAAGGGGTTCCCGGTTCCCCAGGCTGTCCCGGACGGTGACCGCCGCCTCCTCATCCCCCTGCAGGTACGCCCGGAGCGCCGCGGTCAGCGGTGCCCACGAGGGCGACAGGTCCAGGGAGTTTCGCCCCTCCGATGCATCAGCGCCCCCACCCGATTGGTCCTCCTCCTGCATCCCCCCATCCCCTGTATCCTCCATTCCTTCCTCCATGTCGTCGCTCATTCCCCCTCCACGGCCGGCGTCCTCCATGTCCTGTTTCAATCCCCCTCCATGGCCAGCTCCCTGGCCTCCATCACGGCTCCGGGGGCCTCGTTCCCCATCCACCTCTGGAAGCGGGCCTCCAGGGTGGCCAGCGCAGGCACCAGCAGCATGAGGATACCGGTTGCAAAGAGGATACCGAACCCCAGGGAGGCGGCCATGGGGATGAGGAACTGGGCCTGGAGACTCCGCTCGAACACCAGCGGGGCAATGCCCAGGAAGGTGGTGAGGGAGGTGAGGAGGATGGGGCGGAAGCGCTTCTTCGACCCGATCAGGATGGCCTCGAGGGGCGGCGTCCCCTTCCCCCGCTCCTCGTTGATGAAGTCGATCATCACCAGGGAGCCGTTCACCACCACCCCGCTGAGCCCGATGATCCCGAAGAGGGAGAGGAGCCCCACCGAGAGCCCCAGCAGCAGGTGGCCGATCACCGCCCCGATGATCCCGAAGGGGATGGCCACCATGATGATCAGGGGCTGCACGTAGGACCCGAAGGGGATGGCCAGGAGGGCGTACATGACCAGGAGCGCCAGGAGGAAGTTCGCCCCCAGCGACCCGAACGACTCCTGCTGCTCCTCCTGCTCTCCGCCGAAGCTGTAGTCCAGGAGCGGCGCGTCGGCCCGGAGCCCCGGAAGCACCTCGGCCTCCAGGAGCAGGTTCACCTCCTGCCCCGTCACCACCGTGGGATCCACCTCGGCCGTCACGGTGAGGACCCGCTCCCCGTCCCGGCGGCGGATGGTGGTGGGAGAGGTGCCGAAGCTCACCTCCGCCACCTCGGCGAGGGGGACCACCCCCCCATCCGGGGTCCGGATCCGGTACCGCTCCACATCGGTGATGGCATCCCGCTGATCCTCGGGAAGCCGCACGTAGACCCGGAGGTCCTCCCGTCCCCGCTGCACCCTCAGCGCCTCCTCTCCGAAGAAGGCCGCCCGCACCTGACGGGCCAGGTCGTCCAGTGTGAGCCCCAGGCTGCGGGCCGACGGCTTGAGCCGGAGCTGGATCTCCCTCAGCCCCTGGTCCTGATCCGTCTGCACGTCGAACACGCCGTTGAAGCGCCCCAGCTCCTCGGAGAGGCGGGCTCCCATGAGGCTCAGCACCTCGGGGTCCGGGTGGGTGAGCTCGGCCTGCACCGCCGAGCCGAAGCCGATGAGGCTGGAGGTGAAGGTCAGCGCCCGGACCTCCGGGAGGGGCCCCACCTCCTCCCGCCACACCTGCTCGAAGCGCTGCGACGAGATGTCCCGCTCCTCGGCATTCAGGAGCTTGATGTCGATGGCGGCGATGTTCCCCTGGGGGCGTCCGGCGGGGCCCCCTCCTCCGGGCCCTCCCCCGGCGGGGCGCTGCCCCACCACCTGGTAGATCCCCTCCACCAGCGGGGGGCTCCCGGGGGCCCGCTCCTCCTCCAGGCGGGCGGCGGCCCGCTCCCCCGCCTCCCGGATGTGGTCCGCCACCACCTGGGTGCGGGAGCCCGGGGTCCCCTCGGGCATCTCCAGCGTCACCACCACGTTGTCCCCCTCCACGGCGGGGAAGAACTCCACCCGGAGGATCCCGGCAGGGATCATGGCGACACACAGGATGATGAGGGCCGCCCCCCCGGCCACCACCACCCCGGGGGACCCCGTGGCGAACCGGATCCCCCGGTCCAGGGGGCCCTCCACGAAGGCCCGGAGCCCGGCATCCACCCGCTCCTGGACCCGCTGCAGCGCCCGGGCCGCGGGGTTCGTGGCCCTCTGGTGCGGCGGAGGGAGGTGGGAGAGGTGATGCGGGAGGATGAGGAGCGACTCCACCAGCGACAGGGCCAGCACCGCGATGACGATCACCGGGATGGCGCTGAGGATGTTGCCGATGGTGCCCGGCACTGCCAGGAGGGGGCTGAAGGCCACCACAGTTGTGAGGACGGCGAAGATCACCGGCCCCGTGATCCGCTTCGCACCACGGACGGCCGCCAGGGCCGGGGGCGTCCCCTTCTCCCGCTCGGCGTAGATGTTCTCCCCCACCATGATGGCGTCGTCCACCACGATCCCCACCGCCAGGATGAACCCGAAGAGGGAGAGCACGTTGATGGACACCCCCAGGAGGAGCATCACCGCCAGGGTGCCGATGAAGGCGATTCCGATCCCCACCGCCGTCCAGAAGGCCAGTCGGATCTCCAGGAAGAGGGTGAGGGCGATGAGCACGAGCATCAGCCCCACCGCCGCATTCCGCAGGAGGAGGCTCAGCCGGCCCTGGAGGATCTCCGCCTCGTTGGCCCAGATGTCCAGCGACACCCCTGCCGGGAGGGTGGGGATGACCTCCGCCTCCAGGTGGGCCTCCACCGCCTCCACGATCTCCAGCACCTTCTCGTCGGAGGTGCGGAAGACCTCCACCAGCGCCGAGCGGTCCCCGTTGAAGCTGGTGATGAGGTCCGCGTCCTCGAAGCCGTCCCGGATGGTGGCGATCTGCCCCAGCCGGATCACGGTACCGTCCGGGCGGGAGATCACCACGATCTGCTCGAAGTCCTGCTGGGTGTAGCTCTGCCCCATGGTCCGGATCCGGACCTCTTCATCGGCGGTCTCGATGGTCCCGCCGGAGAGATCAAGGCTCCCTGCCCGGACCCGGGCCGCCACCTCGGGAAGGGTCAGCCCGTAGGACCGCAACTGCTCCTCTGACACCTCGATGGAGATCTCATACTGCCGGATCCCGGAGGTCTCCACAAAGGACACCTCCGGGAGCCCCGCCAGGGCGTCCTCCACCCGGTAGGCCACCTCCTTCACCACCCGCTCCGGCACATCTCCGTGGATGGCCAGACGCATGACGCTCTGGCGGTTGGTGAGCTCCCGGACCTCGGGGCGCTCCGCGGAGGCGGGGAAGGTGTTGATCTGGTCCACCTCCGCCTTGAGGTCATCCAGCGCCTGGCTGATGTCGGTGCCCAACTGGAGCTCCACCACCACCGTACCAAGCCCCTCGGAGGCGGTGGCGGTGATCTCCTTCACCCCCTCCACCGACTGCACCTGCTCCTCGATCTTCCGGATGACCGACTCCTCCACCTCCTCGGGGGTGGCCCCGGGATAGAGGACGGAGATGGTGATCTGGTCGAGGCTGAACTCCGGGAAGACCTCCTGCACGATCCCCCGGAGGGAGAAGAGGCCGGCGGCCACCAGGAACACCATGAGGAGGTTGGCGGCCACCCGGTTCCGGGCCATGAAGGCCACCGGTCCCCGGAATTCGTCCGGGGGGAGGGGGTTGTCGGCGTTCATGTCACCCTCCCCCACTGCCGGGGGTGGTGGAGGCGGGGGCGCTGGACGCCGACGGGGCGGCAGGGACCGGGGGGGCGGAGGCCGAGGGTACGCCGGCGGTGGCGGGCCTTACCCGCATGCCGTCGGTGGCCAGGGAGATCCCTGCCACGATGACCCGCTCCCCGGGGCGGAAGTCCCCTGTGGCGAAGACCGAGTCACCGGCCTGTTGCAGCACATCCACCTGGACCCTTCGCACGGTGGAGTCCGCCACCATCCAGACCTCGTCCCCCGGCTGCAGGGCCCGCCGGGGGAGGACGTGGAAGTCCCCGCTCCGCCCCTGGATCTGGACCTCCACGAACTGCCCCACCAGGAGGGGCGGGGGGTCCTCCCCGGGCTCCTCCCTCCCCAGCGACCTCCCCGGCCGGAAGGGGTTCTCCACCCGGACCACCACATCGATGGTGCGGCTCCGTTCATCCAGCGCAGCCGGCGCCCGGTCCACGTACCCTTCCCAGGCGTAGCGACGGCCTCCGTAGTCCGCGATGACCGTGGCGGGCACGCGCCCGCCGGAGGACCCGGCCCGGAGGCCCCACAGCCCCGGAATCACGGCGGCGTCGCCAGCGGAGAGGGAGACCACCACCTCCACCATGTCCGACGCATAGATCCGGGCCAGGCTCTGCCCCGGGGCAGCGAAGCTTCCGGCATCCACATTCTCCGACCGCACCCGTCCGGTGAAGGGGGCCCGGAGCCGGGTCCGCTCCATCGCGAGTTCGGCGTCGGCCAACTGGGCGGAGGAGCGGGCCAGGGCGGCCCGGGCGGCCTGGAGCTGGGGCTCCCGGAGGACCAGGGGGCTGGGGGCGCCGGCAGAGCCCTCCCGGGCCTGGAAGCGCTCGTACTCGTCGCGGGCGATGCGAGCCTCCTCGGCGGCCTGGAGCACGGCCACCGAGTCCTGGGCCACCTGGGCCCGGGCCTGCTCCACCGCGTTGGCGTAGTCCGCCTCCTCGATCCGCACCAGCACCTCTCCCGCGGCGAACTGACCGCCGCTCTGGAGGGAGGGGCTCACCCACTCCACCCGTCCCCCCACCTGGGGGGCCAGCTCCACCTCCGCCCGGGGCACCACGGTCCCATTCCCCACCACCGGGAGGGGGCCGTTCCCGGGAGCCACCGCCACGGTGGTCACCGAGGGGATCCGCTCCGGAGGAGGGGTCCGGGGGGGCTCGGGGCGCATCCGGATCAGGAGGGCGGCCAGGAGGATGGCCCCCACGGGGAGGGCCACAACGAGGATGCGATTCCGGCGGCTGCTCATCGGTTGGAGCTCATGGAGTCGGAGGGGATCGGATCGGCATCGAGGGGCGGGAGGTCCACCCCCGCCAGTTCCTGGATCCAGGTGCCCCCCAGGGCGCGGTGCACCCCCAGGCGGGCCAGGGCGTAGTCGCGAGCAGCGGAGGCCAGGATGGTCTGAACGGTGAGGCGGTTCCTCAGGGCATCCAGGTAGTCGGCGTACCCCGACACCCCTGACGCATAGCGCCGGGACTGGAGATCCACCGAGGACTCCGCCTCTTCCAACTGCCCCCGGAGGAAGGCGAAACGGTCCCCCTCCATCCGCACCCGGGCCAGGGCGGTCTCCACCTCGGCGACGGCAGTGAGGACGGTGCGGCCATAGACCGCCCGCTGCTGGTCCCACCGGGCGTTCTGGGCCCCCACGTTGGCCCGGAGTCTCCCCCCCTGGAAGAGGGGGGCGGTGAGCCCGGCAGTGAGGTTCCGGAACCACTGGGAGAGGTCGGTGAGCCCCTCCGCATCGTTGCTCTGGAGCCCCAGCGTCCCGGTGAGGGAGAGCCGTGGGAGGAGCTCGGCCCGGCGGGCCCCCACCCGGAGGCGGGCGGCCTCCATCCGGAGCCCCGCCGAACGCACGTCCGGGCGTTGCCACAGGAGGTCGGAGGGGACCGCCGGAGGGATGTCCGGAAGGTCTGCGGTGGGGAGCGCGGGGGTTCCCAGGATGGGGGCCAGCTCTCCGGGATACCGACCCGCCAGGACGGCCAGCCGCCCCCGGGCATCCTGCAGGGCCGTCCGGAGCTGTGGGAGCCCGGCTGCGGTGTTCTGGAGATCCTGCCGCACCTGGTAGAGTTCGAAGGAACCCACCAGCCCCCGATCGTACCGGGTGGCGGTCTGTTCCACCCGCTCCTCCAGCACCCCCACGATCTCCCCGGTGAGGGCCACCCGGGTCTGGAGGTCCGCCACCTCGTAGTAGGTGGTGATGGTACCGGCCAGCACCCCCAGGAGGGCGGACTGGAGATCCGACTCCGACGCCCGGAGGTCCCGGATGGCCGCTGCCCGGTCATTCCGGGCCCGCCCCCAGAAGTCCAGCTCGTAGGAGAGGTTCAGGGCGGCGGACCAGGTGGTGTTGGAGAAGCGGTCCGGCCCCTGGGGCTGAAGGGTGTCCCCGGGAACCGCTGCCGAGTCCCCGGCACCCCCCCCCAGCAGCTCCCCGATCTGGCGGCCGAAGCCGGTGTTGGTGGGGTTGCTGGAGTTGGTGACATCGGCGCTTCCCCCCAGCGCCGGAAGGAGATCCGCCGTGGCGATGCCAGCCAGCGCCCGGACCTCCTCCACCCGGGCAATGGCCTCCGCCAGGTCCAGATTCGCCTCCAGCACCACATCCACCAGCCGGTCCAGGTCGGGGTCGCCGTACGAACTCCACCAGCGGACAGGGGACCAGGTTTCGGCGGGGGCAGCGGCACCCTCCAGGGCGCTGTACTCCTCCGGGAGCCGCTCCACCGGAGCCGGGGTCTCGGGGGACGGGGCCAGGGAACAGGCCGCCGGCACCAGAAGGGCCAGGAGGCCGAGCCGACGGCTCCAGCGCACCAGGAGGCGTCGGGGGGCCGGACGATCGATGCTGCGAGCGGACACGGGGAACACCGGGGAAGCGGGAAGCGGAATGCTCATCGATCGGACCCTCCGGCAGGGGCCGGTGGATCAGGGGGAGAGAGAACCCCGCCGTCTTCCCCAGGTTCGCCCGGTGACTGGACCGATCCGGGGCCCGGGCCCACCCCATCGGCCCGGAGCCCCCCCAGGGCGAATGCCACGGCATGCTCAACCATGGCCTCCCGGAGCATCCCCACGGGAGGGAGGGCCCCATCCATCCCTCCCTGCATCTTCCGGGTGACCAGGGTCATGTAGACGGGCTGGGCGAAGAGGCTGAGGACGAAGAGGTGGGGAATGCCGGGGCGGATGCTTCCGTCCCGCTGCCCCTCCGCCACCACTCCCGCCACCGCCATACTCACCGGAAGCATCACCTCCAGGATGGGGGGGGGAGGAGGACCGTCGATGACCATCTCCTGCAGGAAGAAGCGAGGCTGTTCAGGGGACGACTCCAGGTGCTGGAAGAACCCCCGGATCACCGCCGCCAGCCGCTCCAGGGGGGGATCGGTGCTGC
>Ga0076930_101507_pt1 | contig 12270 bp, 7 predicted proteins | sample HotLakConsoUCCRE_FD_71149 | JGI IMG/M metagenome (GOLD analysis project Ga0076930, IMG submission 71149) | Hypersaline microbial mat communities from Hot Lake, Washington, USA - Hot Lake Consortium UCC-RE (version 3) (version 3) ...
AACGCCCTACCCCTTCCGCCTGCTGCGCTTCCCCGGCCGGTCCCCGGCCGAAGTCAAGCGCGCCTTCGAACAGCGCCGTATCCCCGGCCTCTCCTTTCGTATCGTTGAAACGGAAAGCGCCGCCGGATTTCCGGTCGAGGGGGTCTATGTCGCGGTTTCGGACTGGAACCGCCTGCGCCCGACCGAACTGAGCTTCCACATGATGCAACAGGCCGCGCTCTGGTCGCCCGCCAACCCCTTCACCGCAGTGCGAAACCCGGACCTCTTCAACAAACACGTCGGCAGCACCGCCTGGTGGGAGGAGATCCGGACCCGGGGCAAGGACGCCCGGATCGACGCCTTCGTCGAAAACTGGCAGCGTCAGGCCCAAGCCTTCCGGCAAGCCGCCAGCCGCTACTGGATCTACCGCGATTGAGCGATCACTACACGTCGCGGCCCTCGGTCTCGGCGTAACGCGTCGACTGCTTGAAGCGGTAAACCGCCGCTTTCATCGAGTCGTTTGAGACCGGCTTGGTGACGAAGTCCTTCATGCCGGCGGTCTTGCAGGCTTCGCGGCTCTCGCCCAGCGCGTTCGCCGTGAGCGCGGCGATGTAGGGCCGGCGCCCGTCGGTCGCGCGTTCGAGGATCGCGTGAGCGGCCTCGATCCCGTCGAGCTCCGGCATCTGAAGGTCCATGAAGATCAGGTCGTACTCGGTATTCTCGCTCATGGCGACCGCCTCCCGCCCGTTTTTCGCCCAGTCGACGGAGATCCCGAAACGCTCGAGGATCTTGCGGGTCAGCTTGAAATTGGCCACGTCGTCCTCGGCCACCAGGACCCGGACCGAGGGATCGAGCCTCAACTGGTTCACCGTCAACGCGCTCTCGCTCACCTCACGCCGGTAGTGCCCGGTCACGTTCCGGATATAGAAGGTGAAGCTGCTGCCGACCGCGACCTTGCTGGTCACTCCGATCTCGCCCCCCAACATCTCGACGATCCGGCGGCAGATGGCCAGCCCGAGTCCGGTGCCCCCGTACTTCCGCGTGGTCGAGGAATCCGCTTGGGTGAAGGTCAGGAAAACGTCGTCGAGCTTATCCTCGGGAATGCCGATTCCCGTATCGCTGACCGAAACATAGAACCTGGGCTCGCCGTCCTCCCCCGCTTCCCGCCAAGCGCGGATGCGTATCTCCCCGTTTTGGGTGAACTTCACCGCGTTACTGACGAGATTGTTCAGCAGTTGGTGCAGGCGGGTGCGGTCCGTGAAGATCGGCTCCTGCAGTCCTTCCGCCACCTCGATCTCCAGCGCGATGCCCTTCTTCGCGAGGGACAGCTTGAAGATGCTGCTGACTTCGTGGATCACCTCCTCGAGGTTGATCGGGGAAACCTCCAAGTTGACCTTCCCCGCCTCGATCTTGGAGAGGTCCAGAATGTCGTTAATCAGGTCGAGCAGGATCGCGCCGGCGCCGCGGATGGCCGCCAGGTCGCTGCGCTGCTCATCGTCGAGCGGCGTATCCTGGAGCATCTCGCTGAACCCGATGATCGAATTCAGCGGGGTGCGGATCTCGTGGCTCATCGTCGCCAGGAAGGCGCTCTTGGCCATGTTCGCCTCCTGCGCCGCGTCCGCCAGCTTCTTCGCCCGGACAGTCGCCATCTGCAGCTCTTTCGTACGCTGCCGGACCTTCTCCTCGACCTCGGCGTAGCTGTGTTTCAGCTTTTCCGTCATCTCGTTGAAGGAGCGCGCCAGATCCGTCAGCTCGCCGCCGCCGGTTTCCGGAATATGCAGGTCGAAGTGCCCGGCCGCCACTTCGTTGAAATTCTGGGCCAAGCGGTTCAGCGGCCGGCTCACGCTGATCGAGAACCAGACCGCGATCGCGACGCCGCCGACCAGGAAAATCCCCGATACCGTCCAGTAGATCAGACTGAGCGTCGAGGCCTGGCGGACACTGTCGTCGTGACTGCGCTGGATTAGGCGGTCGACCATCTCCTGCAGGCGCGCGCCGTGGTCGATGAGCGCTTCGGAAGCCTCCCGGCCCACCTTGGAGGCGACCGCGAACTCGATCGAAACCAAGCGGAGATCGACGACCACATCCTGGAGCGCCGCCAAATACTCGTCCAGGCCCTCGATCCGCAGCTCGTTCGAGAGGGCCTTCAATTCCTCGAAGCGCTCTTCGTAATTCTGCCGAGCGATATCGAAATTCTCCTGGAAACGATTGTAGTCTTGGTTCAGCAACAGATTCCGGTCGAGCACACTGACCGCCCGGTTGAGCCAGCCCCAGATCATCGCGTTGGCGCCGACGAAACGCTCGAGCGTCTCGACCTCGCCCACCTCCGCGATCACCGTTCGCTCGTCGCCCCCCTCCTTGATCTCGGCTTGGAGTTCGTCCAGGCGCGTCTGCATCCGCACGCTCAACTGGCCGAAACGGTTGACCTTCTCGGAAACATCGCGGTCCAGCTCGTTGAGAAAGCGTTCGCTCTGCACCAGTTGCCTGAAGACCCCCGCATAGCGGTCCAGTCGTTCGAGCATCCCGCTCAGCAGGACCCCGTCGGAGTAACCGCGGTCGTCCTGAAGGCGCCGGAGCGCCTGCCGCGCCGAAGAAAGCGCGTCCGTCACATAGACCTCGCCGCGCGAGCGGTCTTTGAAAATCTGGTTGCCGATGGATACCTTCGAAATCTCGCGGGAGACCACGTTTAAAGTCGTCAAGCGCTGTTCCTGCTCGCGGATCTGGCCTACCGCGTAGCGGCTCATGGCAAGAAAAAATGCGAAGATGAGCAGTGCGAAAACCAGGCCGATTATAATTTTCGTAGATATCCGCATGCCTCAATCCTGCTCCTTGCTGTAGTACACGACCTCCGCCTCACCGTCTTGAAATTGTGAAACAACAATCGGAATCGAAATCTGACGTCGAGCTCCAAATCTCCGCTCCCCGGTCAGACGAAGCGCCCGGGGCGTGGCGAAGAAAGGGTCGTCGAACTCGGCCACGGCAATTACCTCGCGCAGGTGGTCCGTTTCCCGCAAGCTCTCCGCCCCGCCTTCCCGGATGAGCAAGAGCAGCGTCTCGAGCGCGTAAAGTTTGGTGTCGAACTCCGCGCCGACCGAACCCGAGAGCCGCTCGAAGCGATTCCGCAAATCCAAGTAGTACTCGCTGCGCTCGGCATCGGGAAAACCGCCGCCCACATAGACGATCCGCGGCCCCGAGCCTTGCTCCAATCCGGCCAACAAGATCGGGTCCTGGCTGTTCTGGGCCGCCAGCACCCCTTCGTAGCCGCCGAGCCTAAGCCGTCCGGCGACCGCCGTAAACTCGCCCGGAGACAAGCCGGTAAAAAGAATCCCGTCCGGGTCGATCGCGCGGATCCGGTCCATCTGCCGGGCCGCCTCGACCGGCTCGGCGGCGAGGTCGAAGGTTTCCTCCCTCACGTCGAAGGCGGCGAAGCGATGGACGATTAAGCCGCGTTCGTCCAACATGCGCTCGGAGAGACGCTTCTGGTGAATGGACTCCTCTCCGTCCCGACCGATCACCATCAGGGAGCCGATCCCGAGTTCGTGCTGGAGATAATCGGCGATGACCGGAATGGACTGCGAGGGAAGAGGCATCCCGAGCAAGCCCAAACTCTCCTCGTTCAGCAGACTCGGATCGAACCCGTAGTGGACGTAGACGGCCCCGTAAGCATCCAGAATCTGCGCCGCCGCGACCACCGAATCGTCGCCCAAGGGGCCGATCAGGTAGCGGAGGTCCTCCTCGATCACAAAACGCTCGGCGATCCTCTGCGCCCGAGCGGGATCGAGTCCGTCGTCTTCCACCAACAACTCGATCCGGTAGCTGCGTCCGTCGACCTCGAATCCGCCGAGTTCGTTATGGTAATCGGCGATCACTTGGGCCGCATGGAGCGTCGCCTCGCCCCAGCTTCTTCCGGGACCTGAAAGCGAAGCGATCAGGCCCACCCGGATGGTCGGGTCGCCCTCGTCCTCCAGCTCTCCTTCGCACCCCCCTAGCAAAAGGAGGCAAAAAGCCGCCCCTGCGAGGAGAGCTGCGAAGTAAAACCGGAAGTTCATTCTTGCGGATAGATCAGGATTCGGTCGTGCACGAGCAGAAGGAAGTCCGGGCTCAGGTTGCCGTCGAGGTCGGTCGACAGCACTTCCCTCGGCTCCAAGTTCGCGCCGGTGCGCCCTTGGTAGTGCATGTTCTGCTCGAAAATCTGCCAGTACATCCGGCTCGACCAATCGCCGTCATGATAACCGGCGATCTCGACGACGTGCTCGGCTCCGTCCACCGCGATTATCTCGAAGTCCCCCTCGCCGTCGAGGTCGACGCCCTCGACGTAGCTGAAATGGACGTCCTCGAGGTCCGTCTCGTAGCTGCTAAGTTCCACCCGTTCCCATCGCCGCCCCTCCATCGGCAGGCGCCAGAAGCGGTCCTCGCCGGCGAGGAACAAGGAGGCCGGGCTCTCGCCCGCGGCCAGGGCCATCCGCCAGTCGCTCGGCCGGATCGCACCCACTTCGTTGCTCTCGCGGAGACGGAAGACGCCGTCCGCATCGCGCTCCAGAAACTGCAATTCTCCCGTCGTCTCGGTGTAGAGCAAAATGCGTTCGACCCGGTCCGGGCCCTCCTCCAGCGGCACCACCGCGGACACGCTGTCCTCGCTTCGGCGGGCGTTGAACTGGTCCACCATCTCCAATCGCTCGCCCTCGAAGCGCAGCGCCCGGGCGTATCCCGTTCGGCCGACGACCAACTCCTTGGCCCCGTCGCCGTCGACGTCGAAGCAGGATACCTGCGCCGGCGAGAGGTCCTTCAACAGGCTTTCCCGAATACTTGAATCGACGGCCCGCGGCTTCAGCTCGAAGGGCTCGTCGGCCTCGGCGCTGAGGAAAACCGGCGACTCCCGCGGCACGAAAACCATCAAGCCGGACCGTCCCCCGGGGAAGGCGTCGATCACGCGTATCGCGGAAGGCTTGCGCCGCACGCCCTCCAACTCCGTGGAGGACAGGAGCTCCCACTGGCGCGGCCGGCCCTCTTCGGAATCTTCGGCCTTCGCCCGCAACAACAGCACGCGCATGACGTTGGCGTCTTCGACTGCCACGGCCAATTCGTCGACGCCGTCTCCGTCCGCATCGAAGGCGCGGCAGCTCAGCGGCTCGCCCCGCGGCAGGACGATCTGCTCGGGAAACGAGAGCCGTCCCCCCGGATCCATTCGGCTGTGGCCGAGCAGCTTTTCGGTCACCGAGACCAGCGCGACCGAAGCGCCGCCGTCCGGCTCGAAGCGACCGATCGCGAGCGAAGTGACGTCGGCAAAGCCGGGAAACATCCGCGGCGCGCCGAATCCGCCCTCGCGGCCGCCGTAAAAGGCCAGCTCGGCCGCACCGGGAGGCGCCGCCAACACGTCGTCGAACCCGTCCCCGTCGAGGTCCGCCAGCGCGTAGCTCGCAGGCCCGCGTCCCCCGCTCCGGGTGACCGGATAGATCTCCGGCTGCGCCTCGGAAAGCCCGCCTTCGGTCCGGGTGCCGGGGTCGATGGAAAAGAGTTCGAGCCCGCCGCTCCGGGAATTGACCGCGCAGAATACCGGAGGCTCGCCCGACTCGACCGGCATCGCCTCGATCCCGCGGACCGGACGTTCGAGCGGGAAACGCCGCTCGGGGCCGAAACGCAAATCCGCGAGCTGCTCCCGGACGGTCAGGCTCTGCAGGCCGTCCGTGCTGATGTAGAGCAGGTCCGGCAGGCCGTCGCCGCTCACGTCGGCGAGCATCAGGTTGAAGGGATTCTCTCCGGTCAGCGGATAAACCCGCGGCTCGCCCAGGTCTTCGTCCTCCGGGCGGAACACGCGCAGCGCGTCCGCGCTCAAGGCGATCAGTTCGTCGCGGCCGTCCTTATCGAGGTCCTCGACCGCCAGCGTGCTCACCCAGCCGAGCGCCTCCAGCTGTTCGAACTCGGACGTCTCGGTCCAGCCGCCGGATTCGCCTTGGAAGCGCACCGTCAGCGGCACTTCCCGCGCGGTGTAGGCGAGGTCGGGACGGCCGTCGCCGTTCAAATCGCCGACCGCAAGGTCGAACATCTGGAAGCCCACCGGCAGGCTCTCGTTCTCGAACCGCGCGTCTTCCAGCACCGGCTCCCAGCGGTTCCGCCGGATCCGCGCCCGCTTCTCCGAGGCCGGCGCATCGGGATCCAGCTGGTAGAACAGCTCGATGCGGGCGCTGTCGTTGTTGATCAACGCCAGGTCCCGCAGCCCGTCGCCGTCGAAGTCCACCGCCTGGAGCGCCCGCGTCGACCAGTCGGTTTTCAAGATCTCGGGTCCTTCGAAAGCGAAGGGAAGCCTCGGCCCCGGGGCGGCCGTCAGCGGCAGGGCGAGCGCCAGCGCCGCCGGGAGCGCGAGGCGGGAAAAAGCGGTCGGCGCATTCACGGCCGCGCCTCCTTCCTCAAGAGGGCGCCCCGGCTGAAGAAGCCGTCGGAGGCTTCGTTCATCTCCGTCACCAGCGAATAGGGAAATTCCAAGGCTCCGATCGACTCGCCGGGTTCCGTCTGGCGGCCGAGGCCGCCGAGGCTGAGCATGCGGGCCATCGAGCGGAACGCCGTCTGGAGCATTTTCTCGAGGTCGAGGTAGCTGCGGGTGACCGGGTCCGGCCGCGCAATCGAATCAAAGCGGGCCTCGGTTTCGGGATCTTCCCAAAAGCCGCCGTCGCTCCCTTCGAGCCGCCCCAAGAGCTCTTGGAGCAAGCCGATTCCGCCCGTGTTTACGATCAGGTGCGAGCGGGTGATCACGTAGCTGAGGTCGTTCACCGAATCATGCGGCGCCTCGGGCCCGGCGAAGCCCTTCATCGTATGGATCGTCTTCCCGTGGACCTCGCGGGTCTGCATCCGGGCCCGCAGGCCGGGCGCGAGATCCTTGAAGGCCTCGATCGCACGTTCGAAGGCGGCCGGATCGATCAGCTCGACCAAGTAAATCTGCTGCAACTGATAGGGCAGCTCGCTCGCCGCCGCCAGCTCGTCCAACGCGGAGAGGGTCACCAGCTCGTCGCCGAAATTCTCAAGCACGGCCGATCGCAAGTCGATGCCGGTCTGGTTGCGGAGGTTCTGCATCTGGATGTCCATCAGGGCCGGCAGGTTCGGGCTCCCCACCGTCAAGAGCTTCTCGAGGGCCGCCGACATCGCACCGAGGTCGAAACTCGAAACCGAGGTCGCGAGGACCGAGTCCGGCACGAAGGGTGCCGCCGGCAAGGGGTCTCCGGAATAGGTCATCAGCGAGAGCAAGCCCCGCTTTTCCTCGAAGAGCAGGGCCGAATAGAACTCGGCGCCCCTCCCGGTCAGCTTGAAATCCACCGCAAAGGCTTCCAGCGCATCCAGCGCCAAGGCGCGATCGAGGGTGGCCGGGGTCACGCCCGCCATGGCCATGCCGCTCCGCCCGGATTGCTCCGTCAAGGCCGCGTTGAGCGGGGGGAGCAGGGTCGAGAGGTTGAAAAACACGCCGAAATCCGTCGCCCCGGATTCTTCCCGCACCCGCAGGTGGGCGGCGGTTTCGGACAGGGGCGGCGGCCCCACTCCTTTGATGCTTTCGACCGCGGCCCGCAGGCGTTCTTCCGGGGCGCCGAGGATGAAGATCCCGTCGACCAGCGCGTAGCCGTCTTCGACGTAGGTGTTCTCCCCGTCGAAGGCTTCGTCGAAGCGCAGGGTCTCGCCCATGAAGCTTTCCTCCACCCAGCGGTGCTCCATCGCGGGGTTTTCCTCGCGTTGCGCTTCCGCGTTCCGCTCGAACTGGATCTGCATCAGCTCGTGGAGCCTTTCCGGCTCGCCCGCATACTCCGCCAGAATCAATAAATCCGGGTGGTCCGCACGCCGCAATATCACCTCGTCCAAGTTGAACCAAGCCAGGCCCGCGGAGCCCGGAAACAGCTCGAACAATTGGTCGACCGTCAGTCCGAACTCGGTCTCCAGGACCTCGACGAAGCCTTCCCGGCTGGAATCATCCCCCTGGTCCGTCCCGAAAACCTCCCGCCAGTATTCGAGCAGGCCTTCGTTTTCCCCGAGCTCCTTGAGCGGGTGGCGTTCCCACTGTGCGCGGAGATCCTGGAAACTGCGGATCGAGAGCAGCAACTGCGCCTCCTCGCTCACGCGCTCGGCCATCGGCCGGGACTCTGCGGCGGTGGCGATCGAAGGCAGGGCCGCAACCGCGGCGAAGAGAAGGGTAAAGGGCTTGCTTGGAAACATCGGCTTAAGGTTCGCTGGCGGATTCGCTGGCTCCGGAGGCCGCTTCGGACCGGCCGCGATTCGGCGGGCTCAGGTAGCGGAATCCGGAATTCGGGTTGCGGGGGTCGAAGGCGTAGGCGTCGCGGTTGTCGAGAAAAGACTTGAGCACGCGGGAGGAGATCGAGAAGCCGAGGCCCTCGGCCCCGATCGCGGCGATCTTCATGTTGTTCACCCCGACTACCTCGCCCCGCAGGTTGAAGAGCGGTCCGCCCGAATTTCCGGGGTTGATCTGCGTGGTCGTCTGCAAATAAAGCCGCCCGCCGATCACCCGGTTGGCCACGCTGATGATGCCCTCGGAGACCGTGCGGTCCAGCCCCAGCGGGCTCCCGATCGCGAAAACGGTCTGCCCCTCGCGCAGCGACTCGTCCACCGCCGGGAGGGCGGCGATCTTGAAGGGCGCGTCCTCCTCCGATTCGATCTTCAAGAGCGCGAGATCGAGCTCCGAACTACTCGCCACGATCCGGACCTTGTCGTAGGTCACCCGCTCGAGCTCGTGCTCGTTCTTCTTGAAAATGGTGACTGAAATCCGGCGCTCTCCCGCGATCACGTGGTCGTTCGTCACCACGTAGCCGTCCTCGTGGATCACGAAACCGGAGCCGAGCCCGGTCGGCGTCTGGACCAGCGCGACCGCCTCCCCCAGCTGTTCGACCCAGTCGCGGATCGGCTGGTCGTCCCGCTGCTCGGAAACGGTGTAGAGGGTGCCGCCGTCGGTCGGGGCCTCCACCGCGGCGCCCTCCGCGTCGATCTGGCGGAGCGAGGCGACCGCGCCCTTGGGCACCTCGATCACGTCGAAGCCGAGGTCGACGAAGTAGGAACTCGGCCGCTCCACCACGATCTCCGCACGAAGGGCCGCCCCGTCCTTCAATTCGATCGCATGCATCCCGAAGGCGGCGTTCGCCGCCGCGAAGCACAGGCCGCTTGCCAGAAATCTCCACATAGCCCTTAGTCCCATAGCGCAAATCGATCCATTGGCGAATTAAAATCAGGTTAAAAACTTAGGTCCCGGCCTAGCCTTGGCTTCGAGATTTCACGGGAATAATACTTGCGTGACGCACGGCCCAAAAATATCCACCTCTCATGATTTCACTCCCGTTCCGGGGCATCCGGTGCCGCGAGCTGCGCCGCTCCGTCCTCCGCATCTTTCCGCTTTTGGCCCTCCTGCTCCCGCAAGCGGTTCCCGCCCAAGGCGCGGGGGACCTATTCCGCGGGACCTGGCAGGCGGAAACTCCCGAGCAAGGGACGCTGGTGCTCATCCTCAAGCGGAATCAACTGGCCTCCTATTTCTGGGCGGATAATCCCGATACCACCGTTTACCAAGGCCGTTGGACCTCCGAGGGCGACGCAGCCACCTTGGACTGGGCCGACGGCAGCAGCCACCGTCTCGTCCGGGACAGCCTCGGCTTCGGCATAACCTACTTCGATGCCGACGGCACCGAAGGCTACACCACCCCGACCCAACAACTGCCGCAGGACGTCCTCGGCCAGTGGGCCAAGCCGCCCAGCGCCGCCGAAGAACCCGCGTCCGACCGCGACCGGGCCAAAGGCTTTTTCGGAACCTGGAAGGTGGGCGAGGAAGACGAGGTCCACTTCGTGGTCATCGAAGCGGACCGCTCCGCCGCCAGCACCTGGTCCTCGCGCGAGGGAGAGGCCCGGGGCTTGAGAGGCGCCTGGGCCAAACAGGGCAGCGAGCTCCACGTCGCCTGGGACAGCGGCCACTACTCCATCTTCGAGGAGAATCCGCGGGGCTTCACCTACCGCCGCATAGCCCCGGGCGTGGCCATCGAGGCCGACGATAGCGAAGCGCGACCCGCCACCCGGGTCGCCGATGCCAACCTCCCGCCCGCCTGGCTGCAATCCTACCGGGGCGAGAAGGACCTCAACTCCGGAGGCGTCGCCTTCGCCAGCCGCAAGGAGGCGCGTAATTTCTACCGCGGCGACTGGATCATCCCGCGTCGGGACGACCGCTTCGAGCGGGTCTCCATCGGACGCTTCGGCGGCCTCGCCACCTCCGCCGACCGCGATCTGCAAGGCAGCTGGCTGATGTCGGGGCAAGACGTGTATTTCCGCTGGGACGACGGCCAGCGCGGCATCCTCAGCCCCGTCGGCTGGGGCTTCGTGCTCTACGAGTACCAACCCGGCCGCCCGCTCGACGGCGTGCCCAGCCGTATTTTCCCCGCCGCCCCGGCCAATGCCGAAAAACTCTCGGCCCACCTGCAGGACCGGGCCGAAGTCGCCGAACGCATGCTGGAGATGGCCGAAGCGGCCGGTATCGCCCCCGATACGACCCAAGCCGGCTGGGGCCGCACCTTCATGCGCTGGGCCTGGCCCTTAGGCGAGGACGACGAAGCCTCGGCCGAGGCGCTTCTCGAAGCGGAGTTCGCGGAATCCAAAGACCCCTGGTGGTGGCCGGTATGGAGCGAACGCCCGGTCGAAGCCGAAGAAACCGCGGAAGAACCGGCGGCCGAGGAAGGCGCCGAGGAACCCGCCGAAGTTTCGGACGCGGCCCCCACCCGGCCCGAGCCCCCCGAAATGGTCGAAACGGTTGACCTCCCGACCGAAACGGAGACCGTCGAAGTCGCCGAGAAGGCGACCGAGGACGACATCGATCCCGCCGAGGAGCCGGAACGCCCCTCCCGCGTCAAGGCCCCCGGCTCCGACCGCAAAGCGGACTGGATCTGGCCCTTCTAAGCACGGCACCCGCCCACCCGCCACCGCATTCTTTTCATGAGCACCGCAAGCCTATCCCACTCCCTGAGCGCCGCCTCCGTCCGCGAGCTCGACCCCGAGATCGCCGCCGCCATCGCCGCCGAGCGCACCCGCCAGGAGAACCACATCGAGCTGATCGCCTCCGAGAATTTCACCTACCCGGCGGTGATCGAGGCCCAAGGCAGCGTCCTGACCAACAAGTATGCCGAAGGCTACCCCGGCAAGCGCTACTACGGCGGTTGCGAACATGTCGACGAGGTCGAGCGCCTCGCCATCGAGCGGGCGAAGCAGCTCTTCGGCGCCAACCATGCCAACGTCCAGCCCCATTCCGGCAGCCAGGCCAATGCCGCCGTCTACCTTTCCGTCCTGCGCCCGGGCGACAAGATCCTGACCATGAGCCTCTCCGACGGCGGTCACCTCACCCACGGCCATCCCATGAATTTCAGCGGGATCTATCACGAAGTCGTCAACTACGGGGTCGGAGTCGAGGACGGCCTGATCGATTTCGACGGAATCGCCGAAACCGCCCGCAAGGAAAAGCCGAAGATGATCACCGTCGGCGCCTCCGCCTACTCCCGCGTCATCGACTTCCCCCGCATGGGCGAGATCGCCCGCGAGGTCGGCGCCTACCTCATGGCCGACATCGCCCACATCGCGGGCCTTGTCGCCGCCGGCATCCACCCCTCTCCGGTCCCGCACGCCCACGTCGCGACGACGACGACCCACAAGACCCTGCGCGGCCCGCGCGGCGGCCTCATTCTTTGCAAAGAAGCGCACGCCAAGAAGTTCAACTCGGCCGTCTTCCCCGGCATGCAGGGCGGGCCGCTGATGCACGTCATCGCGGCGAAGGCGGTGGCCTTCGGCGAGGCGCTGCGCCCCGAGTTCAAGCTCTACGCCAAGGCGGTGGTCGACAACGCCCGCGCGCTCGCCGACACGATCAAGTCCGGCGGCTACGATATCGTCTCGGGCGGCACCGACAATCACCTGATGCTCGTCGACCTGCGTCCGAAGACCCTCACCGGCAAGGCGGCCGAGCAGGCGCTCGGGCGCGCGCACATCACCTGCAACAAGAACGGCGTGCCGTTCGACCCCGAGAAGCCGATGGTCACCTCCGGCATCCGGCTCGGCACCCCGGCCTGCACCACCCGCGGCTTCGGCGTGGCCGAGTTCCAGGAGGTCGGCCGGCTGATCGTCGAGGCGCTGGACGGGCTCGCCGCGAACGGCGAGGCCGGCAATTCCGCGGTCGAGGAGACGGTGCAGGCCAAGAAAACGGTCATGTAATGCGATCTGGAGGAGCTTGCGCTGCGCTGCAAGGCAAATATCGTGCTGGGGGCGGAGACGCGCAGCATCTTCGTC